>Ga0184609_10000309_pt1 | contig 14012 bp, 7 predicted proteins | sample PLM1_60_coex_FD_133165 | JGI IMG/M metagenome (GOLD analysis project Ga0184609, IMG submission 133165) | Groundwater sediment microbial communities from an aquifer in East River, Colorado, USA - PLM1_60_coex | ecosystem: Environmental > Terrestrial > Soil > Riparian zone | place: USA: East... | reverse complement strand
GTCCGGGATCCGCTGGCCGGGCACGCCGAGCTCGCCGAGCAGCACGCCGAGCGCGGCGGCCGGGTCGAGCGGCAGGTAGCCCTCCGAGTAGCCGTGCAGGTCGACGAAGAGCTGCCCGTCCGGGTACCGCCCGGCAAGACGGTGCGCGGCGTGCACCGCGAGCGCGGTCTTGCCGACCCCGGCCATCCCGGCGACCGCGAACGCCAGCACGCCGCCGGGTGCGCGGCCGGCCACCGAGAGCAGCGCCGCCAGCTCGTCCGTCCGGCCGGTGAAGTCCGGCACGTCCGGCGGCAGAAAGTTGCGCTCGGCCACCCGATGCGCCGCCTCAATGTCCGAGCAGCTCGGTGATCGCCTCCGGCGGGCCGGGCGGGGCAAACCAGTCGCCGCACGCGACGTCGGCGCCGGCCTTGTGCCACCAGTCGGCGCACGACTCGGAGACCAGGCCGGCCACGGTCACCGTGACCTCGAACGTGTGCACAAGCGACATAAGGTCGGTCAGCGCCCTGGCGGATACCGAGTCGGGCCGCTGGGCCAGCCGCTGGGCCAGCCAGCCGGCGATCCGCACTCCGCGCACCGGCAGGTCCTCGAGGAACACCAGCCCGCCGTGCCCGCCGCCGAAGCCGTGGATCGAGGTCCGCACCCCCATGTCGGCGAGCACCTGCAGGTTGTCCTCGGCGTCGCCCTCCTCGCACAGCAGCGCGCGGACCGGCAGCCCGAGCTGCAACCGGTCGGGCGGCAGCCCCACCGAGCCGAGCACGCCGTTGACCGTCGCGATCAGGTCGGGGTCGTTGGCCTGAGCGGTGGCTAGGTTGATCGACAGCACCGGCGGGGCACCGGCCTGACCGGCGGGCCACCGCATCGCCTCGGCGCAGGCCGTACCCAGCAGCCATGCGCCGATCGGCAGCACCACCCCGGTGTGCCCGGCGAGGTCGATCACCTGGTCGTGGCCAAGGGTGCCGTGCTCGGGGTGGTCCCAGCAGATCAGCGCCTCGACGCCGACCACCTGCCGGTCGGCCAGCCGCACCAGCGGCTGGTACTCCAGCCGGAACTGGCCGTTCTCCAGCGCGCCCGGCATACCGGCGACTGTGGCGTACCGCTCGCGGTCCCTGGCGTCCTGCGGCGCGTCGAAAAGGGCCCACTGGCGGTGGCCGTTGCTCTTGGCCCGGCGCAGCGTGGCGTCGGCCTGCCGCAGCAGCTCGGTGTGCGCGATGGCGCCGGCCAGCCGCTGCACGACGCCGATGCTCGCGGTCAGCGCCAGCCCGATCTCGTCGTCGGGGTCCCCGCGGAAACGCGGAGCGCTTTCGTGGGGTGAAAGATAGGCGGGTTCGGACAGCTCCTGGTTGATCCGGGCGGCGAGCGTGGCGACGTCCGGGGTGGCCGGCGAGTTCTCCACCAGCACGGCGAACTCGTCGCTGGCGATCCGGGCGATCAGGGCGTGCTCCTCGGCGAACACCAGCTGTAGGCGCTGCGCGACGAGCTGAAGCAGCCGGTCGCCCACCTCGTGCCCGAACCCGTCGTTGATCACCGAGAAGCCGTCGAGGTCGAGCTGGAGGAGCGTGACGACGGTGGCCGGGTCGAGCTGGCCGAGCGTGCTCTCCACCCGCAGCGCGAAGGACTGCCGGTTCGGCAGCCCGGTCAGCACGTCGTGCAGTGCCTGGCTGTTCAGCCGCTCCTGCAGCAGGTGCAGGTCGGTGATGTCCTCGACCATGGTCAGCTGATGGGTGATCGCGCCGTGCTCGTCGCGCAGCGCGGACACCGCGAGGATGACCCACGCCTCGTCGCCGTCCTTGCGCAGCATCGGCCGCTGCAGCCGGAACCGGTCGATCTTGCCGTTGACCACGTCCTGGTAGGCCACCCGCAGCTGGTCCCCGGCACCCCGGACGAACAGGGCGAGCAGGTCGCGGCGGACGAGGTCGGCCTCGGAGTAGCCAAGGATCTCGGCGAACGCCCGGTTGGCCCGCACCATGGTGCCGTCCAGGTCGCTGATCGCGATGCCGACCGCGGAGGCGGTGAAGACCTCGCGGAACCGCACCTCGGATAGCCGCAGCACCCGTTCCAACGCCTGCTTGACGTCCTCCTGCTGCTCGAACGTCCGGCGCCGCAGCGCGTCGGCGTACCCGCCGGCGAGCCGGCCGAGCGCGGATATCACCGCGTCGGCGATGCCGGGCCGGCCGGCCAGCTCCGGCAGCCGCGGCAGGCCGGCGCCCAGCACCTCCGCCGTGCGCGGCAGGCTCAGCTGGCCGGTGGCATGCGCCGCGATGAGCCCTGCGCCGGCACTCGTAGCGCCGTCCGTAGCGCCCTCGATCGCGCCGTCCGTCGCACCGTCCGCTGCGTCGCCGGCGGCGAGCTCGTCGACAATGCCGTCGAGCAGCTCCACCAGGTGCGCCTCGACCTCCTCGCGGGACATCGGCAGGTAGGCCGTGGTCCAGACGGCCGTGGCCCACCGGGCGGCGAGCACCCGGCGCGGCGTCAGCATGCCCTCGGGCGCGGCTGTGGTCATGTGCCGACGCTATGGCTTGCGGCCGACGCCGGCCAGGATCTGGTCGCGCTCCGGCCGGTCGGCGAGGTCGTCCGGCGAGTCCGGGCGCCACAGCGCAGTGCTCACCACCCTCGGCTCCAGCAGCTCGAACCCGTCGAAGAGCTGGGTGAACCGCTCCCGGGTGCGCGGGTAGATCGGGTCCTTGGTCCGCTTCATCACCTCCACCATGGCGGCCATCTCGGCGGCCCTGGTGTCCGCGGTGAAGTGCGACATGGCCAGGTAGCTGCCGGGCGCCAGCGCGTTGCGGTAGCCGAGCAGCAGCTTGCTTGGGTCGTTGTCCTCCGGCACGAAGTGAAACACCCCGACCATGAGCAGCCCCAGCGGCTGCGCGAAGTCCAGCAGCCGCACGGTGTCGGGGTGGGTCAGGATGCCCTCGGGGTCGTTCAGGTCGGCCTGGATCGCGGTGGCCCTGCCGTTGCCCTCCAGGATCAGCCTGCTGTGCGCGACGGCGACCGGCTCGATGTCGACGTAGACCACCCTGGACTCCGGGTCGGCCTTCTGCGCGATCTCGTGCACGTTGCCGACCGTCGGTATGCCGGAGCCGATGTCAAGGAACTGGCGGACCCCCGCCGAGATCATGAACAGCACCGCGCGGCGCAGGAACGCGCGGTTGAGCCGGGCGATGTCCCTCGACCCCGGCAGCGCGGTGGCGAACTTCTCGGCGATCTGCCGGTCCGCCGCGAAGTTGTGCCCGCCGCCGAGCAGGTAGTCATAGATCCGCGCCGAGCTAGGTCGGTCCTGGTCCACCCCGTCGGGCACCCAGGTCAGGCTTTCCGTCACGAGGAACCCCGCACAAGTCGCGAACAGTGGCGACACCCTACTGATCGTCGATGGTCAGATTCCAGGTACGGCCACCGGCGTCGCCCGTTCGGCGGCTTCTGTTACTCCCTGTCCCATATGCTGCCGGCCTCCCACAGCCGGGCGGCGGCGTGCCAGCGGTCGTCCAGCCACCGGGGGTTCGCCACGAGGCTCTGTACGATGGTTGAGTATTCAACAAAATTGCGAGAGGAGCAGCCGGATGGGTATCACCCGTCTCAACCACGCCGTGCTGTACGTCGGCGACCTGCGGCGCAGCGTGCAGTTCTATACGAAGGTCCTCGGCTTCCGGCGGGTGGACATGACGCCCGACAAGTTCGCCGGTGCGGCGTTCCTGCGGGCCTCTGACTCGACCAACGACCACGACCTCGGGCTGTTCGCGGTGGGTGCCGGCGCGGCGCCGTCCGCCGCCGGCCGTGGCGCGGTCGGCCTGTACCACCTGGCCTGGGAGGTCGACACTCTGGACGAGCTTGAGCGCACCGCGGCCAGGCTGGCCGAGGCCGGTGCGCTGGTCGGCAGCTCCGACCATGGCACGACGAAGAGCCTGTACGGCAAGGACCCGGACGGGCTGGAGTTCGAGGTCGTCTGGCTGATCCCGGCCGACCTGCTCGACGAGGACGCCCTCGAGGCGCGCAAGAAGATCGGCCCACTGGACCTGGAGCGGGAGAAGCGACGGTTCGGCGGCCAGACCCGCGGCGGCGTCGGCATCTCGAATCCGGCCCCGGCCTGAGAGCCGCCGCTGCTCACCGCGCCGCCGTCCGGCTCCGGCAATAGGATGACCGCCGACCTTCGGCGCGGCGGCAGCCGCCCCGAGCCACCCGTGTGGACCGGGCCGGCGCGGCCAAGGCACAGTTGTTCCGATAACCGTCGAGGGCAACGGCGCGTGGGAGAACAGCGGTGAGCGGACGGCACAGCTCGGGGCGTCCCGCCCCACGGATCGGTGCACCGTTGCCGATCATGGCCGGGCTGCTCGTGCTGATCGTCACCTCCTGGTTCACGTTCCAGTTCTTCTCGCAGCGCCTCGGCCAGCTGGGCTGTACCAACCCGGCGACCATCGAGGTGGCCGCCGAGCCGGCGATCGCCCCCGCGCTGGCCGAGGTGGCCGCCGCCGGGGAGCAGACGCTTGGCGAGACGCCGCAGACGTGCTACCAGCTGCAGGTGGTCAGCCAGGACGCGAGCGCCGTCGCCGACCGGCTGACCGGCCTGCAGCCGGGCAGCCAGCCCGACGTGTGGGTGCCGGACTCCACGTTCTGGTTGCGCAGGGCCCGCGCCGGCGGCGCGCTCGACCTGCCGGAGGCCGGCGCCTCGCTGGCCACCTCGCCGGTGGTACTGGCCGTCGCCGAGCCCGCGGCCCGCCGGCTCGGCTGGCCGGAGCACGCGCTGAGCTGGCCGGACGTACTCGGCGCCAACCCGACCGCGGACGCGCTGACGGTGGGGCTGCCCGACCCGGCCCGCAACCCGGTCGGGCTGTCCACCCTGTTCGGGGTGCGCGCCGTGACCTCGAACGGGCCCGAGCCGGCGGCCGCCCAGGTTGCCGCGCTGCGGCGGCTGTCCCCCAACGTCACGGCGCGCGCCGCCGAGCTGTTCGAGAAGCTGCCGCCGGCCTACGATCCCGGCGCGATGGACACCGCGGTCACCGCGTTCCCGACCAGCGAGCAGGCCGTGCTGCGGCACAACAACACCAACCGCGAGCAGCGCCTCGTGCCGGTGTACGCCTGGCCGGGAGTGCCGGCGCTGGACTACCCGTACGTGGTGCTGCCCACCGCGACCGGCATCGAGCGGACCGGCGCCGAGCGGTTCCTCGAGTCGCTGCTGGACAGAGCCTCGCAGCGCACCCTGCAGGTGCGCGGGCTGCGCAGCCCGCAGGGCGAGGCCGGCGCCGACTTCCCCGGCAGCGAGACCGACCGGCCGACCGTGGTACCTGCGGTGCCGCTGCCCGACGAGGACACCTCCGACGACGTGCTGCGGGTGTGGACCGGGGTCAACCTTTCGGCGCGCATCCTCACCGTCGTCGACGTCTCCGGCTCGATGGGCGCCCTGGTGCCCGGCACCGGCCGGACCCGCGCCCAGGTCACCGCCGAGGCCGCCAAGCAGGGGCTCGGCCTGTTCAAACCCACCACGGACATGGGCCTGTGGGTGTTCTCCAACAACCTCGACGGCGACAAGGACTACCGCGAGCTGGCCCCTATCGCGCCGCTGGCCACCGAACGGGAGCACCTGATCGCGCTGGCCGACCAGGTGGTCGCCATGGTCGGCGGCAAGACCAACCTGTACGACACCGTGCTGGCCGCCTACCAGACCGTGATCCAGGGCTGGGACCCCGCGCGGCTCAACGTGGTGGTGGTGCTCACCGACGGCCGCGACGACGACGTCAGCAGCATCGGCCGGCAGCAGCTCGTCGACGATCTGACCACGCTTCAGGACCCGAGGAAACCGACCAGGATCATCTTCGTCGGCATCGGCCCCGACGTGGACGCCGCCGAGCTCGACCAGATCGCGACGGTGACCGGCGGCCGCGCCTTCACCACCCCGAACCCGGCCGGCATCCGTGACGTGTTCGCCCAGGCACTCGCCGAGATGACGTGCATCCCGCCGGCCTGCACCAAGCCAGTGCGCTGACGCGCCTGTGAGTGGTAAATGGTGCTGGAACACCATTTACCACTCACGACCCTCAGTACGGGTCGTAGCGGCCAGTGTGGCCGACGGCGCGGGCGACGGCGTGCAGCCGCAGCCGCAGCAGCACCTTGATGCCCACGTTGCGAAGGAACCACGGCAGCTCGCGCAGGATCCTGGCGCGGTCCCGCGCCGCCGGCCGGCGCAGCCGGAAGCGGGCGAGCGAGCCGGCACGGTCCAGGTAGGTGTAGCGGCGGCCAGGCAGCACGACGGCCAGCACCCCTGACGTCACCCCGATCGAGGAGAAGCAGTCGTGCACCAGGATCTCGCCGCCCATGCGCAGGTGCTCCGACCAGCGCAGGTCGTCGGTGAAGGTCCAGTAGTCGTGCTTGCCGTCCACGTAGAGCAGGTCGAACCGCTGCGTCCACCGTTGGCGCAGCCTCGTGCTGTACTCGGCCACCAGCTCGACGACGTCGGTCAGCCCCGCGCTGGCGATGTTCTTCTCGAACGTGCCGCGCGTCGGCGCCCCGCCGAAGAGGCGACCCTGCACGAACGGGTCGACGGCGGTCAGCCGGATGCCGCGGTCGCGGGCGGCGCAGCCAAGCACCACCGTGGAACGCCCCTGGTGGCTGCCGATCTCCACGATGCGCGCGCCGCCCGGCAGCCGCCGCGCGGCGTCCCACAGCACCCTCGCCTGCTCGCGGGTCAGCCACCCCGGGATCGGCTCGGCGATGGCCCACGCATCCTCGAACGTCGTCATGGCCGAGCCACCATACCCACCGGTAGCCCGCAACCCGTTTCGCGACGATGTGACGTTGTCCCACTTCCAGTGGGGAGATCCCACATCCTCGGCGCCACCGGTCGGCCGCCGCGGCGGGCCGGGCGCGTTTGCGGCCGACGGCGTTTACGGCTCGACGGCGCTACGGGCCGACGGCGTTCACGGCCCGACGGCGTTTACGGGCCGACGGCGCTACGGGCCGACGGCGCCACGGGCTCACTAGCATCCATGCGATGGCTGCGACGGTGGAGCGGGCGGACGCGGCGGCGGCCGAGCCGGCCGCGGACCGCGGGCTGACCGCGCCGCTGCGCCGGCTGCGGGGCCGGCTCCGACCCGCCGCGCCGGTGCACCGGTTGCCGAGGCCGCGGCTGGCCACCGCGGCCGTCGTGCTGGCGCTGACCGTGCTGTCGTTCGCACAGCGGCCGGGGCGGATCACGTTCGACACCAAGCTCGACCTCACCGTGGCGCCGTCGTCGTTCCTGGCAAGGGCGCTACACCTGTGGAACCCGGAGGCCACGTTCGGCGAGCTGCAGAACCAGGCATACGGGTACCTGTTCCCGGTAGGGCCGTTCTTCGTGGCGACGCAGGCACTGCACCTGCCGACCTGGGTGGCGCAGCGGCTGTGGTGCGCGCTGCTGCTGTCCGGCGCGTTCCTCGGCGCGCTGCTGCTGGCCCGCGCGCTGAAGATCGGCACCGAGCCGGCCCGCTACCTCGGCGCGCTGGGGTACGCTCTCGCGCCGCGGATGGTCACCGAGATCGGGCCGCTGTCGGTGGAGATGCTGCCGGCCGTGCTGCTGCCGTGGGTCCTGCTGCCGCTGGTGCGGCCGTCCACCGCCGCCGCGCCGCGCTCGCCACGCAGGACCGCCGCGCTCTCGGGGCTCGCTGTGTTCGCCATGGGCGGCGCGAACGCCGCGATGGTGCTGATGGCCCTCACGCTGCCAGCCATCTGGCTGCTTACCAGGCGGTGGACCGTCGACCACGTGCGGCTCGTCGCGTGGTGGTGCGTGTCGGTGCTGGCCGCCACGCTGTGGTGGATCGTGCCGCTGGTGCTGCTGGCGGGGTACAGCCTGCCGTTCCTGAACTACATCGAGTCGGCGGCGAACACCACGGCGCCACTGTCGCTGTTCCAGGCGCTGCGCGGGACGAACCAGTGGATCGCGTACGTGGTGCAGGGCGAGCCGTGGTGGCCGGCCGGTTTCATGCTGGTGGACAACCCGGTGCTGATGGCGGCGACCTCCCTGGCCGCCGGCATCGGCCTGCTCGGCCTCGCCGGTCGTGGGCTGCCCGAGCGCACGTTCCTGCTGCTCGGCATGCTCGCCGGGCTGGTGCTGCTGACCCTCGGGCACGTCGGTCCGCTGGACTCGCCGGTCGCCGAGCCGGTGCAGCGGCTGCTGGACGGCCCGCTCGCGGCGTTGCGCAACGTGCACAAGTTCGACCCGGCGCTGCGGCTGACGCTGGCCATGGGGTTCGTGTACGCCGTGTCCCGGCCGCTGCCGTCGGTGTCGTGGCGGCGCGCCCGGCTGGCCGTCGCGGCCCTGCTCGTGGTGGTCGTCGCCGCGCCGGCCTGGCTGCTCGCGCTGCGGCCAGGCCAGGGCTGGACGGCGGTGCCGCCGTACTGGCGCGAGGCGGCGCAGTGGCTCGCCGCTCAGGACGGCACGTCGCGGACGCTCATGCTGCCGGCCACCGGCTTCGGCGAGTACCGCTGGGGTCGCACGGTGGACGAGCCGCTGCAGGCGCTGGCCGACGCACCGTGGGCCGTCCGCGGCCAGATCCCGTTGGGGTCGGAGGGCAACACCCGGTTCATGGACACCGTGTCCGACGCGGTCTCCGACGGCCGCGGCTCGCCGGCGCTTGCCGACTACCTCGCCCGCGCCGGGGTGCGCTACCTGCTGCTGCGAAACGACGTCGACCGCTCCTCGCTCACCCTGCCGCCGGTGGCCGTGATGCACCAGGCGCTGGCCCGCTCCCCCGGCATCTCGCCGGCGGCCACGTTCGGGCCTGGCGGCCCGGCCGCGCCCGACCTGCAGCTCAGCACGGTCGACCGGGGCGTCGACTACCCCGCGCTCGAGGTGTACGAGGTGCACAGGGCGGTGCCGCTGGCCACCGTCGCGTCCGCGCAGGACCTGGTGACGGTGAGCGGCGGCCCCGAGTCCGTCCTGCCGCTGCTCGAACAGGGCCTGCTGAGGCCGGACCAGCCGACCGCGCTGGCCGGCGACGTGGACACCTCCTACACCGACCGCTGGGTGGTCACCGACGGCTTGCGCCGCCGCGAACGCAACGTCGGCCGGGTGCAGGGCAACCTCTCCCAGACGCTGGCCGACACCGATCCGGTGCGCCAGGAGCGGCCGACGCTGGACGTGCTGCCGTTCGCCGGCGAGGAGCACCAGACGGTCGCGCAGTACGCCGGGGCGCGCGCCGTGGTGGCGTCGACGGCCGCCGGCTACGCGGACGCGTTCGGCGAGTCCGACCCGTCCCAGCTGCCGTTCGCCGCGGTGGACGGCGACCCCGCGTCGATGTGGCGCTCCTCCAGCTTCACCGGGCCGGTCGGCCAGTGGCTGGAGGTGCAGCTGGACACCCCGCGGGTGTTCGACAACGTCACGATCGACTTCGCGCAGGACCTGCGCATCGGCTGGCCGGTGGCCAGGATCCGGGTCACCACCGACCGCGGGTCGGTGGAGCACGACGTGGCCGAGGCGCCCGGCCCGCACGTCTACCCGGTGTTCGGCGGCCCGTCGGCGCGGGTGCGGGTCACCGTGCTCGGCATGCGGGGTGGGCGCGAGGACGGCAATGTGGCGGTCCGCGAGCTGGGCATTCCCGGCGTGGCGGCCAGCCGGATGCTGCGGGTGCCGGCCGACGTCAGCTCCTCACGGCCGCCCGTGCTGGCGTTCAGCCGTGGCACCCTGCCCCGCGGCGCCTGCTTCACGGACGGCGCCGGCACGGGCAGCGCAGCCGGCTCTGGCGGCGCGACCGGCGGGCTGCGGTGCGATGGCGCGCTGGTGCGGGTCGGCGAGGAGCCGTTGGGCGTGGACCGCCGGTTCCGGCTGTCCAAGGCCGCGCTGTACGTGCTGACCGGCACCGTGCTGCCGCGGCTCGGCCCGCAGCCGTGGCTCGCACCGTCCGGGCTCGCGGTGTCGGCGTCGTCGCAGCTCGGCGGCGACCCGGCGGTGTCGGTGCGGATGGCCCTGGACCGCGATCCAGCCACGGCGTGGGTAGCCGAGCTGACCGACCCGGCGCCCTCCATCATGCTGCGCTGGCCCGGCACGCGGACCGTCGACCGGCTGAGCTTCGCGCCGAGCACCCTGGACGCCGCCAGCCCGCCGCTGGCCATCGAGCTGCAGGCGGTGGACGCCTCCGGCGCCGACCAGGTGCGCCGCGTCGACCTGCGGGCCGGCGTCACGTCGGTCTCCTTCGAGCCGCTGGTCGCCGACAACCTGCGGATCGGGCTGCAGTCCGCGGACCAGCTGCCGCTGGCCGTCGACGGCCGCCGCGGCTCGGCCAGCGTCGGCCTCGCCGAGCTGCGCGTCCCCGCACTCGACGACCTGCTACCGGCTGCGCCGTCCAGGCCGCAGACGCTGGCCGGCGCCGGCTGCGGCTTCGGCCCACCGATCGAGGTGGACGGCAAGCGCTACGACACCTCGGTGCTCGGCAGCCAGGCCGACGTCACCGGCTACCAGCGGCTACAGCGCCTGCCGTGCGGCTCACTCGAGGACGACGGTCTCGCGCTGCACGCCGGCGACCACCGGGTCCGCGCGCTGCCAACCGACGCGTTCGTCGTGCACGACCTCACGCTCACGCCACTGATCCCCGACCTGCCGCCAGCGCCGCAGCGGCGCGCCACGCAGGTGCTGTCCTGGCAGGCGGCGCAGCGCACCGTGCAGGTCAGCGATGGCCCCGACTCGTACCTGTTCGTTCCGGAGAACGCCAACCCCGGCTGGGTCGCGCGGCTCGACGGCCGGGTGCTCACGCGGGCCAGAGTGGACGGCTGGCAGCAGGCCTGGCTCATCCCGGCCGGCCCCGGTGGCATCGTCACCCTGGATTTCGAGCCCGACCGGCCCTACCGCACCGGCCTGCTGATCGGCGGCCTCTTCGTGCTCGCGCTCGTGGCGGCCGCGTGCCTGCCGGTGTGGCGCCGCCGCGCACCACCGACCCGGCCCGCTCCGATCCGAAGCTGGTGGGCCGGCGCCTTCGCCGTGCTCGCCCTGCTGCTCCTGCTCGGCGGGCCCGCCCCGCTCATCGCCCTGCTCGGCTGCCTGCTCCTGCGCCGGTTGTGGTCGCGCGCCCTGCCAGCCGTCCTCGCCGCCGGCGTCCTGGCCGCCACCGCAGTCGCCGTCGCCGGGCGCCTGCTCGGGCACGGCCAGGACTGGGCCTTCGGCCCCTGGGCACAGGCCGCCATCCTCGTGGCCGTATCCGCCGCCGTCGCCGCGTTCCTCTACCCCGCCACAGACCCGCGCTCCGCAGCCGCGCCCGGCTGAGGGCTCGTTCCCGTCCACGAACTCGACACCAGCGGGCTTCGATCATGCTTCGACCCCGCTGGTGTCGAGTTCACGGCGTACGGATGGGGCGGCGCGCAGAGCGGTACTCGATCAGGAGGCCGGCGAGCACGAGCAGCGCCACGCTGGTGAGGGCGGCGGAGGCCACGGCGGTCACCGAGCCGTCCAGCCACAGCGTTACCAGCAGGATCTCGGCGACGACAGCGGCCCACACGGCTGTCGCGGACCAGCGGTCGGCGCTAGCGATGCGCGAGTAGAGCAGCAGTTGCACGAGGGCGAGCAGGGAGCCGAGAAGGGCGAAGAGCCAGGCCGCGGTCACGTGCGTGCCGTACCCGGGGCCGCCGATCAGCCGGATGATCGCGGGCCCGTAGAGCAGCGTCGGCAGCACCACCCAGGCGTCGAGCAGGGCGATCACGGCGAGCGCAACGGGCACGGCGCGCCGCCGGTGCTGCTCGTCGACGAACCGCGGCAGCACGATCACGGCGACCGCCTGCGGCAGCCAGTACGCGATCTTGGTGATGATCACGCCGATGGCGTAGTCGCCGGCCTGCGCGCCGGAGAGGTTGTGCCGCGCCAGCACGATGTCCAGGTTGACCAGCAGCACGAGCCCGAGGATGGCCTGGCTGGCGTGCAGCACCTTGCCGGCGAGCGCGACCGGGGAGCGCTGCGGGCGCCGCCGCCCGCACACCAGCCAGCCGACGAGGGCGGCCAGCGCGCAGCCGGCCGCCATGCCGGCCAGGGTGGCGGCCGTGCTGCGGAACGCGAGCAGCCCGGTGAGCGCGCCGCCGACCTTGGCGACGCCCTCGACGCCGACGAGCAGTGCGAGCACGGCGAAGCGCCGGTGGCCCTGCAGGACGCCGTGGAACACGCCGAGCAGGGTCAGCGGCGCGAGCGCGAGACCGAGCCACACCACCGGCCACCCGCTCGGCAGGTGCAGCAGCGCGCCAAGCAGCGGCGTCGCGGCCGTCGCCAGCACGCCGACCACGGCGGCGCCGCCGAGCCCGGTGCGGACCAGCTGCCGTTCGGCGGCGACCGTGGCGTCCGGCGCGCCGGCCGGGGCGCCGGCGACGTGCAGCGCGGCTACGGTCTGCATGCCCATCGCCGGGACGGCGCCGACCACGATCACGGCCAGCAGCGAGCCGAGCGCGCCGTAGACGTCCGGCGCCAGCGCGCGGGCCGCCACCATGTTCAGCAGGTAGCTCAGCGAGTTGGCGCCGAACAGCGCGACCGAGACCAGCGCGGCCTCGATCCGGGCGCGTTGGGCCGTCCGCAGCGGCGCGCTGAGCCGGGCAGCCTGCGGCACGCGTCGACCTCCAGGGCGAAACACGGGGGTTACCGGCCGGTAATCTCGTCGGACTCTAGTCTCGCGGCGTGAGGTTGCGCCACCTGAACGGGTGGGCAGTCCCGGTGGTCGCCGTCGCGCTGACCGCAGGGGTGCTGGCTCCCGTGCTGCTGCACGGCGGCTTCGTGCTGGTCTACGACATGGTGTTCGTGCCGCGGCAGCCGCTGCTGCCGGCCGGCGTCGGCCTCGGCCCTGCGCTGCCGAGGGCCGTGCCGGCCGACGCGGTGGTCGCGCTGGTCTCCACCGTGCTGCCAGGCGACCTGCTGCAGAAGCTGGTGCTCGCGGCCTCGCTGCTGGCCGGCGCGGTCGGTGCGGCCCGCCTTGTGCCGACGGACCGCACCGCGGTCAGGGTGATCGCCGCGGTCGGCTACACCTGGAACGCCTACGTCGCCGAGCGGCTGTTCATCGGGCACTGGCCGGTGCTGCTGGCGTACGGCGTGCTGCCGTGGATCGTGCGCGCCGGCCTCGCCGTGCGTCGCGGCGAACCGCGGTCGTGGCCACGGCTGGTGCTGTGGATGGTCCCGGCCGTGCTCGGCCCGACCGGCGGGTTGCTGGCCGCGGGTGCCGCGGTCGCCGCGGTGGGACGGCGCCGCGCCGCGCCGGCGCTTGGCCTCGCGCTGCTGCTCAACGCGCCGTGGTGGCTGCCGTCGGTGCTGCGGCCGTCCGGCGCCGGCGCGGTGTCCGACCCGGCCGCGGTGGGCGCGTTCGCGGCCCGCGGCGAGAGCTGGGGTGGCGCGCCGCTGTCCGTGCTCGGCCTCGGCGGCATCTGGAACGCCGAGGTGGTGCCGGCGAGCCGCACCTCCCCGATCATGCCGATGGTCGCCGTGCTGCTGGCCGCGCTCGCGCTGTACGGCTGGCGCCTGCTGTCCGGCCGGTTGGGTCCGGCGCCGGCGCGGTCGCTGCTGATGCTCGGCGCGCTCGGGCTGCTGATCGCCATGGCCGGCTCGGCGCCGCTGCTGGACGACGGGCTGCGGTGGGCCGTCACCACCGTGCCGGGCGCCGGCCTGCTGCGCGATGGGCAGCGCTTCGCGGCATGGTGGGCGCTGGTCCTCGCGGTCGGGGCGGCGCTGGGCGCCGAGCGGCTGGCCGACCGGCTACCGGACGCCCTCGGCCGGGGCGCCGTGCTGGCCGGCGCGGCGCTGCTACCGCTCGCGGTGCTGCCGGACCTGGCATGGGGCGGCGCCGGGCGGCTGCAGCCGGTCCACTACCCGGCCGACTGGGCCACCGCGGCCGAGGCGGTGCGCGCCGAACCGGGCGACGTGCTGGTGCTGCCGTTCATGACCTACCGAAGCTTCGCCTGGAACGGCGGGCGGACCCAGCTCGACCCGGCGCCCCGGCTGGTGCCGAGCACCACCGTCACCGACGACTCCCTGCCGGTCGGCGGCACGGGCACCGGCGACGCCGGCACGGGCAGCGGCGGCCCAGGCACCGGCG
>Ga0184609_10000308_pt1 | contig 14032 bp, 12 predicted proteins | sample PLM1_60_coex_FD_133165 | JGI IMG/M metagenome (GOLD analysis project Ga0184609, IMG submission 133165) | Groundwater sediment microbial communities from an aquifer in East River, Colorado, USA - PLM1_60_coex | ecosystem: Environmental > Terrestrial > Soil > Riparian zone | place: USA: East... | reverse complement strand
GGCATCAGGTACTCGATCTTCTTCTTGCCCATCGCCTTGCGGAGCGTGTCGGCCTCGCCCATCGAGAAGCCGGCCATCGTCACCGCGATCTGCATCACCTGCTCCTGGTAGACCATCACGCCGTACGTTCCGCGCAGGATCGGCTCGAGGTCGGGGTGGGGGTAGGACACGGGCTTGCGCCCGTGCTTGCGCTCCGCGTACTCGGTGTGCAGGCCGTTGTTGAGGGGGCCCGGCCGGTACAGAGCGACCAGGGCCATCAGGTCTTCGAACCGATCCGGCTCCAGTAGCTTGATCAGGCTCCGCATCCCGCCCGACTCCATCTGGAACACGCCGGTCGTCTCGCCGCGGCAGAGCATCGCGTAGGTCTCGGCATCGTCGAGCGCGAGATGGTCGATGTCGAGCTCCACCCCGTCGGCGCGGAGATGCCGCAGGGTGTCCTCGATCACCGACAGGTTGCGGAGACCGAGGAAGTCCATCTTGAGCAGGCCGAGCTTCTCGACCCCGTGCATGTCGAACTGGGTGACGATGCGCTTCGAATCGTCGCGCGAGTCCTTCGACAGCTTCAGCGGGAGGTAGCGCACGAGCGGCGCGTCACCGATCACGACGCCGGCAGCGTGCACCGAATCCTCCCGACGCAGTCCTTCGAGCGCCCGCGCCGTGTCGACGATCTCCTTCGCCTCCGGTTCGCTCTCGTAGGCGTTCGCCAGCTCCGGAGAAAGCTTCAGCGCCTCCTCGATCGGGTGGTCGCGACCCATCACCGGCGAGGGATACATCTTGCAGAGGCGGTCTCCTACCGACGGCGGGAAGCCGAGGACGCGAGCGGCGTCGCGGATCCCCTGCTTGCCCTTGATCGTCTGGAACGTGACGATCTGGGCGACGTGGTCGGCGCCGTACTTGGTGCTCGCGTAGCGGATCACCTCATCGCGGCGGCGCTCGTCGAAGTCCATGTCGATGTCGGGCATCTGGATCCGCTCGGGGTTCAGGAAGCGCTCGAAGATCAACCCGTACCGGAGCGGATCGACGTCGGTGATGCGGAGGCAATAGGACACGACCGAGCCGGCGGCCGACCCGCGCCCCGGCCCGACGCGGATGCCCTGCTCGCGTGCGAATCGGATCAGGTCCCAGACGATCAAGAAGTAACCGGCGAGACCCATCTGCAGGATGACGCCCATCTCGAAGTCGAGCCGGTCCCCGATCTCCGAGAGGAGCGGATCGCCGTAGCGCTCGGCGGCGCCTCCCAGGGTGAGCTCGCGCAGGTAGCCCTCGAGCGACCGTTCGCCCGGGACCTCGAAACGCGGCAGGTGGTACCGCTCCTCGAGCGGAGCCGCGTCGCCGTAGATCAGCTCGAGGTCTACCGACTCCGCGATCTCGAGCGTGTTGTCGCAGGCTTCGGGGAGCTCCGCGAAGAGCGCCCGCATCTGCTCGGGCGACTTCAGGTAGAACTCCTCGGAGTCGAACCGTAGCCGCTTCGGGTCCGTCTGCAGCTTCTGCTGCTGGATACAGAGGAGCACGTCGTGCGGCTTTGCGTCGGCGGCCGTCGTGTAGTGCAGATCGTTCGTGGCGACGAGGCCGATGTCGAGCTCCCGCGCGAGCTCCACCTGCCTCGGCGTCACGCGTTGCTGCTCGGCGAGCCCGTGGTCCTGGAGCTCGATCCAATAGTTGCCGGCGCCGAAGATGTCCCGGTACTGGGCCGCGACGTCCCGAGCTCGGGCCTCCTGCCCGGCGAGCAACAGCTTCGAGAGCTCCGACGACAGGCAGCCCGACAGGCAGGTCAGCCCCTCGGCGTGCTCCGCCAGCAGCTGCTTGTCCATACGGGGGCGGTGGTAGAAGCCCTCGAGGTGAGCGGCCGAGACGAGCTGCAGGAGATTTCGGTATCCCGTCTCGTCGCGGGCGAGGAGCGTGAGGTGGTGATACTTCTCCTCGTTCTCGCCGGGCTCGCGGTCGAAGCGCGAGCCCGGCGCGACGTAGGCCTCGACGCCGAGGATCGGTTTGATGCCGTGGGCATGCGCCGCCTCGTAGAAGCCGAGCGCGCCGAACATTACGCCGTGATCGGTGACGGCGATCGCCGGCATCTCCATCCGTTCGGCTTCCGAGAAGATCGTCGGAGCCGACCGGTTGGCCGCGGGAGGCTCGATCCGGGCCGCCCCGTCCAGCAGCGAATATTCGGAATGAACGTGCAGATGAACGAAACCGTCTCGCGCTGCCGTGGCGACCTCCGGAGAGGGGTTTTCCACACCCCGTCCCGGTCGGTGTGGAAACTTACATGACTGTGATTCGTCGAGGCCTCAACCTACGTCGCCCCCCCCGCGCCGTCAAGCGGGCCGATCATCGGATGCGGGCGAGGGCCGCTGCGAGGTCCTCCGGCAGGTCCTCCTCGACCTCGATCCGACCGTCACCGATCGGATGGGCGAACGAAAGGCGCCAGGCATGCAGGAACGGGCGGTCCAACCCGACCCGGCGGGCGTCGTCGCCTCGTCCCCCGTACGCCCGGTCCCCGAGGACCGGATGCCCGATCGCCGCCAGATGGACACGGATCTGATGCGTGCGTCCCGTGCGGGGGAAGGCCTCCAGCAACGTCGCGCCGTCCAGGCGCTCCCGGACCTCGAACCCCGTCTCCGCCCGTCTGCCTTCCGTCGCGTCCACGACGATCTTGGCCGCTCGCCGGCCGAGCGGGGCGTCGACCGCGAAGGCGTCGTGAGCGACGGCCCCCCGGACGAGCGCCAGGTAGGCGCGCTGCACGGTGTGAGCGCGGAACATGCCCCGCAACGCCGTGTACGCCGGGTCCGTCTTCGCCACCACCATCAGTCCGGAGGTGCCCGCATCGAGCCGGTGCACGACGCCGGGGCGGAGCGAGCCGCCGGCCGGCGCGAGCGGGACGCCCATCCCGAGCAACCGGTTCACGAGCGTCCCGTCGCGCCGGCCGGCGGTGGGATGCGTGACCACCCCGGCAGGCTTCACGATCACCACGAGATGCTCGTCCTCGTACCGGATGGGCACGGGAGGCCCCTCCGCGGCGATCGGCTCATCGCTCTCGATCTCGATCGTCAGTCGCTCGCCCCCACGCAGGCGGAACGACTTGGACCGCGGCTCCCCGTCGACCTGCACCTTCCCCGCGGCGATCGCGCGCTGCACGTTCGCACGCGCGCCACCGGTCATCTTGGCGACCACCGCGTCGAGCCGGCCTTCCTCGGCGTCGAGCGTTCGCTTCACGACCGCGCCGCCGTCGCCTCGGGCTGCTCCTTCCGTTCACGGAGTCCCACCCACGCGAGCAGGATCGCACCGATCACGATCGCGCAATCGGCCAGGTTGAACACCGGCCACACATGGAAGTCGATGAGATCCACGACGCGGCCCCGCATGCCCTGATCACGGATGGCGCGATCCGTGAGGTTGCCGAGCGCCCCGCCCAGGATCAGCCCGAGCGAGGCACCCACGATCCGGCTGGTATGCCGGAAGGAGGTCGCGAGGATGATCGCGACCACGACCGCGGTCACGCCGACGAAGAACCAGGGAGCCCGCTGACCGATGCTGAACGCGCCTCCCGAGTTGGTCGTGAACCGCAACGTGAGCACGCCCGGTACAACCTCGATCGGGCTGCCGGGAAGGGTCGCCTCGGCCCAGACCTTCGTGATCCGGTCCACCCCATAGGCAAGGAGGGCCGTGACGAAGAGGATGAGCGCCGCCCGGCTCCGCCGCGCGTCCACAAGGTTCAGCGACGCGACTGCGCCGCCTGCGCGTCCTTGATGCAGAGCTCCGCGTAGGGCAGGGCCTTGATCCGAGCCTTCTCGATCGGCTTGCCGCAGCGCTCGCACAGCCCGTATGTTCCCGCGTCCATCCGCTTCAGGGCCCCTTCGATCTTCCTGAGGAGGTCGCGGATGTTGTTCTCGATCGAGAGATCCTTCTCCCGCTCGAACGTCGCCGTCCCGGCGTCCGCGGACTCGTCGTCGAGCCCGACGTCACCGGAGATGTCCGATTGCGTCGCCGCGAAAGATTCCTCGACGATCGTGGCGAGCTGCGTCTCGAGCTGCGCGCGCTCCTCCAACAGGCGGGTGCGGAGCTCCTCGAGCTCCTTCGCGGTGAGCTTGGCCGGTGGCATGAGGGCGAAGGGTAGCACGTTGACGCATCAGGCCATCCTCATGGCTTCCGGCACCCATCCTCAACCCCGGAGACGTTGCAGCGCTTGTTCTTCCGTCATCTCGGCCAGCTCGAAGTCCTTGTCTCGGGAGCGCCGGCCCCGGCGGAGCGTGACCCCGGAGACGGGCACACCGAGGGCCGCCGCCAGTGCCTTCCGCGCCTCTTCCGTCGCGCGTCCACCCTCCGGTGCGGCGCGCACGCGCACCACGATCCCATCGGTCGAGGCCTCCACGCCCGTTCGGCCGGACCGCGGCATCACGCGCACCGTCAGGCTGCCCACGTGTGTAGCATGCACGCGACAGGCGACGACGGGAACGCGTCGCGGGGACGGCGGAGCCAGAGCGAGCCGGGGACGGTGGGAGCCCGGCGCCGAGCATCCCGCAGACATCCTCCCCGAGCCCCTGCCCGAACCGAGCCCGAACGGCTCGCAGGAGACGCAGGCGGGTCCGCCCGTGACAGCGGAAGGTCGTGATCGCGGCCGTGAGCGGCGGGATGCCGTGAGGCATCCGGCAAGCGAGGTGGTACCGCGGGGCCTCACGCCTCGTCCTCGCGAAACGAGGACGAGGCGTTTCGCGTGTGTGGGAGGCGAGCGGATGGCGAACCACGAACCCCGGTTCCGGCGGGTGGATCCGAAGGTGCGGTTCCCCGAGCTCGAGCACTCGATCCTCGCATTCTGGGAGGAGGCGAACGTCTTCCCGCGTTCGCTCGCGCAGCGCGAGGACGCCCCGGAGTGGGTCTTCTACGACGGCCCGCCCACGGCGAACGCCAAGCCGCACATCGGTCACGCGGTCACCCGCACCTTCAAGGACGTCTACCCGCGCTACCGCACGATGACCGGTCACCTCGTGCACCGCAAGGCGGGATGGGACTGCCACGGGCTGCCGGTCGAGATCGAGGTGGAGAAGGAGATCGGGACCTCGGGCAAGAAGGACATCGAGGTCTTCGGGGTCGCCGAGTTCAACGAGCGCTGCCGGGTGTCCGTGCGGCGCTACGTCCGGGACTGGGAGGACCTGACACGGCGGATCGGTTTCTGGATCGACCTGGACGACGCCTACTGGACGATGGATCCCTCCTACATCGAGTCCGTCTGGTGGTCGCTGAAACGTCTGTACGAGCGCGGCTTGCTCGTCGAAGCCGACAAGGTGACCGCCTACTGTCCTCGGTGCGGGACGGCGCTCTCGGACGCGGAGGTGGCCCTCGGCTACGAGAAGGTCGAGGATCCGAGCGTCTACGTCCGGTTCCCGATCGTCGAGGCGGCGGATCCTGAGCTCGTGGGCGCCTCTCTCCTCGTGTGGACGACGACACCGTGGACGCTCCCGTCGAACACCGGCGTGGCCGTGGATCCGTCGGCCGAGTACGTCGTGGCCGACAAGGACGGCGAGCTCCTGATCGTGGCGGAGCCGCTCGCGGCCGCGGCCCTGGATGACGGGTGGACGGCCCGGAAGACCGTGCGCGGCGAGGCGCTCCTCGGGGCGCGGTACGAACCGCCGTATCCCAACGTCGATGGCGCGCACATCGTCGTGGCGGGCGCGTTCGTCCAGACGGAGGACGGCACCGGCATCGTGCACCTGGCGCCCGCGTTCGGCGCGGAAGACCTCGAGGTCGGGCGCGCCCAGGGGTGGCCGGTCTTCAAGCCGGTCGGCGACGACGGCCGGTTCACCGAACTCGCGCCCGAGTTCATCCGAGGGTTGTTCGTGAAGGACGCGGACCCGGTGATCGTGAAGGACCTCGAGGCTCGCGGACGATTGCTGCGCTCCGGCACGATCCGACACACGTATCCGTTCTGCTGGCGCTGCGGCACCCCCTTGCTCTATTACGCACGGACCTCCTGGTACGTGCGCACGACGGCCGTGAAGGAGCGCCTCCTGGAGGTGAACGAGGAGGTCGAGTGGCACCCCGAGCACATCAAGCACGGTCGCTACGGCAACTGGCTCGAGAACAACGTTGACTGGGCAGTCTCCCGCGAGCGGTACTGGGGGACGCCGCTGCCGATCTGGCGATGTCCCGCGATGCACGTGACCGCGATCGGATCGCTCACCGAGCTCGGTTCCCTGGCGGGAAGGGACCTCTCGGATCTCGATCCGCACCGCCCGCAGATCGATGAGATCGCCTTCGCATGCCCGGAGTGCGGCGAGGAGGCACGAAGGGTCCCCGAGGTGATCGACGCCTGGTACGACTCCGGCGCCATGCCGTTCGCTCAGTGGGGCTACCACCCCGAGCTGGGCCGCGGCGAGGAGCCGTTCGAGCGGCGGTTCCCGGCGGACTTCATCTCCGAAGCGATCGACCAGACGCGTGGCTGGTTCTACACGTTGATGGCGGAGGGGGTCCTGCATTTCGATTCGACGGCCTACCGCACCGTCGTCTGCTTCGGGTTCATCGTCGACGAGCAAGGCCGGAAGATGTCGAAGTCACTCGGCAACGTCGTGGATCCGATGGCGGTGATGGAGCGGCACGGGGCCGACGCGCTCCGGTGGGTCCTGCTGACGAGCGGCTCCCCATGGTCGTCACGACGTCTGGGCGACACGGTGCTGGAAGAGGCGGTGCGTCGGTTCCTGCTCACCCTGTGGCACGTCCACTCCTTCTTCGTGCTCTACGCGAACGCCGGGGGCTTCGACCCCGATGCGGAGCAAGCACCGCCGATCTCCGCTCGGCCCCTCCTCGATCGGTGGATCCTCTCCCGGCTGGCCGGCACCGTTCGTGAAGTTCGCGAAGGGATGGATGGCTACGACGCGACGGGGGCCGGCCGGCGGATCCAGTCGTTCGTCGACGACCTCTCGAACTGGTACGTGCGGCGTTCGCGTCGCCGGTTCTGGAACCCGGGCGGCCGCGGCGGTGCGGAAAGCGTCGCGGCGTTCCACACGCTGCACGAGTGCCTGGTCACCACGGCCACGCTCCTCGCTCCGTTCACTCCGTTCCTGTCGGAAGAGATCTGGTCGAACCTCGCCGCCGGCCGTGCCGGGCGGCCTGAGTCCGTGCACCTCGCCGACTACCCGCAGGTCCTCGAGGGAGCGGTCGACCCCGGTCTCGACGAGGGGATGGCGCTGGCTCGACTGGTCGTCGAGCTGGGGCGCCGGATCCGAACGGAAACCAAGACCCGGACCCGCCAGCCGCTCCCCGCCGCGGTGGTGCATCTTCCTTCCGCACCGGGATCGTTCGACTCGTTGCGGGACACGGTGGCCGAGGAGTTGAACGTGAAGAAGGTCGACATCGCCGGCTCCGCCGAGGTGTTCGGCCGCTGGCAGGCCAAACCGGACTTCAAGGTCCTCGGTCCGCGCCTCGGGCCACGGGTGCGGGCCGTCGCCGCGGCCCTCGAGGCAGACGACGGAACGCTCGCGGGACGGTTGGTCGAAGGGGACTCGGTCGAGGTGATCGTGGGCGGCGAACCGATCACCATCGGACCGGGGGACGTGCAGCTCGTTCACGACGTCAGGTCGGGATTGGGTGTGGCATCGGAGGGAGGCATCACGGTTGCCCTCGAGCTCGGGGTCACCCCGGAGCTTCGCCGCGAAGGGGTGGCTCGCGAGCTCGTTCGCATGATCCAGGACGCTCGGAAGGCGGCAGGCCTCGAGGTGACGGATCGGATCGGGCTGGCCGTCGAGACCTCGGGCGAGCCCGCCGAGGCGCTGGCTGCGTATCGGGACGAGATCGCCGCCGAAACCCTAGCGGTGACGGTGACGGCAGACGGCGGCGACGGGTTCCGTCTGGAGGGGATCTTGGATGGGACGCCGGTGATCGTGAGCCTCAGGAAAGCGGACTAGGGACCCCGCTCACTCCTCGCCCCAGAACAGCTCCCTGAGCGAACCGTCCTCTTCCTCCTCGGATCGCCGTGATCGCGCGGGTTCGGGCTCATCGACGCGGATCGGCTCCTCGGCCACGGCTCCGGTCGTCGCGATCGGGCGTCCTCCGGACGCTTCCGGGTCGTTTCCCTTCGTTCGGTGGTTGGGGACCTCCGACGCAGGCGTCGCCTGCTCCGTCGCTCCGGTCGACTCGGGATCCGAAGCGATGTCCTCAGGTGGCGCGTCGAGCTCTGTCGTTGCATCGGGCGATGGCCCGGAGGATGCATCGGGGGATGACGCGGGTATCGGCGCCGGCTCGACTGGGGGCTCCTCCACCGGCGACGTCTCGGCGACGGGCGCGGGCACGTCACGCCGAACCTCGCGAACCATCGATCGCAGCTCCTCGGCGTGCGCCTGGACGAGCCCTCCGAGGTCCTGCAGGAATCCTTTCTCCCGGCGGAGGAACGCGTCCACCGCGGTCCTGCCGGCGTCGTCGGCTGAAGGCGGGAGAGATGGCGGGGCCGAGGGCCGGCCGGAGGCCGGGCCCGGGTCCGCCGATCCTTGTCGCAGTCGCTCGCTCTCCGCGACGAGCGCCGACATCGCGTCGGTCACCTGATCGAGGAACTCGTCGACCTCCCGCATCCGGTAACCGGCGCCGAAACGGGCGACCCGGAACTCCTTCTGCTGGACGTCCTGGGGCGTGATCCGTCCCGCGGGAGCCGAACCCCACCCCGATCCTTCGTCCGAAGTCGTGTCCTTCTTCTTCATCTCGCCCTCTTCATCCTCGGATCGTCCAACCCGGCATTCGCCTTCGACACGCTGAGCGCTTCCCCGCACGTTCAGCAGAACACTGTACGCAACACGATGAGGACCACGAACGCAACCAGCACCGACAGGTCGAGTACGCCCGTCGGCGGCACGATCTTCCGCAGCAGCCGGAGCGGCGGCTCCGTGATGTCGATGATGAGGTCGTAGCCCGCGCGGAGCGGCCCGGAGTACGGCGGTCGCCATCCCGCGAACTGGAGCCAGGACACGATCACTCGGATGAACAGGACGATCGTGAAGATGAAGAGCACCAGGCAGATGAGCTCGCTCACGAAGTCGTTCCCGTTGGCCGCCGTCATCGCCGCGCAGGCTAACAGCGCTGGGACTACGCGGTTGGAGCTCCGGCTAGAACTGGTTGTAGAAGCCGCCGCCGGCGATGCGCTCCCGCTCCTCGGCCGAGACCTCGACGTCGGCCGGGGTGAGCAGGTACACCCGGTTCGCCACGAGCTCGATCTTGCCGTCCAACCCGTACACGAGGCCGGAGGCGAAATCGACGAGCCGCCGAGCCGTGGAGTCCTCGGTCCCCTGCAGGTTCATGATGACGGCGGTGCCCTCCTTGAAGCGGTCCGCGACCTCGCGCGCTTCGTTGAACCGCTTCGGCTCCGACTTGTGGATCGCCGCCGACGCGCCGACCTGGCGGGGCGCGGCGATCGTGCGCACCACACCTTCCGCCTCCGACGACACTTCGCGGACCGGCTGGGGCCGCATGCGGCGCACGGGCGCCGGCTCGACGTCCGGTAGCTCCTCGACGAACTCCTCGTCGTCTTCGACCAGACCGAGGTAGTTCAGCGTCTTCTTCCACACGCCCGTCATGCTGGTTCCTCTCTGGTTGCTCGGGGGCCGAACAGGGCCGTCCCGATACGGACCATGGTAGCGCCTTCTTCCACCGCGACCTCGTAATCCAACGACATCCCCATCGACAATGCCAGCACGTCCGGGTGCTGTTCTCGGATCTCGTCACGCAGCTCTCGCAGGCGAGCGAAGGGGCTCCGCGCGTCCTCGGCCCTCTGCGCGATCGCCGGGATCGTCATGAGCCCGACCAGGTGCAGACCCTTGAGCGATGCGATCAGGTCGGCGAAGGCGGGAAGGTCGGACGGTCGGACGCCGGTCCGGCCGTCCGCGAGATCGACCTCGATCAACGCTTCGAGCGTGCGACCGGAGCGAGCGGCGCGGCCCGCGAGGCGCCGCGCCGCCCGCTCCCCCGCGACGGTCTGCACCACGTCCGCGTGATCGGCGACGAGGTGCGCCGTGCCCGACTGCAGCGTGCCGATGAAGTGCCATGTCGCGCCGTCGATCTCGCTCCGCTTCCGGCGCAGCTCCTGCACGTAGTTCTCGCCCAGCGACGTGATGCCCGCCTCGATCGCCCAGCGGATCTCCTCGGTGCCGACGGTCTTCGTGACCGCGACCAGGGAGACATCCTCGGGGTTCCGCCCCGAGCGCGTCGCCGCGGCCGCGATGCGCGAGCGCACCTCCGCCACGTTCCGACGAACGACATCGCTCTCCGCGGACACGCTGTCCTTTCTGACTCTTGGCCTAGCTCTTGGCCTGGCTCTTGGCCTGGCTCTTGGAGGCATCTCCTGGCGTCATCCTCACCCGGGCGGACTCCTCAAGGCGGCGGGAATGCGAAAGGGGCGGGGAGGTCCTTCCGGGAGGAGGCGGGGGAAGGGCGCCTCCTCGCTTCGGACCTCCCCGCCCCGGATCAAGGGGCCGCGCGGGGCGGACGTTCAGCTCTTGAGGAAATCCGGGATGTCCAGATCCTCCTCGGCGTCGAAGGTGAGCGGCGGGGATCCCTCGCCGTTGGTGAAGACCCGGTCCTCGTCGTCCTCGGCCAGGATCGACGGGAGCGGCTCCCCACGCTCGGCTCCTTCGTCGGTGGGGTCCTCGAGGAGCCGGGAGCGCCGGCTCTCGGAGCGGCTGTCCGACACGGCCGTGACCTTGTCGAAGCCCGCGGCCACCACCGTGACCCGAACCTCCTCGCCCAAGGCGTCGTCCACGACCGCGCCGAAGATGATGTTCGCGTCCGGGTGCGCGACCCGGGTGATCGCATCCGCGGCGGCGTTCACCTCGTGCAAGGTCAGGTCGGTCGGGCCGGCGATCGACAGCAACACGCCCTTCGCGCCGTCGATCGAGGACTCGAGCAGCGGGGAGCTGATGGCCGCCTTGGCGGCCTCGGTAGCACGATCCGGACCGGACCCGAGCCCGATCCCCATCAGCGCGGACCCTGCTCCGGCCATGATCGATCTGACGTCCGCGAAGTCGAGGTTGATCAGGCCCGGAGTGGTGATGAGCGACGTGATGCCGTCGACCCCCTGATACAGGACCTGATCGGCCATCCGGAACGCGTCGAGCATCGGCATCGTGGCGTCGGCGACCTGCAGGAGCCGATCGTTCGGCACCACGATCAGGGTGTCGACCGCCTTCTTGAGCTCCGTGATGCCGAGGTCCGCTTGGGTCGCGCGCTTGCGGCCTTCGAAACCGAACGGACGCGTCACGACGCCGATCGTGAGGGCGCCGAGGTTCCTCGCGACCTCGGCCACGATGGGGGCGCCGCCGGTCCCGGTCCCTCCCCCTTCGCCGGCGGTGATGAAGACCATGTCGGCGCCCTTCAGGATCTCCTCGATCTCGTCGGCATGCTCTTCCGCCGCACGCCGCCCGATATCGGGATCGGAGCCGGCGCCGAGGCCCCGCGTGGTCTCTCGGCCGATGTCGAGCTTCACTTCGGCGTCGGACATCAGCAGGGTCTGCGCATCCGTATTGACGGCCGTGAACTCGACGCCGTGGAGACCTGCCTCGATCATCCGGTTCACGGCGTTCACGCCACCCCCGCCGATCCCCACGACCTTGATCACAGCGAGGTAGTTCTGAGGAGCATCCATCATCCGAATCCCTCCCGGGCCCCGGCCCGCCTGCCTGGAGAACTCGCGCTCATGCTCAACCTTGGGTTGCGAACTCCGCTTCGTACTCAACCGCTGTACTCGAACTTGTGCTGAACCCTAAGGCTCCACCTGAACGTTATTACCATATCTAGCTCATGTGGAGGTAGCGACCCTACTGCGAAATCCCAGGTGCGTCAAGAAGTCGCTGCACGGGGATCGCGCGCCCGCTTACGCATTCCCATGACAATCAGATCCCGATGATCAGGAGATCGGAACCGCGGTCGAACCCGCTTGCAATTGCGCGGTGGGACTCCCGGGCACCGTCAGGTCCGCCGACACCACGGTGACGTCTCGCTCCTGTATCCACGCGAGGAGGGCAGCCAGCGACGCGGCTTTCGCATCCAATTCCGACCCGTCTCCGAACGAGGCGGAGAATCCGGCCGCTAACCGAACCTCCAGTCCCCCGTCGGGCGTCACGACCACGACATCGACCGCTCGACGAAGAGTCGGGTCGAGCGCGCCCGCCGTCGCCGCCGCGGTCGCGAGGGCTCCGGCCCCGACCGGACCGCCGTCCGGCGCGATCAGCGCCGGCAGGTCGACGGTGTCGTCTGCGGGTCCGATCACGACACCGTCGGCCCCCACGAGGGCCCGGGGGGTACCGACGACCGCCACCGGCAGCCGTTGGACGATGTCGATGTTGAGCCCATCCGGGAGCGCCGTGGTCACTCGGGCCTCGAGGATCCTCGGGTCGCCTTCCAACCGCCGTTCGACGACGCTCGCGTCGAGATGGAACACGTTCGAGCGGTCGTTCACATGAGCCAGAGACAGGATCTCGGCGCGCGGGATGGGGTGCGACCCTCGGAGCCGGATGTCCTTGGCCGCGAACAAGGCCGTGTAGGTCGCCGCGACCCCCAACGTCGCCAAGAGCACGACCGCGAATGCGGCGATCGTCCACCTGCGGAGGATCCGCCGCTCGGCGTCAGCGGCCCGCATGAGCGACGCCTCCCATCAACTCGACCTCCGTCTCGAGACGGATCCCCGCGTGCGATTCGACGCGGGCGCGGACCTGTTCGATCAGCTTCCACACGTCGGACGACGACGCCCCGGGATCCGCAACGATGAAGTTCGAATGCTTCGCGGAGACCTGCGCGCCCCCGAGGCGGAGCCCCTTCGCGCCGGCCGCCTCGATCAGCCTGGCGGCGTGATCTCCGTCGGGATTCTTGAACACCGACCCGCAGTTCGGCTCGGCGAGCGGCTGTGTGCGCCGGCGCCACTCTCGCGCCTCCTCCATCCGGGCTCTGATCTCCTCTTCCTCGCCGAGCTCGAGCCTCGCGGCGCCACCGACCACGATCCCGCCCGGGGGCAGGTTCGACCGGCGGTACCCGAACCCGGCGTCTCCCGCCGAGACGGAGCGCCTGGCGGTGCCGTCGAGGGAGTAGACCTCGACCCGCTCGATCACCTCGGACATCGAGCGCCCGTGCGCACCCGCGTTCATCTTCACGGCGCCGCCCAGGCTGGCCGGGATCGCCACCCCGAACTCGAGTCCGGCGAGACGGTGACGCATCGCCACGCCCGCGAGCGCCGGGATCGGCATGGCACCCCCCGCGGTGAGCAGGTTCCCGGCGCGTCCGGCCCACCGGTAGCCGCGACCGAGGCGAACCACGATGCCGGCGAACCCCTCGTCCGAGACCAAGACGTTGGAACCCTTGCCGATCACCGCGACCGGCACGCCGGTTCGGTTCATCGCCTCCCCGACCGCCTCCAGCGCGTCGTCGTCCTGGGCCTCGACGAAGAGGGCGGCCGGACCGCCGATCCGGAAGCTCGTCAGCGGCGCCAGGGGGAAGCCCACCCGCAGCTGTGGGCCGAGTCGCTCGCGGAGGAGACGCTCGGCGTCCGCGAGTTCAGGCATCGCCGTCGGCCTCCCCGATCCGCGCGAGCGCGGCATCTCCGAGCATCCACACGTCCCCGCACCCGAGCGTGATCACGAGGTCACCCTCTCGCACCTCGCCGGTGAGGAAGGAGATCGCATCCTCGCCGTGCGGGGCGTAGACGACTTCTCCCCCGGGGGCCGCCCGACGCACCCCATCGACCACCAGCGCGCCGGTGACGCCCGGGATCGGGGTCTGGTTCGCTCCGTAGACATCCGTCACCACGATCAGGTCCGCCCCGACGAGGCTCGACCCGAGCTCGCGCCAGAGCGCCTGGGTCCTCGAGTACCGATGCGGCTGGAACACCGCGACCAGGCGTCGTGGCCTCCGCGCCCGGGCCACCTCCAGCGTGACGGCGAGCTCGTGCGGCACGTGGGCGTAGTCGTCGTAGAACTCCGCACCGCGGGCGCTCCCCCGATGCTCGAAGCGACGACGGACGCCGTCGAACGTAGCGAGGGCGTGGGCCGCGTCGTCGGCGGGAACGCCGACGAGG
>Ga0184609_10000307_pt1 | contig 14032 bp, 13 predicted proteins | sample PLM1_60_coex_FD_133165 | JGI IMG/M metagenome (GOLD analysis project Ga0184609, IMG submission 133165) | Groundwater sediment microbial communities from an aquifer in East River, Colorado, USA - PLM1_60_coex | ecosystem: Environmental > Terrestrial > Soil > Riparian zone | place: USA: East... | reverse complement strand
TTCGTGTCGATGCTCGACGAGGATCTCGCCGTGGCCTCGCTGCCGCACCTCCCCGTTCGCCTCGTCGAGGTTCTCCGGGACGCGGGCGTGCAGGTCGTGGAGGTGCCCGACGCCGAGTTCGACTCCATGGGAGCAAACGTGCTGGCGCTCGGGCCACGCGTCGCGCTGGCGCTCGAGGGCAACCCGGAGACCCGGCGACGGATGGAGGCCGCCGGCGTCGAGGTGCGCACTTACGAGGGTGGCGAGATCTCGAGGAAGGGAGACGGCGGGCCTACATGCCTCACGAAGCCGCTGGAGCGTGGCTGAGGATCAAGCGACCCCCACGTCCCGGATCCGGTAGATGTCGCCCTGCTGCGGGGCACAGCGGTAGCGAGAGAACCAGAGGTCGACCCGGGCTCCCACGTGCTCGAGGGACATCTGGCCGTTGACGTCGATCCCGACCGGCAAGGTGAGCAGACCGACCGGCGCCGCGCCGAGATCTGCCAACGCGAGCCGCATGATGCGGACCGTGGAACCGCACGTGGGGCCCGATCGGACGAAATAGACGAAGCCCTCAGCCTCGTTCACGATCGGCGCGTATCGAGCCTTCCCATCGGGGGCGGGGATCTTCCTCGTCTGGTCGGTGACGGTGTCTCGGATGAACGCGTTGCAGGTGCGCGGTCCGCAGACGGACCATGTCGCGTACCGCTCCCCCACCGCCCCGGGCGCGACGTAGTACTTCGTGAGGTCGAGGCTCACGAGCTTCTCGATCGTCTTCGCCACGCGGTCGTAGAGGAAGATCGTCGTCTTCAGCGAGGCGTCGCGTGCGAACAGGAAGAAGGCGTTCGAGATCCGTGGTCCCCATTCCCAACGAGCCGTGTTGATGAGATCGGGGAGCTTGATGCGCCCGAGCGTGCCGAGATCGATCGTGAACAGGTCGGAGGCTTGCCCGTCGATCTGCTGGTAGATCGCGCGATCCTGGTCGGGATCGATGCCGCCCGCATAGCCCCGGGTCCCGCGAGGGTTCAACCGGAAGACCTCGCTCGTTCCGCGGACCCGCCCGTAGGCGTGGTACCGATCCGGGAAGGCCACCGAGCTCTCGGTCCAGATCAGGTAGGCGTCGTTCACCGAGGCGAGGAGCTGGTCCTCGGGACCGGCCAGGACCCGTTGGGGGGCGGTGACGGCCCCTGCCGGCACCGCCGTGACGGCGGCGAGCACGAGCGCCAAGCCCGCGAAGGCCGCGCCACGGGCGAGCGGTGGGGCGGGGAAGTGCATCAAGGGGCGCCGTTGCACGTTCGCGGAACGCTACCCGCCGGACACGAAGATGTCGAACTCATTCCCTTCAGGGTCGTTCAGCGTTCGCCATCGTGCGTCGTCCAGCGTCCGCTCGTTCTCGTCCCACGATCCACCCAGCGCGAGAACGGCGTCCGTTGCCTCTTGGAGCTCCTCGACCCGGATGTCGAGATGCACGCGGTTCTTCGCCGACTTGGGCTCCGGGACGCGCTGGAAGCTGAGGATGTGACCGTTCGCTTCGGCGAGGAACACGAACCTGCCCTCGTCCGATGTCTCCGCGACCCCGGTGCCGAGGACCTCGCCCCAGAACGCCGCGAGCCGGTCTGGATCGGTGGCGTCGATCGTCGTGAAGGACACGCGACCGATCACCGCCGTGCGGTCCCGAGGAGCTCGTCCGCAGCCTGCCCGAACACCTCGGTGTGCATGTCCACGTCCTCGGCGGTCGTGGCCGGGGACATCAGAGCCATGTTGTGGAACGGGGTCATCAGGACGCCCCGGTTCAGCAGGTAGAGATGGATGAATGGGTCCAGCTCGGCATCCTGGCCGTGGAACGCCTCGTCGCCGTTCCGGGCAGGTTCGGTACGGAAGAGGTACTCAACCCGGCACCCGAGCCGCACGACGTGCCAGGGGAGCTCGCGCGAGGAGATGACCTCGTGCACGCCGTGTTCGAATCGCTCGCCGAGCTCGATCATGCCCTCGAACGCCTCGTCCGTCATCACCTCACCGAGCGTGGCGCGCATCGCCGCGAGCGACAACGCGTTGCCGGCGAGGGTGCCACCGGTCCCGCCGACGTCGATCACGTCCGGGTCGGTGGTTTCGACGATCCAGCGCTGGACATCCTCCGTCATGCCGTACGCGGCCGAGGGGATCCCGGCCCCCAGGGTCTTGCCGATCGTGACGATGTCGGGTGCGAGCCCCCACGCCTTCGTCGCCCCGCCCGGCCCCGCGCTGATCGTGTGGGTCTCGTCGATCAGAAGCAGCGTCCCGGTCCGGTCGCAGAGCTCGCGGACCGCCTCCCAGTAACCCGGCTCGGGCAGCACGATTCCGATGTTCGTGAGGGCCGGCTCGAACATGCAGACCGCGACGTCACCGTGGGCGAGCTCTCGCTCGAGCGCCTCCAGATCGTTGATCTCCACCACCCGAGTCGTCGTCCGGACGGGAACGGGTGGCCCCGTGTTGCCGGGCTGGTCGACCACCGCGCCTGAATCGTCGAGCTCCGCGAAGGACTCGTCCACCGTGCCGTGATAGCAGTGGTTGTGGACCAGGATCTTGGAGCGGCCGGTGATGTGGCGCGCCCATCGGATCGCGAAGCGGTTCGCGTCCGTGGCCGTGAGGGCGAACGACCAGTACGGGACGCCGAAGCGCCGAGCAAGCTCCTGGCTCACCCACGCGGCATCTTCCGTTGGAAGCATCAACGTGATGCCGCGCGCCGCCTGCCTCGCGATCGCGTCGACGGAGGCCTTGGGGGCGTGCCCCGCCATCCCCCCGGTGTCGCCGAGACAGAAGTCGACGAACGTGTTGCCGTCGACATCGGTGAATCGCGCGCCCTCGGCTTCGGCGACGTACACCGGATGGTCACCGGGCCAGCGCACCATCCAGTTCATCGGGACGCCGTAGAGGAGGGAGCCGCGGCCCGCCTCGAACAACGCTCGGCTCTTCGGATGGCGCTCCCGGAACAACACCTGCTCGCGTTCCATCGACTCGGACAGACGTGCACGATCGATCGTGTACAGGCGGCGACTCCGATGCTCACGTCGTGGCCGGGTGGCTCCGGCCAAGTAGGTCCGGTCGGGTAGGTCCGGCCGGGTAGGTCTGGGAAGGAGGCGGAGTCTACTACCCTCCTCGTCGTGAGCTGGCCGGTGGTCGTGGTGTCCGGAGGACCGCGTGAGCGCGGGCGCGCCTACGGGGAGCAGGCGCGCGAGCGCGTGCACCGATCGCTGGAGCTCTACCAAGACGTCTTCCGCCACTACACCGGCATGCGATGGCCGGCGGTGCGCGATCGGGCCGGTGTCTTCGCCGGCCCGATCGACGCCTACGACGTCCGCCTGTTGCCCGAGATCGAGGGGATCGCCGAGGGCGCCGCGGTGGACGCCGAGGACGTCCTCGCGCTGAACGTGCGCACCGAGGTGATGTTCGGGATGGCGTCGCCGGAGTGCACCGCCCTCTGCACGCCGACAGGCTCGAACGAAGGGGCCCACGTGCTGCTCGCGGAGAACTGGGACTGGAAGCCGGGAGCGCGCGGAACGTGCGTGCTGCTGGTGGAGGCTCCCCACGATGGACCGCCGTTCGTGACGCTCGCGGAAGCAGGCATGCTCGCGAAGTGTGGGATGAACGAACAGGGCATCGGCCTTGCCGCGACGGCCCTCACCTCGACGCTCGACCGCGGGGCCCCGGGCGTTCCCTTCCACGCGATCTTGCGCCGGGTCCTCGTGTCGTCCTCCTTCGATGAGGCCGTCGACGCCGTCACCGCACCGACCCGCGCCTCCTCCGGGAACTTCATGATCGCGTCCCGTAACGGCCGCGCGATCAACCTCGAGGCGGCGCCGGGAGGCGCCGACCAGGTGTACCGATCCGACCGCGAGCGGCTCGCGCATGCCAACCATTTCCTGCGGCTGTCGAGGGACGGGTTCAAGGACCTCGAACGGTTCGACGACACGAGCACCAGCCTCGCCCGCCAGGCCGCCGCGGAGACGTGGGTTTCCAAGACCGGCGAACGCTCGATCGAGGACGTGCTCGAGGCGCTGCGCGACCACTCGGCCTCCGTCTGTCAGCACGCCGACGTCGACACACCGCCCGTGGCCGCCTACGAAACCGTTGCGGCGATGGCCATGGATCTCACGGACGGAACGCTCTGGGTCACCGAGGGCGCTCCGTGCACGGCTGCGGCGGAACGATTCGAGCTCGGCTCCCTCGTCGCGCTCGCAGCCTGACGTATCCTCCGCGCGTGCTTCGCCTTCCCCCGATCGCTCGCGTCTCGGTCGCCGCGTTCCTCGTGCTGGTCGTGGCCGGCTCCGCGGGACCCGTCGCAGCTGCACCCCCGCAGTGGAAGCAGGACATCGCTCAGGCGATCGGCAACCGTGACGTGTCCGTCGCGATCGGTCTCGACGGCGGGTGGCTCTACCGGCACGGCGCGTGGAGGAAGCGCGCGCCGGCCTCGAACCAGAAGCTCCTGCTCTCCATGGCCTTGCTGCAGCGGACCTCACTGACGACCCGGATCCGGACGCAGCTGTTCGCGAAGGGACCGACGACGGCCGGCGTCCTCCGCGGGAACCTTTGGATCGTGGGCCACGGCGACCCGTCGGTCGGCAGGCTCACCATGGCTGCGATCGCGCGTGCCGTCGACCGGGCCGGGCTCCGGAAGATCCGCGGACGCGTGATGGGAGCGACGACCGGTTTCCAGCGTGACTGGTGGGCGCCCGGCTGGCGCGATTACTTCCCCCGCGACTACATCGCGCTTCCGACGGCGCTCACGTTCGAGGGCAACCAAGATGCTCGGGGCGTCCACATCCGCGATCCGGAGCGACGGGCAGCGCGATCCCTCACCAAACGGCTCCGCGCGCTCGGCGTGCGCGTCACGATGGAGGCGAGCGCCGGAACGCCACCGAGCGGGCTTCGTCACATCGTCACGCTTCGGTCCGATCCCTTCCAGTCCCTGATCCGGACCATGAACCGCCGCTCGAGGAACTTCTACGCGGAGGTGCTCGGGAAGTGGCTCGGCCGGCTGATCCTGGGCGGCGCCGGCTCGATCGCCAAAGCCGCCCGCGCGATCGAGCGGTTCGCAGCAGCGCACGGGGTGAGCATCGTCGCTCACGATGCCTCCGGCCTTTCCTACTGGAACCGGATCAGCCCGAAGGACCTCGTGGCGCTGCTCTGGTTCGCAGAGACGCGGCCCTGGGGGAACGCACTCCGTCTCGGCCTCCCGACCGGCGGCCAGGGAACCCTCCATGGGCGTCTGGTGGGGGTGAAGGTGCGAGCGAAAACCGGCACGCTGATCGACATCTCCGCGCTCTCCGGCTGGGTGTGGATGGCGAAAGAGAGCGCTTGGGGCGAGTTCTCGATCATGTCCCGGGGGATGTCGAAATCCGAGGCCGTCGCGATCGAGGACCGCATCGTTCGGATCCTCGCGAACCGGGCGTCGCTCATGCCCCCGTAACCCTTCCCTCGAGCGTCGAAGAGGTCCATGCTCCAGGTGTCGTGACCACCTCCGATCTCGACACGCTCGTTCGAGCGACACCTTCCTCCCGAGACCGCGCGATGGACTTCCTGCGGGCGACCTCGATCGTGGCCGTCGTGTTCGGTCACTGGTTCATCTCGATCAACCATTGGGAGGGCGGGGTGATCCGCTCGACGAGCGCGATCGGCGTCACACCGGGCCTCTGGCTCTTCACGTGGATCTTCCAGGTCATGCCGATCTTCTTCTTCGTCGGCGGCTTCTCGAACCTGGTCGCGTACGACTCCGCGCGGCGCAAGGGCGAATCGACCCTGACGTTCATCCGTGGCCGGCTGGAACGGCTCCTCCGGCCCTCGATCGTCTTCCTCGGCCTCTGGGCCCTCGTGCAGGTGGTGCTGCACCTCGCCGACGTGGGTGCCCCGACGGGACCGCGACTGTGGGGCGAGACGACGCTGCTTCGTGGGATGAAGCCGCCGGGAGCGACGATCCCCTTCGGGCCGCTGTGGTTCCTCGCCGTCTACCTGGTGGTCGTGGTGATCGCGCCGATTACGATCCGGCTCCACCGCCGGTTCGGCCTCTGGGTGCCGCTCGCGATGGCGCTCGGAGCAGCGGTCGTGGACCTCGTGGCCTTCTCCTCGGGCGACCGGGGCTGGCGCTGGCTGAACGTGGGCTTCGTGCTGCTGTTCCCGCACCAGCTGGGCCACGCCTACGCCGACGGGACCTTCGCGGCGTGGCCCCGCCGACGCTTCTGGGCGATGGTCGTGGGCGGGCTCGCCGCCCTCGTGGTCCTGACCACGCCGTGGGTCTTCCGGCTGTTCAGCGATGCCCGATTCGACTGGTTCCCCGGCATCGGCCACTACCCGAAGAGCCTGCTCGGGACCGACGTCGAGGCCGTCTCGAACGCCTATCCCCCCACCGTGTGCTTCCTGCTCGGCGGCGTTTGGACCATCGGCGCGGTGATGTTGCTCAAGCCGAGGCTCGACCGATGGCTTCAGCGCGAGCGGCCCTGGCGGTTCACGATCGTCGTGAACGCGAGGATCATGACGCTCTTCCTGTGGCATATGACGGCGTTCCTCCTCGCGCTCCTCGTGCTGTGGCCGCTTGGGTTCGGACGCGAGCAGGACTCCACCGCCCGGTTCTGGCTCGAGAAGCCTCTGTGGTTCCTCGTCGCCGGTGTCATCCTCCTCGGCCTGATCGCGGTCTTCGGGCGCTTCGAGCGGGGACGGAAGCCGACAGCGACTGGGATACCGCCCCCGGCCAGGGAGTGATCGCCGAGAAGAAGCCGGATCGCCACGATAAGGACGGATCGCCCCGCCGGAAAGGGGCAGATCGCCACGGGGTAGCATCGCTCGATGGACCTTGCCTCGCTCGCCACCGGCACCGGGTCGCGGATCCTCCTGGTCGTGATCGACGGCCTGGGCGGCATGGCGGACATGGCGCACGGCACGGAGCTGGAAGAGGCCCTCACACCGAACCTCGACCGTCTCGCCGACGAGGGCGTCACGGGCCTCTTGGAGCCCGTCGGCCCCGGGATCACGCCGGGCTCCGGCCCGGGACACCTGGCGTTGTTCGGGTACGACCCCCTGGAGTTCGTGCTGGGACGCGGTGCGCTGAGCGCCGCAGGTCTCGGCGTCGAGCTCTACCCGGGTGATGTAGCCGCCCGGGGGAACCTGTGCACCCTGGACGCCGAGGGCAACATCGTGGACCGGCGGGCCGGCCGGGTCTCCGACGAGGAGGCTCGTCGGGTGGTCGCGAAGTTGTCCTCCGCTGTGCAGGGCGTCGAGTTCCACCACGAGAAGGGTCATCGCGTCCTGGTGATCTTCCGGGGGGACGGGCTGGATCCCCGGATCGGCGACACCGATCCGCAGACGACCGGCGTTCCGCCGTTGGAGCCGCGGCCGCTCGATCCGGCCGCGGTGCCCACGGCGGAGCTCGTCGCCGCCAAGGTGCGAGAGGTGCACCAGGTGCTGGCCGGCGAGCCGGCGGCCAACGGGCTGCTGCTGCGAGGGTTCGACACGCATCGGGTGCTCCCGCGGTTCCGGGATCGGACCGGCCTCCGCGCGGCGGCGGTCGCGATCTATCCGATGTATCGGGGGATCGCGCGGCTGTTGGGCTTCGAGGTTCTCGGACCACCGGCCGACCTCACGGACCAGACCCGTCTGCTCGAGAAGCACCGGGACGACGCCGACTACTTCTTCGTCCACGTCAAGGACGCGGACGCCGCGGGTGAGGACGGAGACCGCGCCGCGAAGATCGCGGCGATCGAACGCGTGGACGAGGCGGTACCGGACCTGGTTGCCGCGCTCCAGCCGGGCGTGATCGCCGTGACCGGCGATCACGCCACCCCGTCGCAGATGGCCGCGCACTCGTGGCACCCCGTACCGGTCGTCGTGCACGCGTCCCGCTGCGGGCGCGACGACACCACCCGCTTCGGCGAGCGCTGGTGCCGAGCGGGCGGTCTCGGCGTCCGCCCCTCGATGCAGCTGCTTCCGATCCTGATGGCGAACGCCGGACATCTCGCCAAGTACGGAGCGTGACATGTGCTTCGATCGCGACGCCTTGCCCCCCGATCCGGCCCGGACCGGCATGCTGGCGGGGTCGGAGGCAACGGTCTTGGTCGCCGAGGACGGGAATCGCTTCGCCGCCAAGGTCGCGCGCACGCGCGAGCCCGCCTCAGCCGGCGTCGTGATCATCCCCGACGTCAGGGGCCTCCACCGCTACTACGAGCGACTGGCGGAGCACGTCGCCGATGCCGGGGTCCACGCGGTTGCGCTCGACCCGTACGGACGCACCGCAGGCGCGGAGCACCGCGACGACGACTTCGACTACGCCCCGCATCGGGCGGCGGCGCGCGACGAGGGGATCCGAGCCGACGTCCGAGCCGCCGGCGAGTGGCTGCGAGGCGCCGAAGCCACACACATAGTGTCGATGGGGTTCTGCTTCGGCGGCCGGGCCTCCTTGATGCAGGCATCCCAGCAGGGCATCGACGGGGTGATCGCCTTCTACGGGCCTCCGACGCAGCAGCAGGAGGGAGGGCTCTCGCCGCTCGACGAGGCGCGGTCCGGCCTCGTTCGCGCGCCGGTGCTCGGCCTCTACGGAGGGGCGGACCGTGGGATCCCGGCGAGCGACGTGGAGGCCTACGATCGCGCCCTCGACGAAGCGGGGATCGAGCAACGGATCGTCGTCTACCCGGATGCGCCGCACTCCTTCTTCGACCGAACCATGTCCGAGCACGCCGAGGCATGCCGCGACGCGTGGGCTCGAGTGATTGGGTTCGTCGACAGCCTCGCGCGCTGACCGTCGTCACCGCCGGGTTGCGTTGCGCCGCAAGTCCGTGCCACGAGTTCACTGACTTGCGCGGCCTTTCGGACGCCGGGTAGCCTGCGAGCAGCCATCAGACGACCGAGAGGGGCGTGGGTTCGTGGACATCGATGACGTGCTCGTCAGTGGAAGACTCAGCAGACGCGATCTCCTGAAGCGGGGCGGGATCCTCGCCGGGGCCGCGATCGGCATGCCGGCGATCCTCGCCGCCTGCGCCCCCGACGCGCCCGCGCCGCCATCGGGCGGCACCTCGCCGACGGCGATCGACAAATCGGAAATCGCCGGCTCGACGATCAAGGTCGGCACCTACGGCGGCTTCTTCGAGGAGAACTTCCGGAAGATGTATCCGGCCTTCACCAAGGAGTTCGACGTCGAGGTCGAATCGGTCTCACAGCCGACCTCCGAGGTGTGGGTCGTGCAGCTGCAGCAGGCGATCGCGGCGGGAGGGGCGCCGCCCGCGGACGTGTCCATGCTCTCGGGCGTCGGTCTCCAGCGGGCGATCAACGGGGACATCCTCGCGAGGTATCAGACCTCCGACATCCCCACGTCGGAGAACCTCGAGGACGGCTATATCCGGACCGACGAGGACGGCAACGTCACCGGGGTCGGCGGTCTCTCCTGGTACATCACGCTGGTCTCCAACACCGACCGCGTGAAGGAGAGCCCGGACTCGTGGACGGCGTTCTGGGACCCGCAGTGGAAGAACGAGCTGGCGTTGCTCCGGAACGCTGCCAACTCGTTCTTGCTCGAGATCACGGCGGAGACGCACTTCGACGGCTACGACATCCTCGACACGCAGGACGGGGTACTCGAGGTGATGCACAAGCTGCAGGAAGTGAAGCCGAACGTGAAGCTCTGGTTCCGCGACGAGGCACAGGCCCAGCCCGCCTTCAACGAGGGCGAGGTGTCGCTCGGGCAGTTCTACCACGACATCACGACGTTCGCGGCGTCGGAGGCGGGCGGTGACGCTCCACTGCGGAGCGTCTTCCCGACCGAGGGCGCGATCCTCGATTCGGGCTTCTGGTCGGTCTCGAAGACGACTGAGAACCTGGGCGCGTGCGTGACCTTCATCGACTACATGTGCCGCCCCGATGTGCAGCAGGAGCTGGCGCTGACGCTCGGGACGATCCCGTCGACGAAACGGGACACGTTGACGATGACCGATGAGGAGTACGAGGCCGTCGCCGGACCGGGTCCCGAGACCGCGCTGCGGCCCAAGTACGAGATCTACGACAAGTGGGAGGACTGGATCGACCAGAACTGGACCGAGCTGATCCTCTCGTAATGCGCGGGCGGCGCGTGACCCGGTGAGCCGGGGCTCCGTGGACGTCCGGGGCGGCCTGAAGCTCGAAGGGCTGGTCAAACGGTTCGACGACGTCACGGCGGTGGCGGGCATCGATCTCGAGCTGCCGCCGGGGAAGCTGATCTCCTTCCTGGGGCCGTCGGGGTGCGGCAAGACCACGATGCTTCGGATGATCGCCGGGCTGGAGCGCCCGACCGAAGGGCGGATCTTCCTCGACGAGGAAGACATCACGGACCGGCCGGCGTACACGCGAGACATCGGCATGGTCTTCCAGAGCCTGGCGCTGTTCCCTCACCTGAACGTGGCCGGCAACATCGGTTATGGATTGCGGATCCGGGGAGCGGAGAAGGAGCGCATCTCCTCGCGCGTGGACGAGCTCCTGACGCTCGTCTCGCTCGAGGGGATGGGCGACCGGCGCATCCAGCAGCTCTCCGGGGGGCAGCGCCAGCGCGTCGCGACCGCCCGCGCGCTGGCGTTGGAGCCGCGGCTCTTCCTGTTGGACGAGCCGCTCTCCGCGCTCGATGCGAACCTGCGCGAACAGCTCCAGGTGGAGCTCCGGCTGCTCCAGCAGCAGCTGGGGATCACGACGATCATCGTCACCCACGACCAGCGCGAGGCGATGACGATGTCCGACCTCGTCGTCGTGATGAACGCGGGACGCATCGAGCAGGTCGGCCCGCCGCTCGAGGTCTACCGGCAGCCCGGCTCTGGGTTCGTCGCCGGCTTCATCGGCCGCACGAACCTGCTCCGGGGTGAGGCGACGGAAGACGGCTCGATCGCCGTCGCCGGTCGCCCGTTCGATATCGCGGGCGAAGCGGACCACACGGGCGAGGTGACGCTCTCGGTTCGACCGGAGGCCGCGCAGCTGATCGTGGAGGGGGTGCCGGAACGGAACGTGCTGCCGGGCACGGTCGTGTTCGTCCGGGACCTGGGCGAGCTCTTCGAATGTTTCGTCGACTGCGGCATGGAGGAGCACGTCATCGTCGCCGGATCGCCTCGAGATTGGGTGCCGGTGCAACAGGGGGCCCAGGTGGCGGTCCGGTTCCCGGCCGAGGCCTGCGTCGTTGTGGTGCCGTGAGCGAGCGCGAGAAGCCTTCGGCCAGGACCAACGGGGTCCTCGCGTTCCCGGTGGGGATGCTCGTGATCTTCTTCCTGATCCCCTTCGGGATCATGGTGGCGACGAGCTTCTATCACCGGATCGAGGGCGCCTTCTACGAACCGGCGTTCGAGCTCGACAACTGGCAGCGTCTCTTCCAGCCGGTGTTCCTCGAGCGAGCCCTGTTCTCGATCGGCATCTGCCTCCTCGCCGGACTCGTGTGCATCACGATCGCGTTCCCCTTCACGTATTTCCTGACGCGGATGCGCCGACGCCCACAGGTCGTGCTCCTGATCGTGGTCCTCTCCGCGCTCAGCCTCTCCGAGGTGATCGTCGCGTTCTCGTGGTACATCCTGCTCGGACGGGCGTCGGGGGTGTCGAACATCCTCGTCTGGCTGGGCGTGATGAACGAGGCGGCGGCGTACCAGCCGAGCTTCGCCGCGGTGCTGCTCGGCCTCAGCTACATCGCCTTCCCCTACTGCGTCCTCACGCTGTACCCGCAGCTCACCCGGCTGGACCCCGAGATCACGGAGGCGGCACAGACCCTCGGGGCCTCGCCGTGGCGCACCTTCTGGACCGTCGTCGTCCCGATCGCCCGGCCGATCATCGTCGCCGGGTTCCTGCTCGTGTTCGTCTTCACGCTCGGCAGCTACCTCATCGCCGACTTCCTCGGACGCCCCGAGCACTGGACGCTCTCGGTCTTCATCGCCAACCAGGCGTCGGCGAACGCGAACGTGCCGTTCGCGGCAGCGATGGCGATCTTCCTCACGGCGCTGTCGCTCGTCGTCGTGGCGGTGGTGGGCTTGATCGAGTCACGGACGAGGAGGCTGACGTAGATGCGTCTGTGGCGCTGGACCCTTACCGCGTTCGTCGTCGTGTTCCTGCTCGCGCCCCTCCTCGTGGTCGCCGTGGGATCCGTGAACCAGAACCGGTACCTGAACTTCCCCCCTGAGGGCTTCTCGCTCGAATGGTATGGCCAGCTCTTCACCGACTCGGGATGGCAGACCTCGATCCGGTACAGCCTGACGATCGCCGCCGCGAGCGCCGCGCTCGCCGTCCTGATCGCCACTCCCCTCGCGTACGTGCTTCGGACCTACCGGATCCGGCTGGCGCCATTGCTCTACACACTCGGCATCCTTCCCTTCATGCTGCCGCCGATCATCAGCGCGCTCGGGATGCAGGTGTTCTGGCTCTCGACCGGCCACGTCGGGCGGATCGAGAACGTGATCATCGCGCACGCGATCTTCTTCTCGACGCTGCCGCTGGTGACGATCTCACTCACGATGGAGACGATGGATCAGGCCTTGCCCGAGGCCGCGCAGACACTCGGCGCGGACCGACGCACGACGTTCCGAACCGTGACCCTGCCTCTGCTGATCCCGTCGATGATCACCGGGTACGCGGCTGCGTTCGTCCTCAGCCTGAACGAATACATCATCTCGTTCCTCGTGGCGGGGTTCACGGTCGAAACCCTGCCGGTGAAGATCGTCAACGGGCTCCGCTACGGGTTCACGCCGACGATCGCGGCGGTCGCGGTCGTGTTCATCCTGATCGCCGCGACCACGTTCACCCTCTTCGCGATCTTCGGGAACCTCATGAAGTTCCTGGGCGCCGATCCGGCGATCCTCGAGAAGAACAACTAGGCCTTCGGTGGCGCATCCGGCGGGTCGTTCTGCCGGGCAAGAGGCGCCTGCCGGGCGAACAGCGCGAGGAGCTCGTAGGCAACGTGGGACGCGGCGATCGCGGTCACCTCCGCGTGATCGAACGGCGGCGCCACCTCCACGATGTCGGCACCCACGAGGTTCACACCCGCAAGGCCGCGGAGGATCCCGAGGATCTCGCGGCTCGTGAGTCCGCCTGCCTCCGGCGTCCCGGTCCCCGGAGCGAACGCTGGATCGAGCACGTCGATGTCGATCGACACGTAGACCGGCGCCTCGCCGAGCCGGTGGCGGATCCTGTCCGCGATCGCCTGCCGGCCCTCGTCGAGGACGTCCATCGCCGACACGATCTCGAAGCCGAACCGCGCGTCGTCCACCAGGTCCTCAGGTGAGAAGAGCGGACCGCGGATCCCGACGTGGGTCGCCCGGTCCTCGAGCAGGAGCCCTTCCTCCCAGGCACGCCGGAACGGCGTGCCGTGCGTATATTCGGCGCCGAAGTACGTGTCCCACGTGTCGAGGTGCGCGTCGAAGTGCAGCAACGCCACGGGGCCGTGGCGCCGGTGCATCGACCTCAGCAGCGGCAGCGCGATCGTGTGGTCGCCCCCGATCGACAGGAGATGGGTCGCCCCGCCCAGCGCCTCGTCGGCTCCGGCCTCGATCTGCGCGATCGCCTCCTGGATGTCGAACGGGTTGCACGCGATGTCCCCGGCGTCGGCCACCTGCTGCACCGCGAACGGCTTCACGTCGAGCGCGGGATGGTAGGCGCGGAGGAGCCTGGATCCCGCTCGGACGCCCTGAGGGCCGAAGCGGGCCCCGGGGCGGTAGGTCACGCCGCTGTCGAAGGGGATCCCGAGGACGGCGACGTCGCAAACGTCGACGTCCTCGCGCCGAGGGAGTCGGGCGAAGGTGGCGGGCCCCGCGTAGCGAGGGACGACGAGCGGATCGAGCGGCCCCACCGGCGAGGAGCCCCCTCCTGGTGGTCGATCGGCGTTGGGATCGTCGGCCATCGCGGGCAGATGCTAGCGGCCGGAACCGCGGGCGACGCTCGACTCAGTGGACGAGAGGCCGAATGACGCGCGGCCGAAGAGCGACAGGAGAAGAACCACAAGAAAGGAGCGAGCATAGGAAAGGCCCCGATCGGAGAGTTCCGGACGAACCAACCTTGCGGCCGGTCCGGGACCTCGGGGTCTCGGCTAGCGTCCCTTGCCTGC
>Ga0184609_10000306_pt1 | contig 14094 bp, 11 predicted proteins | sample PLM1_60_coex_FD_133165 | JGI IMG/M metagenome (GOLD analysis project Ga0184609, IMG submission 133165) | Groundwater sediment microbial communities from an aquifer in East River, Colorado, USA - PLM1_60_coex | ecosystem: Environmental > Terrestrial > Soil > Riparian zone | place: USA: East... | reverse complement strand
GGTGCACCTGCTCGCCCTCGGCGTCCGCTTCATGATCGACGGCGAGAGGACCGGCGGCGCGTTCAGCCTGGTTGAGCACCCGCTCCCGCCGCGCGCGCTGGGCGCGCCGGTCCACACCCACCACAACGAGGACGAGTACTCCTACGTGCTGGAGGGCCTCGTCGGCGTCCAGCTCGGCCCGGAGGTGCTCGAGGCGGGACCCGGCGACCTCCTCTTCAAGCCCCGCGGTGTCGCGCATGCGTTCTGGAACGCCAGCGACGAGCCCGCACGCCTGCTCGAGCTCATCTCGCCCGCCGGGTTCGAGCACTACTTCCGTGAGCTCGCGCCGCTGCTGGCCGCAACCGCGCGGGACGAGGCCGCGATCGGCGAGGTCGTCGCCCGCTACCAGCTGGACATCGACCTCGCCACCATCCCCGCCCTGGCCGAGCGGCACAACCTGCGACTGGCATAACCCTCCAGCCGACCTTCGTGACCGCGTGCAGGCCGTCGTCCTGGCGTACGAGTCCGGCCTGGTCCAACCAGGTAGCGCCTGAACTACCGCTACGGCAACCAGAGCTCACCGCCGAGCAGCTGCCGGCCGTGTCAGTGAGCAACGACGAGATTCACTGCCACCACGACACCTATTGCCCCCAGGCTGTAAGTACCGGAATGTCAACTGGCCTCGCCGGCGGCCCGGAAGGGGTCGGCGACGGGCGGCTCGTGCAGGTTGGCCCTGACCCCGTCGATTGGGAGGCCGACCAGGTCGAGCACACTCTTGATGACGTCGGCGGCCTCCAGGCCGCGGTTGCGGCCCTCCTGGGTGACCATGCAACGGTAGATGGTGATGTAGAACTGGGTCGGGGTGTTGTAGGTCCAGTCGACGCTGCCCAGGTGGACGCTGGTGCCGCCTTCGCCGTTCCAGGGCTCGCTCCACACCTGCACCCCGGCCGGCCCGGCCGAGAATACGCCGCCGGCAGTCACGTCCTGGGCCTTGGCAGCCTGCAGCAGGCGGCCGGCCTGCTCCTCTGGGAACACCAGGGCCGGCCGCACGCGCGCGACCTTGACCGCGGGTGCACCGGTGGGCTGCAACATGGGCTCTGCTCCAGACTCGGCGGGCGGTTCCCTCCTACCATCGGATGGCGCCGATCCCAGGTTGAGCGGCCGGCGGGGACGCGGTGGGGTCTGTCGACCGGCCTTGGGCGCCGATCGGGTGACGCGAAGGGCGAGCGAGTCGCGTCAGGGCGTTGCTTCGTGGGCGGCTGCGGTGAGGCCATGGACGCTGGGCTGGTGGCGTTCGAGCAGTGCGTCAACGGCTGCCGGGCCGAGGGGCCTGGCGAAGTAGTAGCCTTGGCCGATCTGGCAGCCAAGCTGGCGCACGGCGGCCAGCTGCTCGGCCGTCTCGACCCCTTCGGCGATGGTCTCCAGGCCGAGCGTCTGGCCGAGGGTGACGATCGCCCGGGCCAGGGCGGAGTCCTCGGTGCTGCCGGCGACGCCGCTGACAAAGGTGCGGTCGATCTTGAGGATGTCGACCGGGAGGCGTTGCAGGTAGCTCAGGGATGAGTAGCCGGTGCCGAAGTCGTCCAGGGCCAGGCGCAGGCCGAGCTGCCGCAGCTGGGTCAGGATCGGGATCGCCGCGTCGAGCTGCTCCATGGCGGCGGTCTCGGTGATCTCGAGCACCAGGCTTGGGGGGTCCAGGTCGGCGGCTGCCAGCGCCGCGCGGACCTCGTCCACGATGTCGGGGTGCTGGAGCTGGCGGGCGGAGAGGTTGACCGCGATCGTCAGCGGCGGTGTGGTCGGCCACCGCTCCTGCCATGCCTTGGTCTGACGGCAGGCTTCCCGAAGCACCCAGCGGCCGATCGGCATGATCAGCCCGGTGTCCTCGGCGAGTGGGATGAACTCGCCCGGCAGCACCTCGCCGCGGGTGGGGTGTCGCCAGCGCACCAGCGCCTCCAGCCCGATGATCCGGCCCGACCTCAGGTCGATCTCGGGCTGGTAGCACACGTGCAGATGGTTCTGCTGGACCGCCCGGCCGAGGTCGGCGGCGAGGTCCAGACGTTCGACCACGGTGGCGTGCATGGCCGGCTCGAAGATGGCAGAGCGGCCCTTGCCCTGCCGTTTGGCGGCGTACATGGCAGTGTCGGCGTTTCGCAGCAGGGTGTCGGCGTCCTCGCCGGCGGCGAGGGCGATGCCGACGCTGGCGGTTGGGGTGAGGTCCCGGTCCCGCAGCACGACCGGCGGCGCGAGCCCTTCCAGCAGCACCTCCGCCACCCGTATGGCCCTGGCCGCGGTGGTGTCCTCCAGCAGCACACCGAACTCGTCTCCGCCCAGCCGAGCGATCGTGGCGCCAGCCGCGACGTGGCCCTGCAGGCGCAGGCCGGCGATCGCGAGCAGGTCGTCGCCGGCGTCGTGGCCGAGGGAGTCGTTGATGTCCTTGAAGCCGTCCAGGTCGATGACCAGGATCGCCACGGTGGCCCCTGGCCGCCGGCTGCGGGCAAGGGCGTGCTCCAGCCGGTCGCCGAACAGGGCTCGGTTGGCCAGCCCGGTCAGCGGGTCGTGCAGGGCCTGGCGGGCCAGCTGTTCCTCGAGCTGCTTGCGTTGGGTGATGTCGCGGGCGATCACGGAGACGCCGGTGACCTGGCCGGCGTCGTTGTTGATCGGGGACCAGGTGAGGGTGACCGCCATCGGGGTGCCGTCGCGGTGCAGCCGCACGGTCTCGAAGTCGGTGATCACCTCACCGGCCAACACCCGCTCGAACATGGGCCGGTCGACCTCGAACTGCTTCTGCGGCCACACGCTGGTGATCGGGCGGCCGAGCATCTCCTCCGCCGGCCGTCCGAGCAGCCGCTCGGCTCCCGGGTTCCAGGAGGTGACCGTCCAGTCGGGCGCCACGCTGTAGATCGCGTCGCTGGAAGCCTGCACGATCGCGGCCAGCTGCTGGGCCTCCTGGAGCGCGGCCAGGCTTGCCGGCGGGCGCGCCTCGGCGGCCTCCATCCAGTCGTGGCGGCGGTGGCGCCTGGCCAGCAGCACGACACCGATCACCAATATGGCGGAGGCGCCAAGGTAGACAGCGTCGGCGAGCGAAGGGAGTGGCAGGACCATGGAATCTGTATCGTCGGGGCGCGAGGCCACCTGAGCCTCCGGCGCCGGCCAGATTCGCCCTGGAAGGCCCCGTCGAGTCCAGTTCAGCCAGGCGATCCCGTGCATCGACGTGGTGCGCCCCGTTCGCCTCCAGTCCGCGCCCATGGGCGTCGGGCGCTCCCGATGGCTTGACGTCCAGCTCGGTGGTCCGTATTCTACCGCCTGGTTAATTAACTGGAAGGTTCAGTACAGGATGCCGTCCACTCGCCTCGACACTGTCTTCGCGGCCCTCGCCGATCCCACCCGGCGCGCGATCCTCGCCCGGCTTGCCAACGGTCAGGCCACCGTCAACCAGCTCGCCGAACCGTTCCCGATCAGCCTCCAGGCGATCTCGAAGCACCTGAGGGTGCTGGAGCGCGCCGAGCTGATCACGCGCGGACGTGATGCGCAGTGGCGGCCCTGCCAGCTCAAGGCTGGACCGCTCAAGGACGTCGCCGACTGGGTGGAGGACTATCGCCGCTTCTGGGAGCAGACCTATGAGCGCCTCGACGACTACCTGCGCGAGGCGCAGCGCAAGGAGCAGCCGCATGGGCAGGTAGACCGCTGACCGTCAACACCTCGATTGCCGCTCCGCAGGCACGAAAGGAGAACCTCCATGTCCAAGCTGCAGGTCGTCGCCGAACCGGGGAGGCAGGAGATCATCATCATCCGCCTCTTCGACGCACCGCCCGAGCTCGTGTTCGAGGCATTCACGGACCCGGACGCCATCCCGCAGTGGTGGGGCCTCAGGAGCTCGGAGACCATCGTCGACCAGATGGACGCGCGACCGGGCGGCAGCTGGCGGTACCTCAATCGCGACGCCAACGGCAACGAGTCCGGGTTCCACGGCGTGTACCACGACGTCGCATCCCCGGAGCGGCTCGTCTACACCTTCGAGTGGGAGGGCATGCCGGGCCATGTGCTGCTCGAGACGGTGACGTTCGAGGAGCAGGACGGGAAGACCAAGATGACGGACCGGTCGGTGTTCCAGTCGCTCGAGGATCGCGACGGGATGCTCAGCTCGGGGATGGAGGGCGGGGCTGGCGAGTCCATGGACCGCCTCGACGAGCTGCTGGCCAAGGGCCGAGCTGCGCGCACCTGACCCGCAGCCGGCAACCGGGAGACCGATGATGCGGACGACCAGCGGGCGGGCCGGGACCGAGGGCCCGCCCGCGGCCGTGCTGGAACGGTTCGCCGAGGCCAGGGTGGCCAGGTTGGCCATGATCTCGACCGGTGGGCCGAGGCTGGTGCCGGTCACGTTCGCCTGGCACCGGGGGACGGTGGTCTGGGCGGTGGACCGGGTCAAGCCCAAGCGGCCCGGCCCGCTCAGGCGGATGCGCGACCTGGCGGCCGACCCGCGGGTCGCGCTGCTCGTCGACCACTACGCCGAGGACTGGACCGGGCTGTGGTGGGTCGAGCTCCAGGGAACGGCGGCCACCCTGGAGGGGCCGGCGGCCGAGGCCGCGCTGGACGCGCTCGCCGAGCGCTATCCCGCCTACCGGGCCGATCGTCCGCCTGGTCCGGTGGTGGCGGTGGCCCCGCGCCGCTGGGCGTGGTGGTCGGCCTCCTGAACCGGCCGAACCGTACGAACCACCGGGGATCGGGGTTTACCTCGCTGTACGGACGGACATGCTAGGGTTGGCAGGCAGCAACTGACAGGTCCCGCCCTGTCCCCGCGGGCCGACCGCACCTTCGTGGAGGTCGCCATGTCCGCGGTAGTCGATGTCGGTGTCGACCCGGTCCATCCACCCGATATCCACGGGCCCCCAGAGGCGTTCGAGGTCCGTCCGGAGGACGAGGTCGCCGTCCAGCGGGTCGAGCAGTGGTTCCGCGACTACGCCCAGGATCGCGACCCGGCCGTGCGCGAGCGCATCATCCTCGCCTATCTCGGCCTGGCCGACCGCCTGGCCGAACGCTACCGGAGCAACCGGGCCGTCCCCCTCGAGGACCTGCGCCAGGTGGCCCGGCTCGGGCTGGTGAAGGCGGTCGACCGCTACCAGCCGGAGCGCGCCAACCCGTTCATCCCCTACGCCGTGGCCACCGTCGTCGGCGAGCTCAAGCGCCACCTCCGCGACGCCAGCTGGCGGCTTCGGATACCGCGCGGGACCAAGGACCTGGCCCTGCGCCTCTGCCGGGCCATCGACGAGCTGCCCCAGCAGCTCGGCCACTCCCCCACCGTCCCGGAGCTGGCCGTCCATCTCGGGGCCAGCATGGAGGAGGTCCTGGAGGCGATCGAGGTCGCGCAGACCCGCTCCGCGCCCTCCCTCGACCAGCCGGCCGGCGAGGACGGCGAGGCGGTGCTCGGCGACTTCGTCGTCGACCGGCGCCACCACGAGGAGCTGGAGGACCTGCTGGTGCTGCCCGAGCTGGTCGGGCGGCTGCCCGAGCGGGAGCGCAGGATCATCCTGCTCCGCTACGTGGAGGAGCTGACCCAGGACGAGATCGCCGCCCGCATGCAGATCTCCCAGATGCACGTCTCGCGCCTGCTTCGCCGGGCGATCGAGCGCATGCGCTGCCAGCTCGTCGAGGCGTAGAACGCCCAGGTCCGGAGCGCGTCAGCCGGCCGGTTTGGAAGCGCCCCGGCTGGCAACGCCTGTCTAGGAGGGCCGAGACCCCGCCCTCCTACGCCTCAAGGGTGCCTGGTCCAGACACCCTTGAGGCTGCAACCGCACCCATTGCTAGTCCTCATCCGCCTGGGCGAACTCGCCCTGCTGGCGCCGGGTCCACCGGACCCAGCGGCGCTGGGTGGTGGCGGCGTCGGGGTGGATGAAATGGGACACCCGGGGCGGATCGTCGCCGATGTGGAAGGAACGCACCCGGTCACGGACGACGAGGTCCTCGGCCGTGAAGCGCTCGTGCTGGCGGAGATGCTCGGCCCAGGAGCGGACGACGTAGGTCTCGACGAAATGGCCCGGGTCGGCGACGTCCTCGAACACCCCCCAGCGGTAGGCGCCGTCGCGCCGGCGGACCCGGCGCATCGCCCGCATGGCCGCGGCGAACTCCTCGGTCCTGGCCGGGTCGATCCGGTAGGAGACCAGCACCAGCACCGGCCCGTCGTCGGGATCCGGGTCGATCGCCGTGACCGGCTCCGGCCGCACCGACGGCGACAGGTCCAGGTCGGCGATCCCCTCCAGGCGCCAGCGCAGCGCGGCCAGCAGCCCGAGGCCGAAGCTGGCCGCGGCGGCCAGCAGCGCCGCCCGCTCGCCGACGCGGCCGGCGACAACCCCCCACAGAGCGCTGCCGACGGCCAGTCCACCCTGGAACACCAGCAGGTACACGGCCAGCGCCCGAGCCAGCACCCAGCGAGGCACGGCCGTCTGGGCGGCCACATTGAAGGAGGTCAGGATGGCCAGCCAGGCCACCCCGGCGGCGACCATGGTCAGCCACACCAGCGGTACCGAGCCCAGCGTGGCCAGCCCGACCGTCGCCGCGGCGAACAGCAGCGTCCCGGCCACGACCCGCCGGTCGATCGGGACCGTGCGCCGCAGCCTTGGCAGCAGCACCGCCCCGGCGATCGACCCGAGCCCCAGGGCGCCCAGCAGCAGGCCGAAGCCGGTCGCGTCCAGCCCGAGCCGGCCCCTGGCCACCACCGGCAGCAGCGCCCACAGGGCGCTGGCGGGCCAGATGAACAGGGCCGTACGGACCAGCACGGCCCGCAGCAGCGGGGCGAAGCGCACGTAGCGGATGCCGGCGCCGATCGCGCCCAGGACCTGCTCACCGGCCCCGAGGTCGTCCTGGGGGCGGCGGCGCCAGCGCCACAGGACGGCCAGCACGCCGACGAAGGACACGGCGTTGAGCCCGAAGACGGCCGCCGGGCCGGCGGCCGCCACCACCAGCCCGCCGATGGCCGGGCCGACCGCCCGGCCGATGTTGAAGCCGACCGAGTTGAGCGCCACCGCCGAGGCCAGCTCCCGGCTGTCGACCAGCTCGGGGATGGTGGCCTGCCAGGCCGGGGCGGTGGCCGCGTTGCCGAGCCCGAGCAGGAAGGTGAGCGCCAGGACCACAACCGGGCTGGCGGCTCCCACGACGGTCAGCACGCACAGGGCGGCCGCCGACACCAGCATCCACGACTGGGTGACCAGCAGCAGCCGCCGCCGGTCGAACACGTCGGCGGCGGCGCCGGCGGGCAGGGCCAGGAGCACGATCGGCAGGCTGATGGCCGTCTGGACCAGGGCGATCAGGGTCGCCGAGCCGGAGACGGTGCCGATCTGCCAGACCGCCCCGACGCTCTGCATCCAGGTGCCGACGTTGGAGACCAGGGCGGCGGCCCACAAGGCCCGGAACACCGGCCGGGCGAGCGGCGCCAGCGCCGGCGGCGGTGCGGACCGGTCGGCGGGTGCGTCAGCGGCCACAGCGGGGCTCAGTGTAGCTTCGTGCCATGCCGGCACCCATCGAGGACTACGCGCTGATCGGCGACACCCACACCGCCGGGCTGGTGAGCCGGGATGGGTCGGTCGACTGGCTGTGCCTGCCCCGGTTCGACTCGCCGGCCTGCTTCGCCGCACTGCTCGGCGACGAGCGCAACGGCCGCTGGCGGCTCGCCCCGGCCGGGCCGGTGCAGGAGGTCCGCCGCCGCTACCTGGGCGACACCCTGGTGCTCGAGACCGAGTACCGCACCGACGACGGCGTGGTCCGGGTGGTCGACTGCATGCCGCCGCGCCAGGTGGACCCCGACGTGGCCAGGGTGGTGGAGGGCGTCAGGGGCCGGGTGCCGATGCGGATGGAGCTCACCATCCGCTTCGACTACGGCTCGATCGTTCCGTGGGTAAGGCAGGTCGACGGGGCCCTGCACGCGATCGCCGGGCCGGACTCGGTCTGGCTGCGGACCCCGGTGCCGGTGCGGGGCGAGAACTGGACCACCGTGGCCGAGTTCGCCATCGCCGAGGGCCAACGGGCACCGTTCATGCTGACCTGGCACGCATCGCACCGGCCGGCCCCGCGGCGGATCGACCCCATCCGGGCGCTCAGCGACACCGAGGCCTGGTGGGGCGACTGGGCCAGCCGCGTCACCTACGCCGGCGGCTGGCAGGACGCGGTGATCCGTTCCCTGCTCACCCTGAAGGCGCTGACCTACGCACCGACCGGCGGCATCGTCGCCGCCCCGACCACCTCACTGCCCGAGGCGCTTGGCGGGGTCCGCAACTGGGACTACCGCTACTGCTGGCTGCGGGACTCCACCTTCACCCTTTCGGCGCTGATGCTGGCCGGGCTGGCCGACGAGGCCAAGGCCTGGCGGGAGTGGCTGCTGCGGGCCGTCGCCGGCCAGCCGCGGCAGATGCAGATCCTGTACGGCGTGGCCGGCGAACGGCGGATCACCGAGCAGGAGCTGGACTGGCTGCCCGGCTACCAGGGGTCCCGGCCGGTCCGGGTCGGCAACGCGGCGGTCGGCCAGTTCCAGCTCGACGTGTACGGCGAGGTCATGGACACCCTGCACCTGGGCCGGCGCATCGGCCTCGAGGCCCACGACGCGGGCTGGGACCTGCAGCAGGCCCTGCTCGACTTCCTGGAGTCCAAGTGGCGCGAGCCGGACGAGGGCATCTGGGAGATCCGCGGGCCGCGGCGGCATTTCACCCACTCCAAGGTGATGGCCTGGGTGGCCGTGGACCGGGCCATCAAGGCGGTCGAGCTGGACGGGCAGGAGGGCCCGGCGGACCGCTGGCGGGCGCTGCGCCGCGAGATCCACGACGAGGTCTGCCGCGAGGCCTACGACGCCGAGCGCGACACCTTCGTGCAGTACTACGGGGCCGACCACCTGGATGCCAGCCTGCTGCAGATCCCGCTGGTCGGGTTCCTGCCCCCCGGCGACCCGCGGGTCAAGGGCACGGCGGCCGCCATCCAGCGCGAGCTGATGGCCGACGGGCTGGTCCACCGCTACCCGCCGGAGGGCTCCGAGCAGGTGGACGGGCTGCCTCCCGGCGAGGGGACGTTCCTGGCCTGCACGTTCTGGCTGGCCGACAACCTGGCCCTGATGGGCCGGCGCCAGGAGGCCCTGGCCATCTTCGAGCGGCTGCTCACCCTGCGCAACGACGTCGGGCTGCTGGCCGAGGAGTTCGACCCGTCCGCCGGGCGCCAGCTCGGCAACTTCCCGCAGGCGTTCTCGCACGTCGCCCTGGTCAACACCGCCAACTACCTGTCCGAGGGACCGGCGCCGGCCTGGGCCCGCCACCGGGACTGACGGGCGTGGCCGACATGGTCCGGGTCACCCCGGAGGTCGCCATCCCCTTGGCCGAGCTCGAGTTCCGGACCAGCAAGGCTTCGGGCCCCGGCGGGCAGGGGGTGAACACCACCGACTCGCGGGTCGAGCTCCGCTTCGACCTGGCCGGCTCGCCGTCGCTGCCGCCGGCGGCCAAGGCGCGGGCGCTGCGCCGGCTGGGGCCGCGGGTCGACTCCCGGGGGGTCCTGCGGGTGGTCGCCCAGGCTCAGCGGAGCCAGCTCGCCAACCGGCGGGCGGCCGTCGAGCGGTTCGCCGAGCTGCTGGCCGGCGCCCTCGCCACCCCGCGGGCCCGCCAGCCGACGCGTCCGACCAGGGCCGCAGCCAGCCGCAGGGTCGAGACCAAGCGTCGCCGTTCCGCCACCAAGCGCCTGCGCGAGCGCCCCCGCCGGCCCGAGGACGACTGAGCGGCCGGGCTGGCTACCCGGCCAGCTCCACCTCGACCGAGACGGTGTCGGCCGGGCCGGTCAGGACCAGGTCGGCGATGTGGCCGGCGCGGCAGAGGTCGTCGGCGACCTCGGCCAGCACGGCCAGGCGCTCGGGACGGTCGGCGACCGCGACCCGGCCCACCGGTGCGCGCAGCGACAGCTTGACCAGCGTCTTGGCCCGGCGGATCTCGGCGAGGACGGCGGCGGCGGCCTCGAGGGCCAGCGGGCTGGGTCGCTCGACACCGGTGGCCGCCCGCAGCGGCCCGCCCTCCGGCCATGGGCTCCGGTGGACCGAGCCGGAGCGCCACCACGACCACACCTCCTCGGTCACGAACGGGAGCACGGGGGCGAACAGGCGCACCATCGTCTCGAGGGCCAGGTGCAGCGCACCGATGGCCGACGCCTGGCCGGCCCGACCGGCTTCCCCGTAGGCCCGCCCCTTGACCAGCTCCAGGTAGTGGTCGCAGAAGGTCCAGAAGCACGCCTCGGTCGCCTCGAGGGCGCGGGCCGGCTCGTAGGCCTCGAAGGCGGCCGTCGCCTCGTCCACCACCCCGGCCAGCCCGGCCAGCATGGCCCGGTCCAGCGTCTCGGTGGCCCCGGTCCCCACCGGCCCGTTCAGGGTCAGCACGAACCGGGAGGCGTGCAGCAGCTTGGTGGCCAGGCGGCGCCCGACCCGCAGCTGGCCCTCGTCGAAGGTGGTGTCGACCCCGGCCCGCCTGCCGGCCGCCCAGTAGCGGACGGCGTCGGCGCCGAAGCGTTCCAGCGCGTCCCTGGGGGTCAGCGCGTCTCCCCGGGACTTGGCCAGCTTGCGCCGGTTGGGGTCGACCACCCAGCCGGAGATGACCGCGTGGGCCCATGGCAGGGTGTCGTGCTCGACATGGGCCCTTGCCACCGAATAGAACAGCCAGGTGCGGATGATGTCGTGGCCCTGGGGCCGCAGGTCCATGGGGAACACCCGCGCGAACAGGTCGGGGTCGTCCTCCCAGCGGCCGGCGATCTCGGGGGTCAGGGCCGAGGTCGCCCAGGTGTCCATGACGTCCGGGGCGCCGACGAAGCCGCCGGGCCGCCCGCGGTCGGCGGGGCCGTAGCCGGCGGGCACGTCGGTGGACGGGTCGACCGGCAGCCGGGTCTCGTCCGGCACCAGCGGGTGGTCGTGGTCGACGCCGCCATCGTCGGCGAGCGGATACCACAGCGGGAACGGAACCCCGAAGAAGCGCTGGCGGCTGATGCACCAGTCGGACGAGAGCCCGCCGACCCAGTTCTGGAAGCGGGCCCGCATCCATTCGGGATGCCAGGACAGCTCGCTCCCCCTGGCCAGCAGGGCAGCCTTCAGGCCGACAGTGCGGACGAACCATTGTCGGCTGGTCAGGATCTCCACCGGCTGGCTGCCGTGCTCGTAGAACTTGACCATCTGGGTGATCGGGGCCGGCGGCGCGGCAAGGGCGCCGGCCTGCCGCAGCATGGCCGCGACCCGCTCCCTGGCCCGGCCAACGGGCAGGCCGGCCAGCTGGTCGTGGGCCCGCTGGGCGGCCGCCGGGTCGTCGCACTCGAAGCCCTGCTCGCCCCAGGCGACGGCGCGGATGGTCCCGTCCCGGTCAAGCACGGGCCGCATGGGCAGGCCGAGCTCGCGCCACCAGATCAGGTCGGTCGGGTCGCCGAAGGTGCACAGCATGGCGATGCCGGTCCCCTTGCCGGGGTCGGCCAGCCGGTGGGCCAGCACCGGCACGGCGGCTCCGAACAGCGGCGTCCGCACGGTCTGGCCGTGCAGCGCCTTGAAGCGACCGTCGTCGGGGTGGACGACCAGGGCGACGCAGGCGGCCAGCAGCTCCGGGCGGGTGGTGTCGACCTCGACAGCGGCTTCGCCATCGGGCAGGTCGATCGTGAACCGGACCCGGTAGGACATCCCCTCGACCTCGCGGTCCTCCAGCTCGGCCTGAGCGACCGCGGTGTGGAAGTCGACCTCCCACAAGGTCGGCGCGTCGGCCTGGTAGGCGAGGCCCTTGCCGAGCAGGCGCAGGAACGCCCGCTGGGACGCGCGCCGTGCCTGTTCCCCGATGGTGGCGTAGGTGAGCGACCAGTCAACGGAGAGGCCGAGCTGGCGGAACAGCGCCTCGAAGTCCTGCTCGTCGTGCATGGTGAGCTGGCTGCAGAGCTCGACGAAGTTGGGCCGGGAGACAGCGATCGGCTGCCTTGACGGCCACTCGGGCGGCTCGAAGGCCGGCTTGTAGGGCAGCGACGGGTCGCAGCGGACCCCGAAATGGTGCTGCACCCGGCGCTCGGTCGGCAGGCCGTTGTCGTCCCAGCCCATCGGGTAGAACACCGCCCGGCCGCGCATCCGCTGGAAGCGGGCGATCACGTCGGTCTGGCTGTAGGAGAAGGCGTGGCCCAGGTGCAGCGAGCCGCTGACCGTCGGCGGCGGGGTGTCGATCGAGAACACCTCGACCCTGGAGCGGGTCCGGTCGAAGCGGTAGACGCCGCTGCGCGCCCACCGGTCGGCCCACCTGCGCTCGAGCCCGTCGAGGGTCGGCCTGGTCGGCGGCTTGGGCTGCATAGGGGGCTACCTTACCCGCGGTCGAGTGCCTGGGCGAGGTCGGCGACCAGGTCGTCGGGGTGCTCGACGCCGACCGAGAGGCGGACCAGGTCGGCCGGGACCTCGGCGTCGGTGCCGGCGACGCTGGCGTGGGTCATCTCGCCCGGCAGCTCGATCAGGCTCTCTACCCCGCCGAGGCTCTCGGCCAGGGTGAACACCTCGGTCGCGGCCACCAGCCGCCTGGCCGCCTCGACGCCGCCCGCCGGCCGGAAGGCGACCATGCCCCCGAACGCGGCCATCTGCCTGGCGGCGAGCTCGTGGCCGGGGTCGGAGGGCAGGCCCGGGTAGCGGACCTCGGCCACCTCCGGCCGGCCGGCCAGGAACGCGGCCACCCGCATGGCGTTGTGGCTGTGTGCGCGCATCCGAAGGGCCAGGGTCTTGATGCCGCGCAGGGTGAGCCAGCAGTCCATCGGCCCCGGCACCGCCCCGACGGCGTTCTGGAGGAACCTGGCCCGCTCGTACAGCTCGGGCACGCTGGTGACGAGCGCGCCCCCGACCACGTCGGAGTGGCCGCCCAGGTACTTGGTGGACGAGTGGACGACCAGGTCGGCGCCGAGGTCGAGCGGCCGCTGCAGGAACGGGGTGGCGAAGGTGTTGTCGACCGCGCACAGGGCGCCGGCGGCCCGGGCCAGCTCGGCGGCGCCGGCGATGTCGACCACCCCGAGCAGCGGGTTGGTCGGGGTCTCCACCCAGACCAGCCGGGTCTCGGACCGCAGCGCCTGCTTGAGCTGGTCAAGGCTGGTCATGTCGACCACGCTGAGCTGGAGGCCCCAGCCGGCGAACAGGCGGGCCGCGAGCCGGTAGGTGCCGCCGTACACGTCGGCCGACAGCACCATGTGGTCGCCGGGAGCAAGCGTCTGGAGCACGGTCGAGGTGGCGGCCATGCCCGAGGCGAAGCAGAGCGCGCCGCCCGCCCCGCCAGGGGCGATGCCCTCCAGCGACGCCAGGCACGCCTCCAGGCTGGCCCGGGTCGGGTTGCCGGTGCGGGCGTACTCGTACCCCTTGTGCCGCCCCACCTCCTCCTGGGCGAAGGTCGAGGTCTGGTAGATCGGCGGGACCACCGCGCCGGTGGCCGGGTCGGGCGCCGACCCGACATGCACCGCCCTGGTCTCGAAGTCCATCTCCTCGAAGCTCACGCCGTCCCCTCGCTGCCGTCCCGGATGTCGCCGGCCAGCATAGGCCGCACCGGACCTACCGGGAGGCGGTGCGGGTGGCGAGGTGGTCGAGGAGGTCGGAGCGGGTCATGACGCTGATTGCGCGGCCATGGTCGGTGACCAGGACGGCGGTGGAGCGTCCTTTGGACAGCAGCTCGAAGGCGGCCTCGGCCTGCTCGTGCTGCTCGATGGTGGGGAACGGGGGGTCCATGACGTCGACGACCTGGGCGTCCAGCACCTCGGGCTTGCGGAACAGGCGCTCCAGCAGGGAGCCCTCCTGGACCGAGCCGACCACGCTGGAGACGTCGCTCGGGTCCTCGCCGTGGACGACCGGGAGCTGGCTGACCGAGTAGGCGTGGAGGCGGTCGATCGCCTCCTTGACCCGCTGGTGGGAGGCGACGGTGACCAGCGGCGGGGTGTCGTGGTGGGCCTTGCCGCCGAGCACGTCGACGACGGTGGCCGCGCCCCGGCGGGCCAGGAAGCCATGGTCGCGCATCCAGTCGTCGTTGTAGACCTTGGACAGGTAGCCGCGGCCCGAGTCGGGCAGCAGGACCACGATGGTGGTGTCGCGGCCGTGCTCCTTGGCCACCTCGACCGCGGCCACCATGGCCAGCC
>Ga0184609_10000305_pt1 | contig 14133 bp, 15 predicted proteins | sample PLM1_60_coex_FD_133165 | JGI IMG/M metagenome (GOLD analysis project Ga0184609, IMG submission 133165) | Groundwater sediment microbial communities from an aquifer in East River, Colorado, USA - PLM1_60_coex | ecosystem: Environmental > Terrestrial > Soil > Riparian zone | place: USA: East... | reverse complement strand
TGCTTCGACGCTACCGTCGAGCCGGCGAGGATGGAAGCACCGAGCCCCCGGCCCGAGAACCACCGGGGGCTCGCGTGGCGGCATCGGTCATCAGTCGAGCTGCCGCATGATCCAGTCCTCGACCTCGGCTTGGTCCACCTCGCTGCCGGCGATCTTGACCATCATGTCGATGGCGGCGTCCACGTCGGTGGCCATGAACAGGCGCCCGTTGCGGGCCAGGAACTCGATCATGGCCAGGTAGGCGGCACGCTTGTTGCCATCGGGCAGCGGGTGGTTCTTGGCCAGGCGAGTGACCAGGATCGCGGCCTTGGTCACCAGGTCGGGGTAGAACTCGACCCCGCCGAAGGTGGCGGCCGGCGCGTGCAGCGCCGACTCGGCCAAGCCGAGGTCGGCCATGTCGAACACCGCCTCCGGTGCGACGTCCAGGGCCGCTCCAGCTAGGTACAGGTAGTCGGCCAAGTCGAGGTACTGCACGTCCTGCGGCGGCATGGCTGGCATCGTGCCTCCTACGTGGAGGCCAGCCCCTTGAGGATCTCCCGGTTGCGCTCTAGGTGGTCGTGGAGCCGGGCCTGGAAGTCGGGGTCGGCGCGCAGGGCGTCGATCCGTGCCTGGATGGCCTTGCGGACCTCTTCGGCCACGGTCACCCCATTCACCTGGGCGACTGCTTCAAGGGTGTTGGCCTGGTCTGGTGGAAGGCGAAGGGTCATCGCCTTCCGGTTGTCTGCGGTCATCGGCGGGTTCCTCCCTCCTTGGGTGGGCTGGTCGCTGGTCAGGCGACGCTCCGGTCTGATCGACCGGCGTCACGCGGGGGAGGTCAGATTGGCCGTGCAACCCCGCGTGATGGCCCAGGCTGGCGTTCGGTTGGTCCTGGTGATTCTGCCACCGTGATACCGAGGTTGCAAGCATGAGAGGTGGCTCACCGGACGAGGGGGATCGTCTGCCCGGATCGTGGTTCAGCGCTTGAACTGCTCGATGGCCGCGTCGCAGAAAGCGGAGAACCGCTCGACGGCGAATGGGACTGCCGTGCGGAGATGCGCCGCGCCGGTCTGCCGGGAGCTGCCGACCTCCGACTCGAACTCCGAGCGATTCTCACCCAGGAAGACCTTGACGTGCCGGCTGACCTGACGATGCGTGAAGCCGTGCCGAAACTCCCTGATCGTCGGGTAACAGCTCCGCGAGCGCAGAGCGCCGGTCAGGGTCCTCGACGTTGTCGATGAGTTCGAGCGCCACGCCGGCTGCGCCGACGTGGAACCAGGCGTTCGACACGAGGGCGGCAGCGATGTGCCCCTCGCCCACGGCGTCAAGGGCGCGCTGGACCGCGGTAACACGGGCCCCGGGCTGCTCCCAGTCGAGCGTCGCCATGGTTGCCTCCCGGCAGGGTCGTTGCGAACGGCCATCCTCTCGTAGTCGAACCACGGCAACCGCGTATCACGCGGTTGGGCGTCCGAATCGCCACGATCCGGCGCCCCAGAGACCGCCGGGTGGTCACACGCGCACGGGCTCGCTTCGCGGCTGCCTGGACTCAAGACTCGGCGACGCGCTCGGCTGGCGGCTGGTTGCCTCGGTGGGGAAGACTGCCCGCATGACAGATGCCACGACCGAAGCCAAGGAGCGTTGGCTAGGTCCGGGGGTGGCCGGCATCGGGACGGCCAGCTTCCTGGCCGACGTCGGCCACGAGATCCCCACCGCCCTGCTTCCGAGCCTGCTCACCTCGACTCTGGGTGCCCCTGCCTCGGCGCTTGGGCTGATCGAGGGCTTATCCGATGGCCTGGCCGGCGCGGCGCGGCTGACTGGTGGCGTCTTGGCCGACGACCCCCACCGCCGCCGGACCCTGGCGGTTGGCGGCTACACCACCACCGCGGTGCTGTCCGGGCTGATCGGCACCGCCACCGCCGTCTGGCAGGTCGGGGTGCTGCGGGCCGGCGCCTGGGCCGCCCGGGGGCTGCGCGTCCCGGCCCGCAACGCCCTGCTGGCCGACGTCGTGCCGTCCAGCGTCTACGGGCGGGCCTACGGGTTCGAGCGGGCCATGGACAACCTTGGTGCCATCGCCGGCCCGCTGCTCGCCCTGGTGTTGGTCGGGCTGGTCGGGGTCCGCACCGCCATCGCTCTGTCCATCATTCCCGGCCTACTGGCAGCGGCCGCCATCGTGTACGCCATCCGTCACGCCCCCCGCGCCGAAGAACGCGAACGCCAACCGCTGCGGCTGCGGGTCCGGCCGGTGCTGGCTGGTAGGTTGGGTCGGCTGATGATTGGGGTCTCGGCGTTCGAGTTCGGGAATGTGGCCGCCACCCTGCTCATTCTGCGCGCCACCGAGCTGCTCGCGCCGGGTCGCAGCCAGGACCGGGCCACCCAGCTCGCCCTGGGCCTGTATGTCGCCTACAACCTGGCCGCCAGCCTGGCCAGCATCCCCGCCGGCCGGCTTGGCGACCGGCGGGGCGCCGTCCTGGTGCTGGCCCTTGGCGTCGGGTTGTTCGGGCTTGCCTACGCCGGCTTTGCCACCGGCGGCACCAGCATCCTGGCCTTGGCGCCGTGGTTCGTCGCGGCCGGGGTGGCGATCGGGTGTGTGGAGACGGCCGAGCAGGCCGCCGTCGCCGCCCTGGCCCCGGCCGAGCTGCGCGGCTCGGCGTTCGGGTTGCTGGCCGCAGTGCAGAGCTTCGGCAACCTGGCCGCCAGCGCCATCGCCGGCCTGCTCTGGACCGCCGTGTCCCCCCGGGTCGCCTTCGCCTACCTCGTCGCCTGGATGGTCCTCGCCCTGGCCGGGCTATTAGCGGCGCGCCGCAGTCCTGCCTAACTTCGCCGCCCGCCTCCCGGCTGGATCGGTTCTGCCACAGTCATAGCGCTCAGTGGAGGTGATCCATGCCTGCCCACGCCAAACCGGCGCAGCTCAAGCTGCTCACCGGGCGCCGGCCCGGCGTAGACGCCGGGGGCCGCAAGGTCCACGAAGGCCCGAAGTTCGTCCGTGACGTCCCCGACCCGCCGACCTGGCTGGACTGGGAGGCAAGGGCCGAGTGGCGTCGGGTGGTGCCCGAGCTGGCTCGCCTCAGCTGCTGTCGCGCATGACCCGGGCGTCGCTGGCGTCCTACTGCGAGACCTGGAGCGTCTTCGTGGACGCCACCAAGACGATCCACGCCGAGGGCATCTTGGCCGAGGGCCGCAGCGGCCAAGTCGTCCACCCGGCGGTCAAAGTCCAGATGCAGGCCAGCGCCGAGCTGCGCCGCTGGGCGGTCGAGTACGCCCTCAACCCCGGCCTCCGATTACTTCAAGTGGTGGGGTGCGGAGCCCGAGGACCCCTGGGACGACGAGGTCACCTGGGAGAAGGCGAACCCGAATCTTGGGGTGTTGATCGACCGGGAGTTCCTGCAGTCGGAGGCTCGCCAGGCCCGCCAGCAGCCCGACCGCCTCAACGCCTTCGTCCGTTGTACCTCAACCGTTGGACGCAGCAGGCGACCAGGTGGTTGTCGCTGGACAGCTGGGACGCCAGCGCCGGCCTGGTGGTCGAGACCAAGCTGCACGGCCGGGCCTGCTACGCAGGGCTCGACCTGGCCTCCACCCAGGACCTGACCGCCTTGGCGCTCGACTTCCCCGACGACGACGGCGGCCATCAGGTCATCTGGAGGTTCTGGCTGCCCGAGGAGCGCCTCCAGGACCTGGACCGCCGCACCGCCGGCCAGGCCAGCGTCTGGGTGCGCCAGGGCCTGCTGCAATTGACCTGGGAAGTGTCGTGGACCACCACGCGATCCTGGCGCAGCTGGACCGCGACGCCGTTGCCTTTGACTTGCGGGAAACTTCATATGACAGGTGGGGGGCCACGCAGCTGGTGCAGGACCTCCAGGAGGCCGGCCTGACGGTGATCCCGTTCGGCCGGGGCTACAGCTCGATGAGTGGGCCCACAAAGGAATTCGAGCGACTGGTGTTGGAGGGCAAGTACGTCCACGGCGGCAACCCGGTCATGCGCTGGATGGTGGACAACCTGGTCGTCAAGACGGACCCGGCCGGCAACATCAAACTGGACCGCCAACGCTCGACCGACAAAATCGACGGGGCCATTGCCGCCGTGATGGCGCTCGATAGGGCGCCACCGTTACCGTCACCGTCACCGTCCTCGGTCCGCTTATCGGTGGTTTGTTGACTACAGTGGCAGGTAGAGCGGGAGGCGGCCGTCCGGCATGGGCGGTGTCAAGCAGCAACCGCAGCTGGGCCGGCGGGGGCGCCGTCGACCACGCCCGCCACCAGCGCTCCAGCACGACCCACGGGGTCAGCCAGCCGCGCACCCGGCGCAGCGTCACCGGCCACGACACCGTCACGGGCTGACCGGCGTGGGTGACCGGTGGTCTCCCCCCGCGCGGCCCCCGGGGGGGCGGCGGTGGCAGGCTCAGCGGGGACCGGCTGCGCGGGGTGCTCGGCGAGCCCCGCCCGCCAGCAAAACGAGAACGCGCAGCAGACCAGCTGCCAGTGCCGCCGGATCGCCCGGTCGCCTCTGACCTGGAAGTCGGCCCAGCCGAACTCCCCTTTGACCTGCTTGTAGCTCTGCTCGACCCAGTTGCGCAGGCTGTACAGGCGCACCACCTCGGCCAGGTCCGCGGGCGCGAACGGTGCGCGCGTCCGCGGTTGCCCTGGGCGGGGCAGGTTGGTGATCAAATACCAGGTGGTCAGCTTCGGCAGCGTCGCGGGGTCGGTGGTCGCCACCACCAGCCGGATGCGCCGGTCCGGGCCCCAGCCCGCCGCGGGCAGCGCCCCCTCCGCCGCCCACCAGGTCTGGGTGTGGCCGTCGCGGAACCGGCGGGTGACCGGGGTCCAGTCCCCGGGCTCGGCGGGGCTGGACCATGCCAGCTCGGCGGCTGCCTCGCGCGGGGTGTGGGCCTGGTCGGCCGGCGCCCAGGCGCCCTTGCGGGGCTTGACCGCCAGCACATAGGCCACGCCAGCGGCGCCGAGCGCCTCGGTGAAGCCGGTGTTGTCGCCGTCCAAGCAGTCGGCGACCACCGCGCGGAACCCGATGCCCACCTGCTGGGCGGCATCGACCAGCTCGGCGGCCAGCTGCGGCTTGGTGTGAAACCCCGGATCGCGCTTGCCCTTGGCCAGCCGGGATGCCGGCGTGTACGGGATGACGTGCGCCGCCCAGTAGACGCGCTCATCAGCCCACAGGCTGGTGACCGCCACGATGCCGTTGTCGGTCTTGCCCAGCGAGCCCAGGTACTGGCGGGCCACGTGGGCGGTGTGCCGGCCGGCCTTGCGGTCGCCGGTGTCGTCAAGCACCAGCACCCCCTGGTCGTGGGGGCGGGTCGCGGGGTCGGCCAGCAGCAGGTCCAGCCGCCGCTGGTTGACCTGCTGGTGGTCCCAGCTGGACTCGGTGAGGAACCACTGCAGGCCCTGCACGGCCTGGCGCTGGGCGCCGACGACCGGTTCGGCACCGGCCAGCGCGGTGAGGGTCTTGTTGCGGTCACGGGGCAGCAGCAGGCCCGCCAGGTAGGCGCGGGAGCCGCGGCGTTGGGCGAGCCTGGTGAACAGGGGGTCGAACTGGGCGGTGTAGTCCTCCAGCGGGCCGGGTGCGGGTGGGCAGGGCAGCCGGTTGGTCATCGCGATCACCTCACCAGCGACGTTGCTCCTCAACCCATTCTTCCCCGCAAACAGCCCAACTCAACAAACCACCGTTATGAGGACCGCGACGTCGAGGTGGTCTGAATTTTCGAGTGGCACCGGCTCCATGCGCGTCGCGTGGTCGTCAATCTCAAATCGGACAAGGGTCCGTCGCATGGAGGTGCTGTAGTGGCGGACACCGCTGACCTGTCGAGCGCGGCCGAGACCGAGCGGCTGCGGCGGCGGTACGGTCGCCGCCACACCGCCTTCGTCACCTTCGTGTGGAACACGCTGTGGGTCGGCCTGCTGGTGGTGGCCATCACGCTGCTGCTCGGCCTGCCCGCCGCCTACTCCCTGGCCAGGCTGGACCGCCCATGGTCGGGACCGATGGCCATCGCCATCTTCTTCGTCTACCTGGTGCCACCGAGCCTGCTGTTCCTGTCCCTTTCGCGCCTGGTGGTCACCTTCGGCCTGCAGGACTCCACCTGGTCGCTGGTGCTGGTCTACCCGACCATCACCATCCCCGTCTCGGTCTGGCTGCTCATCGGGTTCCTCAAGGTGATCCCCAAGGACGTCGAGGAGCAGGCCATGGTCGACGGCTACAGCCGCCTGGCCGCCTTCGTGCGGGTCGTGCTGCCGCTGGCCTTCCCCGGCATCGTCGCCGTGGTGGTGTTCGCGTTCACGCTGACCGCCAGCGAGTTCATCTACGCCCTGGCCTTCATCTCGCCCACCACCGAGAAGGTCGTCAGCACTGGCGTACCGACCGAGCTGATCCGCGGCGACGTCTTCTTCTGGCAGTCCCTTCAGGCCGCGGCGATCGTGGTCGCGGTCCCGATCGCCCTGGTGTTCAACCTGTTCCTCGACCGCTTCATCAGCGGCTTCACCATGGGCGCGGTCAAGGGCTGACCTCAGCCCGCGCCACCTGGGGTCGTGTCGGGACGCCGGGGTAGCCTTGGTCCAGCGAGATCAGGTTGCGGTGGGGGAGGCATGCCCAGCAGGAGTGGTGACGGCCAGCGTGACCGCACGCCGGGTCCGGCCCCGGAGCCGGAGCAGGCCACGCTGCTGGCCGAGCACACCGCCGAGGTGGTCGAGGCGGCCCAGTGGCTGCGGGAGGTCGTGATCGGCGCCCTGCCCGACGCGAGGGAGCGTGTCTACCGGGGCCTGGCACGGATTCGGCTACCACCAACCCGAGGCCGGCTACGTCTGCGCGGTGTTCCCCCGGCCCGGCGAGGTGCGGCTCGCCTTCGAGCGGGGCGTGCTCCTCGACGACCCCCATGGGCTGCTCCACGGCGACGGCCGCACGGTCCGCTGGGCCCACATCCGGGCCCCGGGCGACCTGCCGGCCGAACGGCTGGTCGAGCTGATCGACGCCGCGGTGCTGGTCGGGCGGCAAGCCCAGCGGCTCGACAGTTGGGCGGCGGGGACGACGCGGGAGCGTGAGCCGAGGAGGACCAGGCCGTGATCACTCGGTCGCCGCGGCTACCCGGCGGCCTCGTGGCCGACGTGGCGCTCGACCTGGATCACGGTCCCGGTCCAGTCGCACGCCTGGCACCAGCAGTAGAAGACGCGGTCGTCGGCCACCCAGTACTCCACCACCAGGCCGGCCTGGCCGGCGAGCCGCCCGCCGCAGTGCGGGCAGTGCTTCGGAGCGTCGAGCAGGTGACGCTCGGCGTCGCCGGCGAACCAGGACGGCCCCGCCGGCAGGGCGGCTGGCACGTCAGACATCGGCCCCGACCGCCGCGGCCCGGGCCTCGGCCGCGTCGGTGTGCAGGCGCAGCAGGTCCTTGAGCTGCGGCGAGTAGCGGGTGAAGCCGAGGTTCATCCACTGGAGGGCGAAGTCGGCACCGGCCCCGAACTTGTTCTTCTCGCAGGGCAGGTCGATGCGGTGGTTGGCGGCGGGGTCGCGGACCACGGCGATCGGGTCGCGGCCGGCGGCCACCGCGGCCAGCTGCTGCTTGAACTGCTTGCGGAGCATGGCGATGCCGACGTCGGACTTGCCCAGGTGCTCGACCGTCCGGTCGGTGATCGGGCCCTGGGTGACCCAGGCCATGATGTCCTGGCCCTCCACGTAGTCCACGATGTGGTTGCCCTGCTCGTCGCGCCAGGGCAGCTCGTAGTCGGGGATCGCCTCCTGCGGCTCGAACCTGGCCCCCTCCGGCGCGTGCACCGTGTACAGCACGAACCAGGTGGTGGTGTCGTCGACCGGGACCCGGATCTGCATCTGGTCGATGCCGGCGCCGCCGACCCGCATGCAGTAGGGGAACACCAGCGGATGCCCGATCGCCCAGTCGTCGTCGGCCTCGGTGTGCCCCTCCAGCAGCCGGCGCTTGATGATGCCGTGCTCGAACTCGTCGAAGGCGACCTTGATGTGCCGGCGCTGGAACGACTTGGGGGCTTCGAACCCGAGCCGGTTGCCGAGGAACTCGAAGTAGCGGCCGTGCAGCCATTCGACATGGTGCGGGTCGACCGCGTTCTCCATGATCTGCAGCCAGTTGCAGGGCAGCAGGGCATGGCCGAAGTCACGCACCCCGTCCATCACGTACACGTCGTAGCGGGGCGGCAGCGGCGCCGGCTCCGGGCCCACGTACACCCACACCATGCCGCCCAGCTCCTCGGCCCGCCCGGCCCTGGCCCTGACCCGGTCCTTGAAGGAGGTCTTGTCCATCTCGGCCGGCTGGTCCAGGCAGGTCCCGTCGCGGCCGAACAGCCAGCCGTGGTAGCCGCAGCGGATCCCGTCGGCCTCCACCACCCCGTAGGCCAGGGACGCCCGCCGGTGCGGGCAGTGCTCCTCGACCACCCCGTAGCCGCCGTCAGACGTCCGGTACAAGGCCCAGTCCTCGCCGAGCAGCCGCACCCGCCTGACCGGGAACTGGTCGAGCTGGCGGGTGAACGCGACCGGGTACCAGTAGCGGCGCAGGAGCTCGCCCATGGGCGTCCCCGGCCCGACCCGGGTGAGCTCGGCGTTCTGTTCGGCGGTCAGCATGCGGCCTCCCCTTGTCTCACTCCAGGATGGTGACGGTGCCCTGGTTGCCGTCCACGCGGATGCGCTGGCCGGTCTTGATGGTCTTGGTCCCGAAGGCCGTGCCGGTCACGGCGGGCAGCCCGTATTCGCGGCAGACGATGGCCGCATGGGCCATCATCCCGCCGACGTCGGTGACGGTGGCCCCGATCTTGCCGAAGATCGGCGCCCAGCTCGGGGCGGTGAGGGGGGCGACCAGGATCTCGCCTTCCTGCACCTCGCCGATCTGGTCGGCCGAGAAGATCACCCTGGCCGGGCCCTCGGCCACGCCGGGGGAGGCGGCGAAGCCCTTGAGGCCGCCGTCGCCCGAGCCGTCGGAGGAGCCGAGCCACTGCTTGACGCTCTCGCCGGTGATCCCCCAGAGCATGATGGTGAACGGCTCGGTGACCACCTCGGGTGGGCGGCCGAGGGCCGGCGGCGGCGACCAGGACCGCAGCGCGGCCAGGATGCCGCGGCGGCGCTCCAGCTCCCGGCCCCAGTAGGCCGGGCCGCGCGGCTGCACCCCGACCGCCCAGGCGCTGTAGTAGTCCCACAGCACCTCCGGGACCTCGTCCCGCTTGAGCAGGAAGATGTCGTCCTCGCCGCCGAAGAAGCCCTCCTTGGCCAGGACGCCGCCGAGCTGGCGCATCTTGCGCCACAGCACCGAGTGGCTCCAGTGCTCGACATAGAAGTTGTGGTTCTCGACGTAGGGGAACACCACCCGGGCCAGGCCGAGCTTCTGCTCGAAGGCGGCCCGGTCCTCGTCGGTGGCCAGCAGCTCGCCGTACTCGGCCACGATCCGGTCGCGCTCGGCCCGGATGGCCTCGATCGGCCGGCTGATGTCGGCCCCGGTCAGCAGCTTGGCGATGTAGTCGCGCACGAACCCGAACGGGATCTCCAGGTGCTCAAGCCACACCTCGTCGGTGTGGTAGAAGCCGCTGCCCGAGGAGAAGTTGAACCACGGCTGGGCCGACGCCTCCCACTGGGCCAGCCATGCCCGGCCGCCGTCGCTGCCCCGCAGGGCCTCCATCACCTCCGCGGCCGAGGTCTGCCCGAAGGCGCCGTCGACGTGGGAGTCGACGGCCAGGCGGGCCAGCTTCTTGAGCTCCTCGTCCGGCTGGAACAGGTCGACCTCGACCCCGGCGACCATCTTGGCGATGGCCAGGTCGGGGATGCTGGGGAAGGCCTGCTTGCAGAAGCCGAAGAAGTCCAGGTAGGCGGCGTAGCCGAGGTTGAGGAACTCGAAATGGTACTGCCACAGCTGCAGGGCCAGGTCGACCAGCCGGTGGTACTGCCGCTGCAGCTCGAAGCCGGAGCCGAGGCCGCGGCCCTCGGTGACGACGGCCAGGTCCTCCTTGTCGGGCAGGGGCTCGAAGCGGAGCGCCTCCATCTCGTCGATCAGCCCGCGGATCTTGGCCATCCACTGCTCGTAGAGGGTGTCCCAGTTCTGGAAGTAGAAGCCGGCCCGCTCCAGGAAGTGGGGGACCCTTGCCTCGATCTCGGCCGGGTCGGCCACCCCGACCGGGGACAGGAAGACGTAGCCGTTGAGCACCCGGAAGTCGACCCCAAGGGCGGGCGGGATCAGGTAGTGGCGGGTGTTGTACTGCGACAGCGAGGCCAGCGCGAACTCCAGGAAGGTGGCGTCCCAGGGGCTCAGGACCTCCGGCCAGTGGACCCCGTCCTGGAACCAGAACATCGAGTCCTCGTACTCGCGCCGGTCGGTGCTGAACGGCAGCGAGTAGGTGTACAGCTCCTGCCACCCCTCCGCCCCTCCAGGGGTCTCGATCTCGAAGGGGCTGGGGAACCGGTCCGCCATGGCCCTGTCCTTTCCGTCGAGGCCCGGGTCACGGCCCGGGCTCATCCGAGCTTCCACGTGCATGCAGCGGCGACAGCAGGGTGGCGACGATGCTGGCCATCGGGTCATGGGTCCTGGCCACGGGCTTGGGTGGCCGGCGGCTCCAGACCGTCTCCGGGCGGGCCTGGAGCAGGGTGACCGACGACTCCTCGGGCAGGTCGGCGTCGAGCGCCCACTCCACGTCCTGGGGGCAGCCGTAATGCTGCTCGGCCCGCCGGGCCAGCCGCGCCACCGCCTTGACCTCGTCGTCGGTCAGGGACGGGGCGGCGCGCCGAGCGTCGTCCACCGCAACCCGCTCCACCCGGTCGTCCGGGCCCAGCCGATACTCCACCGACTTGTCGGAGATGGTGCGCTTGACGATCTCGCCCAGGACCTTGTCGACCAGGAAGCTGTCGGGGGTGACCTCGCCGGAGACGACGCCCTCGCCGAACCCCCAGGCCGCCTCGACCGCCACCTGGGAGCGGTCGCCGTCGCTGGGGTTGAGGGTGAACGCCACCCCGGACGCCGTGGGGTGGACCATCTTCTGCACCCCGACCGACATCGCGACCACGTCGTTGGCGTAGCCCCGCTCGCGCCGGTAGGCGATCGCGCGGGCGGTGAACAGGCTGGACCAGCAGCGGGTCAGGTAGGCCAGGACGTCGTCGGGGCCGCGCACCCACAGGAAGGTGTCGTGCTCACCGGCGAAGCTGGCGTCGGGCAGGTCCTCGGAGGTGGCCGAGGAACGAACCGCCACCGGCACCGCCTGGCTGGCGCAGCGCTCGCACAGGGCGTCGTAGGCGGCGCGGACCTCCCTGGCAACGCCGTCGTGCAGCGGGACCTGCTCGATGCAGCCGCGGATGGTGGCGCTGAGCTCCTCCATCGCGGCCGGGTCGGCCAGGTCGACCTGGCCGAGCAGCCCCCCGATCACCCGCCGGACCTCGGCGTGCCCGCGGACCGTGTGGTAGGCGTCGACGGTGACCGCGAACCCGGGCGGCACCGGCAGCCCGGCGGCCAGCAGCTCGCCGAGGCCGGCGTTCTTGCCGCCCAGCCGGTCCCGCTCGGCCGGGTCGTAGGCGTCGAGCCAGCGCACGAAGCTCATGGGATGCCCTCCCACCAATCGGGCAGGCCGGCCGCCGGCGGGACCTGCACCTCCTGCACCCGGTTGCGGTAGGCGACCAGGGCCTCGCCGGCGCCCTCCTTCAGCTTCACCACGACTTCCTCGGTGTTGTAGGGCTCGCCCGGGTCGTAGCCGACCGCCCAGGCGGCGAACGCGCGGATCGGGCCGGAGTGGGTGGCGCACAGGATGCGCACGCCCGGGGCCTCGTCGACCAGCCGCTGGAAGCCGGCCCAGAACCGGCGCACGCAGCTGGCCGGCGGCTCGAAGTGCAGCATCGGGATGGTCATCCAGTGGTGGATGGGGTCGGCGCCGCCCTGCTGGACGTTCCAGAAACGGTCCAGCTCGACCAGCCACATCGGGCGGTCCCCGAGGGCGACCCGCTCGAAGCGCTCCATCAGCGCGTGGTACATCCGGAACGCGCTGGTCACGTCGCGCAGGCCGTCTGGGGTAGCCACCTGGAAGTTGCGGAACTCCGCCATCGGCCGAGGCTCGGACACCTTGGCGTCGCGCCGCCACATGTCCAGGCCGTCCAGCAGGCCGCGGTGGAGGTGCTCGGCCGTCTGCCGGGCCCGGTTGGTGTCGGCGCAGACGATCCGGACCTGTTCGCCGTCGCGGATGCCCTTGGACAGGTCGAAGCCGCGCCGGTGCGCCTGCCAGCCGCCGAGCGGGGTCAGGCCGCTCTCGGTGGAGTACCCCTGGGTCTCGCCGTGCCGGATGATGTGGATCTGGGCGGCGACCCGGTAGCTGGCGGCCGCCGTCGGCGGGACGATCTCCTTGTTGCGGGTGATCTCGGCCCAGGCACGGGTGACCTCAAGCGGCTCGCCGTTCCAGACCGGCGGCGGCGCGTCCGGGGCGTCCGGGTCGGCCCGCCGTTCCCGGAACCGGCGCAGGTACAGCGGGGTGGTGGCGTCGGCGTCCTCGTCCGCCTCGGGGGCCGCCGCTCGGGCCCGCCGCCGCAGGTAGCTGGCCAGGTACAAGGGCGCGTCGGGGCGCTCGGTCCGCGGCAGCGGTGGGTCCTCGGCCACCTCGCCTCCCCTCTAGCTGTGCACGGTCAGGAACCGTTGGTTGACGGCGCCCTCGTAGTAGAAGATGGCTCGGCCCATCTCGGCCTCGGTCCAGGTGATCGGTTCGTGGTCGGGGTCGACCCAGTAGCCGCCGGTGAACACCTCGTTGCGGTTGCCGGCGGGGTCGAAGAAGTAGACGGCGTAGCCGCGGGTGGCGCCGTGGCGGGTCGGGCCGACGTCGATGGGGACCCCGTGGTAGGCGAGGATGTCGGCGGCGTCGCGCACGTCGTTCCAGTCGTCCAGCCAGAACGCGAAGTGGTGCAGGCCGCCGTTTGGCCCGGTGACCAGGGCGATGTCGTGCGGGGTGTGCGACACCTCCAGCCAGCTGGCCAGCCGGTGCCCGTCGTCGGCCAGGATCTGCTCGGTCAGCCGGAACCCGAGGACGTCGCGGAAGAACCTGGTGCCCTCGTCGACGTCCTCGGCGGTGACGAAGATGTGGTCCAGCCGAGGCGGCGAGATCCCGACCAGCCCCATCGGCCGGGGCGGCGGGTTGGTGCGGGGGAGCAGGTTGCCGACCTTCTCCATCCCCCAGACCAGCTCGCAGCGGTGCCCGGTCGGGGTCTGGAAGCGGATCGCCTGGCCGTGCCCAGGGGCCAGCTCGCCGCGGGCGTGGCGGGTCACCCGGCCGCCGTCCTTCTCGACCGCCCGCTCGTAGGCCTCCAGGTCGTCTGCGTGCTCGACCTTGAAGCCCATGTGCTCCAGCCCGTAGGTGGCGGCGTAGCGCAGGATCACCGAGTGGTGCTCGTGCTCGTCCCAGCACTTGAGGAACACCCGCTCCGGCTCCCGGCCCGTCTCCAGCAGCCCCAGCACCTCGGTGTAGTAGGCGGTCGCCAGCTCCAGGTCGGGGACCCGGACCTCGACGTGGGACAGGCGCAGGATGCCCATCAGGTGTGGACCTTCATGAACCGTTCGTTGAGGTCGCCCTCGTAGTAGAAGATCGCCCGGCCGATATTGTCCTCGGTCCAGGTGATGGTGGGGAAGTCCGGGTCGGGCCGGTAGCCGCCGGTGAAGACCTCGTTGCGGGTCCCCAGCGGATCGAAGAAGTAGATGGTGTTGCCGCGGGTGATCCCGTGGCGGGTCGGGCCGACGTCGATCTGGACGCCGTTGTAGGCCAGGATGTCGGCCGCCTTGCGGACGTGGTCCCAGTCGTCCAGCCAGAACGCGAAATGGTGCAGCCCGCCGTTGGCCCCGGTGACCACGGCCAGGTCGTGGGGGGAGTGCGAACGTTCCATCCAGACGCCGATCTGGTGGCCGTTGCCGTCCAGCAGCTGCTCGGTCAGCCGGAACCCCAGCACCTCCATGTAGAAGCGGGTCGCCTCGCCGACCTCCTCGGCGGTGACCAGGACATGGTCGATCCGGGGCGGGGCGATGCCGCGCAGGCCCTGCGGCGGGAACGGCGGCGGGTTCACCTTGGGCAGCAGCCCGCCCACCCGCTCGACCTCGCGGACCAGCTCCATCAGCTGGCCCGACGGGGTCTCGAAGCGGATCGACTCGCCCTGGCCGACGGCCTCGCCGCGGGAGACCCGCCGCACCGGGAGGCCGTAGG
>Ga0184609_10000303_pt1 | contig 14145 bp, 18 predicted proteins | sample PLM1_60_coex_FD_133165 | JGI IMG/M metagenome (GOLD analysis project Ga0184609, IMG submission 133165) | Groundwater sediment microbial communities from an aquifer in East River, Colorado, USA - PLM1_60_coex | ecosystem: Environmental > Terrestrial > Soil > Riparian zone | place: USA: East... | reverse complement strand
TGGCTGCCCCATGCTTGGCTGGCTCAGTGCGTGCCGGGCGCCGACGTCGTCATGCGTCTGGAGCATGGCGCTGCCAGGCCACGTCTGTACCTGCGTGGTCGGATCGGAACCGATCGTTACGCCTGGTCAACGTGTCGAGTTCCGGAGGGGCAAGTAATGAGCAGGTGCGCCGTGGCCGCCGGCGTGGGAGGGACTGCACTGTCAGCATTCGCTGTCGGCGGCTGGGCCATGACTGCGCTGGTGGTGATTTTGGCGATCATGGGGCTGGCGTGCGTCTGCTGGGTCCTCGCTGACCAGGGCCGCACTGATCGACTGGCGTCACTGATCTTCGTATCCCGTACTGGCGCCCTCCTTGACCGCGAGGACAGCGCAGATTTGATCAAGTGGACGGGCCGGTCACGACCCGGCCCGTCCGCCCGGTCACCCACCTCATCCGGCTAGCTAGTAGCCGCAGGTGACAGTGGGATGCTCTCCGCGTAGGTGGTGCTGGCCTGCGCCGCGGCCTGGCCGACGTACTCGGCACCCTGCCGCACGAGGCTGCTCACGCCCTGGCACCCGTCCGTGGATCAAGAACACCAGTCGTCGGGGGGTTGGCGCAACGCCCGTTTCAAGGCGCTGGCCGAGGAGCTGGCGATCGAGGTCACCAATGACCCGCGGATCGGCTGGTCGCCTACCACTCTGCCGGCTACCACCACGTCACCGCCGACGAACACGTCGGCCAACTGCTCCACCGCCGGGGTCCTGGTCATGGGCGGGTCTGTGCCATCGCATCATGGCGAAGTGCCCATCGTCAACGACCCCGCGGAGCTGCCTATTGACTCGGCGCCCGCACGATCAGCGCCGGGCGCCACCATCATCCTGTGCCCCCGTCGGGCCTGACGAACGTCATGCGCCCTTGGCGATACTGTTGTTACCTATGAGCACCATGTCGGACTGGATGTCCGCGGTAGCCGACGAGCTGGGGCTGGACACCGCAGCCGCCAGCGACGCCACCATGCAGCTGGTACTCGACGTCACCGCCCAGGTAGCCCACGGCGTGACCCGGCCGGCCGCGCCGGTCACCGCGTTCCTCATCGGCCTCGCCGCCGGCCGTAACCCCGACTCCCTTGCGGCCGCTGATCGCTACGCTTCCAAAGTCGCCGCGCTCGCCAAAACCTGGTCCGACGGAACCCCACCCGACCAGGCATAACGGCTCGCCAACGACGATCGACCCTGGGCGCGGCCGGGACCGCCGCATCTGCCGCGCGCAACTGATCGGCTGCGGTGCCGCGGTGAGCGTGACCACGACTGCGACGCTCACCTCGTGCAACGCCGCCAGCAGGCTGCGCAGCAGCCGTTTCGGGTTGGCCAGCGAGTGCGCCACGCCGACGCGGACGGCAGTACCGACAGCCGCAGGAACACGCCCCATAGGACCACGGCGCAGTCACGCCCAGCCGGGCCGCCGTGCCGAATCCCACGACGGCCAGCACCTGGACCGCAATGCAACCGCTCGAATCCGCCGCGCCGCCGAGACGGCGGGGTTGACCTTCCTTGTCACCTGATCTTCGATACCGGCGATACCTGGTCCATCCCCTCGGTGGAGCGTCCCGTGCGAGCTGCCACGGACCGACCGATTGACCGCCACGACCTCGCCGGTCGCCGAGGACAACTCATCGTGCTCAACGACCACGGCCGCGTCGTGCTCGTTACCACTGCTGGCGAGACCGCGGTGCTGGGATCACAACAGGTCGGCCAGCTCCGCGCCGCTCTGCGGAATGCACTCCTCGACTCGGCCTGACGGCTACGGTCGGCCCGATCATTCACCCGAATGGCTGGGCATGAACATGGGCATGAACTCGGGTCCTCTCATGCCCATGAAGCGGCGATCGAGCGCACTGCAGAGACCATATGCCCTGGTAGGCGCCCTATGGGTCACGAAAGCGCCGACTCAAAACCCGTCCAGTGTGGGTTCGACTCCCACCGAGGGCACCTCAGACGACCAGCGTTAACAAGCCCTTCACCAGCGGAAACGCAGTGAGGTGTCGATCGTGTTGTGTCCAGTAGCGTCCGGCGCTACCCGGCCAGCAGCGGCTGTCTCCCCAAATACGTCCCAAAATCCACTATCGAACGGTTGCCGGCACGACGGCGTCCGCCCTGGCGGAGAACCCGGCCGTGGGGGGCGGCGCCCCCCGAAGGTGAGCAACTTCGTATTTTGATGGTCAAGCACGGGCAGACCCTCTACTGTCCGGGCCAACTTCGACGAGGCGACGGAAGTGGCTACGAGTGCGACGGCAAGGCTTGACCAGCTCGTCAGGCAGGTACGGCGCGAGCGGGTCAATCGTCGCTCGCCCGGTTCCCTCGATCCTGCAGATGCGATCGCGCAGCTGGAACAACGCATTGCGGGGGGATATCCTACTGACTTCCAAGACGACCGTTTAAATTCTGCCGGAGGCGGGACGCCCCTACCTGCACGGAACAACCATTCGCGCAATAAGCAGCAGTTTCGTCCAACTACCAAGTGGGCTGATGGTTCCAGCTTCCGCTGCCCAAGTCTCGCCTTACGAGCTGATGCAAACCTACGTTACCGCGTCCGATTTCCTCGGCGGACCCCCGCCCAGCCAAGACATTATCGACATTTTGTCGCGCTCCGCACTAAGTGATGTCGTTAAGTTTGCGGCTTATTGGCTGAACCGCGTCGAACATCCTGGGGCACTCGCCAGCTTGATCGAGCGCCAGTATGTGGACATGTACTTTGCCGATGACACGCACCGCCTGGCAAGCACCTATGTCCAACAAGGTCGTCGGTTCCTGCTACCGCAACTTCTACTAAATTTGACCAAGGCTGCTTTGGCCTTTTGTCCAGACGCGTCGGACGAAGCCTTCAATGAAGCCCATCTAGCTATCGCAATGCTGGGCGTGGCAGATATGCTGGAACGAGGCGAAGACTTTCCGACAGACTGGAGTGCTGATGAGCACGGATGGGGCGGTCTACCACCTAAGCTAGCCCTAGAAATCACTACCAACCTCTACTTCAACTCCTCGTATGACGAAGGTGGCCAAGTCGGGCGATTCAAACGAATTTGGCTAGACTTCGCAGAGTCCAACGTAATGCCGGGTGTCTCGTTTTCCGAGTTGTTCCGTGCCACAACAGGCCTGTCCCTGCTTGCCGTTGCGACGGTCAGATTCACGATATCGTCGAGGGCAGTCAACGGGGAGATTGTCGTAGATTCGACCTATTTCGCCGGAGCAGGCATTACGCCTGCAGAAGCTGCGGCGGTTCTGGAGTTTCTTTCGGCCGATCGCGCGGCGATTATGGGGGTGCTAACCGAGGAGACCAAAAGATTCGGATTTCAACTGGACATTCTCGGCATTCGAGCAATTTCCGCTTTTCCGCTTGCCGGACGGGGCGTATGTAATCCTATCGTCGCGATTCTTGTTAGGCCGCGTGTTTGGCGGACTTTGCTACTGGGATGTTGCTAGCCAATTGCCGAGAAAATCGCGGGGCACACTCACGGAACTCCGCGGGAAATCCGTAGAGTCCTACGTTATGGAGGTTCTGTCCGAGATTGTCCCCCCACTGGCCGGCCGCCAACGCCTCTACAAAGAGTCGGATCTAAAGGCAATCTATGGCCAACATGTTCAAGCGTGTGACGCGGTGATAGATTATGGCGACTCCTTTGTGCTAGTAGAGGCAACATCTAGACGTCTAACGAGAGAGTCGGCGGCCGGGAATTCAATAGAAGATCTAGACAATGAGATTCATAACCTGATTGAAGCCAAGGGGGAGCAGCTTCAATCGACCATATCTCTTCTGCGAGGCGATGACCGACTCACAGGTACGGTCCCACGGAGGTTCTATCCTGTTGTGGTTCTTCCCGCTGGTCACCAACGACACCACGATGACCGACCCGGACGTGCTGGCCGCTGCCCCGCCCCATCAGCCGAACGCGTCCTCGAGATCTTCACCGACCTCACCCGCCACGAGCTACACCACGACGGCCAACACGTGCAGAGCTTCGAAGCCGAGCTCAACCCCCTACAGCAGCAGGTCCTCGACCTGCTCGACGTCCCCACCACCAGCTACACCCCCGCCAGGCCGTGCCCCTGACAGGTGGGGGTTGCATATCGCCGGCCAGAAGTGCGGAACGTGCGTATCAGGGGTCGCATATCACGCTCTGCCAGGTATGGACCGCCGTCCAACCCTGGAGGAGGCATGAACGACATGCCGCATCGACTGGCCGTTTTGGCTGTATTCGTTGCCTGCGCACTGACCGCATGTGCTGCTCCCAGCGACACCAACGGTATGGAGCGAAAGACGGCGGCCGAGGTGCAGCAGGCCGCTGTGACGGCGCTCAAGTCGGCGACGAGCGTCCACGTGCTGAGCAAAGGCACTATCGACGGCCAGCAGGCACAGATCGACATGCGTATTCGCGGCAGCTCCAGCAGCGGGACCGTCGAGCTCAAGGGGACCAGCTTCCAGCTCGTCAAGATCGATGACGATGTGTACCTGAAGGGCGCTGCGCCGACTTTGACCATGCTGGGAGTGCCGGCGCAGGCACAAGGCATTGCGGCCGACCGGTGGCTCAAGCTGCAGGCGCACGAGGTGACCACGCTGAAGGGATTCTCGCTGGAGGACATCGCCAGCCAACTGGCCAACCCCGACAGTCCACTCGAGCCGAGCGTCGAGCAAACCAGTCTCGACAACAGCAAGGTCGTTGTCATCAGCCAGCAGAACGGGTCGAAGCTGCACATCGCGAACAGCGGGAACCCGTATCCGGTGCGCGCAGTCCTGCAGGGCGATACACCGGGGCAGGTCGACTTCAGCGAGTACGGCGCCGATTTCGATATCACCGCACCACAGGACCCCGTCGTATTCAGCGCTCCGGACGATGAGCGCCGCTGGCTGGAATCAATCGGCGCGGTGCGCAAGGACATCGACGACACCTACCGAATCGTCGGCACCGACTGGGACGAGTCGGAAGTCACCCTGCTCGGACACACCCTCGGCCGATGCAGCAGGGAACTGATCAAGCCGGAATCACCCAGCGTCCGCGTGCAACCGGTGCACGAACTGGTCAAGCAAGCCTGCCAGGAGTACGACAAGGGAGCCGAATGCTTCGCCACCGCGGCGAAGAACTGGAACCAATCAGGCAGCCCGGCCGCCAATCAGGTCATCAGCGACGCCCTGGATTGCGGCTTCGCGGCACAGGCAACCGGCGGCAAACTGCTCGCCGACGCCGAAATCGAAGGTTACAAGATCACACCACCTCGATGACCGAATCATCGGCCGCGCCTGTTCCGACGGCCGCCGTTCGAGTGGCCCTCCGCTGTGACCGGACATGTGTTGACCGTCGTTCGTCGTGCACATGTCGGCGTCACAGGCGGTGAACATGTGGGCGCGTGAGAAGCCCCGCCGGGCTGGGTGCAGGGCGGGACTTGGTGGTCAGGCTGTCGGTTTGGTGGTCATTCGGTCGTCATCTCCGTCACGGCGGTGCGGGCGCTGGACTCGTCGACGATGGCCCTGTTCGCGGCGAAGGCCGTGAGCAGGGCTTGGATCGCGAGGTTGTTGACTGCGCGCGGATAGCCGCGGCTGGTGGTGTGGATCAGCGTGATGGCGTCGTCGCTGAACAGGGTGTCGGAGCGGCCGGCCAGGGCGAGGTGGTGGCGCAGGTAGCCGGCTGTTTCCTGACCAGTCATGCCGGTCATGTGGTAGCGCACGGCGATGCGTTGGTCGAGCGCGGCGAGCACCCCGAGCTTGATCTTCCGGCGGACGGTGGGCTGACCGATCGGCAGGCATGCGAACGGGGACCGGGAGTCCATGTCGTGGTTGGTCAATTCGGCCGAATGTGAACGATCAGGTAATTCCCCCGGGGCTGTGATCAAGTAATTCCCCCGGGTCTGGCCGTGGTGGGCAGTCTATTGGGGTGTTGTGGTGGCCTGGGGGGCGACGCGCCCGGGTCGTTGGTGGGGTCGGTAGCTTGCGCGGGGTGGAACTACAGGCCGAGCAAAGTGGGGACGGCCATGAACAGGGTGCCGATTCCCACGAGCACCAGCCCAGTGATCTGTAGACGCGCTGTGCCGAGCGATAGGGCGAGGGCGAGCTGCTTGATGTCCTCGTCGGCGCGTGCGAGCCGCTCGGTGTGCGCGTCGACTTCGGCGCGGACGTCCTGCAGCTCCTTGCTGTGGCGTTCGCTCTCCCGTCGAGTGGCCTCTTCGGCATCGGCAATCCGTTCGACGAGAAGCTTGATCTGCCCTCCAGCGGCAGGTCGGGCGGGATCTGTCGTCCGGAGCGGTAGCCGGTGGCGTAGGCGGTGGCGTGGGCGAATGCGGTTCCGGCCTTGGCGTACACCACGTTCGGCTTCCCGGGACGGATCCACCGAGTGATACGGACGACGGCGCCGCGGACGTGCGCGACCTGCCGGCTGGCCCAGGGCCACACCGGTTTGGGATCGTTCTCGGCGAGCGTGCGGACGAAGGCGCATACACCGCAACCGATCCCAGCAAGGATGAAGAGCAACCCGAAGATCGTCCAGGCGAGCGTCACGAGCGAGACTCTGTTATGACCGAGACGAGGCCGGAGATGGTTCACACACGTGATGCAAGGCCCAGCCCTACTGTTTCAGCCGCTCTGAGCCCTGAGCAGTCCCCAAAGCTACCCAAAGTCGGGACCCACCGCGGCTGTTTCCGCAGGTTAACGGCCGATTGCAGATGGCCTCAAAACCCGTCCAGTGTGGGTTCGACTCCCACCCAGGGCACGTAGTATATACTTGGCGCCGTTACCGGATATAGGGACGGCCCACCATGACCAAGATCCTTGTCGACGTCGACGACGCGGCGCTGGCTGAGGCCGCGGAGCTACTCGGCACCAAGACCAAGAAGGACACCGTCAACACCGCGCTCCGGGAGACCGCTGAGCGCCTACGGCGGGCGAGGGCGTTGGCCCGTCTTGTTGAGCTGGGCGAGTCCGGAGCCTTCGACGAGCTCCTCGACAAGGCCTCGTATCGCTGATGGGCCTGGCCCGCTACCTGGTTGACACCAGCGCTCTCGTCCGGCTGCTCCGCAGCAATCATGTGCGCGCGCGGTGGGAACAACAGATCACCGCAGGCCTCGTCGCCGTCTGCCCGGTGGTCGAACTGGAGCTTCTCTATACAGCCCGTTCCAAGGCCGACCGGGACGAGCTTCTCGAGCTGCTGCGAACCGCGTTCGGGTGGGTGGCCATGCCGGAGCTGGTGTTCGACCATGCGTCAGACATTCAGGCAGCCTTGACCGCCCGCGGCGCCCACCGCTCGGCGGGTGCCGTCGACCTGTTGATCGCGGCCAGCGCCGAGTTGCACGGCTTGATCCTTCTCCATTACGACCGGGACTTCGATCGGGTCCACGAGGTCACCGGGCAGCCGACACAATGGCTGGCCGACGCAGAATCACTTCCGTAGTCAGGACCAGGCCGGCGGTCAATGGGTCCTTGGCCGAGCCGTACGCATCTGACTGCCTAAGCCCGTGCGACTGGGCCAGAGCGGCCGTGGGCCGCTCCGCAGGCTTGCAGTACGGCTCGTCAGTTATGGCAGTCGCTCAGGCTGAGCGGTCATCCGCGGCGCCGGCACGACGGTTGCCTTCGTCGTGCCGCTCTGGTGTGCGGCCGGTGGCCGATTACGCCGCCGGGCACCTGCCCGGGTCGGTGTCGATCGGTCGACATACGGCAAGCCAGCGAACATGCGGACGGGCACCCACCCGCGGAGGGGGATGCGTAGCCGGGGGCCGGCCCGCGGGTCGGCCCCCGGCTACTTCGTTGGCGGGTTACGCGCCGGCGGCCATGGCATAGCTGCTGCACACCTGCCGGCAGTTGCGGTAGGTCGGCTCGCCGTCGATGAGCTTGGACAGGCTGGCCGCCCACTGCTGCGTTTCCGGGCGGGCGTTGTTCACCTCGGCCTTGGCCTGGTCGAGGAAGTCGACCAGGATGAGGAACCGGCCGGGTTCGTCGCGATCGGCGAGGATGGCGATGCCCTGGTAGCCCGGTGCCACCCCTTGTTCGGCCGCGTGCCAGTTGCGGGCCAGCTCGTGCAGGCCGGGTTCGTCGGTGCTGCGGACGTCGATGATCTGGGTAAAGGTCATGGCGATACCTTCCTGTTCCGGATTGGGTTGGTAGTTGTCGTGTCGGTGCTGCTGGTGTTCAGTAGCTGAATGTGGTGGCGCCGGCGTCGCCGATCCACTGCCACATCGGTACGGTGCCGCCGATCTCGGCGTTGGCGAGGAGCTGCTTTTCGTCGAGCTTGCGGGCGTTGAAGCAAACCGGGCAGACCAGGTAGCGGCCACCGGCCTTGTCGTAGCGTTCGAGGAGGTCGGGCAGGGTCGGGCAGCCCTCGCAGGCGGTACCGACGGCCACCCCACCGAGCACGAGGCGTACCGCCTCCTTGGTCAGGAACATCAGCGTGGGTCGGCCCTGTTCAGCGGCGCCGACCGCCACGAGGAACGCCACGGTGACCCGTTCCGGGTCCTCCATTCCGGTGATCAGGCTGACAACGGCTTTCTGCGCCATGTCGTCGGTCTCCTTAGCGGATTGCATCTACGACGAACAGTCGAAGATGGACGGTTGTGGTCGTGTTGCGGTCAGGGGCGGTCGGCGGCCACGATGACCGCGCGGACGCCGTAGCTGCGGCTGGCGTTGCGGGCCTGGTCGGTGAGGAACTGGTATTGCGCGACGTCGCGGAGCGTGGTGATCTTCATGCCGGCGGCCTCTATCGCGGCCCGGTAGTCGGCCTCCGGAGCCGCACCGCCGATGCAGGCCGACCACAGGTCGGCGTTGCAGACCACCGCGTCCGGCAAGGCGCTGGTGGCGATGATGTCGGCGATCGCCAGCCGCCCGCCCGGGGCGAGCACCCGCGCGGCCTCCGCGAACACCCTCGGCTTGTCCGGGCACAGGTTGACCACGCCGTTGGAGATGACTATGTCGAAGCTGGCGTCCGGAAACGGGAGCTCCTCCAGGCGGCCGGGGACGAACCGAATGTGGTCGACGCCGGCGGCGGCACGCAGCCGGTCGGCCTTGGCCCGCTGCTCGTCGGTCATGTCCAGCCCGGTTACCCGTCCGGTCGGACCGACCATGAGGGCGGCGACGAACGCGTCGGTGCCCGAGCCGCTGCCAAGGTCCAGCACCCGCGCGCCCCGCGTGAGGTCGGCAAGGCCGAGGGCGTAACCAACGCCGGCGAACGAGGCAAGGGCCTCGGCCGGGATCGCGTCGAGAAGCTCGGGCGGGTAGCCCAACTTCGCCGCCAGGGGCCGGCCGAGCGGGAAGTGGTAGCCGGCCTGCGGGGCCTGGGCCACCTGGGCGTACAGCACCTTGACCTGGCGGACCAGCTCGGCGGTGTCGAGTTGGGCGGTGTCGAGTTGGGCGGACCTGGAGGCCATCGGGATCTCCCATCAGTCAAGTAATCAACGAAGTGCTTGAACTATGGTGGGCCGAGGCAGGTAAGTCAAGTGTTCCATTGAGTAGTCACCCGGAAGGGGACCTAGCGCTCACGCCACCGGGGCGCTGTGGCGGGGTATCGCCCACGCGGTCGGAACTCCCCGCAGCTCCCGCTACAGGCCCCGTGAGCGGAGTTCGCTGGCGGCAGCTACCCGGTGGTCCCCGCGGCCCAGGTCGGGCGCCAAACGCCTCAGTTTCTCAATGGCTCACTTGAATAATTGAGCATGACTCTCTACGCTGGAGGCACCCCCATCGAGACGAGGCAGGCCAATGAGCGACCGGGCGGCTAAGGACGAGCTCTACGACGGCTTCTCCGTCGTGGCCAAGGCCCTCGCCAACGGCCGCCGCGCCGAGATCATCGACGTGCTCAGTCAGGGCGAACGCTCCGTCGAGGATCTCGCCACAGAGATCGGCCAGAGCGTGGCCAACACTTCCCAACACCTGCGCCACCTCGCCCGCGCCGGCCTGCTGCGTACCCGCCGTGACGGCAACCACATCTTCTACAGCCCCGCCAGCTCAAGCGTCGCCGACCTCTGGCAGGCCCTGCGCGCCGTCGCTGCCGACCACGTCGCCGAGGTCGACCGCCTCGCCACCCGCTACCTCGGCGACCGCGACGGCCTGGAAACCATCAGCCGCGACGAACTCGCCCGCCGCCTGCACACCGGCGAGGTCATCGTCCTCGACGTCCGCCCGGTCGCCGAGTACCGCGCCGGCCACATCCTCGGCGCCCGCCCGGTCCCCATCGGGCAACTCCACGTCGAGCTCGACCAGCTCACCAAAGGCCACGACATCGTCGCCTACTGCCGCGGACCCTACTGCGTCTATGCCGACGACGCCGTCCGCGAGCTCGTCAGCCGCGGCCACCCCGCCCGCCGCCTCGAAGACGGCTACCCCGAATGGGCCAAGGCCGGACTCCCCACCGCCCGCGGCTGACCGCCGCCACCGGCCGGCTTGGCGTCCTTACCGTCACCGGCCGGCTCGCCACTCCCGGACTCGCCCGACGCCGGTCCATCGCGACCGTTACCGCCGCCGTGTCTGACCAACCTGGACAGACTGCCCCCCGACTAGGTGGCCCGGCCAGGCAGCGTGGTGACGGTCCCGGCTGAGCCGTCGACCGTCACGGTCTGACCGGTGTGTAGGCGGCTGGTGGCGTCACCGGTGCCGACGACGGCGGGGATGCCGTACTCACGGGCGACCAGGGAGGCGTGCGCGGCGAGGGTCCCGCCGTCGGTGACCACCGCCGCGGCGCGGGCGAACAGCGGCGTCCATGCCGGTGCGGTCGCCTTGGCGACCAGCACCTCGCCGTCGCTGAAGCTGGCGAAGTCTTCGACGTCATGCACCAGACGGACGCGTCCGGTGGCCCGCCCCGCCGACGCCGGATGGCCGACTATCGTCGACTCGTCAATGGGTTGGGGGCCTCGGGCGTCTTGCACGGCCCGGTCGATGACGTCCCCGATCAGGCGTGGTGGGCGGCCCAACGTCAGAGGTGCGGTCAGCCGTCGCTGCCTCAGCCATGCCTCGCCTCGCATGCGCACGTCATCGGCCAGCGACGCCGGACCGCCGCCGCGCAGCTGGGCGTCAACGTCGGCCCGGGTGCAGAAGAAGATGTCGTCGCTCGCCTCGATCGCGCCTACTCCGGCGAGGTGCGCTCCGAGCCGTTGTACGCAGGTTCGCAGGATCGGCCAGGCGAGGGTGAAGTCGCGGGCCTGCTCCTCGCGGATCACCGCGTACCGCTGGGCGACCTTCAGCAGGGCGTCGAACCGGGACAGGACTCCCGGCCGGTCGGCCAACGCCGGCCGGCAGGCCGCCTCGGCTTGGGTCCGCTGCCCGGCGAGCTGCCGATGCCGGGTGCCCACGGCTGGGGACCCGAGTGCGCTCGTGGACAGTTCGCCGGCGACGGGGTGGTACCAGTCGGCGCTTTGCACCGCGTGCGGTGAGGTGACCGGTTGAGCGCCGGGTAGGCCGCGCAGCAGCACCTGTACGCCGCCGTACTCGGCGAGCGGCTCCGCGAGGTGCTGGCGGGCGAACCGGGCCAGGCAGGCCTCCATCTTCCAGGCCGACCCGCCCACGATTGCGAGATACCACAGGTAGATGCCCGCCTCCCGGCCGAGTTGGTCCACGAGCTCCGCGAGTCTGGCGGGCGCGGCGGTCGGGGCCTCGATCCCGGCGTCGTCGATGAGCTGCCGATAGCGGGGCAGCTGCTGCGTGCGCCAGCGATGGTCGAGGTCCGCAAGGACCGCCCGGTCGGCGGCGGCCGGGTCACGACCGACCCGAAACAGCGCGTTGTAAAGCACCTTCACAGCCCGCCCGCGGCCTTGGCGCAGCACCCGCACCAGCAGTCGCGGAGACGGGATCGGGGTGGCGTTGTAGTACCAGCCGTTGAGCAGCGCGTACCGGAACGGCACCCGGACCCCGACACTGCCGTACATGCCGTCGAGGTAACCGTTCTCGATCAACGGCAGCAGCCACGTCGCGAACAGCGGGGTGACCGCCTCCGGTAGCCATTCGCCGAGGCGGAAGTTACGCATCCACAACCCCGGTCCGGGCGATGTCCATGACACCGGCTCTGGCAGGGCGGTCATCGGCCGGGCCTGCAGCAACCACAGCGTGCCGCCGGTGTCGATGACCCACTCGATGTCCTGCGGCCGGGCGTACCGGTCGGCGATCCGGCCAGCCAGCCGCACCACCTCCCTGGCCTGGTCCTCGGACAGCACAATGTCCACACCGGACATGTGCCTGGTCCGGGTCGCCCGACCCGCCGCGACCGTCCACTCCTCACCGATCATCTGGCCGGACACGAGGGGATCGCCGAGTCCGGGCACGGCGGTGACCACTGTCTGCCCCCGGTCGCCGGTCACCGGATGGGCGGTGAACGCCACCCCCGCCGATCCGGCGTCGACCATCCGCTGCACCAGCACTGCCATCCCGGCACCGGAAGCGGTCGGGCCGGCGCGGTGGCGGTCATGGTAGGCGCGCACCCGAGATGATGCCGCGGCGGCGAAACAGCGCCGCACGGCGTCGGCGAGTCCGGCCGGGTCGACGTTCAGGTAGGTCTCGTACAGCCCCGCGTACGAGGCGTCGGGCAGGTCCTCGGCGGCACCCGACGAGCGCACCGCGAAGCGGTCACCCCCTACCTGCCGCACGGCCTCGGCCAGCACCTCGTCGAGGCGGTCGGCGTCGGCGATGGCCGCGGCGGTCACCACGAAGCCCGGCGGTACCGGCAGACCGGCGCCGGCCAGCTCGCCAAGCACACCCGCCTTCCCACCGACCAGTTGCCGGTCGATGCTGCCGGCGTCGGCGAGATCCACGACGAGTGGGGTCATCGCGCCTCCATAAGTAGCATCGCAAAGTATTGTGTTGCTACTCTAACGGTGATGCGATCGATACGACAAGAGATCAGGTTGGGAGGCGACGTGCTGCCGATGCGGCCGGAACTGCTCAAGGGGCACCTCGACGCGCTCCTGCTGGCCGTGCTCGAAGGCGGCCCCCAGCACGGCTACGCGGTGATCGAGGCGTTGCGTAACGGCAGCAGCGGGACGCTCGACCTGCCCACCGGCACCGTCTACCCGGCCCTGCACCGGCTGGAACGTGCTGGCTTGATCGTCAGCGCCTGGCAGACCGTCGGCGGGCGCCGTCGGCGCACCTACCAGCTCACCGCCGCGGGCCGCCAGGCCCTCGGAGAACAGCGCGCCGTTTGGGACCAGTTCTCCGCCGCCGTCACCACCCTGCTGTCGAGACGGACATGGCCGGCCACCACCTGATCACCGCCGACGAGCCGGACACCATCCTGGTGAGCTACCTGGCCGACCTCGGCACGCGGCTGCACGGCCCGCGACCTACCCGTGCGGCGATCCTCGCCGAGATCCGCGACGGCCTCGACCAGGCCACCGCCGGCCACGCGGCACGCGGCCTGGGACCAGCCGAGGCTGCCGCCACCGCCGTCGAGCAGTTCGGCAGCCCGCAGGCCGTCGCCGACGCCTTCACCGGCGAACTGGCCACCGCCTACGCCCGGCGCACCATCACCACGTTCGTCCTCACCGGACCGCTGGTCGGCATCTGGTGGCTGCTCTTGCTGCACCCGCGACCATGGCGAAGCACGCCGGCCGCGCTGATCGCGGCCATCCCCGCCGTCCCTTTGATCGCCGTCGCGATCGCCACCGCACTCGGCACGTACGCGACCACCGGCCGCCTGATGCGCTGGCTGCCCGAAACCACCCCGGCCCGCGCCCTGACCGCCACCATTGCCGTCGCAGGGCTATGCGTGATCGGCGACCTCACCGTGCTCACCACCCTGGCCACCGGCGGCCGCACCTCACCGTCGTACGCACTGACGGCCGTAGCGGTCGGCGCGAGCCTCACCCGCATCGCCTGCAGCATCGCCGTGCTCCGGAGTGTCATCCAGATACGCGGCCGGCACGGATCACGCACACCGGTCTAAGGGCAGGGGCACCTATCGGGCTCACCCCGAGGTCGGAGCGGGCGGCTCAGCCCGAGGGGTGAGGTGATGGGCCGGCGGCGCGGCTACGGTTCGACTGTGGTCCGTACCCTGGCCAGTTCTGCGACCCAATGACGCACATCAGCCACCTGCTCGCCAAGCTCTCCGCCAGGGACCGCGCGCAGCTTGTGGTGGCGGCCTACACCAGCGGGTTCATGTCCCAGCTGTCTGGCTGACCTGCCGCTGCAGCAGGAAGTGAACGCTGATCACGAGC
>Ga0184609_10000301_pt1 | contig 14189 bp, 10 predicted proteins | sample PLM1_60_coex_FD_133165 | JGI IMG/M metagenome (GOLD analysis project Ga0184609, IMG submission 133165) | Groundwater sediment microbial communities from an aquifer in East River, Colorado, USA - PLM1_60_coex | ecosystem: Environmental > Terrestrial > Soil > Riparian zone | place: USA: East... | reverse complement strand
TGTCCAGCGACAAGCTGGAGAAGCTGCTCAACGAGCATGCAGCCCAGGGCTGGCAACTCAAGGCGATCACGGCCGCGGACGTCAAGGGACGAGTCGGGCCGGGGGCCACGGAGGGCCTACTTGTCACCTTCGAGCGCCGGAGAGGCTAGCCACCCCGAAGGGGTGCCCAGCCAGGTGGCGCCCTTCCGACGAAGTCGAGCGGACAGTCGACCGGTTGTTGCAGCCCAGGGAGGTTGGCGGCGCATCCCCACCCGACCGGCGCTGCGCGACTCAGACGGTGATGACGACCTTTCCTCGGGCGTGACCCGCTTCCAGATAGCGGATGGCCTCAGCGGTTTCGCTCAGCGGATATGTCCGGTCGATCACCGGCGAGACCTTGCCTGATTCGATGAGCTCCTTCAGGACCTGCAGGTCCTCCTTGCTTCGTTTCGCCTCGAACGCGCCGAGCCTCTGGCTCACGAACGGTGACAACACGACCGCCTTGATGATCCGATCCAGAGGTCCGATCCAGCGACCGTCTGATTCTCCGCTGCTCAGGAGGAGCTTCCCCTTGGAGGTGAGCGCACGCCTGCAGTCTGACGGCGAGCGGGTCCCCGCCAACTGGAAGATGAGATCGTACTTCTGGCCGCGCTGGGTGAAGTCCTCTTTGGTGTAGTCGATGACCTGATCCGCACCGATCGACCGGACCAGGTCCAGGTTCCTCGTGCTGCACACGCCGGTCACGTCCGCCCCGAACGATTTCCCGAGCTGAACGGCGAAGGTGCCCACGCCTCCCGACGCACCGATGATCAAGACCTTCTGCCCTGGCTGGATTTGTCCGTGATCGCGCAGACCCTGCAGGGCGGTCAACGCGGCCAGCGGTACGGCCGCCGCCTGCTCGAACGTCAGGTTGGCCGGTTTCAGTCCCAAGACGTCTTCCGGGACACATGTGTACTCGGCAAAGCCACCGCTCAGGACATGGGCGAAGACCTCATCACCGGGGCGAAACCGCGTTACGGCCTTGCCGACCGTCTCGACCTGCCCTGCCACGTCGCTGCCGAAACCACCGTCCTTCGGTATGCGCAGCCCGATCGGCCGCATGATGTACGGCAGGCCTCTCATGAAATGCCAGTCACGCGGATTGACGGAGGCTGCGCGGACGCGTATCAGCACTTCGTCGTCCTTCGCGACGGGTTCATCGACCTCTTCGAAGTCGAGAACATCAGGTGAGCCGTACCGGTGATAGGTGATCGCCTTCAATGTGTTCTCCTCGACTTCGTCGACGTGGTGTCCTTCTCGGTGTCAGCTCGTCAGCCCGAGGCTGGAACGTGCTCGACCGAGGCGGGAACGTGGTGAACTCGCCGTTGCACATCCAGGCCCTTCACCAGCAGCCAGAGGATCAGCGACACCTCCGCGGGATCTGGTGCTCCTTTCCACCTGCGCGGTTCGACGCCAGGGGCTGATGGTGCAGGCAGGAGGTGTACGCCGTACACCTCTCGCGGGTGTAGCCTAGGTGTACGCCGTACACCTGTCAAGAGGAAGGGCCGGCGAGCTCCGGGCTTGCCCCGTACGAGAGAGGGTGGGTGTCAGATGGCCACGCAGATCGACGCCGGCGCACAGCCCCGCGTGCCCTTGAGCAAGCAGCGGGTTCTGGGCGCCGCCGTCGCCTTGGCCGATGAAGGCGATGTCGACGCACTCAGCATGCGCAAGATCGCCCAGGAGCTCGGCGTCGTGCCGATGGCGCTGTACAAGCACGTGGCCAACAAGGACGAGCTGCTGGACGGCATGGTCGATGTCGTCGTCGGCGAGATCGATCCGCCCGCCGGCGGGACCGACTGGAAGACGGCCATCCGTCAGCGGGTGCTCTCGGCCCGCAGCGCGCTCCTCCGCCACCAGTGGGCCTCCCGGGTCATCGAGTCGCGGACCAATCCGACCCCCGCGGTGCTCGAGTACATGGATTCGATGATCGGAATCTTCCGGGCCGGGGGCTTCTCGATCGACCTGACCCATCACGCGATGCACGCCATGGGCAGCCGCCTGCTCGGGTTCTCCCAGGAGCTGTTCGACGACACGGCTGACGCCGATCCGGAGATGGAGACGGCGATGCTCCGGGAGCTGGCCGATACGCATCCCCACATCACCGAGCTCGTCATGGCGATCACCCACGACGAAGGGTCCGTCGTCGGTCAAGGTTGCGATGATCAGTTCGAGTTCGAGTTCGCTCTGGACCTGATGCTGGACGGCCTCGAGAGGCTCCGGCAAGCGATGAGTTCGTGACGGCCTGTTCGTTCTACCTACATGATGCGGCCGTCGGGGCCGCGCTCCTGGGAGGGGAGACACCATGACGATCGTTGTGACGGCGCACTCGACATCCCTCGATGGCTTCATTGCGGGCGGTGACGACGGCCCCGGGCAGCCGTTGGGGGTCGGCGGCGACCGGCTCTTCGAGTGGTTCAGCGACGGTGACACGCCGAGCCGGTACTACCCCGGGTTCAAGATGTCAGCCGTCAGCGCGGCGTTCTTCGACGAAGGGGTCGGCCGGGTCGGCGCGGTCATTTCGGGGCGCCGCACCTACGACATCTCCGACGCGTGGGGCGGGAGCGGACCGTTGCCCGGCGTCCCGCTGTTCGTCCTGACCCATCGCGTCCCCGAGGCGGTGCCGGCGGGTGATCCGCCCTACACGTTCGTCACCGACGGCATCGAACGCGCCGTCGAGCAAGCGCGGACCGTCGCTGCGGGCAAGGACGTAGCCCTCATGGGGGCCACGATCGTCCAGCAGGGCCTCCGGGCCGGCCTGCTCGACGAGCTCGTCCTCAGTCTGGTGCCGGTGGTGCTCGGTCGCGGCGCCCGCCCGCTGGATGGTCTTGAGGCCGGGAGCGTCCAGCTCGACCTCGTCCGAGTCGTCGACGCCCCAGGCGTCACGCACCTGACCTACCGGGTCATGAGGTAACCCAAGCGAGGCATGCTCGTCGCCCCAGATCAGCGGCGTTTCTCGGGCCGCCAGGTCGCAGGTCGTCCGGTCAGCTTCCCTGGGTGTAGTAGCCGAGTAGGTCGATGACGGCGTGGGTGGCGTCGGGGGCGGCGCTGGCGAGGGTGAACCTGCCGTCGGGGGACAGCTTGACCACCACCAGGTTGGGCACGATCTGGTTGCCCTTGAAGTTGAGGTCGCTGGCCAGGGGACGGGTCGGAATGTCGGCCGGATACAGGGTGAAGTAGCCGCCGGTGGTGGCGCTGGCGTGGACGGCGGTGACGTTGAGGACGACCGCGGCCGGCGCGTCGGGGCCGCCGGCCGCCGGGATCCCGCCGGCGCCGGCCACCTGGTAGGTGCGGGCCTCGTTGACCAGGGGCCCAGCAGCCGACTGTCGGGTGTCCTCCAGGCGGGAGGGGGTGAGCCCGACGAAGCTGGCACCGCCGGCGAGCGACCCGGGGCCGGTGTACCAGCCATTGACGTCGACGACGACGTGGGAGGTGCCGGCACGGTTGTAGATGGTGATCGTGCCGTCGGGGCCGACCGGCACGATGGCGCGGTTGGCGCGAGTCTCGCCGGCCAGGAAGTTGAGGCTCGAGGTCGAAGGTAGGGACTGCCCGCCCGGGTAGACGGTCAGGTAGCTGGATACCGTCGGCCGGGTCACGGTGAGGTTGACGATCACCGCCGACACCCCGCTCGCCGGCACGCCGGCCGCTCCACCGGTCCCGCCGACCTGGACGGCCCGTGACTCGCCAGGGCCGAGGGCGACCGTCGACCGGGTGTCGAGGACACGGTAGGGCGCGACCGGCTGGAGCAGTCCCTCGCCAGGTGACACGCCGGCGCCGCCGTCGCTGGTCCAGCCATACACGTCGGCGACGACGTGGACGTCGGCGTTGCCGGCGTAGACCGTCACCGCGCCGCCGCCGCCGACCGCGACATGGACCAGGTTGGCGACCGCCGGCCGTCCCGCGGGGTAGTTGAGGTTGGAGGTGGTCGGGCGCGCCCTGCCCGTAGGGTAGACGGTGAGGTAGCCGCCGCTGCTGGGCTTGACCGCGGTGACGTTGAGGACGACGGTCCCGACCCCGCTGGCGGGGACGCCGCCGCGACCGGCGACCTGGAGGCTGCGGGACGAGCCAGCCGGGATTGCGCCGGCCGGGACGCCGAGCCCGGTGCGGGTGTCGAGCAGGCGTGACGGCTGCACGGCCCGCAAGGGGCCGGGCCGGCCCATGGAGGCGGCGGCCTCCGACCGGATCTCGGGCAGCCGCGGATACAGGTGCTGGCCGGGGCAGAGGGTGAAGCTGGCGTCGCGGTGGCCGGAGATGACGTTGAACTCGACCGCCTGGCCCGCCGGGTAGCGAGAGTTGTCGCCACCGCCCGAGGTCAGGGTGACGCGGCCGTAAGGGTCACGACTGTACAGGCCGAGCTTCCAGCCGAGGAGCTGCCCGAAGCCGGTCATGACCGCGCCCGGCACCGGGCTCGTCTCGTGGTCGCCGAGGGCGGCCACCCCCACCGTGTTGGTGTTGAAGCCGCCGGTGTGCGCGCCGATCACCGGCCTGTCCAGGCCGCCCCAGCGGCCCTCGTGCAGGCGTCCGAAGCGGTCGACGAGGAAGTTATAGCCGATGTCCGACCAGCCGAGCGTCAGGGTGTGGTAGGCGTAGATCGCCCGGATCATGGCTGGCACCTCGGCGCTGGTGTAGTCGGATGCGCCGGTGGTGTGGTGCACGAACCCAGCCTTGATCGTCTCGCCGTAGCCTGCGAAGCCGTTGCGGAGCGACTCGTCGGCGCCCCATTGGGCGCGCGTCATGATCGCCGGCTGGGTCACGGCGGATGCGGCCGCGGACATCGGCTGGGCGACGACGGTCGAGTCGGCGTCGGAGGTGCCAGGGTCGACAAGCTCGACGCGCAGATCCGCCGGCAGCTCACCGCTGATGAGGTCGACCCGCACCTGGACGCCGCTCGACGGCCCGGTGTAGACGGGCTCGGTGCCGGCGCGGGTGCCGGCACCGTCGTCGCTCGGCGCCAGCGCCCCCTGTGGCCCCGCGACGACATCCTCCAGCTCCAGCTCCCGCCACTGCGACCAGCTCCCGGCGGCGCGCGTGCGGGCCTCGACGGTCATGCGCGGGACCGGAGCAGCAGGCGTCCAGGACACCCCGAGCAGCCGGAAGGCCGCGGTCGGGCGCCGGGAGGTCAACACCGCCGGGTTCGCGCCGATCTCCTGCCGGTGCAGCTCGGCCAGGGCGGCCTGGTCAACCCCGGCGAGCGGCAGCCGATGCACCTCGGGACGGACCGGGTGCGGGCGTGCGGCGGCGGCCGAAGCGGTGGGCGGGACGATGACGGCAACCAGCGACCCCGCGAGCAACGACATCGCCAACGCGCCGGACAGCAGGACGGACCGGTTCGCACGCACAGGGTTCCCTCATGGTCGACGAGCTGACGGCCGGCACGGCTCCGGGCATGCAGGTGGCTCCCGCCGTTGGCTGACGGGAGCCACCTGAGGTCTGCACGCTCCCGCGGGATGCGCGCGCACGGTTCCGGGACCGCTCCCCTTCAACAACGACGAGTGTCGCGACCTCGTTACAGCCAGGTGTCGAGGAAGGCCCGGGAGTAGGGCGTGTCGACCCGCTGGTAGCTGCCGGTCGCGTTGCAGGTCAGCGAGTTCACGTAGGAGGCATCGCCGAGCACGTACCCGTCGTGGAACACGGCTCCCCCGGAGTCGCCGAAGCACGACCCGCCACCCGCCTTCGAGTCGTTGTCGTTGATCTGGAAGACGACGACCTCACTCTGGACGTTCTTCAGGTAGGAGGTGGTCGAGCGACGCTCTTGGATGACGATCACGGACTTCTTGTCGCCGATGTCCACCCCGTAGCCGACGAGCGTGAAGGTCTCGTTCTTGAGCTGGCCCTGGTTGCGGTCCAGGTAGCCAACCGGGGGCAGCGGGGCTGGGGTGATGCTTGGCCATTTCGTCGTCGCCGGCGCGCTGAGTACGACGACGCCCTGATCGTGCTGCTTGGAGAGGCTGAGCTTGCCGTCCCAGCCCGGGTCGGGATGGGCGGTGCCGGTGATGTAGCGGGCCTCGCGCGCGGCCTTCTCGGCCGGGCTGATCCCCGGCTGCAGTGGGTCGGGTTGGAGGGCGTCATCGAACGAGACGTAGACGTTGGTCGCCGGGCCCTCGGTGCAGTGACCAGCGGTGAGCACGACGGTCGGAGAGATCAGGGTGCCGGAACAGCGGAACCGACCTTCTGTGGTCGTGAAGCGGACCAGCCCGACGTTCGTATGGACGGTATCCGGGCTGCCCCCAGTGATAGCCAGGGCTGGCGCGGTCGCAAGGAGCGCCGCGGCGACCGAGGCGAAGGCAAGTGCGATGAGCGTGGGCTTCCGACGCATGCCGATCCTCCGACCTTCTCTTCGACTGAGTCCCGGTGCCCGTCACCATAACTCTCCGTTCGCAAACCCGCACTTCGCCGCCAGAAGGAGAGCTACGGTGCCATAGGGAAGAACCGAGCAGATGCCGGCCCAGCCGAATCGACGACTCGACCCTCCGCCGTGCGATCCGCGCGGCAGCGGGTGGCTGGCGGGTCGCTGCTGGTGGCCGGGGGGCGCGGGGCTTGGTGGTGGCTGGCCTCTGCCCGGTAGGGTGCGGGTCTGATGGACCTGCGGGGACGGATGCTTGACGGCCGCTACCAGCTGGGCTTGGTGCTGGGGGTCGGCGGGATGGCCAGGGTGTACCTGGCCGAGGATCGGGTGCTGCAGCGGCAGGTGGCGGTGAAGGTGCTCAGCCCGCCCTACGACCAGGATCCTCTGTTTGTGGAGCGGTTCCGCCGGGAGGCCCGCACCGCGGCCGGGTTGAGCCATCCCAACATCGTGGCCGTGTTCGACAGCGGCTCCGACGGCGAGCAGCACTACCTGGTGATGGAGTACGTGTCGGGTCAGAGCCTGGCCGAGCTGCTTGCCCACCAGGGCAGGCTGGCGCCCCGGCGGGCCGGCGAACTGGCCAGCCAGGTGTGCGCGGCCTTGGCCGCCGCGCACACCCAGGGGGTGGTGCACCGCGACGTCAAGCCCGGCAACGTGCTGGTTGGGGGTGACGGGCTGGTGAGGGTGACCGACTTCGGCATCGCCAAGGCGGCGACCAGCCACACCTTGACCGGCAGTGGGATGGTGCTGGGCACCGCCGCCTATCTGTCGCCTGAGCAGGCCCGGGGTGGGCCGGTGGATGCCCGTTCGGACCTGTATGGGCTGGGCTGCGTGCTGTATGAGCTGCTCACCGGCACCCCACCGTTCGGGTCAGGGGCCGACAGCCCCCAGGTCGCGATCGCCACCCGGCACCTGAGCGAGCCGCCCGAGCCGCCCTCGTGGCGCAACCCGCAGGTCGACCCCGGGTGGGACGCGGTGGGGCTGACCGCCCTGGCCAAGCAGCCCGCCCTGCGCTACCAGAGCGCCAGCGAGATGCAGGACGAGCTGAGGCGGGTGCTGGCCGGACCTGCCGCCGCGGCCGGGCCCGACGGGCTGGGCGCCGCGGGCGCGCCCACTCAGCAGCTTCCCAGGTTGCCTGCGGGGGCTGGGGCGGCCTCGACCGGGGTGGTGGCGGCGCGCGCGGTCCGGGCCGCGCGACGACCGGGGTGGGCGCGTTGGGCGCTGCTGGTGGCGGGGCTGGCGATCGCGGTGGGGTTGGTGGTGGCGTTGCGGTGGCTAGACGGCGCCGGTGTCCCGGCCGGGCGGGAGCGGGCCGGGCCCGCCACCACTCCCGCGGCGACCAGCACGCCTTCGACGACCGGACCGCCGCCCACCGCGACGTCGGTGGCTTCCCAGCCCGGGGTGCCAGCCGCACTGGCCAACCTGACCGCGGTGGTGACCGCCGCCCGGCAGCAGGGCACCGCCGACCACCAGGCGGAGGATCTGCTGGATCGGGCCGACGACCTCGCCAACGCCGTCCGCGAGGGCCAGGAGCACGACGAGCGCGAGGATGCTCGCAAGGAGCTGGCGGAGCTGGAGCGCAAGCTCGAGGAGCTGATCGGCAAGGGCAAGATCCGGCCCCCGGCGACCACCCAGATCCGCCAGGCGGTCGCCGAGCTGGCCCAGGCGGTGCAGCAGGCAGGCTGAGGACCGGCTGCCAGGTCGTCGACAGCGCGACCATCCCGCAGCGCCGGTCCAGGGTCATGGCCACCTTCGATCGCAGCAGCCAACGCGTCGAGATCCGCAAACTCCAAGGATCACCCATCCAACCCCGCCGGCTGCACCACCTGTGGGCGCGGCGCGCCGCCCGACTCGGTCGCCCGCGACGGACGGCGGCCGCTGGCAGGCGATCACCCTGGTCGCCCACTGTCTCCTGTGACCGCTTGGGGAGTTCGGCATGACGTTAAGGACCCGGCGGGGTTGGGTAGTCGTGGCCCAGGACGGCTTCACCCTCCGTGCCTGCCAGCGCCCCGATCGCGCTGGAGGACTGTTCACGGGCCGTCACCGTAGATGGGATGCGGTGACCGCCGCGCCGGCGGTCTGAGCACGGAGGTCATTCTGATACGCAGGATCTTCTCGAGACTGTGGTGCCGGGAGAAGTGGCTGTTCGCGCTGATCGGGGGGAGCGTCGCGCTCGCCGGCCACGGGCTGCTCAAGCTGCTCATCGGCGTTGGATGTGCCGCCGCCCTCGCCAACGCGCTGCAGGCGGTCGCGACCCTGCAACTCAATTTCGTGGCCAACGGCCATCTCACGTGGCGGTTGCGCGTTGCCGGCTCCGGGGTCGGGCTCTGGCGCCGGTGGGGCCGATTCCATCTTGCCCGCGGCGCGAGCTTGCTCGCCAGCATCGGCCTGTTCCCGGTCGTGGCACGGGCGACCGGCTCGTCGGTCGCCTACTGGAGCCTGCTGGCGCTCGCCGGCGTCGTCAACTTCTGCTCGGACAAGTACTGGTCGTTCTCCGCGCGACCTTCCGCGCGTCCACGCCACGTAGTCGGCCGCTCGGGCTCTGCCCACCGCGTGGGGGGGCTGATCCTGGCCGTGGTGCTGGCTGGGGTGTTGGCGGTGGTCTTCACCGACCAGTTCATCCTTGCCATCTCGGTCTTCATGATGCTGGTGGCGGCGACGACGCTGACGTTCCAGCTCTACAAGTGGTGGCGGCCGGAGCACAACGACCCGCACCGTTACGGCGAGCCGGATGAGCCTCGGCTCCCTGGAGTGATCCTGGTCCCGATGCGCCACGAGGAGGCAGTCGCGGGCCAGACACTGGAGCGGTTGGCGCAGCTCGACCACCCCGACTACTGGGTGGTGCCGATCATCGACCACCCCGACGACCCCGGTACGGCGGCGATCGTCCATGACAAGGCGCGCGAGCACCCCGGCAAGGTGCTGGTGTGCCCGTATCCGGAGGAGACCGAGGTCCACAACAAGCCGATCGGCCTCAACGCCGCCATGGAGATGCTCCACGAGCTCCAGATCCCCTACGCCTGGGTTGGCGTGGCCGACGCCGAGGACCTGTTCCATCCCGACCTGCTCAAGCTGGTCGACTACCGGTTCCGTACCACCGGAGCAGGCATCGTGCAGGGCGGTGTGCAGCTGATGAACTTCGCCTCCGACCAGCACACCTTGCCGCTCCCGTCCGGGCGGCTGGCCAGGGCCCGTCGGTGGTGGAAGGCCCACTCCAGCGCCTGGTGGCGGGCTGCCAACGTGCTGGAGTACTTCAAGTGGTTCCAATCCCGCCTCAAGCTCCAGGCGGCGGTCAGGGTCATGCCGCTCGGCGGGAACACCGTCTTCTTCCACCGCGACTTCCTCAAGGCCCTCCACCGGCGACACGGCAGCTACTGGGATGAGGGTTGCCTGACCGAAGACTGCAAGATCGGCATCCTCGCTTCGGTCATGGGCTTCAAGGTCGACGTCGTCTACATCGAGGAGCTGGTGACCCGGGAGGAGACCCCGGCCACCCTGGCTGGGTTGGTCAGGCAGCGGGTGCGGTGGATGCAGGGCTTCATCCAGGTCTTCGTCGAGGGGGACTGGCTGCGCCTCCCCACCCTCAGCCAGCGGGTGTTGGCCGTCTATGTGCTCGGCTTTCAGTTCTTCCAGGCCGTCGCAGGGTTGCTGGCGCCAGTCGCACTGGCAATGGCCCTCTTCCACAAGGCGCCGGTCCTGGTCACGCTGATAGCGACGGTTCCGCTTGCGCTCGGTGTGCTCACCGTCGTCCTGGACGTCGTGCTGCTCGCGCAGTTCGGGCACACCTTTGGCGAGCGGGTGCGGCTGCGGGACTACGCCGGTCTGGTGCTCGGCGCCTATCCGTTCCAGGTCGTGCTGTCGGTGGCTGCGGTGTGGGCGACGGCCCGGTTCGCGCTCGGTCGGAACAACTGGGTCAAGACCCGCCATGATGGCGTCCATCTCGGTGCAACCGCGGCCAGGTCGCCGCAGCCGGCGTTTGCTGAGAAGGCCGCATGACCTCGGTCGATCTTCCCGACCTCACCGACATCCGCGAAGGGCTCTCGCTGCGCCGCCAGGTGCGCATCGTGGCAGGGGAGTGGTGGAGGCGGCACGCGGCAAGCATGTGCCTGTTGGTTCCGCTGCTGGTCCTGGTCGGTGCGGTCCACGCGATCGGGATGTGGACCTTTCCCCGGTGGGTCGACGACCCCGGGACCTACCTGTCGCAGGCCTGGTCGTTGCAGTATCAGCACGCGCTGTCGCCCTACTCCTACATCTACGACCATGCCCCGGCCGGCTGGATCCAGATCTCGTTGTGGTCGATGCTCACCAACGGGTTCGCCCGGCACGAGTCGGCGATCGGGTTCGGCAACGAGTGCATGCTGATCGCCAAGCTGGCCAGCTGCGCCCTGCTGTATGCGCTGGGCCGCCGCCTGCATTTCAGCCGGTTCGGTGCCGCCGCAGCCGTGGTGCTGTTCGGGTGCTGCCCCCTCGAGCTGATGTACAGCCGGTGGACGTTCCTCGACAATCTGGTCACTCCGTGGCTGCTGTTGTCGTTCCTCCTGGCCTCATCACCCCGCAAGAGCATCTCGGCGGCAACCGGTGCCGCACTGTCGTTCGCCATGGCCGCCTTGACCAAGGAAACGGCTCTGGTGGTGCTCCCGGCGTTGGTCTGGGCGATGGCTCAGAACCTGGATCGCCGCAACCGTCCACAGGTGATCGCGGTGGCCGGGTTCAGCGGGCTGCTATTGATGGCGATGTACCCGCTCTATGGCCTGTACAAGGGCGAGCTGCTGGAGCGCCCGGGCCAGAACAGCCTGCTCGGCACCGCCAGGTGGCAGCTGGTCGAGCGGGAGTCCGGCGGCTCGCTCCTCGACCCAGGCAGTCCGACCTTTCACACCGTCGGCCAATGGCTCGGCATCGACCGGTATCTCCTGCTGGCCGGGCTGGCTGCCATCCCGATCGCCCTGCTGGGGCGCCGGCTCCGGCCGGCGGTCCTTGCCCTGGTCATCCAGTGGCTGGTCCTGGTGCGCGGTGGCTATGTGCCGTTCATGCATGTGGTGAATCTCATGCCATGGAGTGCGCTGCTGGTCGGCGGGGCCGTCGAGATCGTGACCGGCAACCGCCGTCTGGCCACCGTCCGACCGCTGTCGAGATGGCGAAGACCGGTCCGGCTGCCCCTGCGCCTGCGCGGCGCGACGGCCGGCCTGGCCGTTGTCTTTCTGGTCGCGGTGCTGGTCGGGTCCTGGACACCGACGCTGCGCCAGATGCTGTCCGTGCAGCAGGAGCCGCCGCTCTGGTCCGCCACCCGGTGGCTGGCCGACAACGTCCCCCGCGATCGGGTACTGGTCGTCCACGACAGCATCTGGACCGATCTGGTGCACCACTACGGGTTCGACCCGCAGCCGATCATCGTCTACAAGCTCGACACCGACCCAGCGGTCCGCGAGACCCTGCACCGCCTCGACTACCTGGTCGTGCCCAACTGGTACTACGCCACCCCGGCTGGCGTGGGCAAGTACCCCACGCTGATGGAGGCGAGCAGGCATGCGGTGGTGGTCGCACGGTTTGGTTCAGGTGACGACGGCGTCCGGATCTATCGGGTCAGCAGGTTCTGGCGGCCAGGCTAGCCATGCGATCGAAGAGGGAAGCGATGGGCGGCCTGCTCCGTGCTGTCGTGGCCGTCGCTGTCGCGGTTGTGCTGGCCGGCGCCTGCACCAACACACCAGATACGACCCTGCATCCTCGGCCACCAGCGGTCACCTTCGCGCCGCTGGAGCACCCGTTTCGCGATGCCAAGCTGTTCGTGGACACCCAGACCGCTGGCGCCCGCTGGCAACGCGAGCACGGAGCCCGCTGGCTGGACCCGATCACCACCCGACCGCAGGCGCGCTGGCTGAACGGCCCTGAAGACCTCGCCAGACTCCCCGCACTTGCCGCCCGTGCCCGCCACCAACGAGCCCTGCTGGTGCTGGTCGCCTACTACATCCCCAATCGCGGCTGCAGCTCGTCCAAGCAGGGGGCCCCCTCGAGCAGCGACTACCGCCGGTGGATCGATCGGCTCATCCACCTGCTTGGCTCGACGCGAGCCGCCATCGTTGTCGAACCCGACGCCATCGCCGCCGACTGCTTCGACACCCGGCGTGCGACCCTGCTGAAGCGCAGCGTCAAGCGGCTCGCGGATGCCGGCCAGTACGTCTACCTCGATGCCGGTCATGCCCGCTGGCGAAGCACCGGTGAGATGGCCCAGCGCCTGCTGAGGGCCGGTATCCAGCACGCCCAAGGATTCTCCGTCAACGTCGCCAACCGCCAGACGACCAGGCAGAGCCACCGATGGGGGCGGGAACTCTCCGATCTCCTCGGCCACCGCGAGTTCGTGGTCGACACCTCCCGCAACGGCCTCGGCCCTCCCCCCGACGAGCCGGATCGGGAGGACGAGTGGTGCAATCCGCGACGCCAGGGACTCGGCCAGGCCCCCACCACCAGGACGACCATGCCCGGGTTGGCTGCGCTGCTGTGGATCAAGCTCCCCGGCGAGTCGGACGGCATCTGCGGAGGAGAGACAACCTATCTTTTCTCTCCGAGGCAGGCGCGACGGTTGACGGGAAACAGTCCCTTCGTGCCGGCCGAGGACCGCCACCTTGCCGTGGCCGCCGACGTCCCGGCAATCGCGGACGTCAAAGAGGACCAGTCAACCCCAGGGCCCACAGCACCTCGTCGCCGCCTGGCAGGGTGGTGACGTCTCCACGGTTGGGTTTGCGGCAGGGTGGCTCGCGGACACGGAAGGCGAGCCACCCCACCTGTAGGTGCCGAGGATCGATCCAGCCGAGAAGGGGAGCCACCCACAGACCTTGTCGGTCCTGGAGGGGTGGTTCGGTCGGTCCCCCGGGTTGAACCCGCTCACCGCGGGGGCCCCATCGAACCAGGCACTCGTTGTTCAGGTCATTGAGGAATGCCGCCAGGAGCTCCCTCGTCTCCGCTAGTCCGGCATCGAGATACCGCTCGAGCTCCTCGGCCGCCTCCTTGCACTCCGCTCCCGTGACCCGGCTGAGCACCTTGTCAAGGTTGTCCGTCCTCACTGGCAAGCGCTCCTTCGTTCGATCGCGCGGTGTCTCGATGCCGTATCGCCACGGCCGCGATCGCTGTTGCGGCATGCCGCCCGACGTGGTCCAGATCCGACGGGCGACAGGCCGCTGACGGGCGGTCCCCCGGATCCGTCCGTCACCCTCTGTGACAACTTCGCCGGTCTGGCATGACGTCCGGCGAGCCCGGCCCGGCTGGCTACCGTCCGGATGGCCGCCGGCGACCTGAAGGTGACTGTCGCACGAGCCTTGCCGCCAGCTGGTCGACGGTGATGCCCTGGCGCGAGGCCGCCTGCCGGATCCGCCCGGCGGCGGCGTCCGCGGAGAGGCCATGGCGTTCCATCAGCATTCCCGTGGCCTGCTCGATCTCCTTCCGCTGCTCCAGGTCCTGATCGATCTGGCGCCGATGCTCCTGATCTGACCGAACGGTCGACAGCAGCTCCGCGAACCCCCGCTGCGTCATCTCGAAGACAGCCAACGCCTCCACCAGGAACTCCGAGGCTGCCTGGGCGATGTGCTCGAGCTCGCGGGGAGTTCTGTGAGTCTTGAGCACCTCCAGGAGCATGCTGTGATGGATCCGGGCGAGATCAAGGACGCTCAGGTGCTCCCTGATCGCCCTCCGGCCGAGCTCGTAGGCTGCCCTGCGCCCCGGCTCGCCGCGCTCGGACAGGTACTGAAGGAAGGCGGGAGCGTAGTCGCGGCGGAACCGCTCGTGCGCGTCCCGGGTCATGTTGGGCCATTCTGGCCGATGCGGAGCATGCTCCGCCGGGCCA
>Ga0184609_10000299_pt1 | contig 14206 bp, 13 predicted proteins | sample PLM1_60_coex_FD_133165 | JGI IMG/M metagenome (GOLD analysis project Ga0184609, IMG submission 133165) | Groundwater sediment microbial communities from an aquifer in East River, Colorado, USA - PLM1_60_coex | ecosystem: Environmental > Terrestrial > Soil > Riparian zone | place: USA: East... | reverse complement strand
GACGGTGTCGGGCGCCGGGGCGGCGGACCCGGTCCGGTCCTGGCCGAGGGGCTTGCCGGCACCCGGCTTGGCGCTGGCCGGGAGCAGCGCCCAGGCCAGCAGCAGGGGCAGGACGATCAGGAATGCCATTCGCAGATTGCCCAGCCAGGCGGCGCCGGCACGGGCGTGCCGGGGGTGTGTCCTTGAGCCCCGCAGTACCGGGTTGTTGGCCAAGCTGGCGAGCCTCTCGGGGGGAGCAGGCCAGAGCGTCACCAAAGCGGCATACAAGGACCGCGAGCGGCTGGGCTCGCGCACACCGCTTCCGTGCCGTTGGCCCAATTGGGGGATTGGGGGGGGTGGCCGACGACGGGCGTACCCTTCCAAACCCACCCGTTGCCTGTCAAGCCGGAAGCGGCCGATCGGGGCCGGTAGCATGGGCATTCATGAGGCGGTCGTCGCGGCGGCCGGCCGGGCTGATGACCCCGGCTCGGCGTGGGCTCACCATCGGCCTGGTGCTCACCATCACCCTGGTCGCATTCGAGGCCCTTGCCGTCATCACCATCCTGCCCGCGATCAAGGACGACCTCCAGGGCATCAGCCTGTACGGCTGGGTGACCAGCGCCTTCCAGCTCGGTGTGCTGGTCGGCATCGTGGTCGCCGGCGGCCAGGCCGACCGGCGCGGCCCGGCCCCGCCGTTCGTGGCCGGCGTCCTGGTGTTCGCGGTCGGCCTGGCCGCCGGCGGCATGGCCACGAGCATGCTGGTGCTGGTGCTGGCCCGCGGGTTGCAGGGGCTCGGGGCCGGGGCGATCCCGGCGGTCGCCTATGCCAGCATCGGCCGCAGCTACCCGGAGGCGCTGCGGCCACGGGTGTTCGCGGTGCTGTCCACCGCCTGGGTCGTGCCCGGTCTGATCGGGCCGGCCGTCTCGGCCCTGGTCGCCGAGCGCTTCGGCTGGCGCTGGGTGTTCCTCGGCCTGCTGCCGCTGGTGCTGGCCTCCGGCGCGCTCGCCCTGCCGTCGCTGCGCCGGCTCGGTCCACCAAAGGAGCCGCTGGTCCAGCGCGGCCGCCTGGCCAAGGCCATCGGGGTGGCCGTGGGGACCGGGCTGCTCCTGGCCGGCTTGACCAGCCGCTCCCTGCTCGCGGGGGCGGTCATGGTCGGCGCCGGCCTTGCCGTGGCGGCGTACCCGTTGCGCGGCCTGCTCCCCCCGGGGACGCTGCGGGCCCGGCCGGGCCTGCCGGTGGCGGTGCTCTCGCGCGCCCTGCTCACCTTCGCGTTCTTCGGCGCCGACACCTACGTGCCCCTGGCCATCACCTCGGTGCGGGGCCAGAGCACGGCCGTGGCCAGCGTCGCGGTGACCGCCGCGACCCTGGCCTGGACGGCCGGCGCCTGGGTCCAGGAGCGCAAGGCGGCCGCCTGGCCGGGCCGCCGGCTGATCCGGACCGGGTTCCTGATCGTCGCCGCCGGCATCGGGTTGGAGGTGGCCGCCCTGTTCCCCGGCGTCCCGGTGGCGGTCGGCGTTGCCGGCTGGGCGGTCGGCGGCTTCGGCATCGGCCTGGCCTACTCGCCGGTCTCGCTGATCGTGCTCGGCGAGGCACCGAGCGGCCAGGAGGGAGCAGCCAGCGCCTCGCTGCAGCTCGCCGACACCCTCGGCGTCGCTCTCGGGGCCGGCCTCGGCGGGGTCCTGGTCGCGTTCGGGGCCGCCGCCGGTTGGCTGCCGAGAACTGGCATCGCCGGCGCCTTCACCCTGACCGCCGCGGTGGCGCTGCTGGCGGCGGTGCTCGCCCGCCGCATCCCCAGCCGCACCATCCCGGCGCCGTCGGCGGCCGACGCCGGCTGAGGGAACGGGTCGCCGCCGGCACCGAACGGGTGGCGGTGCGATCCTGGAGGGCGTCGCCCCGACCCTCGAGCCGATGAGGTGCATCGCCCATGGCCGACAGCTTTCTGATGGTGATGACCACCACCGACGCCCGCGAGGACGCCGAGCGGCTGGCCCGCAGCCTGGTCGAGCAGCACCTTGCCGCCTGCGTGCAGGTCCTCGGCCCGATCTCGAGCACCTACCGGTGGGAGGGCGCGGTCGAGACCGCCGAAGAGTGGCTCTGCCTGATCAAGACCACCGGTGCCCGCTTCGACGCGCTGGCCGCCCACGTCGAGGCCAACCACGGCTACGAGACACCCGAGCTGACCGCCGTCCCGGTCAGCCGTGGCAGCGCCGCCTACCTGGCCTGGGTCAGCTCGGCGACGGACAGCCGCTGAGCCGGCCCGCACGGGTGGCGGGGGGCGCCGGGACGCCGGCCGCCACTCCCGCGGTGGGCCGGCCGCTCGCGGGTCTGGCGCATGAACCCAGATCGCCTGCGACCGGTTCTCCCCTGTGCCCCCGACAGCGGTTCCTGTAGCTTGCCTGCACGGCAAGCGCGGACCGAGGTGGAGGAGGCCGGATGGCTGGAGAGTGCGAGCTGGGCGTTACCGGCCTGGCCACCATGGGCGCGAACCTGGCCCGCAACGCGGCCAGGCACGGATTCGGGGTCGCCGTCCACAACCGGACCGAGAGCAGGACCCGTGAGCTGGTGGGCAGCCACGGCGACGAGGGCCGGCTGGAGGGGACGTTCTCGACCGAGGAGTTCGTGGCCGCTCTGGCCCGGCCCCGCCGGATCCTGGTGATGGTCAAGGCCGGGCCGGCCGTCGACGCCGTGCTGGAGGAGTTGGCCGGCCATCTGGACCAGGGGGATCTGCTGATCGACGGTGGCAACTCCTGGTTCGAGGACACGGTACGCCGCGAGCAGGCCATGGCCGCCCGGGGGCTGCGGTTCCTGGGTGTCGGGGTTTCGGGTGGCGAGGAGGGGGCGTTGCATGGTCCCAGCATCATGCCCGGGGGCACCACCGAGGCCTACGGTCTGGTCGAGCAGATCTTGACCACTATCGCCGCCCAGGTTGATGGGGTGCCCTGCTGCCGGCTGATCGGCCCTGGCGGGTCGGGCCACTACGTCAAGATGGTCCACAACGGCATCGAGTACGCCGACATGCAGCTCATCGCCGAGGCCTACGACCTGCTCGGGCAGGGCCTGGGGATGGGCGCGGCCGAGCTGGCCGAGGTGTTCGAGGATTGGAACGCCGGCGACCTCGACTCGTTCCTGATCGAGACCACCGCCAAGGTCCTGCGCCAGGCCGACGCGGCCAGTGGCCAGCCGCTGGTCGAGGTGATCCTGGACCAGGCCGAGCAGAAGGGCACCGGCCGCTGGACCGTCCAGTCGGCGCTGGAGCTGGGCGTTCCGATCACCGGGATCACCGAGGCGGTGTTCGCCCGGGTGCTGTCCTCCCAGCGGGAGCAGCGGGCGGCCGCGGCCAAGCTGTTGGCTGGCCCGTCGGGTCGCCTGGACCCGGCCCAGGCCGACGGGTTCGTCGACGAGGTCCGGGACGCCTTGTATGCCTCCAAGATGGTGGCCTACGCGCAAGGGTTCGAGCAGATCGCGGCCGCCGCCGACGCCAACGGCTGGGAGGTCGACCTGGGCGGGCTGGCCACCATCTGGCGGGGCGGTTGCATCATCCGGGCCCGGTTCCTGGACCGCATCCGCGAGGCCTATGCGGCCGACCCGAGCCTGCGGAATCTGCTGTTCGCCGACTACTTCCGGGACTCGGTCGGTCAGGCCCAGGATGCCTGGCGTGGGGTGGTTGCCACCGCGGTCACCGTCGGCGTGCCCACCCCGGCGTTCGCGTCCTCGCTGGCCTACTACGACGGCCTGCGGCGCGAGCGCGGCCCGGCCAACCTGCCCCAGGGGCTGCGCGACTTCTTCGGCGCCCACACCTACCGGCGCACCGACCGGCCGGGCAGCTTCCACACCCGCTGGTCCCAGGACGGGCAGGAGGTCGAGGTCTGACCCGGCGCGCGATCCCGGCAACCGCGCTGCTGCTCGCCTTCCTGCTCACCGCCTGCGGCCGGGGCGACGGCCGGGAGGGGCCGGCATCCGCCGACGACGGCGGGTCCGCCACCTCCGGCGTCCCGGCGGCTCCTCCCCGGGAGCTCAACCCGCGCCCGCCGGCCGGAGCCGCGGCCCACCCGGAGCCCGCGGCCTGCGCCGCCCTGCCATCCTTGCGCACCCAGCTGGCCCAGCTCCTGCTGGTCGGCTTCCCCGGCACCACCACCGGTCCTACCAGCCGGCGGCTGGTCGACCAGGGCGTCGGCGGACTGCTGCTGTTCCGCCGCAACGTCGTCTCGGCCGGCCAGGTCCGGTCGCTGCTGCGCGACCTGCGGGGCCGGGCCGAGATCCCATTGGAGGTGGCCGTCGACCAGGAGCCCGGGCGGCGGGTGGCCCGCCTGGCCGGCATCGTCCGGGCCGTGCCGCCGGCCCGCCGGCTTGGCGCCATGCCTCGCGATCGCGTCTACCGCTACGGCCTGGCCACCGGCCGCGACCTGGCCGCCCTCGGCGTCACCGTCGACCTGGCCCCGGTCCTTGACATCACCGGGGCCAGCTGGAACGGGGTCATCGGCGACCGCTCCTTCGGGGCCGACCCGGCGACGGTCAGCCGGGCCGCGGTGGCCTACCTGCGCGGCCTGGCCGCCGGCGGGGTCGCTCCGGTCGGCAAGCATTTCCCCGGCCACGGCGCGACCACCGTCGACTCCCACCGCCGCCTACCGGTCGTCACCGGCACCCCGGCCCGCCTGGCGGCCCGCGACCTGGTCCCGTTCCAGACCGCGATCCGCTCCGGCCTGCACGCGGTCATGGTCGGCCACCTGGTGGTGCGCGCCGTCGATGGCCGCGTCCCGGCCACCCTGTCTCCGGCGGTGATCGGCGGCCTGCTCCGTGGGCACCTCGGTTTCGACGGCCTGGTCGTCTCCGACGCCCTGGAGATGGGCGCCATCGCGGCCTCCTGGCCCCTCCCGGTCGCCGCCGAACGTGCCCTGACCGCCGGTGTCGACCAGCTCATCCTCTCGGACCACACCCGCGTCCCGGAGGTGGTGGGCCAGCTGGAGCGGGCCGTCGCCGCCGGCCGCCTCCCCAGGGCCCGGGCCCGCGAGGCGTTTCTCCGGGTGCAGCGCTTCAAGCGGGTCGACCGCTGGGCGGGATGCTAGCGAGCCGGCCGAGGTGGACCCGGCGACTGCTTCGGTGGCAGCGTCCTGACGAACCCGAGGGCCTGGTCGATCCAGACGGCCAGGGCGTCGTCGGCCTCCACTGCTTCCGGCTCGACCGTGATCCACCCCTTCATGGGGCGGCCGCTGAAATCGAACAGCCGGCTCCCCGACCGGCCGAGCGCCGCCTCGGTGCCGCCGGGGCCGACCCGCGCGATGAGCTCCTCGCCGATCACGCCGACGCACATGTTGCCGTCGACGAGGAAGGAGAGGCCGCCGAACATCTGCTTCTCGGCCAGCCCGTCGGTGCCGGCCAGCCGCTCGCGGATCCGCTGTGCCAACCCCTGGTCGAATGCCATGCGGGGAGCTTACCCGGTCAGCCCGCGGGGCAGCCGGAGGGTCCAACCGCAGGGTTATGCGGGAGGATCTAACCGAGGACGCGGGGCAGGCGGGAGGGTCCGACCGCGGACCCGGGGTGCTGGGGCGGTGGGAAGGTGGGAGGGACGATGGCCGGCGGGGTGCCCGAGGAGCTCGAGGACCGTGCCCGAGGCGTCCTCGCCGGGCTGCCCGGCCGCGACGTCGACCTGTTCGTGGCCCGCCTGCGCCGCTGGTGGCACGACCTGGCCGAGGGCCTCCGCGGCCCCTATGGCGACCGGCACGACCTCGCCCGCTGGCTGGAGCGCATCACTGTCGTGCTGGCCGAGCGCTACCGGGAGCGCGCCGAGGAGCTGAAGCTGCTCGACCTGGAGCGCAGCCTTCGGCCGGACTGGTTCCAGGATCCGGCGATGGTCGGCTACGTCTGCTACGCCGACCGGTTCGCGGGCACCCTGGCCGGGGTCGGCGAACGGCTCGACTATCTTGGCGAGCTGGGCGTGCGCTACCTGCACCTGATGCCGCTGCTGGCGCCACGGGAAGGGGACTCCGACGGCGGCTACGCCGTGGCCGACTACCGCGCCGTCGACCCCCGGCTCGGCACCATGGACGACCTGGAGCGGCTCTGCGGGCTGGCCAGGAGCCGGGGGATGAGCGTCTGCGTCGACCTGGTCCTCAACCACTGCGCGGCCGAGCACCCCTGGGCGCTGCGGGCTCGTGCCGGCGACTCCGACCACGAGGCGATGTTCTGGGTCTTCCCCGACCGGGAGCTGCCGGACGCCTACGAGCGGACCCTTCCCGAGGTCTTCCCGGACTTCGCCCCTGGCAACTTCAGCCTCCTGCCCGAGACCGGCAAGTGGGTCTGGACCACCTTCAACACCTTCCAGTGGGACCTCAACTGGTCCAACCCGAAGGTGTTCCTGGAGATGACCGACGTGCTCCTCAACCTGGCCAACCGCGGGATCGAGGTACTTCGGCTGGACGCGGTCGCCTTCATCTGGAAGCGGCTCGGGACCAGCTGCCAGAACCAGCCCGAGGTCCACGAGCTGCTGCAGGCGCTGCGGGCATGTGCCCGGATCGTCGCCCCTGCGGTGGTGTTCAAGGCCGAGGCGATCGTGAGCCCGGCCGAGCTGGCCGCCTACCTCGGCGTCGGGCGCCACCATGGGCGGATCTCCGACCTGGCCTACCACAACAGCCTGATGGTGCAGTTCTGGTCGGCGCTGGCGACCAGGGACGCGCGCCTGGCCACGCTGGTGCTCGGCCGCCTGCCGACCAAGCCGGCGAGCACCGCCTGGGCCACCTACCTCCGCTGCCACGACGACATCGGCTGGGCGATCCTCGACCAGGACGCGGCCGAGCTCGGCTGGAGCGGCTTCGCGCACCGCCGCTTCCTGGCCGACTTCTACGCCGGGAGGTTCCCTGGCAGCTTCGCCCGTGGCGAGGTGTTCCAGGACAACCCCACCACCGGGGACCGGCGCACCAGCGGCACCCTGGCCAGCCTGGCCGGGCTCGAGGACGCGCTGGCCGCCGGCGACCCCGACCTGGTGGACATGGCGGTGCGCCGGGTCCTGCTCGGGCACGCGCTGATCTTTGGCTACGACGGCGTCCCGCTGCTGTACATGGGCGACGAGCTGGGCCTGCTGAACGACCACCGCTACCTCGACGACCCGGCACGGGCGGCCGACAACCGCTGGCTGCACCGCCCGGCGATGGACTGGGAGCTGGCCGGCCGTCGCGCCACCCAAGGGACCATCGAGCAGCGCATCTTCTCCGGCCTGGCCGCGCTCGCCGAGGCCCGCCGGCGGACGCCGCAGCTGCACGCGGCCACCCCGGTGGAGGTCGTGAATCTCCAGCAGCCGCAGCTGTTCGTGTTCATGCGCCGCCACCCGCTCGGCCCGCTGGTCGCGGTCCACAACGTCACCGAGCAGCCGCAGCACGTCAGCCCCATGGCTCTCTATCTGGTCGGCCACGACCACCCGGTGGACCGCCTCACCGGGGCCCCGGCCAGGGTCGACCACGGCGGGGTTGTCCTCGACCCCTACCAGGCGGTCTGGCTCACCGTCCCCGACCGCTAGGCCGGCCGGTCGATCAGACTGCGGCTACGCGCGCCCGCGTAGCCGGCGGGCCGGCGGCTACGCCCGCCAACGGATGCCCTGCTCCGGCGGCTCGCCTATCGTGCCGGTATGCAGCCAAGCAGGCGGACCCGGCTGGCCCGTAACCGGGCCCTGATCGTCGACGTGCTGGTCGCCCTGGGGATCGGCGTGGTCCAGGTGCTCGGGGCGAGGGTCTCGGAGGTCGTCGGCCAATCGCCGGGGTGGCGGCCACTCGACGGCTGGGCCTACGTGCTGCTGGTCGCCGGGGCCGTGGCCCTGCTGTTGCGGCGGCGCTGGCCGCTGGGGGTCCTGGCCGTAACCGTCGCGTCCGCGCTTGCCTACGCCGGCCGCACCTACCCGGAAGGGCCATCCAGCGTGGCCATCCTCCCGGCGCTGTACACCGTCGCCACCACCATCCCACGGCGCAAGGCCTGGCTGGCCGGCGGCGCGGTGGCGGTGGCGGTCGCCGCCGCCGAGATGGTGTTCTACGGCGACACCATGTTCGACGGCGAACCGCTGTACGCGGCCGTGACGGTGCTGGCGGCGATGTGGTGGGGTGAGGCGGTGCGGGCCAGGCGGGCCTACGTGGCCGAGCTCCGGGACCGGGCCGAGCGGGCCGAACGGACCAGGGAGGAAGAGGCCCGACGCCGGGTCGACGAGGAACGCATGCGCATCGCGCGGGAGCTGCACGACGTCGTCTCGCACACCATCGGGGTGATCAGCGTCCAGGCCGGGGTCGCCGCCCACCTGCTGCATCGACGGCCGGACAAGGCCGCCGACTCCCTGGCCGCGATCCGCCAGGCCAGCGACGAGGCGCTCGGCGAGCTGCACGCGATGCTTGGCGTGCTTCGGGCCGGCGACGACGGCCAGGCGCCGCTGGCTCCGGCGCCCGGCCTGGCCGAGCTCGACGCCCTCGTCGCCCAGGCGGCCGGTGCCGGGGTCAAGGTCCGGGTGGCGGTCCAGGGCGAGCCGCGGCGGCTCCCGCCCGCGGTCGACCTGGCCTGCTACCGGGTGGTGCAGGAGTCGCTCACCAACGTCGTGCGCCACGCCGGGGCGAGCAGCGCCGAGGTCACCGTCACCCACCACGGCGGCGGGGTGGTCGTCGAGGTCACCGACGACGGCCGAGGCCCGGCACGCGAGTACCGCAAGGGCGGCGGCCAAGGGCTCGTCGGGATGCGCGAGCGCGCCAGGGCCCTCGGCGGCACCCTTGAGGCCGGCCCGCGCCCCGAGGGCGGCTTCCGCGTCCACGCCACCCTCCCGGTCGGAGGGTCAGGATGATCCGGGTCCTGCTGGTCGACGACCAGGGGCTGGTCCGGGCCGGCTTCAGGGCGCTGCTGGACGACGCCGACGACATCGAGGTCGTCGGCGAGGCCGGGGACGGGGCGGCAGCGGTCGAGCTGGCCCGCTCGACCAGGCCCGACGTGGTCCTGATGGACATTCGCATGCCGGTGCTGGACGGGCTGGAGGCGACCCGCCGCATCGTCGCCAACGAGCTGCTGGCCGGGGTTCGGGTCCTGGTGCTGACCACCTTCGAGCTGGACGAGTACGTGTTCGAGGCCCTGGCCGCGGGGGCCAGCGGCTTCCTGCTCAAGAACACCGACCCGGTGGAGCTGCTGCGGGCGGTGCGGGTGGTCGCCGACGGCGAGGCCCTGCTGGCACCCAGCGTCACCCGCCGCCTGATCGCCGAGTTCACCGCCGCCCGCCGCCAGGCCAGCACACCTGCCGGTGTCGACCTGGCCGCCCTGACCGGCCGCGAGCGGGAGGTCATGGCGCTGGCCGGGGCCGGGCTGTCCAACGAGGAGATCGCCGAGCGGCTGGTGGTGAGCCCGGCAACCGCCCGCACCCACGTGAGCCGGGCCATGGTCAAGCTCGGCGCCCGCGACCGGGCCCAGCTGGTCGTGTTCGCCTACGAGTCCGGCCTGGTCACCCCAGGCCACGCCGGCTGAGCTACGCCCGGGGCGGTAGTCGCCGGGTCCCGCCTGCGCTCGATGTGCAGTCGCGGAGCCGCTCCGCGGCCGACGACCCCGGCCGGCGCCCGGTCCACGATCGCCGGTACGACCGTCGACAGCCCAGGGGCCAGGGAGGCCCTCGACCGGGCCTTCTCCGCGGTCGCCGCCGACCAGCGGCGACGCCGGTGAGGCGACCGTCGAGCGGGTCCGCGACCTGGCCGCGACCGAGCTGCCGGAGGCCAGGGTCGGCGGCAGCGGTGCGCTGGCCGTGGACGCCACCCGAGCCCTGTACGGCAGCTTCCCGCTGATGCTGGCCGCCGTCGCCGTGGTCACCTTCCTGCTGCTGGCGAGGGCGTTCCGTTCGCTGCTCCTCGCCCTCAAGGCGATCGTGCTCAATCTGCTGTCGATCGGCGCCGCCTACGGGGTGCTGGTGCTCGTCTGGCAGGAGGGCTTCGGCTCCCAGGCCATCTGGGGGATCCCGGCCACCGGGGCGATCGCCATGTGGGTGCCGCTGATGGCCTTCGCCTTCCTGTACGGCCTCTCCATGGACTACGAGGTCTTCCTGCTCGCCCGGATGCGCGAGGAGTACGACGGCACCGGCTCGACCGAGACCGCCATCGTCCAGGGCCTGGGTCGCGTCGGCCGCCTGGTCACCTGCGCCGCTCTGATCCTGTTCCTGTCCTTCGCCTCGATGGCCGCCGTCCCTGAGCTCGACGTCAAGATCATGGCCACCGCGCTGGGCGCCGGCATCCTGATCGACGCCACCATCCTGCGCATCCTCCTGGTCCCGGCCCTGGTCGCACTCCTCGGCCGCTGGAACTGGTGGCTGCCCGCATGGGCCGCCCGCCTGCTGCTGGTCCCCCCGTCGGTCCCCACCCCCGAGCCCACCGCGCCCGCCCCCGAGCTCACCGGGTCAGCCGGCGGCGCTCACGCGGTTGAGCCCATCGGAGCGTTCGCTGTCATACAGTTTCGGAGTGCCGGCGCCACCCGACTCGTTCAGCAGGCGGAGCAATGGCGGGTGAGGTCAGCTACCGCAGGTCAGCCGACCTCGGCCAGTCTTGGCAGCACCCGCTCGGCGAGCTGCTCGGCGAACTCGACCGGGTGCCGGTCAGGCATCGCCTCGAGCTCGGTCACCCCGAGCGCGGCGTACTCGCCGGCGGCGGCGATGAACGCGTCGACGTCGGCCAGCGCCGGCCGCACGGCGAGCACGGTCTTCTCGATGCTGTCGTAGTCCCGTCCTTCGCTGTCACAGTGCGACCGCAGCACCTCCAGCTTGCGGGCGACGTCGGCCGGACTGGACCCAAACAGGTTGCAGGCCTGGGCGTAGCGCGCCACCAGCAGCAGCGTCTTCTGCTCGCCGCCACCGCCAATCAGGATCGGCGGATGGGGCCGGCGGATGGGCGCCGGGACGCAGAGCGTCTCGGCCAGCTGGTAGTGCCGGCCGTTGAACCGACCGTTGTTGTCGCTCCACATCTGCAGGCAGATCTGCACCGTCTCCTCCAGGCGCTCGAACCGCTCGGCCACCGGCACGACCGGCACGCCCAGACCGCGCTGCTCGCGTTCGTACCACGAGGCGCCGATGCCCAACCTGGCCCGGCCACCAGACAGCACGTCGAGGGTGGTCACGATCTTGGCCAGGAGCCCCGGGTGGCGGTACATGACGCCGGTGACCATCAGCCCAAGGGTCATCTGCTCGGTGGTGGCCGCCACATAGCCCAGCGTGGTGTACCCCTCCAGCATCGGCTCCTCGGCCGAGCCCGCGTGCTCCATCTGGAAGTAGTGGTCCATCACGGTGAACGAGGAGACCCCAGCCTGCTCGGCGATGCGCGCGGTCTCGGCCAAGGTCGAAGCGATCCTCGTCGGATCGGACGGCGTCGAATAGGTCCAGTAGTGCAGGCCAAGCCTCACTCGCGATCCTCCCCAGAACGAACACAAGCCATCACAACGCGGCCAGCATGCCACGACTTCAGCGGCGGCTTGGTCGTGCTCAGCTCCGGACGGCTTGGTGCAGCCCCCTCGCCCGGTCGGCTGGATCGCGGAGGGCGCTGGGCTCTGGGTGCCCGTTGAGGGAGGCGTCGAGCATTGCCGACCGGCGGTCGTAGGCGGCCCGGGCGGCGTCGATCTCGGGCAGGCGCTCGTCGGCCCACTCGATCAGGGCGCCGACGGTATCGAGGAGGGTATGGCCCATCGGGGTCAGGGCGTAATCGACGCGGGGCGGGACGGTCGGGTGCACCGTGCGGGCGACGAGCCCGTCGCGTTCCAGCCCGCGCAGGGTGACGGTGAGCATCCGCTGGCTGATTCCGTCGATCATCCGGCGCAGGTCGCTGAACCGCCTGGTGCCGCCGCCGAGCAGGTGGATGACGTACAGCGACCACTTGTCGCCGATGCGCTCGAGCACCTCGCGGGCCCGGCAGTTGCTCGGCGATGCCAGGCCGGCGGCCGGATCGGATGCATACATGGTTCTCTCCAGGTAACCAGGGCACTTCGAAGTGCTGTCTTCCGCTCGACCTGATGATCGCGCACGATCGTGACGGTTACAAGAGGGAACCAGGCAAACAAGTGGAACCAGCACACGAGGGAGAACTTCATGTCGACCACCGCCGTCGAGATCCCCGGCTACGTCGCCGGCACTTGGACGATCGATCCCATCCACTCCGACGTTGCCTTCACCGTCCGCCACATGATGGTGAGCAAGGTCCGCGGTCACTTCACCCGCTTGGAGGGCGAGCTCGTCCTGCGCCCCGATCCGCTCGCGTCGACGGTCACCGCCACCATCGACCTCGCCTCCATCGACACCAACAACCCCCAGCGCGACGACGACCTGCGCTCGGCGAACTTCCTCGAGATCCAGACCCATCCCACCATGACCTACCGCTCGACCGGCATCCGCCACAGCGAGGACGGCTTCGACATCGACGGCGAGCTGTCGCTGCACGGGGTGACCCGGCAGGTGCCCCTCGCGCTGGATGTCAACGGGTTCGCCCGCGACCCGTTCGGCGGCACCCGGGCAGGGTTCTCGGCCACGGCCGAGATCAGCCGCCAGGACTTCGGCATCACCACCAACATCCCCATGGACGGCGGCGGCGTGGTCATCGGCGATACCATCCAGATCTTCATCGAGATCGAAGCGATCCTGGCCCCGCCGCAACCAGCCGGCGCCTGACGGTGCCGCCTGCACCTCGATCGTCCGCAGAGGCGACCGCGCAGGACGCGGTGGCGCGGTTGGGTCGCCTCCGACCAGTGAGCCCACCGCTGGAAGCCTCCATTGGGGCGTCCGGGCTCGCTCTCCAGAGGGATGCCCCGGTTCCCCCTGGAGGGCGATGGCCGCGGCCGCCGCCGCCGCTATCTTCGGGCCATGGAAGCGCGAGACTGCGGGAGACCATCGAGACGCCGTCGCCGGGACGCAAGGTGACGGCCGTGGAACGTGAGGTGGCGCGGCGGCCGCGGCGCCGCTGGCTCCGCCGGCTGGCGGCTGGCGCTGTCGGGGTGCTCATCGTGACGCTCGCCCTCTACGGATGGGCGAGGTCCTCGCTCGACCGGTCCACCACCGCGCGGGCGCTGGTGTGGTCCGAGGCGGATGTGGGCGATCAGCAAAGGTTCCCATCCCGTCTGATATCGGCGGGTGGAGACGCCAGTCCACTTCCTGCCGGCGACGAGATCGATCTTCCTGCATCGTCCCTTGGCGTTGGTGGCGCAGGCGGGGCGTTCGATGACTCCCTGCGTCAGACCGACACCCGCTCGTTCCTGGTCGTCCACGAGGACCGGCTGGTGTACGAGCGCTACTTCGACGGCTCGGGCCGGCTGACCCGACAGACCTCGTTCTCGGTCGCAAAGTCGTTCGTGTCGACGCTTGTGGGGATCGCGATCGACGAGGGGCTGATCGGGAGCATCGAAGATCCCGTGACCCAGTATCTGCCGGAGCTGGCGGCACGGGATCCACGCTTTGAGCAGATCACGCTGCGCGACCTGCTGACGATGTCGTCAGGCATCCGCTACTGGGAAACGGACCTCCCGTGGCCATGGACCGACGACACCTACACCTACTACGGGGTCGACCTGCGGGACGTCGCGCTCAACCGGACTCAGATCGAACATCCACCGTTGCAGGAGTGGCAGTACAACAACTACCACCCGTTGCTCCTGGGGATGGTGCTCGAGCGCGCCACCGGGATGTCGGTCTCCGACTACATGTCCACCAGGCTCTGGCGGCCGTTGGGAGCCGAAGACGACGCAACCTGGAACCTCGACTCGGAACGCTCTGGGTTCGAGAAGCTGGAGAGCGGCCTCAACGCGACCCCGGTGGACTTCGCCCGCTTCGGTCTGCTGTTCCTCCACCACGGCGAGTGGAATGGCGCGCGCATCGTGTCCAAGGATTGGGTGAGTGCTGCCACGGCCGCCGACACCAACACCGACCCGGCCGACTTCTACCAGTACTTCTGGTGGGTCGATGTCAAGCGGCCGGGGCGCTTCTACGCCCTGGGAAACTACGGGCAGTACATCTACGTGGCCCCCGATGCCGATGCCGTCGTCGTCCGGTTCGGTCGCGACTGGGGAGTGCCCAACCAGACATGGCTGGCCGCCTTCCGCGACATCGCCGACCAGCTGGCACATCGACCGTGACGCTGCCGAACCGGTGGTGCTCACGGACTGGCGGCCGCCTGCTTGGCGACCTCCTCCGGGTCGCCGTAGGCGTTCGCGACCGTGACAGCGACCCCGTGGTCGCCGAGCCACAGCGCAGTCTCGACTGGGCCGG
>Ga0184609_10000298_pt1 | contig 14220 bp, 12 predicted proteins | sample PLM1_60_coex_FD_133165 | JGI IMG/M metagenome (GOLD analysis project Ga0184609, IMG submission 133165) | Groundwater sediment microbial communities from an aquifer in East River, Colorado, USA - PLM1_60_coex | ecosystem: Environmental > Terrestrial > Soil > Riparian zone | place: USA: East... | reverse complement strand
CGAGCCGGCGGTGGCCGGGGCTCGCCTCGTCGAGGTGGCTGCTGCGGCCGACGCCATCGGTGACCGGCTGGCGAGGGCGTACGCGCTGTCCGAGCTCGGCTCCGTGCACGCCGCGATGGGCGATCCGGACAAGGCCGAGCAGCAGTACCGGCTGGCCCAGGCAATCTTCGCCGAGCACGGCGAGCTGCGCGGCCAGGCCAAGGTTGCGCTGCGCAGGGCGATCCTCGCGCACTCGCGGGCCGACCTGCGCGCCGCCCGCAACGGCTTCAGCGAGGCGTTCCGGCTGGCCAGGCTGGGCGGTGACCTGCGGGCCACCGTCGAGATCCAGTACCGGCTCGGCAAGCTGCTGCTGGGCAGCGGAGAGCAGCAGGCCGCCGCTGAGCTGTTCCGGCAGGCCGCGTCCAGCAGCAGGCAGGTGGGGGACGCGCGGGGCCACGCGCTGGCCAGCGAGGCGCTCGGCGAGGCCTACACCGCCATCGGCGACCGGTGGCGGGCCCGCCAGGCGCTGGAGGTGGCGCTGCGCTACTACCGGCACGCCCGGCTGCGGGCCGGCGAGCAGGACGTGCGGCTGCGGCTGGGCAGGCTCGGATGATCGACTCGCCGCCGCCGGCCATGCGCGGCGAAGTTACCGGCGTCTTTCCTGGCCTGTTCCCGGCCGGTGGGCGACATTGGTGGTCGTCAGTCGTTGGCTGGGTTGCGGTGGGAGGCCGACCTCGACGTCAGACGTGTCAACTCGGGTTGCGGTTGAATTATGGCCGGCGTTCGCCGGCCATTGATGGCGCGGCGACGCGCCATTCACGCGCCATTCATCGGAAATGCCATGCATGCGCATTCCAGCGGCGCAGATACCCGATCATGATCGCTGACGAAAACCGGGTCCGAATGGTTCTCGAGCAGGTTTTGAGCGCCGGGTAGAAGCCTTTTAGACGGAGCTACTACGAATGACCAGAAGCGTGACTGACTTCGTTTTGAGACTCCGACAGGTCGGAGGGTGGCGAGGATGGAGTTCCGGGTACTCGGTCCGTTCGAGGTGATCAACGACGGCCGGCTGGTGACCCCGTCGGCGCCCAAGCTGCACCGGGTGCTGGCGCTGCTGGCGGTTCGCGCCAACAACGTGGTGAGGGTCGACCAGCTGATCGATGAGCTGTGGGACGAGCGGCCGCCGCCGAGCGCGACGACCACCCTGCAGACCTACGTCTACCACCTGCGAAAGCAGCTCGGGCTGGCCGAGCGCGGCCCGCACCCAGGGTCGGTCGTCGACTCGGCCGCCCTGTACACCTGCCTCGGCGGCTACCTGCTCAGCGTGCCGCCGCAGCAGCTCGACGCCCACCGGTTCGACGAGCTGGCCAACCGCGGGTGGGCCGAGCTGGAACGCGGCGCGCTGCAGGCCGCCGTCGAACTGTTCCAGGCCGCGCTTCGGCTGTGGCGCGGGCCCGCGCTGGCCGGCGTCGCGGCCGGGCCGGTGCTGCAGGCCGATGTGCTGCAGCTGGAGGAGAGCCGCAAGAGCATCCTCGAGCAGCGGCTGGACGCCGAACTGGCGCTCGGCAGGCACCACCAACTCGTCGGCGAGCTGACCGGCCTGGTCGCCGCGCAGCCGACGCACGAGGGGTTCTGCGCCAAGCTCATGCTCGCGCTGCACCGCGCGGGGCGGCGGTCCGAGGCGCTGCAGGCGTTCCGGCGGCTGCACCGGGTGCTGGCCACCGAGCTGGGCGTGCAGCCGTCGGCCGAGCTGCAGCGACTGCACGGGAAGGTGCTGGCCGCCGACCCCGAGCTGGAGCACGGCGCGCGCGGGGCCCCGGTGCTGGCCGCGGCACGGCCGGAGCCGCCGGCCCAGCTGCCGCCCGACCTGGACAACGTGGTCGGCCGGGCGCGCGAGCTGGACCAGCTCGAACGGCACCTGACCTCCCAGCGGCGGCAGGCACCCGCCGTCGCGCTGGTGACCGGCGCGCCGGGTGCCGGCAAGTCGGCGTTCGCCGTGCACCTGGCGCACCGGATCCGCGGCGCGTTCCCCGACGGCCAGCTCTACGGCAGCCTGGCCGGCTCGGCGCAGGCCCCGGCCGACCCCGCGCAGGTGCTTGCCGGATTCCTGCGCGCGGCAGGCAACCCCGTCGACCACACCACGGTCGGCCTTGCCGAGCTGAGCGCGAGGTTGCGCAGCTGGACCGCGGACCGGCGGGTGCTCATGGTGCTGGACGACATGCCCGGCATCGAGCTGCTCGAACCCCTGCTGCCGGCCGGCCGGGGCTGCGCGGTGATCGTGTGCAGCCGCCGCCGGCTGGCCGGTCACGCGATCACCGCAGCGCTGGACCTGCCGCCGCTGACCAAGGACGACGCCATGCGGCTGCTGGCCGGCACGCTCATCGGGCCGCGGATGCGGGACTGCCCGGACGCCGCGCACCGGCTGGTGGCGCTGTGCGGCGGGCTGCCGCTGGCGCTGCGCGCGGTGGCGACCAGGCTCGCGCTGCGCCCGCACTGGCCGCTGGCCCACGCCGTCGACCGGCTGCAGCACGAGCGGCACTGGTTCTGCGACGCCGGCGCCGGTGAGCTCGACGTGCGGGCCAGCGTCGAGGCGAGCTGGCGGCTGATGCCCACCGCGTACCGCGCGGCGTTCCTGCGGCTGGCCACTCAGGATCGGTCGGTCTGCCGGCGGCGCGCCGCGGCCGTCCTCGGCGTCGACGAGCGCAATGCCGAGGCGATCCTGGAGGGCCTGGTCGAGTTCGCGCTGGCCGAGGTGGACACCGCCGAGCCGGACGGTGCCGGCGGCTTCCGGTACCGGTTCCCTGCGCTGCTGCGCATGGTCGCCAACACGCTGGACGCCGAGCCGGCGGCGCCGCGGCCGTCCCCGATTCCGGCATGAAGCACGAGCCAGAACCCAGCCAACTATTTCGTGAGGAGAGATCCGTCATGGCGGTTGCAACATCCATCTCGTCGGTTCAGGTATTCGCGGCAGGCTCGCGGCGCCGCACCAGGGTGCTGGGCGTGCTGGCCGCCGTGGCCGGCGCGTTCACCACCTGGACGATCGCGGGGCCCATCCTCGGCGCACGCATGCTGGTGCCGGACAACGGCGTGATCCTGCACATCACGTGGGACCGGGTGCTAGTGATCGCGCCGCTGGTGTCGCTGCTGGGCTGGGGCCTGATCGCGGTGCTCGAGCGGTTCGTCGCGAGGCGCGCGCGGGCCATCTGGACGGTCGCGGCCGGCGCCGTGCTGCTGCTGTCCTTCGTCAAGCCGCTATTCTCCGAAGGCGTCACCCCCGGCACCAGGGTCGGCCTGTGCCTGACCCACATCACGCTCGCGGCCATTCTGATCCCGGTGATCCGCAGGACGTCGAAGGCCGCCCAGCCGAATTCATAGCGAGTCGAATTCCGAAACACGCTGGCAAAGGACCCGGCGACCAACCTCGAATCATTGGTTGCCGGGTCTTTCGCTGTTCTCGGGAGGCCGTTCTCAGGCGGCCGCGGCAGCCGGGTCGAGGTTGTAGTTGGACCGGAAGAAGTTGCCAGGGTCCATTCTGCGCTTGAGCGCCACCAGTCGGGAATGCGCGGCGGCGCCGTAGGTACGGGCCGCGCGATCTGCGATGGCCGAGGCGTCGCGGTAGTTGGCGTCGGAGACGTAGTTGACGTAGCCGTCGCCGCCGCTGCCGTACGGCGCGGCCGCGGCGGACACCGACCGCGCCCAGGCGATCTGCTCGTCGTCCGCGCCGGCCGGCGTCCAGATCGCCATGCCGGTGACGTTGAACCGGGCGGTGCGGAACGGCACGGCGCTGTCCGCGGGGCTCACCCGCCGCACCGCGCCGTGCACCGGCTCGATGAGCACCGTGTCGTTGAACGGGTCGACGCAGCTGCCGGCGAGGAACCGCCCGGCCAGCGCCTCGGCCAGCCCGTCCGGCAGGTCGTCGACGGTCCGCGCGCTCCAGTAGTGCCGCAGCCCGAACGGCAGCCGGCCAAGGCACATCTGCATGGAGACATAGGTCCGCCAGCCCACCTGCCAGTCCACCACGGTGAGGCTGCGCAGGTTCTTCTCGAGGGTGGCCCGGTACTCGGTGTCGTCGCCGCAGTACGCCACGCTGATCACCGCGGACGGCGACTGGGTCGGCCCGTAGCGCTCCAGCAGCAGCGTGCAGGTGAGGTCGTCCGGCGCCTGCAGCATGAGGTCGCGGAACACGCGCGTCGCCTCGACCAGGTCCGCCCCGGAGTACGCCACGTAGCCGCCGTACACGTGGCTGACCGGGTGCAGCCGGAAGGTGAAGCTGTCCACGATGCCGAAGTTGTGGCCGGCGCCGCGCAGCGCCCAGTTCAGCTCGGGGTCGGTCCCGGCGCTCACCCTGTGGTGCCCGCCGTCGGCGCTGACCAGCGAGTAGGACTCGACGTTGTCGCAGCTCAGGCCGTAGCGGCCCATGAGGTGGCCGATGCCGCCGCCGAGGGTGAGCCCGCCGACGCCGGTGGTGTCGAACGTGCCGCCGGTGGTGGCCAGCCCATAGGCGGAGGTGGCCAGGTCGAACTGCGCCCAGGTGGCGCCGCCGCCGACGGTGGCCAGCCGGCGCTGCGGGTCCACCCGCACGTCGCCCCGCAGCCGCAGGTCGATGACGAGGCCGCCGTCGACCGAGCCGGAGCCGGCCACGTTGTGGCCGCCGCCGCGCACCGCGGTCGGGATGCCGTCCTGCGCCGCGAGCCGCACCACCCGCCGCAGCTCACCCCGGCTGCGCGGCAGGCAGATCAGCGCCGGCCTGCGGTCGTGCATGCCGTTGAACAGCAGCCGCAGGCCGTCGTAGTACGGCTGTTCCGGTGTGACGACCCGCCCGGGGCAGGTCGCCTCCAGCAGCCGGGCCAGCACGGGATGTCGGTCTGCGCTCATGGTTCAGGCTCCGTTCAAGGTCGCTGACGCAACGAATGTGACATTGGTTGCGCTGGGCGCACCGAATGCCACATTCGGTGCGCCGGGGAGATCGGGGCGGTGCGGCCGGGCGCCGGCCCTTGCGCCGGCGAGGAGCTCGGCGGCCGCGACGGCGCTGGTGGCCAGCGCGGCCTTGGCGGCGCCGCCGCTGCCGCCGGTGAACGTGTACAGGCGCCCGTTGGCCTGCGGGCCGGGCACCGGGCGCAGCGCCAGCCGGCCCTGCGGCAGGTAGGCGTCCGCGGCCGCGGTGGCCCGGATGCGCCGGACCAGCCGCATGGCCGGCAGCAGCCGTGCGGCGGCGTCCTGGACGGCGGCGGCCGCGGCCCGCTGCGGGCTCGGCCGCTCCGGGTCGACGTTCCACCGCTTGCTCGGCAGCCCGAGCAGCATGGTGTCGCCGTCCCCCGGCCGGCCGTACAGGCCGCTGGTGTCGTCGACGAATGCCGGCGGCCGCGGCCCGTCCACCTGGTACAACCCGTACTGGATGAGCTTGGTCCGCAGGCCGTGCGCCGGCAGGCCGTTGCGCACCAGCAGCCGTTCGGTCCACGTGCCGGCGGCAAGCACCACGACGTCGAAGCGCAGCTGCTTGCGCCCGATCTCGCAGGTCACCGCGCCGGTGGTGCCGCCGGTCGTGCCGCCGGTCGGGCCGCCGGTCGTGCCGCCGGTCGGGCCGCCGGTCGTGCCGCCGGTCGGGCCGCCGCCGTCCACCCGAAGCCGGCGCAGCCGCCCGACGGTCAGCGGCACGCCGCCGGCCAGCAGGTCGCACTGGGCGTTCAGCCGCAGCCGGTCGGGGGAGAAGTAGCCGGCGTGCCGCTCCAGCACACCGACCGCGGTGCCAGGCAGGCCGGCCATGCCGAAGCGGCGCCGCAGCTCGACGGCGTCGAGCAGCACCGCGGAGCCGGGCAGCCGTGCGTCGATCTCGGCGAGCAGCCGTGCCGCCGGCGGGCGGTCGGCAACGTACAGCGAGCCGACCTCGCGGTAGCCCGACCACCGCGCCAGGGTGGCGCTGCCGCGCAGCTCGGCCAGCGCATCGGCGGCCGCGAGGCAGGACGCCTCGTCCGGCTCGAACGCGCGGACCAGCCCGCCAGAGGCACCGGTCGCGTCCTGGCCGTACCGCTCACCGAGCACAAGGTGGACGTCGACCTCCGGCCGCTTGGCCAGCCGCCAGGCGAGCAGGGTGCCCGCTATTCCGCCACCGACAATGCACACGCGCATCGCACTCCGCGCCTCCTCGATTCGCGGCGTACCGGTCGAGGAAACGCGCGGCGCCATTGCCGCCTCGTCGGGCCGGATCGCCGTTTCTGGCGTTCGTCACCAAATCCTGACGAACGGCGCTAGAGAATCCCTGAAGCGCGGATGGGGAAGCAATGCGCCCGCTATGCGGTGACCAGCCGCAACACCGCGGTCACCACGGTCAGCACCAACAACACCGCCGGCATCATGAGCTCGCCGCCGCGGTGGCCGGCCCTCAGGTGGTAAACGAGTGCGCCGGCCATCAGCAGCGCGAGGCCGATTGCGGCTGCCACCCCGATCGGTGCCAGCCACAGGCCGGCGACCAGGCCGACGGCGCCGAGGATCTCAAGCACGCCAATGGTTTTGCGTAGCTGGGCGCCGACGCCCACCGCGTCCAACGCCTCGACGGCCGGCTTGGCGTCGATCAGCTTGCCGCCGCCGTACCACGCGAAATTGACAGCCAGCAGAACCGAAAGCACGCTGACCACGATAAACACGTTCGACCTCCTCGACGGCCATGGCACGATGGTGGAAAGTAAAGCAGCTACCACCCAGCATGATCTAGCCCTGGTCCGGACGAGGCCGGCTGGAGGTCCGATCGAGGACCGTGGCACGGCCGGCGAGGATCTGTCATCGTCGCAGCCATGACGAGTGTCGGCGAGCGTGCGCTGAGCTATTCGCCACGATCCCTCACCGCATTGCGGCCGGAAATGGTGCGCGGCTGGACGGTCAAGAGGTACGCCATTTCGGCGCTGCGGCCTGCACCACCGGACGAGGTGCTCGATTTCGCCCGTATCGCCGTCGAGCGATCCCTGCCCGACCCCTACGACGGCGCGCTGAGCTTCGGCTACAGCGTGGTCCACGAGGACGCCGACGGCTGCTATGTCGTGGTCGGCTGGTGGAGTCCCAACCGCGCGATCCTGCACACCAGGACGTGGCTCGCGGACTGGCACGCCCTCACCGATCCCCGGCCGGCGCCGCCGAGCGCCACCGCGTGCATCTGGGAGCTGGTCGCCATGGCGCACGAGCGCCACGCCTGGGTCGACCACGTGGTGCGGCCGGCCGAGCCGGACGTCGACGGCTACCTCGCCTCGACCGTCGCCGGCATGTTCTGACCAGTCAGTCACGGTCCGTAAGCCGGCCGAGAGCCGAGGGTTCTCGAAAACCAGACTTGACGGATCAGTCAAATTCCGGCCGAGAAGTTGACTCATGAGTCAAGTGTCGATTTTCAGACACCCTGGTCAGGCCTCGGCCGCGCCTCGCAGTGCTCAGGCCCAGAGGGTGTTGACCAGCTCGTCGCGGATGGTGAAGACCTCGCGCTCGCACAGCGAGTTGAGGATCATCGCGCTGCGCACCGAGAGCAGGCTCAGGTTCGGGTCGACCACGCCGTGGCTCAGGCGCCCGCGGTTCTGCAGGAAGATGCGGTGCTCGGGGCCGTGCTTCCAGCGCACCGAGTAGTCCTGCTCGATCACCGGCTCGCCGTGCTCGTCGAGGTCCATGAGCTCGGTGAGGCGCTCGGCGAAGGGCAACGGCGACGGCTGGCGGCCGGTGGCCAGCACGACGTGGCGGGCGGTGTGCCGCTCGCGGCCGCCGGCGTCGCGCTGGCACCACAGGGTCACGGTGGCGTCCCGGTTGGCCGCGCCGAGGACGTTGCGGCCGGGCAGCATCATCACCGGCGCGCGGCCCTCGCGCAGGAAGAACTCGTAGTTGGCCTGGTAGAGCCGCTGCAGCGTGGACATGGCTATGCCGTCGGTGGTGAGCATCTCCTCCGCGACGTAGCGCTGCCTCGTCTCGCCGGACAGGCCGTGGAAGAACCGCAGGTACATGGGCCGGTAGAAGTCGTTGGCCGACGGCGAGTCGTCCAGCGGCGCGAACCAGTGCCGGCGGCCGAGCCAGCGGATGTCGCGGTAGCCGCGGTCGAGCAGGCTCAGCACGCACTCCGCGCCGGTCTGCCCGCCGCCGACCACGATCACCTGCTCGTGCCGCGGCGGCGGGTTCGCGCTGAGGTGGCCGTCCAGGTCCTCCGCCAGCAGCACGCCGTCGAGGAGCGCTCCGTCCAGGAGCCCGGGGTCGGAACCCGCGAAGCACGCCGGCACCCGGGGCTCGGTGCCCAGCCCCAGCACCAGGTGTTCGGAGCTGGCCACCTGGCATCCGCGGCTGCGCAGCAGGAAGCGGTCGCCGTCGAAGTCGATCTCGTCGACGTCCACGCCGTAGCGCACCACCCCGAGCCGCTCGCTGGCCCACGCCAGGTACCTGGCGTACTCCAGCCGCGGCACCTCGCTGAACTGCGCGGTGATGAAGGCGTAGATGCGGCCGGTGCTCACCAGGTAGCTGAGGAACGTCAGCCGGTTGCACGGGTCGACGAGGGTGGCCAGGTCCTTGATCCACGACGTCTGCAACCGCACGCCGGGGTGCATGAGCTGCGGGTGCCACGCCGGCCCCTGCCGGCGGTCGTACAGCGCGACGCCACCGGGCACGACATGCTCGCCGAGCGCGGCAAGGCTGAGGTTCGCCGGCCCCGCCCCGACGCCGGCCAGGTGGTGGTGCGGGGGCTGCTGGCTCTGGGTGGACACGAGAGCGAATCCTGCGAAGCCCCGGTCCAGCCCCGGTCGAGCGCCGCTGGAAGCCACCGGCGCCCGACCGGCTCCCGGCCAGCGCTGCCGCGGCATGGATTCGACCTCGAGCGGCCCACGAGCCGCCGTTCACAGGATGGCCGCACTGGCAACTGGAGAATCCACGAGGGAGAAGCACATGTGCGGCATCGCCGGCTGGGTTGACCACGGCCGCGACCTCACCCGCGAGCGGGCGACGGCGCAGGCCATGACGGACGCGCTGGCCAGCCGCGGCCCGGACGCGCGCGGCCTGTGGATCAGGCCCGACGTCGCGTTCGGGCACACCCGCAACTCGGTGATCGACCTGGCCGGCGGCGTGCAGCCGATGATCGCCGACGACGGCGGCCGCGAGCTCGCGGTGCTCACCTACAGCGGCGAGGTCTACAACTTCCGCGAGCTGCGCGCCGAGCTGGCCGGCCGTGGCCACACGTTCCGCACCCGCAGCGACACCGAGGTCGTGCTGCGCTCCTACCTGGAGTGGGGCGCCGACTGCGGCAACCACCTCGAGGGCATGTTCGCGTTCGCGGTGTGGGACCTGCGCACCAAGGAGCTGGTGCTGGTCAGGGACCGCATCGGGATCAAGCCGCTGTTCTACGCCGAGGTGGACGGCGGGCTGGTCTTCGGCTCAGAGCCGAAGGCGCTGCTGGCCAACCCGCTGGTGCGGCCGGTGGTGGACGCCGACGGGCTGCGCGAGCTGTTCTCGATGGCGAAGACACCTGGCGAGGCGGTGTTCCGCGGCATGCGGGAGCTGCGACCCGGCCACACCCTGACGTTCCGCCGTGGCGGCGGCACCACCGAGCGGCCGTACTGGGCGTTGCAGGCCCGGCCGCACCTGCAGGACCTGGACACCACGGTGAAGACCGTGCGGGCGATGCTGGAGGAGATCGTCACCCGCGAGCTGGTCGCCGACGTGCCGCTGTGCTCGCTGCTGTCCGGCGGGCTGGACTCCAGCGGCGTCACCGCACTGGCCGCGCGGGCCCTGCGCGACCTCGGCGGCGAGGCGGTGCGCACGATCACCGCCACGTTCGTCGGGTACACCGAGAACTTCCACGCCGACAACGTGCGCAGCGCCCCGGACGCGCCGTACGCCGCCGAGCTGGCCCGCCACGTCGGCGCCGAGCACACCGACATCGTGCTCGGCACCGCCGACCTGATCGACGCCAAGGCCCGGCTGGCCCCGGTGCTCGCGCAGGACATGCCGACGCCGTTCGGCGACGGCGACACCTCGCTGTACCTGATGCTGCGGGCGACCCGCGAGCACTCGACCGTGGCGCTGACCGGCGAGACCGCTGACGAGATCTTCGGCGGCTTCAACTGGATGCACACCCCCGAGCTGGCGCAGGCGCAGATGTTCCCGTGGGTGGCCTACGAGCAATGGTTCCCCGGCACCCGCGGCGGGCTCGGCCGCGGACTGTTCGACCGCGGCCTGATGGACACCCTCGACATCCCGGCCTACTACGGCGACCGGTACGCCGACGCCATCGCGGCGGTCCCGGCGCTGGAGGGTGAGGACGCCGAGGAGCGGCGGATGCGCGAGGTGTGCCACCTGCACCTGGCCAGGTGGCTGCCCATGCTGCTGGACCGCGACGACCGGCTCAGCATGGCCAGCGGGCTGGAGGGGCGGGTGCCGTACTGCGACCACCGGCTGGTCGAGTACGTCTACAACGTCCCGTGGACGTTCAAGACGTTCGACGGCCGGGAGAAGAGCCTGCTGCGCGCCGCGGTCGCCGACCTGCTGCCGAAGTCGGTGCTGGCCCGCCAGAAGAGCCCATACCCGGTGACGCAGGACCCGGCCTACACGCGGGCGCTGCACGCCGAGTTCTCCGCGCTGCTGGCCGATCCGCACGCCCCGGTGCGGCCGTACCTCGACCTCGAGGCCGGCCGGGCGGCGATCGAGAACCCCGACGGTGACGCGCACCAGTGGCTGAGCCGGATGAACATCGAGATGGCCATCCAGTTCAACTCCTGGCTGGAGCACTACGGCGTCGAGCTGGCGGTGTGAGGTGGCGGCCTGGTTGGAGGGCAAGCGCGCGCTGGTCACCGGCGGGACCCGCGGCATCGGGCGGGCCATCACGCTGGCCATGGCCGCGGCCGGAGCCACCGTGGTGGCGTGCCACCGTACCGATAGCGAGCACGCCGCGACGCTGGCCCGCGAGCTGAAGGAGCTCTCCGTCCACGAACTCGACGCCACGGGGGTTCGAGCGGCCGGAAACCCCGCTGCTGTCGAGTTCGTGGCCGACGGGTCCTTCGCGGGCGCGGCGCACGCCGTCGTCCGCGCGGACGTCACCGACCCCGCCGAGGTGGCGCACCTGGTGCAGACCTGCCGCGCCACCCTCGGCGGCCTCGACGTCCTGGTCAACAACGCCGGGGTGGACGGCGAGCACCCGTTCGACGACCTGCCGCTGGCCGAGTGGCACCGGGTGCTGGACGCGGACCTCACCTCGCTGTTCCTGGTCACCCAGGCGGCGGCCCCGCTGCTCGCGTCCGGCGCGTCCGTGGTCAATATCGGCGCGGCCATCGCCGCCAGGGGCCGTGCCGGCCGCACCCACCACACCGCCGCCAAGGCCGGGGTCGGCGGCCTCACCCGGTCGCTGGCCAAGGAGCTGGGGCCGCGGGGGATCCGGGTGAACACCGTGGCCCCCGGCGTCATCGACACCGACCCGTCCGGCGGGCCACCCGCGCATGTGCGCGAGATGCTCGCCCGGTTCACCGCGCTCGGCCGGCTCGGCACCCCCGACGACGTGGCCGGCGCCGTCTGCTTCCTCGCCAGTGACCTCGCCCGCTACGTCACCGGCGTCACCCTGACCGTTGATGGGGGAATTTAAGACCTTGTGAGTGGCGAATGGTGTCCCAGCACCAGTTGCCACTCACGACTTATCCACAGGAGGCCACGAAAGTGCCGTACGCCGCGATCAGCTATCACATCAAGCCGGGGTTCGAGGACGAGATCGCCGAGGTGCTGGCGAACTTCCGCCGCCCCGACTCGCCGGTCGTGCGCGACGACGCCGGCGAGCCGATCGGACGGCTGCTGGGCACGGCGGTGTTCGTGCACGGCGAGCTGATGCTCAGGGTGATCCACTACGAGGGCTGCGAGCTGGCCGACGTCTCGCGGTACATGGCCAGGCAGCCGGGGGTGTACGAGGTGCTGCGCAACCTCGGGCCGTACCTGGCCACCCCGCGGGACGCCGCCGACGAGGACGGCTTCCGGGCGAGCTTCGGGCGCAACACCGTGCGGTGCCTTGCGCAGTTCTCTGTGGACTCGGCCGGGGTGGGTGCGCCGTGACCGCGACGCGGATCGCGGTGATCGGCCTCGGCAACATGGGCGCCGGCATGGCGCACCGGCTGCTCGGCGCCGGATACCCGCTGGTCGTGCACAACCGCACCGCCGAGCGGGCGCGGCCGCTTGTCGAGGCCGGCGCGGTGCTGGCCCCCTCGGCCGCCGCCGCGGTCGCCGGCGCCGACCTGGTGCTGCTCAGCTTGGCCGACGAGCCGGCCGTCGAGCAGGTGCTCTTCGGCGAGGTGCTGGCGGCGCCGTCCACGCTGCCACCTGGCGCGCTCGTGGTGGACACCTCGACGGTGTCGCCGGCGTACGCCCGCGCCGCGGCGCGGCGGCTGGCGCAGGCCGGGGTGCGACGCGTCGAGGCATGCGTCATCGGCAACCCGCTGCAGGCCCGCGACGGCGAGCTGCGCATCGTCACCGCCGGCGAGCAGGCCGACGTGGACGCGGCTGCGCCGGTGCTGCGGTCGCTGGCCCAGGACGTCACCCATCTCGGGCCGCCCGGCCAGGCGTCCACCATGAAGCTGGTGCTGAACCTGCTGCTCGGCGCGCAGGTGGCCTCGTTCGCCGAGGCGCTGTCCTACGGCGAGCGGGCCGGGCTCGACCGCGACGCCATGCTGGCCGCGATCACGCGCAACAACGGCTTCTCGTCGCGGGTGATGCTCTTCCGCGCCCGGTTCTTCGCCCAGCGCAGCTACACCCCGGCCGCCTTCAGGGCGAGGCTGCTGGAGAAGGACCTGCGGCTGGCCATCGACGAGGCCGCCGCGCTTGGCCTGACCCTGCCGGTGATCGAGCGGACCGCCGACCGCTTCGGCGACGCGGTGGCGCAGGGCCTCGGCGACCTGGACGCCGCCGTGATCCTCGAGCTGCAGGACGCGCCACCGGCGGGAACCAGCGGTTGCGTCAACGGCTGGGCCGCGCTACAGGTCGCCGCCGTGCCGGCCGCGGTGCCAGCCGCCGCACCAACCGCCATGCCCGCCGCCGTCCCCGACGGGAGCACGCCATGACGACCCAGCAGTCACAGCTCGCCTTCCCGTTCGAGCCGGCCAACCCGTTCGAGCCGGCGGCCGAGTACGCGGTGCTGCGCGAGGACGACCCGGTGGCGCGGGTGCTGCTGCCAAGCGGCGACCGGGTGTGGCTGGTCACCAGGTACGAGGACAACAAGCGGCTGCTCTCGGACCCGCGGTTCAGCCGCGCGGCCACCACCGACCCGGACGCCCCGCGGCTGCAACCGATCCCGCCGATCCCCACCGCGCTGATGGTGATGGACCCGCCGGAGCACACCCGGCTGCGCAAGTTCGTCTCGCGCACGTTCACCAGCCGCCGCGTCGAGCTGCTGCGGCCCAAGGTGCAGCGGCACACCGACGCGCTGCTCGACCGGATGGCGGCGGCCGGCCCGCCGGCCGACCTGATCACCGGCCTCGGCAGGACGCTGCCGATGAACGTCATCTGCGAGCTGCTCGGCGTGCCGCCGCGCGGGCAGGAGCGGTTCTGGGCGTGGGCCGACGCCGTGTTCAGCCTCACCGCGTTCAACCCGGCGCAGATGCTGGCGGCCAGGGACGGCCTGCTCACCGAGCTGGCCACCCTGGTCGAGGAGAAGCGCGCCGAGCCTGGCGAGGACCTGCTCAGCGCGCTGGTGCAGGCGCACGACGACGGCGACTCGCTGTCCGCCGACGAGCTCGTCGCCCTGGCCTGCACGCTGCTGGTTGCCGGCTTCCACACCACGTCGGGGCAGATCACGCTGTCCGTGCTGTGCCTGCTGCGGCACCCCCGGCAGCTGGCCCTGCTCCGCGAGCGGCCGCAGCTCATCGTGCCGGCCGTGGAGGAGCTGCTGCGGTACAACGCGCTGACGATCAGCGGTGGGCTCATGCGGATCGCCACCGAGGACGTCGAGCTGGGTGGCGTGACGATCAGCAAGGGCGACGGCGTGCTGCCAGCGCTGTCCTCGGCGAACCGGGACGGCGCCGTGTTCGCGCTGCCCGACGAGTTCGACGTCACCCGCGGGGACAACCCGCAGATCGCGTTCGGCCACGGCATCCACTACTGCCTCGGCGCGCACCTGGCCCGGGTGGAGCTGCAGGTGGCCATCGGCAGCCTGCTGCGGCGGTTCCCGAACCTGCGGCTGGCGGTGGCGCAGGACGAGCTGGAGTGGAACACCGGGCGCATCGGCCGGACGCTCACCGGCGTCCCGGTGGCCTGGTGAGCCTG
>Ga0184609_10000296_pt1 | contig 14228 bp, 17 predicted proteins | sample PLM1_60_coex_FD_133165 | JGI IMG/M metagenome (GOLD analysis project Ga0184609, IMG submission 133165) | Groundwater sediment microbial communities from an aquifer in East River, Colorado, USA - PLM1_60_coex | ecosystem: Environmental > Terrestrial > Soil > Riparian zone | place: USA: East... | reverse complement strand
CGGTAACAGGTCGTTCTCCGCGACCTGGGCGACCTTCGCCTCTAACGCACCCGACCCGGAGCTCGGCGAGAAGCCGGGGACCTGCTCCCATTTCGTCGTCGATCGGGACGGAACGATTTACTAGCTGGTGCGACTACCGCTCGTCTGTCGACACACGGTCGGGCTGAACTGGACCGCGATCGGCATCGAGCATGTCGGCACGAGCGATCAGGAGATCCTGCGCAACTCCCGGCAGCTGACCGCCTCGCTCGCACTGACGCTCTGGCTCTCTCATCGCTACCGAATCCCGCGCAGCCAGGTGATCGGGCACAACGAAAGTCTGCGCAGTCCGTACCATCGCGAACGCTACGCGCCGTGGCGTTGCCAGACGCATGGCGACTGGACGCACCCGGACATGCAGGTATACCGAGCGAAACTGGCCCAACTGGCTCGACGGAAGCACGTTTCTCTGACGGCGGGACCGCCGCTGCGAGGGCGCTCCTGCTGACACGGCGAGGTGCCCTCGACGTAAAGGAGCGCCGTTTCGGAAGACTGACGACATGCGCATCGCAGAGCTTCTACTTCGGGGCGCGGGCGGCGAGCCGATCGATTTCGCACGCACCATCGTGTCTCACGGGGTCGCCGAGCTGCCGCCGAACCAGGTCGAGCTCGATACGCGGACGCTCGAGACCACGCTTCCCGTTCAGGGAGGCGCTCGCACGGTCCGGCTGACTGCCGAGGACGGGAAGCTGTTGGTCGACATACTCGCCGGGCGGGCAGGGACCCGCGTTCGCGACACGCTGGCTTCGACCGTCGCGCACATGTTCCGGCTGGACGAGGACCTGTCGGGGTTCTACGCGGTGGCGCGCGGGGACGGCGAGCTCGCCTGGAGTGCGCAAGGCGCAGGGCGGATGTTGCGCGCACCGACCGTGTTCGACGACGTCGTCAAGACAATCTGCACCACGAACACCGCCTGGTCGGGCACGCGCAAGATGACCGCCGCTCTCGTCGACGAGCTCGGTGTAGAGGCACCAGGAGGACGGCGGGCGTTCCCCACCCCGGAGGCGATGGCCGAGGCCGACGAAAGCTTCTACCGCGCCGTCGTGCGCGCGGGCTACCGCGGCCCGTACCTGAAAACGCTCGCGACCGACGTCGCCGACGGGACGATCGACCTTGAGGAGCTGACCGACCCGAACTTGCCGGATGACGAGGCTGCCGCGCGCTTGCTCGCACTCCCTGGCATCGGCCCCTACGCCGCGGCGCACGTGATGCTCACCTCGCTGGGCCGCTACTCGCGCCTCGTGCTCGACTCGTGGACGCGACCGACGTACTGCAAGCTCTCCGGTGCGAGGAGCACGCTGAAGGACGCGACGATCGAGCGTCGCTTCAGGCGCTACGGCGACTGGGCGGGCCTGGCGTTCTGGCTCTATCTGACTCGCGGCTGGGTCGAGGAAGGTCTGCCGGTCTAGAGCGGCCGCAAAGAAATACGGCACCTGACGTATTGGCGCGTGGCCCGGCGCGCGGAAGCATCGCGGGGTCGATGAAGAAACTCGTCAGCGCCGCAGTTGCCGTTGGACTTCTGCTCGTTTCTATCTCGGCGCAAGCGACGCCAAATGAAGCCGAACCGGCATCGGTCACGCATGGCTGGGCCGGTTACGTCGTGCGCACCCACGGTGGCTCTTTCGAGGAAGTGAAGGGCTCCTGGGTGCAGCCGAAGGTCATCTGCAATCGCCCCGGGAGCTCAGTCGGATTCTGGGTCGGCCTCGGCGGCGCGGACGCCGACTCGGAGGCATTGGAGCAGGTCGGCACCTCCGCAGACTGCTCCGGGAGCGCGTTTGTCTCCCATTCCGCGTGGTACCAGCTGTTTCCAGCGCCGCCGGTCGAACTGTCGATGACGATTCGACCCGGCGACAGCATTGCCGCGGAGGTCGCCGTCAGCGGGAGAACAGTCACCCTCGCACTCCGCAATCTCTCCACGGGCTCATCGTTTTCGACCGAGCGCTGGATGCGATCGCCCGAAACCGATTCTGCGGAGTGGATCGTCGAAGCTCCATCCGCATGTTTCGTGACCTGTCTGCAGCTTCCGCTCGCTGATTTCGACCGAGTCCACTTCACCAACTCATTCGCGACAGCCGGCGCGCAGACCGGCACGATCAAGAATCCGGCCTGGTCAACGCGGAGACTCGAGATGGGAATGCGCCGCGGAAGCCTGATCGCCGCTCCGATGACCTTGTCGGCCGACGGATCGACCTTCGACGTCCTCCGTCTGGTCGCGGCGCGGCCTTCCGGACGGCTTCTCGAAATCCTCCAAGTGGCCTAAGGTGAAGCGATGACGATGCTCTCGGAGCGCGACGTTAGATCGGCGCTCGACCTCGTCTACGACGCAGCGTCGATGACGGGTCGGGATCCGTTCCCACGTGAACTGCTCGAACGCCTAGCTCGATTGATCCCGGCCGATTCGATCGTGGGCTATCACGAGGCGATCATCGGGCGCCCCTGCCGGGCAGTGGAGTCGGTGGAAATTCCGGAGGAAGGAATCCCAGCCGACGTGCAGGAGGCAGGAGGGCGGTTTCTCGATCAAGATCCGCTCAGGCACGGTCCCCGACGCCGCGAAGTGCGAGCTTTGAAGCTTTCCGATTTCCTGACGCGGCGAGAGCGCCGGAAGCTCGAGTTCCACTGGTATGTCTGGAAGCCGCTCGGCATCGACGACAGTCTGCGAATGTGGCTGCCTGCGCCTGCGGGCCGCGCCCGCGTGATTTACCTCGAGCGCGGCAAGCGAGACTTCACCGAGCGTGATCGATCGATGCTGGAGCTCTTGAGGCCCTCTTTCATCAGAATCCAGGCGGCCTGCGCGCGCGGTCAGAACAGGGAACCCGCCGCGTCGGCGTTGACCCGGCGCGAGCGAGAGATCCTCGGTTGGATCGCGCACGGGAAGACGAGCCGCGAGATCGCCGCGATCCTCGTCGTGTCCCCGTACACCGTGCGCAAGCATGTTGAGCACATACTCGAGAAGCTCGGCGTCTCGACGCGAAGTGCTGCGGTGGCACGCGTCATCGAGCTTCCCTAAGGCCGAAGAAGTGAGTGCGGCCAGTTCTGGCCGCCCCCCTTTTTACGGAGCGGTACTGGAGTTCGCTCCTGGGAGAGGCGGATAAGCTCACCGCCGGAGCGGCGGGGGCCGGTGCCCCAACTGGTCTTCAAAACCAGTACGGCGTCGTAGCCCGGCGCTAGGCAGGTTCGACTCCTGTGCCGCTCCGTTAGCCGTACCGCTCGGACGCGGCGAGTGCGTCAGCGCGGCCCATAAGGGGCGTAGCGGTGGTGGAGGAGGATGGCGTTGCCGTCCGGGTCGCGGAACCCGGCTCCATGGCAGACGCCCGAGTCCCACATCTCATTCACCTGCACGCCGGCCGCCTCCAGCTTCGCCTTCGCCTCGGCCACGTCGGGGACGCGCAAAGCAATCGTTCCGGGCGGCAACGGCGTGAACTCGTAGTCGTGTGCGTGCGGCGTCATCACCGCAAGCGTCACGTTGCCGGTCTCGTACTCGACCCAGTCCTCGTCCGGCGAGTTCGGGTTCCTCTCGAGGCCCAGCACCTCTCCGTAGAAGTGGTTCGCCTTCTGCATGTCCGTCACCGGGACGCGGATGTAGTCGACTCGCTGCACATCAATCACTGGCCCGTACCTCCTCTGTCAGAAACGACACGATCTCCACGCGCTCTACCTTACGACCCCTCTGCCGCTCCGTTAAGCCGATCTGCGAGCGTTCAGGATCCTGGGCACATCGCCGCGGTCGGCGCTCAGCCCGCCGCAGCAGGAGACGTTCCCAGCCCTGCCAGCTCGTCGAGGCTCGGCGCCGCACGGATCGCCGGGCTCAGCGTTCCCCAGAACGCGAGCACGAGCCCGAAGGCGGCAAAGACGGCGATCGTGGCACGCTCCGAGAACGCGTCGAGCAGGAACCCGGCGGCCAGCGGGCCGAGGGGCGCGATGAGTAGCGCGATGGTGCTCTGCACGCTCCCGACTCGGCCGAGGAGCCGGTCTGGCGTCATCGCGAGCTGGTAGCCCCTGACGACCGAGTCGGTCGACGGGATCGCGAGCGCGGTGGGGAGGATGCTCGCGGTCAGCACGAACACGTTCGGCCAGACGAGAAACACGCCACAGCCGACCCACGTCCAGAGCTCGAGCAGCAGCACTCCCCGGACGGGGAGCAACCGCCGGACGAGCGGCGACAGGAACGCACCGAGAAGCAGGCCCGCCCCGAACGCGGAGAGAAGCAGGCCGACCTCGCCGCCCGACAGCCCTTGCCGCTTTCCGATCACGAGGACGGCGAGCAGCACGCCCGGCCCGATGAAGTGCGTAAGCCCGTAGAGGAAGGCGCACGTTCGCAGGAACGCGTGAGCCCAGAGAAAGCGGAACCCCTCGGCGAGCCGCGAGCGGAGCGGGGAGAGGTCACGCTCGCGTTCCTCCTGGAACGGGGTGCGCATCGCGAGGAGTGCGAACGTCGAGAACGCATACGACACGGCGTGGACGACGAACGGGAGGGCGCGAGACAGCACGAAGAGCGCGCCGCCGAGCGCAGGGGCGCCGAGACTTATTGCGGCCTCCCGGCCGGTCACGATCGCCACCGCTCCGGGCAGCTGGCGCCTCGGCACGACGGCCCGCAGCGCACCCGCCTGCGCCGCCGAGAAGACGGCGGCGCCGCTCCCCTCGACGAAAGCGATGAACGGAATCGCCCAGAAGGCGATCTCATCGAGGAGGATCAGGGCGCCGAGGCCCCCGATGACGAGGGCGCGCACGGCGTGGGCCGCGATCATCAGCCGCCTACGGTTCCAGTGGTCGGCCGCCAGCCCTGCCGGCAAGGCGAAGAGCGCCATGCCGAGCAGCCGTGCGAACGCGACGATGCCGGCTTTCGCCGGCGAACCGGTGAGCGCGAGCACGAGCAGCGGATAGGAGATCGCGGTGATCTGCGAGCCGCCGCTCGACAGCAGCTGCGCTGCCTGGAGCAACACGAAGTCGCGGTTTCGGCGCAGAGGAGCTGCGGTCACGCGGCGACGCTAGCCGACGCTCGATTCTCTCGCCCTTCGGGACGCCCACGGTAGGACGCTCGCACGTCGTCCCTGACTGCGGTCGGTCCTTCTCTTCGGGGAAATCCACTCTTCTGGGGTATGCGGGCGACCGCTCCGAAAGGCGATCCTCGATCACGTGAGGGTCGCTGCCGCTACAGGTGTGGTCATTGTTGGGCTCGCGCTTAGCGTCAGCGTGGCGCTCGCCGCGCCGACGAAGGCGGAATTGATTCGGCGAGGTGACGCCCTCTGCGGCCAGGTGCAACGGGACCTCGCGCCGCTTCGGCGTCGCGCTGAGGCAGCAAAGTCACTACCGGAAGCCCGGAAATGGGTGGCGGTGACTGCCCTCTGGAGCGATCAGATCCGGATCCAGGCTCGCTTCATTCCCCGCTTCCGAGCAATCGGTGTTCCTGCGGGCGACGCGACGGCGCGCAGCCTCAGCTCGGGTCTCGAGCGCGGTCTGTTGCTCGCACGCCGCGTCCGCGACGCTTTCGCCGCGAGGAGTACGAGTGCGCTCGCGACCGCGTTACCGGCCTATGTGCGCTTCACGCTCTCGCTCAACCGTCGCGTCCGAGCCTACGGGTTCCGCGTCTGCGGCGGCTGAGAACGACAAGCCAGTCGCCTAGCGCGGCCCTGACCTCTCAGGCGCCGAGTCGGAAGGGCGGGTACCGGTCGGTCACGAGGACGAACGCATACGCGGTGACTCGGTTCCCCCACCGCATCACTCCGAGCACGAAGTCGAACAGGCCTGTCGGGTAGCGGCCGGTGAACAGGATCGCGAACCACGCGATGATGACCGACACGACCGCCGCGATCGAGAGAAACACGAGCACGATGTAGTGAGGAATTGCGAGGAACCACTTGACCAGCGGCAGCCAGCGGTTCAGCCCCTGCCTCGCGTCCGGATACGGATAGTCGAGTGTGACCGCCTGGCGCTCGTCGGTGGACGGGTAACGGTCGTCCATCAGGGCGAGATAGGCCAAGACCCTGTTCTCGAACCTTTGCAGCTCGAGATTCCAGTCGAACCACCAGCGCGGGTACTTCTGCCGGAACACGATCATCAGCAACGGTGGAAAGAAGAGCATGCCTCCACCTCCGGCTGCGAACCAAGCGCCCTCTTCGCCGGCCCCCCAGCCGCCCGACTCGCCCGCGACGGCGGCGAGGACGATCAAGATCGGGATCGCGACGAAGATCCTGAATCCGGTCGTCAGCCGGTTGAGCTCCCGATCCGGATACTCGACCGAAAACTGCACCGGATACGGCGCTTCGCCTTGCATCTGCGTACCTGACTCCATGGTTGCGAACCTCCGTCTCTCGCGGGCTGCGTCGAGGCGACACTACCGCCGCAAGCCGCCGAGAAATCGCGCGGGGGCGGGTCGGCCCGGCGGAAGTGGGTTCAAACCCCGCTCTTTCCGCTCCTTCTTACCTCGAAGTCTCGCGCCATATGGAAGTGAGCTGGCGCGCATTGGGAACGCGGAGCGCCATCCTGAGGCCTGAATGAGACGCGCCCCGCTCTACGCGCTCTACGTCGCGGACTCGATCTCGCTTGTCGGGAACGTGGTCGCGCAGCTCGCGATCCCGTGGTTCGTCCTCGTCACAACGGGCAGCGCGGCGCTGACCGGGCTCGCGGTCTTCTTCAACTTCCTGCCCATCGTCCTCGCCGGAATCTTCGGCGGGGTCATCGTCGACCGCCTTGGGTTCCGGACGACGAGCGTCGTCGCGGATCTCGCGAGCGCAGGCGCGGTAGCGGCGATTCCCCTGCTCCACTCGACGGTCGGTATCGAGCTCTGGCAGCTCATGGCGCTCGTGTTCGCGGGCGCCCTTCTCGACGCCCCCGGCGCCACGGCGCGCGCAGCTTTGTTCCCAGACGCCGTCGAGCTCGCAGGCGTCGGGATGGAGCGAGCGACCGGCATTCGCGCCGGGATTCAGCAGGGCTCGCTCCTCGTCGGCGGACCGATCGGCGGCATCCTGGTGGCCGGGTTCGGCGCGACGAACGCGCTCTGGCTCGACGCTGCCAGCTTCCTCGTCTCGGCCGCGCTCGTGGCGACGATCGTCCCCCGCGCACGCCGTGAGGCCGAGGTCGAAGCCCCAGGTCGCTACTTCGCCGAGCTCGCAGAGGGAATGCGGTTCATCTGGAACCAGCGTGTGCTCCGGGCGATCGTGTTGACGGTCCTGATCACGAACCTACTAGACGCGCCGTTTCCCATCGTGATGTCGGTGTTCGCCCGCGACGAGTTCGGCAGCGCGGCCGACCTCGGCCTCATGTATGGAGTCTTCGGAGGATTCGCCCTTGCAGGAGCGCTCGCATTCAGCGCCTTCGGACACCGCCTTCCGCGGCGTCTCACCTTTGTCTGCTGCTTCGTCGTCGTGCCGATCTTCTATCTGGCCATGGCAACGCTCCCGTCGCTGCCGGTCGCACTGGCCGCGCTCGCAGCATCCGGGCTAGCTGCGGGACCCATCAATCCGCTGCTGGCGACGGTCCAGTACGAGCTCGTGCCAACAAGGTTGCGCGGCCGTGTCTTCGGCGCAGTCAAGGCGGGTGCGTGGGCGGCCATCCCGGCCGGAGTGCTGCTCGGCGGCGTCCTCGTACAGACGATCGGCCTCGCGGCGACCTTCCTCGGCATCGGCGTCTGCTATCTCGCGGTAACCGTGTACGGGTTCTTCAATCCAGCGTTTCGGGAGATGGATCGCGAGTGAGCAAGACGCTTCACGTCAGGCCGCGCGCACCCCACGCGACGCCGCTCACGATGAACGGGGATTCAGGCAGAAGGCGCCGGCAGCGGTCGCGCAATTCTGCGCGCGCTTCCTCATCAAGCGTCTTCGCGTGTGCGCCGGCTGGGCCCACGCCGAGGGTGAACGGCTCCCACCACTCGTCAAAGCTCGCGTATTCGACGGAGGCCTCAAATGTGGTCTCCTCGATGCGATGCAACCCCGCTGACCTCAACAGCTCGGCGAGGTGACCCGCACGCGCACCCGCCAAATCGGATTCGCCTCGCACTCCGGCGTCGAGCTCGCGGGCGGCCTGCCAGAACACTGTCAAAGGCGCACGCTCGCCGGCGAAATCCCACACGCAGGCAGCGACGACGCCGCCCGGACCTGTTACCCGCGCCATCTCGCGCAGACCGGTTACGGGATCGGCCATGAAATGGACGACCAGCTGAGCCAGAGTCGCGTCGAAGACACCATCCGGGTAGGGCAGGCTCTCCGCTTCGGAACGCTGCACGTCGACGCCCGGATGCCGCTCGCGGGCGGCAGCGACGAATGGCTCGGACGGGTCGACCGCCGCGACTGCCTCAGCCCCCAGGCGGCCGACCAACTCGGCCGTCAAGGCACCGGGCCCACAGCCAACGTCCAGCACTCTCTGCCCCGCGGTCACCTCCGCGAAATCGGCAAGCTGGGGGGAGAGCTGCACGGAATACCGGCCCATAAAGCGGTCGTACGACTCTGCAGCGACGTCGAAGCTCACCGAGCGACCCTAGCTCGGGCCTAGGATGCAAGCGATGCAGAGCATCATCTGCCCGGTCTGCGGATTCATCGCCGAGACGACGGACGGCTCTCGACTCCGCACGGTCTGGGCCGATCATCTGCTCGGCGGATGCGGGGACGACGTTGCCGCGATCACGACAGCGATGGAATCCTGCGTCGAGCAGCGGCAGGAGCTCTGGCGCTCCGGGATGACGGATGACGTTCGCAGCTTGACGGCGACGATCGACCTGCTCTGGGAAGCGCTGCGCTACGCACGCTTGGCCGAGCGTCCAGTGGCTGCGGCCTGACGGTCCGGGTCGCGGACCCGGAACGCACAGCGACTGTCATCATCTGCCGGCGATGAAGGTGGTCGTGACCGGTGCGAGCGGAAAGGCCGGCCGCGCGGTGGTTCGCGGCTTGCTCGAGCGCGACCACGACGTCCTCGCCGTCGACCTCGTCGCGCCCCAGGAGCAGCTTGCGTCCTTCCTGCGCGTCGACCTGACGGAGCTGGGACAGACGGTCGAGTGTCTCGCGGGGGCCAGCGCCGTCGTGCACCTGGCTGCGATCCCGGCGAGCGGCATCGTGACCGAGGAGGCGACCTTTCGGACGAACATGTTCAGCACGTACAACGTCTTCGAGGCGGCGCGGCTGCTGCGTCTTGACCGCGTGGTCTGGGCTTCGAGCGAGACGATCCTGGGGTTGCCGTTCGAGCGGGAGCAGCCCGCATACGCCCCGATCGACGAGGACCATCCCGCCTACCCGGAGTCGAGCTACTCCCTGTCGAAGCTGCTTTCGGAGGAACTCGCCCGGCAGCTCAATCGGTGGACGGGGACACCGTTCATGGCACTGCGCTTCTCGAACATCATGGAGCCGGAGGAATACGAGCGGTTCCCCTCGTTCTGGGACGACGCCCGTCTACGCCGCTGGAATCTGTGGGGCTACGTTGATGGACGCGACGTCGCAGAAAGCTGCGCGCTGGCGCTCGAGCGCGACGTGACGGGCGCCGAGCACTTCATCATCGCCGCCAGAGACACGGTCATGAACCGGCCGAGCCGCGAGCTGATGTCGGAGGTGTACCCGGAGGTCCCGTACCGGCCGACAGCGGGGGACTACGACACGCTGCTCTCGAACGAGAAGGCGCGGGCCATGCTCGGCTACTCGCCGCAGCATTCGTGGCGCGACCATCTGGTTGCGGTATCCGGGTAGCCGCCAGGCGCCTGTCTCTTGGCAAATATCGGATTCAAGGCTACTGTCTGCGCGCGAGGGTAAAGACGCCGGCCGAACGACTTGCGGCCGGCACTACACAAGGGGGGAGTGAATGATCAAGCGAATTGTCCTGCTCGCTGCGCTCGTCGTCGTCCTGGCGATCGGCGTGGGTCCGGCAGGCGCGATCACTGACGGCGCGCCCGATGGCAACGGCCATCCGTACGTCGGACTGATGGTGGCCCAGACCGCCAGCGGAGCCCCGCTGTGGCGCTGCAGCGGCACGCTGCTGTCGTCGAAGCTGTTCCTGACGGCCGGCCACTGCACCGAGGCACCCGCTGCTCACGTTGAGATCTGGTTCGCCTCCAACGTGGAAGCCGGGATCCCGGCTAACGGCTACCCGTTCAACGGCGACGTCGGCGGCACTCCGCAGACGCACCCGGACTACGACCCGAACCGGTTCTTCGTCCGCGACATGGGTGTCGTCGTGCTGGACAAGGCAATGAAGATGAGCAAGTACGGCAAGCTCCCTGCGGTCGACCAGCTCGACGCGCTGAAGCCGTCGTCGAGCACGACGTTCACGTCGGTCGGTTACGGCCTCCAGAAGAGCTTCCCGACTGCGGCCGCGTGGAAGAACGAGGCTCAGCGCGTCCGCATGGTGGCAACACCGCACCTGCTCCAGATCAACACGGGCTTCGTCGGTGACTTCTCGATCCTGCTGTCGAACAACGCGAACACCGGCGGCACCTGCTTCGGCGACTCCGGCGGTCCGAACTTCATCGGCTCGTCGAACGTCATCGCGGGCGTAACCTCGTTCGGCCTCAACAGCAACTGCGCCGGGACGGGCGGTGTCTACCGGGCCGACAGGAGCTGGAACCTGGACTGGCTCAAAACGTTCATGCCCTAGAGCGAACTGAACACCTGCAGGATCGAAGGGCCGCCGACAGGCGGCCCTTCTCGTGCCACCAAATGTCCAGACGCAAGTTTCGGCGCGCAGCACGGTCTCTTTCTCCGGAGCCCGGCGCACTTTGCACTGCGGTGGCCGGTCACCGCCGGCTGAGGTCCGCGCCGGGCTCCGTCTCAGCCGGAGAAGCGGCCGACGAAGATCGCGACGAGCGAGCCGGCCGGAATGTTGGAGCTCGCGCGGGGCTGCTGCTCGACGACGAGGCCGTCCTGGCCCTGGTTACTCGTCGGACGGTTGAGCACCAGGACGCGGAAGCCTGCGGCGCGCAATGCGCTCGCCGCGGCCGCCTGATCCTGGCCGACAACGTCCGGGACGGCGGCCGCCGGCTGGGGGTTCGACCCGGTCGAGACGTTGAGCCGCACGGGTGAGCCCTGCGGCAGCGTCCTGCCCGGGGCGGGCCTCTGCGAGATGACCCCGCCGGCGGGCCGGCTCGAACGGACGTAGACCACGATCGGGCGCAGCCGGAGCACGTTGAGGCGGCGAAGGGCAGGGGCCGCGGCGAGCCCGACCACGCGCGGCGCGCGCACGTTGGAGGCCGTTGTCGTCGTCGCCGGCGCGGTCGTCGTGGCGGTGGTGGTTGTGGTCTCGACGGTCGTCGTCGCGCCGCCGGGGCCGGTCGAGATGTTGAGCACGACCTCGGAGCCCTTGTCCACTTCTGCGTCTGCCGGCGGCTTCTGGGCGACGACCGTGCCTGCGGGCCGACCGGAGGTCACGTTCTGCAGCACGGGCTTGAGCCCCAGCCCCGTCAACCGGTCAACGGCTTCCCCCTGGCTCAGCCCGACGACCGACGGGACGATCACCGGCTTGACTCCGCTCGACACGACCAGCGTCACGGTGGTTCCCCGCGCGGCCGTCACGCCGGCGACAGGCGTCTGCTCGAGCACGATCCCATTCGGGCGCGAAGACGCGCGACGTCTGACCTCGACCTCGAAGCCTGCGTCCTCCAGCCGTTGCCGCGCTTGCCGGAGCGGTAAGCCGGTCACGTCGAGCACGGCGAGCCGGCCGCTCGAGATAAAGATCGTGACGCTCTGCCCTTCTTCGAGCTGCGTGCCGGCGCCGGGCCGCTGCGCGAAGACGACACCGGCCGGGCGGTCGCTCTGCCCCGTCCGCGGCAGGGCTTCGAGGCCACGATCCTGGACGCGTTGTGCGGCGACGGTCTCGCGCAGCCCGATCACGTTCGGTACGGTCGTCTTGTCGTCGCCCCGTGAGAGGAAGTACCACGCGAGCAGCCCGCCGACGACGAGCAGCAGGAGCAGCAGCAGCCACAGCCACCAGTAGCGCTCGGGCGGAGGCCGGACCGGTTCGTCCACCTCTTCCTCGGCGGTGGTTGGGGGCACGAGCCGGCGGACCATCTCGTCGATGCGCCCCGCACGGGCACGGCGGCCTCGGGCACGGCCGATCCAGCTCAGCCAGTCGGCCTGGCGCCCGGCCGGCAACGCGAGAAAGCGCTCCTTAGCTTCGGGAACGCGAACGAAGGCGGCCGCAACGTCCGCGGGTAGCTCTCGGCGAGTGGCCATCTCCGCACGTGTTGTCCCTTGGGACGAACTCGTCAAACTTCCAGCCCGTGCTTGCCATCACGCCGCCGCCGCGCGTGTGCCTCGACCCGGGCCACGGCACCGCTCCCGTGATCGGTCGTCAGCTAGAGCCGATCGGGCCGGGCTCCTCGCAGCGGAAGATCAAGGACGGCGGCGGCGCTCCCGGCGAGGCATCTGTCGCGCTCGCGATTGCGCAGCGGACGCGCGCGCTTCTCGAGCGGGACGGCTACCGCGTCGCCATGACCCGTACCGCGCCCGGATACGCCGGCGGGAACATCGCGCGCGCCCGGTTCTGCAACCTCCGACACGCGGCGTTGATGGTGCGCATCCACGCCGACGGTTCGGCGGACTCGTCGAGACACGGCGTGCACACGCTCTATCCCGCATTCCGTCGCGGCTGGACCGACGACATCTACGCGAGCAGCCGCCGAGCGGCGGGAAAGGTGCAGGCTGAGGTCGTTCGTCAGACGGGCGCGCGCAACCTCGGCCTCGTCCCTCGATCCGACCTGACCGGGTTCAACTGGGCAAACGTGCCGGCAATCCTCGTCGAGACCGGCTTCATGACGAACCCACGCGAACGCCGGCTGCTCGAGTCAAACGCGTACCAACTGAAGGTCGCGCGCGGACTCGCAGCCGGGGCGAAAGCCTTCCTCGGACCCTAAGCGCACTCGGCGCAGGCGCCCGTGAGCACGACCTCGTGCTCCTCGACCGCATAGCCGAGACCGCCGGCGATCTTGTCGATCGCACGCTCGAGGCGAGCATCGCTGAACGCCTCGACCTTCCCGCAGTCCCGGCAGACGAGGTGGTGGTGATGGTCGCCGTCCGGTTGTGACGACTCGTAGCGCGCGACGCCGTCGCCCGCATCGATCCGCTTCACGAGCCGCAGGTCGGCAAGGGTCTCGAGCGCGCGATAGACGGATGCGATTCCGACCGGCCGCCGCGCGCGGCGGAGCGAGTCGAAGATCTCCTGCGCGCTCATACAGCAGTTCTGACGGCCGAGCAACTCGACGACCGCATGCCTCGCGCCGCCCCGGCGGTAGCCGGCCTCGGCCAGGGACTCGAACGCATGACTAGCCCAACGCATTGCACGCAGTGTATCGTCCCGAGCATGATTTCGAGAATCGTTCTCATTCTGCTGTTGGTGGTCACGGCAGTGGGATGCGGAGCAGGCTCGAGTGCGGCTCCAAACCGCACCTCGGTTGTCGCGGCCTTCTACCCGCTCGCGTATGCCGCAGAGCGAGTCGGCGGGGAAGCCGTTCAGGTGGAGAATCTGACGCCACCCGGAGCCGAACCGCACGACTTCGAGCTCGCGCCGAGCAGCGTCGCAGAGCTCGACCAAGCAGACGTTGTCCTCTATCTCGGTCACGGCTTTCAGCCGGCGGTCTCAGCCGCGGTGAAAGACGCACGCGGAACGGTCGTAGACCTGCTCGCCGGACTTCCGCTGCGTCCGAACACGACCGGCGAGCAGGGTCTGAGCGCGGACCCACATGTGTGGCTCGACCCGATCCTGTTCAGCCGGATGGTCGAGCGGATCGGGACCGTCCTGCACGCGCCTGGCCGCGCCGAAGCGCTGGTCGCCGACTTGCGCCGGCTCGACCGCGCTTATCGAACCGGCCTTGCGCAGTGCGCGCGCCGGGAGATCGTGACGAGCCATGCCGCGTTCGGCTATCTCGCTCAGCGCTACGACCTGACCCAGGTCTCGATCACCGGACTCGAACCGGAAGCGGAACCGAGCGCCAAGGATCTGGCGGGCGTCGTCAAGCTGCTGCGCCGCACGCATGCGACGACCGTCTTCTTCGAGACGCTGGTCTCGCCACGGCTCGCAGAGACCGTCGCCCGCGAGGTGGGGGCACGGACCGCTGTCCTCAATCCGATCGAAGGGCTGACCCCGGCGCAGCAGGCGCGCGGAGCCGACTACCTCTCCGTCATGCGACAGAATCTGGTCGCGCTGCGGCGCGCCCTCGGATGCCGCTGACCGTCCGCCTCGACCACGTCTCCTTTGCGTACGGCCACGGTCCGCCTGTGCTT
>Ga0184609_10000287_pt1 | contig 14442 bp, 13 predicted proteins | sample PLM1_60_coex_FD_133165 | JGI IMG/M metagenome (GOLD analysis project Ga0184609, IMG submission 133165) | Groundwater sediment microbial communities from an aquifer in East River, Colorado, USA - PLM1_60_coex | ecosystem: Environmental > Terrestrial > Soil > Riparian zone | place: USA: East... | reverse complement strand
CTAGCGACCGTGCTGGCACGGCGAGGGATCGACCAGGACACCGCGCGGGAGGTGCTGACCCGGTTCTCCGAGGTAGGGCTGATAGACGACGCGGCGTTCGCGGAGAGCTTCGTGCACTCCGGCCACAACTACCGGGGTCTGGGCCGCCGTGCCCTGGCCGCCCAGTTGCGCCGGCGCGGCGTGGACGAGCAGACCACCAGCACAGCGGTCGCCGCGGTCGACCCGCACGCCGAGGAGGACATGGCCCGCGCGCTGGTCCGGCGCCGGCTGGCCGGTGGTGCGAGCGGCGGCACCGACGAGGTGACCACCATCCGCAAGCTTGTGGGCATGCTGGCACGCCGCGGCTACCCCGAGGGACTGTCCTACCGCGTCGTCCGCGACGAGCTGCGCGCCGCCGGCCGGGACTCGGACAAACTCGACGACATCGGCATTGATTGACCAGCGCTGGCCGTCGATATCACGTCAGCAATCCTCGAAGTCGCGCCGCATTCTCCAGGTCCTGCCGGAAGCTGCCCAGTGGTATCGCGTTCATTCATCGACCGATGAACAGGTACTCGAACGCAGCCCGCCGCGCGGCCGTGGCGTGCGTGCCGAATGAGTACCTATGGTCTATTCGCCGTACCTCGACATCGTTCTTGTACTCCAGCAGCAATGCTTCCACGGTTTCGGCGTCCGGTACGGCGTTGGATGAGTATGACAACACGATGGTCGAGTTCTGGAATCGCGCAAAACAGCGCCCGAGGGCTGCGGTGACCGTGTGCTTGTATGAAAATGGGGTGTATGCCTTGGCGAGCTTCTTGGTCCGGGTGTCCTGCAGGATCGTCTGGTTGCGCCAGTAGACCGAAAGCCCTTCGAGAAAATGGTACCGCTTTATGTAACAGTTGTCATCGCGAGGTGGGGCATACGGCGGATCAAGGTATGCGATGTCGAAGTTGGCCTGATCGATTTCAAATACGTCACCACGGACCGCCCTGCTCGGCCGGTGACTGTCGAAAACAACCCGATTGTACTCCGCGGCACACTCTCTGAAATGTTGACAGATGGGGAGGCGCAAGTCACGACGGCCATCATCGTATCGCAGGCCGGTAACCGTGAAGACTCCCCGTGGTTGCTTACGAGCCGCCGCAAGTACGAGAGCTGAGACGGCCAATGCCTTCTTGTTGCCGGTCAACAGATCGATATTTGACCACGCGGAGTCAAGAAATCTCAGGTCGTCCGGTGTGAAGTACAGCCCATCGAAGGTTCGCTGTATGAAGTCGCGATCGTCGGCTGCCGGACCGCAGATGGTATCAAGGTCAGCTTCGGAGAGCTGGGCCGTCTGGTTCGCGACTGTCGCGGTGGCGATGACGGACGGGAAGTTGAGAAAGTCGTTGGCGGTGACTTCGTATCCGAGGCATTTCAGAGCATAGGACACCACGCCGCTGCCGGAGAAGGCATCAAGCGCAGTGCGACCGCCAATTTCGGCGAACACCTCGGCGAGATGCGGGATCAGGCGGTACTTCGATCCCATGTAGCGAAGCCGAGGATACTGAGCGGTGCGGCGGACCGCGTCGGCCACGGCGAGTTGGGGCGGGTCGAACAGCGTTGCCTGCACCATGGCACCCATCATGTCGGAACCCACCGACACGACCTCGGCCGGCGCGCCGTGCGAGGGACACGTCGACGGCGCGCGGGCCCGGACGGCCGGCTGGTGTGGCGTTGGCGACACCCCGGCCGACACCCGGCCGACACCCCGGCCGACACGCCGTAGTAGCGCTCGTCACCCCGAGGGTGCGGCGGTGCGGTCACCTGGCACGATGTCCGCACCACCCCACGAGGAGACCACGGTGGCTGCCGTATCAGCGTTGATCGGGGCAAGGAGATCATGACCGCTACCACGGGCACGAACGGTCGAGTCCAGGTGGCCGCACGCACCCTGCGCACGGACCGCTGGTGGCTCCAGCCGCTGCTGACCTTCGCCGGCCTGACGACGTTCGTGGTCTACGGCCTGGTCCGCACGTTCATGAACGACAACTACTGGGTGCCGGCGTACCACTATCTTGCGCCGTTCTACTCGCCGTGCCTGTCGCATGCCTGCCAGCCGGGGTCGAGCCACTGGGGGCAGTGGTTTCCCGACTTCGGGCCGCTGGTCACACCGCCGCTGTTCGTGCTGCCGTTCATCCTGGGCTTCCGGCTGACCTGCTACTACTACCGCAAGGCGTACTACCGGTCGTTCTGGCTGTCGCCGCCGGCGTGCGCGGTGGCTGAGCCGCACAAGCGGTACACCGGCGAGACGCGCTTTCCGCTGGTCGCACAGAACGTGCACCGGTACTTCTTCTACTCGGCGATCCCGGTGGCCATCGTCCTGACCTACGACGCGGTGATCGCCTTCCACGGCAAGGACGGCGGCTTCGGCATCGGCCTCGGCACCGTGATCCTGGTCGTCAACGTCCTGCTGATCTGGGCATACACGCTGTCCTGCCACTCATGCCGGCACCTGATCGGCGGGCGCCTGAAGCACTTCTCCAAGCACCCGGTGCGGTACTGGGGGTGGACCCAGGTCACGAAGCTGAACGCCAGGCACATGCCGCTCGCGTGGGTGTCGCTGTTCTCCGTGGGGTTCGCCGACCTGTACGTCGCGCTGGTGGCCAGCGGCACCATCACCGACCTGCGCATCTTCAACTGAGGTAGGAACCGAGAATGACCGAGGTCGAGCGGCACGCCTACGACGTCGTGGTGATCGGGGCCGGCGGCGCCGGCCTGCGCGCCGCGATCGAGGCCCGCGAGCAGGGCAAGCGAACCGCGATCATCAGCAAGTCGCTGTTCGGCAAGGCGCACACGGTGATGGCCGAGGGTGGCTGCGCCGCGGCGATGGGCAACGTCAACTCCAACGACAACTGGCAGGTGCACTTCCGCGACACGATGCGCGGCGGCAAGTTCCTCAACAACTGGCGGATGGCTGAGCTGCACGCCAAGGAGGCGCCGGACCGGGTCTGGGAGCTGGAGACCTACGGCGCGCTGTTCGACCGGACCAAGGACGGCCGGATCAGCCAGCGCAACTTCGGCGGGCACACCTACCCGCGGCTGGCTCACGTCGGCGACCGCACCGGGCTCGAGCTGATCCGCACCATGCAGCAGAAGATCGTCTCGCTGCAGCAGGAGGACCACGCCAAGACCGGCGACTACGAGGCCAACCTCAAGGTCTTCGCCGAGTGCACGATCACCGAGCTGTTCAGGGACGGCGGGGACGGCGGCCGGATCAGCGGCGCGTTCGCTTACTGGCGCGAGTCCGGCCGGTTCGTGCTGTTCGAGGCGCCGGCCGTGGTGCTGGCCACCGGCGGCATCGGCAAGTCGTTCAAGGTCACCAGCAACTCGTGGGAGTACACCGGCGACGGGCACGCGCTCGCCGTGCGCGCCGGCGCCACGCTGATCAACATGGAGTTCGTGCAGTTCCACCCGACCGGCATGGTGTGGCCGCCGAGCGTTAAGGGGATCCTGGTCACCGAGGGCGTCCGTGGCGACGGGGGAGTGCTGCTCAACTCCGACCAGAACCGGTTCATGTTCGAGTACGTGCCGGACGTGTTCAAGGGCCAGTACGCGGACAGCCAGGAAGAAGCCGACCGCTGGTACACCGACCAGGAGAACAACCGGCGCACGCCCGACCTGCTGCCACGCGACGAGGTGGCGAGGGCGATCAACTCCGAGGTCAAGGCCGGCCGCGGATCGCCGCACGGCGGCGTGTTCCTCGACATCGCCAGCCGGGTGCCGGCCGAGGAGATCAAGCGGCGGCTGCCGTCGATGTACCACCAGTTCAAGGAGCTGGCCGACGTCGACATCACGGCCGAGCCGATGGAGGTCGGCCCGACCTGCCACTACGTGATGGGCGGCGTCGAGGTCGATCCGGACACCGGGCAGTCGACGGTCGCCGGGCTGTTCGCCGCCGGAGAATGCTCCGGCGGCATGCACGGCTCCAACCGGCTGGGCGGCAACTCGCTGTCGGACCTGCTGGTGTTCGGCAAGCGGGCGGGTGCCGGCGCGGCGTCCTACGTGGACGGGCTGGCCGGGCGGCCAGCGGTGGCACAGGAGGACGTGGACGCCGCCGCCCGCCGCGCGGTCACGCCGTTCGACGGGGCCGAGGCCGGCGCGACCGAGAACCCGTACACCGTGCACGCCGAGCTGCAGCAGACGATGAACGACCTGGTCGGGATCATCCGTATCCAGGAAGAGATCGAGCTGGCGTTGCAGAAGCTGGGCGAGCTGAAGAAGCGGGCCAGCAACGTCATGGTCGAGGGCCACCGCCAGTTCAACCCTGGCTGGCACCTCGCGCTCGACCTGCGGAACATGCTGCTGGTGAGCGAGTGCGTGGCTCGGGCCGCGCTGCTGCGCACCGAGAGCCGCGGCGGCCACACCCGCGAGGACCATCCGGGCATGGAGCCGCCGTGGCGCAACCGGCTGCTCGTGTGCAGCCTCGCGTCCGGAGAGGACGACGACCGCGTCAAGGTCGAGCCACAGCCGCAGGTCCCGATGCGCCAGGACCTGCTCGAGCTCTTCGAGCTGCCCGAGCTGGAGAAGTACTACACCGAGACCGAGCTGACCGACCACCCCGGAAAGCAGGGCTGAGATGTCCTACCAGGCGAAGTTCCGGGTCTGGCGCGGCGACGCCGGTGGCGGCGAGCTCGAGGACTTCACCGTCGAGGTGAACGAGGGCGAGGTGGTGCTCGACGTGATCCACCGGTTACAGGCCACCCAGTGCGGTGACCTGGCCGTCCGGTGGAACTGCAAGGCCGGCAAGTGCGGCTCGTGCTCCGCCGAGGTCAACGGCCACCCCGAGCTGATGTGCATGACCCGGATGTCCACGTTCACCGAGGACGAGACGATCACGGTGACCCCGCTGCGGACCTTCCCGGTGCTGCGCGACCTGGTCACCGACGTCTCGTACAACTACACCAAGGCCCGCGAGGTGCGCTCGTTCGTGCCGCCGAAGGGTCTGCAGCCCGGCGAGTACCGGATGCAGCAGATCGACGTGGAGCGCTCGCAGGAGTTCCGCAAGTGCATCGAGTGCTTCCTGTGCCAGAACACCTGCCACGTGCTGCGTGACCACGAGGAGAACATGCCGGTGTTCGCCGGTCCGCGGTACCTCATGCGGGTCGCCGAGTTGGACATGCACCCGCTGGACGGGGCCGCCGAGGAGGGTGTCGACCGCAAGCTGAGCGCGCATCAGGAGCACGGCCTCGGCTACTGCAACATCACCAAGTGCTGCACCGAGGTCTGCCCGGAGCACATCAAGATCACCGACAACGCGCTGATCCCGCTCAAGGAGCGCGTCGCCGGTCGCAAGTACGACCCGCTGGTGTGGCTCGGCAACAAGATCGGCCGCCGGCCGCGGGCCTGAACACCCGACGAGGCAGTACAGCATGCACGCCCTAGGCCACCCGTGGCGTCCGGTTGACCGGCCGGACGAATCGATCACCACTGGGCGACTTAATCCGTAGTTAGGGCTACCGTACGCTGCGCTCGTATTATCACCCGTCTGGGTCTAGCCACCGGCATCTAGCGTGAGAAATATAGATCCCCGGCCACCGTTCGCCGCTAACCCTCGAAAGGGGCAGCGGACACGTTGTCCCATTCGCGCAGTTTATGCGCTGGGACGTGGTGGTGGAAAGCAACACAAACGAAATGGCTGGAGGTTGTTGCCGTGCCGACGGAATCCTTCTTGGCAAGCCTCGCCGAGAAGGTGCCGAGGTCGAGACCGTTATCACCCAGCACTGCGGGGTGCTGGAGGCCGCCGTGATGGCGACGCCTGACGAACTGGCCGGGCATCGCCCCGCCTGCCGTGATCCGGCGCCAACCCGGCGCGGCACCGGGCGGCCTCCAGCTATGCTGGCCTCGAGCGTCGATGCTGACCAGCAGTTCGACGCCGATTACGACCCGCTCGACAACGGCGTCGTGGACAGCATCGGCTTGTTGCGGCTGAACGAAATGGACCTCGCATCGGGACAGTTTCCGGTCGGTCAACGCCATTCGCACGTTCATCGTCGAGGCGAGCGCGAACGGGCGCCCTGCAAATACGAGGAGCCAATTGAGATGATCGCGCGCGCTAAGTCCGACGGCTTGGTAGTCGACTGCGGCAATGGGCCTGAGTTACCAATTCCTGCTCGCCGCGAGGATGCCCTGCGCAGCGCCACGCTGTCCATCCCCGAGCCGGCAGGGGTGTAGTCCGGTGCGCGCGGACAGCTGGGGTTGGGCCGCCACGATAGGCATCCTGGTGATCCACAAGGACCCGGTGCCGGAGGCCGAGCTGTGGGCGATGGCCCCATCGGGGGTGACGCTGCACACCGCGCGGTTCGAGAGCCCGCGGCGGCGCGGGCACGACTACGGCGAGGACGCCGCGCTGGCGGTCGCCGAGTCCGCCGACGTTGCACGCGGGCTGGATTTCTTCGCGCAGCTCGAGGTGGACGTCGTCTGCCTGTGCTTCGGCTCGGCCAGCTTCCTCGGCGGCCCCGGCTTCGACGCCGCGTTCGCCGCCTCGGCGTCGAAGCTGGCCGGTGGCACGCCGGTGACGACCGCCGCGGCCGCCATGCTCGACGCGCTGCGGGCCACCGGGGTCTACCACCCGGTGCTGGTGAGCCCGCCGTGGTTCACCGCAACCAACGCAGCGGCCACCGAGCGCTTCTTCGCCGACGCCGGCATCGAGATCGCCGGCACGGTGCGGTTCGACCTCGGCCCCGGCTGGCGAGGGCTGGAGACGTTCGAGATCTACGACAACGGCGGGCACTGGTACGTCCGGCCCGAGGAGGTCTACCGCCAGGTACGCCGCTCGTTCCCGGCGACCGCCGACGGCGTGCTGATCCCCGGCAGCAGCTTCCGCTCGCTGGAGGCCATCGAGATGCTGGAACGTGATCTCGGCGTGCCGGTGGTCGCCTCCAACCAAGCCTGCCTGTGGCACTGCCTGCAGCTCGCCGGCATCCACTCGGTGGTCAGCGGCTGCGGCCGGCTGTTCGACCGCCGCCTGCCCGGCCTGTGCCGCCGGGCCGTCCTGGCCAGTCACGACTGACGAAGTGTGCTCCGTCGCCAACGCCTCGTTCCTGGTCCACGAACTCGACAGCATCGGGGATTTGATCTTGTGATGGCCCGCTGGTGTCGAGTTCGTGGACGGCGGAGCAGGCCTCCGCACCCTCGCTACGGAGTGGCGCCACCCACCCCACTGAACGCGGCGGCCTACAGCGTGGCGTCGCCGGCCGGGATGATGACGAGGGGCGGCTGCTCCGGCGCCAGCTCGGTGGGTCCGCGGCCGGCCGGGATGCGCTTGCTGCGGCGGTTGCGGGACTCCAGGTAGGTGGCCAGCCAGGTCAGGAGCAGGCAGAGGGTGATGTAGATCGAGGACACCACGATGAAGACGGGGATGAGCGGCCGGCCGAACTGGAAGGAGCCGCCGATGTTCTGGGCGTAGCGCAGCAGCTCGTAGTAGGTGATGAGGAAGCCGAGTGCGGTGTCCTTGAGCAGCACGACGAGCTGGCTGATGATCGCGGGCAGCATCGCGCGCAGCGCCTGGGGGAGCAGCACCAGGGTCATCACCTGGGTCTTGCGCATGCCGAGGGCGTAGGCGGCCTCGCTCTGGCCGCGCGGCAGCGAGAGGATGCCGGCGCGGAAGACCTCGGCGAGCACGGAGCCGTTGTAGAGCATCAGCCCGAGCACCAGGGCCAGGAACGGCGTCATCTTGACCCCGGACGCCGGCAGCCCGTAGTAGAACACGAAGATCAGGATCAGCAGCGGGATGGCCCGGAAGAACTCCACCACCAGCACCGACGGCAGGCGCAGCCACCGGTGCTCGGACAGCCGGCCCGCGGCGAAGACCGCGCCGAAGGCCAGCGCGAGCACGGCGCCGGCCGCGAACGCCCGCAGCGTGCTGGACAGGGCCTTGATCAGGTCGCGCTGGATCTGCTCGTACTGCAGCCAGCTCCACAGCCTGCCCTCGAACTGCCCGGTGTCGTAGAACCGGTAGAGGACGTAGCCGAGCACGCCGAGCACGACGGCCGAGCCAAGCACCCCGGCCAGCCGGTTGCGCGCGACTCCGCGCGGCCCCGGGACGTCGAACAGCACGGCGGTCATCGGGCCACCCGCCAGCGCCGTTCGAGGCTGCGCTGCAGCATCGTCAGCGGGAACACCAGGATCAGGAAGCCGGCCGCCACCCAGAGCAGCCCGACCAGCACGTCCTCACCGCGTTCTGACAGGTTGTCGCGGATCGCGCCGGCCTCGAACACCGAGAAGCCGGCCGCGATCGTGGTGTTCTTCAGCAGCGCGATCTGCACGCTGGTCAGCGGCGGCACCACCGACCGGATGGCCTGCGGCAGCACGACGCTGCCCAGCGTCTGGGCGAACGTCATGCCCAACGCGCGGGACGCCTCGGCCTGCCCGACGTTGACGGTGTTGATGCCGGAGCGCACCACCTCGCACACGAACGCTGTGGTGTACACGGTGAGCCCGATGCACGCCGCGGCGAAGAACGAGATCTGCACGATCTGCAGCAGCGGGTAGGCGAAGGCGAAGAAGAACAGCACGAGGGTCAGCGGGGTGTTGCGCACGACGGTCACGTACGCCGTGCCGGCCACCCGCAGGATCGGCACCGGGCTGACCCGCATCATGGCCAGCACGGTGCCGAGCACCAGCGAGCCGATCGACGCGATCAGGAACAGCTTGATCGTGTTGGCGAACCCGGTGACGAACAGGTCGGTGTTGTGGGCGAGCACGCCCCAGACGTCACCCATCGCGCGTCCTCACGCCATACCTCCATGGGGTGAATGGACCATTCGCACGCCGCGCTAGCGGTGGAATGGTCCATTCACCTCGAAATGGGATCAGTACCGCTCGACCTTCGGCGGGGTGGCCGGCGAGCCGGACTTGCCCAGCGTCGCGTCGTAGATCGTCTTCCACTCGCCGCTGCTGATCGCGGCCTCGAGGATGTCGTTGATCTTGTCGCGGAGCGCCTTGTCGTCCTTGGCGAGGCCGATGCCGTACTTCTCGGTGGAGAAGGTCTTGCCGACGACCTTGAACTTGTCCGGCTCCTGCGCGGCGTAGCCCTTGAGGATGGCGTCGTCGGTGGTCACCGCGTCCACCTCGCCCTGCGACAGCTTGGTGACGCACTCGGAGTACGTCTTGAACTCGACGATGTTGGTGTCCTCGGTGAGCTTCTGGTCGCGCACCCGCTGGATCGGCGTCGAGCCGGTCACCGAGCAGACCTTCTTGCCCTTGAGGGTGTCCGGGCCGGTGATCGCGGACTCGGCCTTGCGCACCAGCAGGTCCTGGCCGGCGATGAAGTACGGGCCGGCGAAGGAGATCAGCTCCTTGCGCTTGTCGGTGATCGAGTAGGTGCCGACGTAGTAGTCGATGTCACCGTTGACGATCGCCTGCTCGCGGGACGCCGACGGGATCGGCTTGTACTCGATTTTGCTCTGCGGGTCGAAGCCGAGCTGGCCGGCGATCAGCCTGGCGATCTCGATGTCGAAGCCGGAGAACTTGCCGGTGGTCGGGTCCTTCAGGCCCAGCCCTGGCTGGTCCTCCTTGACCCCGATCACGACCTTGCCGCGCTGCTTCATCTTGTCGAAGGTCGGCGAGCCGGCGACCGTCACGTTGGTCGCGGTGGTCTGGCTGACCGCGGATTCGCTGCTCGGCGTCCCCGACTTGCCGCATGCGGCAACAGTGCTGAGGGCGAGCCCGCCGACCAGTGCGCCCACCGCAAGGGTGCGCAGCTTCATCGTCATCTCCTTCAGTGGGTGAGGATCTTGCCAAGGAAGTCCTTGGCCCTGTTCGTCTTCGGGGCGGTGAAGAACTCGCCGGGGACGGAGTCCTCGACGATCTCGCCCTCGTCCATGAACACGACCCGGTTGGCCGCGCGCCGCGCGAAGCCCATCTCGTGGGTGACCACGAACATCGTCATGCCGTCGCGGGCCAGGGTGATCATCACGTCGAGCACCTCCTGCACCATCTCGGGGTCGAGCGCGGAGGTCGGCTCGTCGAACATCATCACCTTGGGCCTCATGGCCAGCGCCCTGGCGATCGCAGCGCGCTGCTGTTGCCCGCCGGAGAGCTGCGCCGGATACTTCTGCGCCTGGTCGGTGATGCCGACCCGCTCCAGCAGCTCCATCGCCGTCGTGCGGGCCTGTGCGGACGGCACCTTGCGCACCTTGGTCGGCGCCAACATGACGTTGTCCACGATGGTCTTGTGCGCGAACAGGTTGAACTGCTGGAAAACCATGCCGACGTCGGCACGCAGCCTGGCCAGAGCCTTGCCTTCCGCCGGCAGCGGCTGGCCGTCCACCTCGATGGTGCCCGAGTCGATCGGCTCCAGCCGGTTGATCGTCCGGCATAGCGTCGACTTCCCCGACCCCGACGGCCCGAGCACGACGACGACCTGACCCTTGGCCACCTCGAGGTTGATGTCCTTGAGCACGTGCAGCGGGCCGAAGTGCTTGTCGACGCCGACGACGCGGATCATCGGCGGCGATGGTCCCGCGGTGTCCGAAGCGCTCATGGGCCGACACCCTAATCCGAACGCGCCTCGAGGTGGTCCGGCGCCCAGGTGCTGTGACCGCACCGGTACCTAGCCGGGTCGCTGGCGGGATGGCCATCGGCGCAGCACCGCTCGGGGCCAGGACGGCCGGCAGGGCCGTAGGCTTACGCCTCGGAAAGGGGTGAGCGGTGTCCCGCAGCTATCAGATCCGAACCTACGGCTGCCAGATGAACGTGCACGACTCGGAGCGGCTGGCCGGCCTGCTCGAGTCGTCCGGCTGGGTGCACGCCACGGCCGACGACGCGTCACCGGACCTGGTCGTGTTCAACACCTGCGCGGTGCGGGAGAACGCCGACAACCGGTTGTACGGCAACCTCGGTCACCTGCGGCCGGCGAAGACCGCCCGCCCCGACATGCAGATCGCCGTGGGTGGCTGCCTCGCGCAGAAGGACCGCGGCGAGATCGTCCGGCGAGCCCCGTGGGTCGACGTGGTGTTCGGCACGCACAACATGGCGTCCCTGCCCGTGCTGCTGGAGCGGGCGCGGGTGCAGCAGGCCGCGCAGGTGGAGATCCGCGAGGCACTTGAGGTCTTCCCGTCGTCGCTGCCGGCACGCCGCGAGTCGGCGTACGCGGGCTGGGTGTCGATCTCCGTCGGCTGCAACAACACCTGCACGTTCTGCATCGTGCCGGCCCTGCGCGGGCGGCAGCTCGACCGCCGGCCGGGGGACATCCTGGCCGAGGTGCGGGCCCTGGTGGCCGACGGCGTGCTCGAGGTGACGCTGCTCGGCCAGAACGTCAACTCCTACGGGGTGTCGTTCGGGTCGCGGTCGGCGTTCGCCGCTCTGCTGCGTTCGTGTGGCACGGTCGACGGGCTGGAGCGGCTGCGGTTCACCTCGCCGCACCCTCGGGACTTCACCGACGACGTGATCGCGGCCATGGCCGCCACCCCGGTGGTGTGCCACCAGTTGCACATGCCGCTGCAGTCCGGGTCGGACACTGTGCTGCGGGCCATGCGGCGCTCCTACCGCGCCGGCCGGTACCTGGGGATCCTCGGCCGGGTGCGGGAGGCCATGCCGGACGCGGCGGTCACCACGGACATCATCGTCGGCTTCCCCGGCGAGACGGATGCGGACTTCGAGGCGACGCTGGACGTGGTGCGGGCCGCGCGCTTCGCCGGGGCGTACACCTTCCAGTACTCGCCGCGACCCGGCACAGTGGCGGCCTCGATGGACGGCGCGGTGCCTCCCGAGGTGGTGGCGCAGCGGTACCAGCGGCTGGTCGTGGTGCAGGAGGAGATCTCCTGGGAGCTGAACCGCGGGCTGCAGGGGCGCGAGGTCGAGGTGCTGGTCTCGTCGGGGGAGGGGCGCAAGGACGCCGCGACGGCGCGGATGTCCGGGCGGTCGCGGGACGGCCGGCTGGTGCACTTCACGCCGCTCGGCCCGGCCGTCGACCGCGCGGTGCGGCCCGGCGACGTGGTGCGGGCCGTCGTCAGCTACGGCGCGCCGCACCACCTGGTGGCCGACGGGCCGCTGCTGGCGCACCGGCGCACCCCGGCGGGGGACCACCATGAGGCAGGTGTGCGGCCGGGTGGTGCCGTGCCGGCGCCCATGCTCGAACCCGCGAGCGGTTCTTCGGCGGTGCCGCTGGGGTTGCCGACGGTGGGGCCGCCAGTTGCGGCGGCTTCGGACGCCGGTTGTGGGGTGGGTGCTGGACGGTGAGCGACGCCGAGCGCACCCCACCCGACGACGAGTTCGCCGCGCTGCGGGCCGAGATCGACCAGGTGGAGCGCGACGTCGTCGGCCACGTCGAGCCCGGCCGGTGGGCCATGGTGATCGCGGTCGGGGCGTTCGCGCTGCTCGTCGCGGCCCTGCTGCCGTGGGTCGGGCCCTACAACGGGTGGGAGGTGCTGCTCGGCCAGGCGTCCGGCGAGCACCGGATCGGCCTGCTGCCACGGCTCTTCGCCGCCAGCTCCCTGCTCTTCGGCGTGCTGCTCTCCGCGGTCACGCTGTTCACCCGGCGATGGGGCCTGGCCTGGCTGTGCGCCCTCGGCTCGGCGTTCTCCGTGGTCCACGGCATATGGGCGGTCTGGTCCCGGCAGACCGCCGTCGGCGACGCGCCCGGCCCGGGCGCCGGCATGGTGCTCGCGCTGCTCACCATGATCGTGCTGGCCGTGCAGTGGCTGCGCCTGGCGTTCTCCCGCCCCTGACCGGTCCGGTCTATTTGCGACGATGCGACATCGTCCCAGTAGAAGTGGGGAAATCCCACATCCTCGGGCCCCAACCAGGCGGCGGAAGCGGGCCTCAGCGGTCCGCGACGGCTTGCTCGGCGGCGGCGAGCCACTCGCGCCACTGGGCGGCCTGCTCGTCGGCGCGCCTCGCGCGGCGCTCGTCACCGGCGGCGCGGGCCTTGGCGGCCTGGGCCTCGAACTGCTCGACCCGCTCTCGGAACTGGTCGACGCGGGCCTGCGCCTCGGGGTCGCTGCGGCGCCACTGTGCATCCGCCGCGCCGCGCACCCGCTCCTCGATGGCGCGCAGCCGGTTCTCCAGCTCACGCATCCGCTCCCGCGGCACGTGCCCGACGGCGTCCCAGCGCTCCTGGATCCGATGCAGCGCGGCCCGCGCGGCCTCCAGATCGCCGGACGTGTCGATCCGCTCCGCCTCGGCGAGCAACTGCTCCTTGCGGCGAGCGTTGTCGATCAGCTCGGAGTCACGCTCGGTGAACGCCGAGGAGCGGTGCGAGAAGAAGGTGTCCTGCGCGGCCCTGAACCGCTGCCACAGCGCGTCGTCGGCGTCCTTCGGCGCCCGGCCGGCGGCTTTCCAGTCGGCCATGAGCTGCTTGTAGCGGCCAGCGGTGGCACCCCACTCGCTGGACTCGGCCAGCTCCTCGGCCTCGGCGACGATCTCCTCCTTGCGGGTCTTGGCCGCGCCGCGCTGCCGGTCCATCTCCGCGAAGTGCGAACCCCGCCGCCGGTTGAACGCGTCCCGCGCCTTGCCGAACCGCTTCCATAGCGCGTCGTCGGTCTTGCGGTCGACGCCACGGATCGTCTTCCACTCATCGAGGATTGCCCGCAGCCGGTCGCCAGCGCTCTTCCACTGCGTCGCCTCGGCCGCGATCTTCTCCGCCTCTTCGACCAGCGCCTGCTTGCGCGCGGTCGACTCGGCGCGGGCCGCGTCCCTGGCCTGCCGCGCGGCCCCGAGCGCCTGCTCGGCCCTGGCCAGCAGATAGTCCAGCTTGGCCGCCAGCCCGACCACGTCGCCGACGACGTGCGCCTCGTCCAACCCGTCGCGCAACTGCCGGACCGTGCTCATCGACTGCTTGGGATCGCCGTGGCCGGAGTCCAACCGGGTCGCGATCAACTCCACCTCGGTCAGCAGGTCGTCGAACCGGCGAGCGAAGTGCGCCAGCCCTTCCGCCGGCTCGCCGGCCTGCCACGACCCCACCGAGCGCTCGCCGTCCGCGGTCCGTACGTACACCGTGCCGTCGGTGTCCACCCGCCCCCATTTCGCCGGATCCGCCAGCGCCGAGCGCACCGTCGGCGCGTGCTCCGGGAGCGTGGCCGGTGGCTGCGGTGGCTGCTGGACACCCGCGGCCGCCCCCGGTGTAGCTGTCGTCGTGGGTGTGGCTGCCGTCGGTGCTGGGGCTGTCGCCGGTGCTGGGACTGTCGCAGGGCTGGCGTCCGCGGAGCTGGCGGCGTCCGGGCTGGTCACGGCGTCCGGGCTGGTCACGGCATCCGCGCTGGCCGCGGGGTCGGCACTGGGCGCCGCATTCAGCGCGAGGTCACTGCTCGCGTTATCCGGCTCGGCGACGTCGGCGGCGGTTACGGCGTCGGTCCTCGTTGCGGCGTCGGTCCTGGTGTCCGAGTCGGCCCGGGTCTCGGTGACGGTGGCGGGTGCGGCATCCGGTGTCCTGGTGTCGGTGGCGGGTGCGGCATCCGGTGTCCTGGTGTCGGTGGCGGG
>Ga0184609_10000284_pt1 | contig 14469 bp, 12 predicted proteins | sample PLM1_60_coex_FD_133165 | JGI IMG/M metagenome (GOLD analysis project Ga0184609, IMG submission 133165) | Groundwater sediment microbial communities from an aquifer in East River, Colorado, USA - PLM1_60_coex | ecosystem: Environmental > Terrestrial > Soil > Riparian zone | place: USA: East... | reverse complement strand
GGGTTGACCTCCTCATCCTCGACGAGCCGACGGCCGTCCTCACGCCACAGGAGACCGACGAGCTCTTCGCCAACCTCCGAACGCTGCGGGAGGCCGGGAAGACCATCGTGTTCATCAGCCACAAGCTCGACGAGGTACTCGAGATCGCAGACCGCATCACGGTGCTTCGGCGAGGCAAGGTCGTCGGCGAAGCGACGCCGTCAGCAACGTCGAAGGAGAAGCTCGCCGAGATGATGGTGGGCCGCCCGGTCCTGTTCCAACTCGAGAAGCCCGACGTGCAGATCGGAGAGTCCGTCCTCCGCGTTGAGGGGCTCTGGGCGGCGCCGGCGCTCCGAGGGGTCGATCTCGAGGTGAAGTCCGGAGAGATCCTCGGGATCGCCGGCGTCGAGGGCAACGGTCAGTTGGAGCTGGCGGAGGCCGTGGTGGGTCTACGACCGGCGCTGAGAGGCCGGATCACTCTCGACGACGCCGATGTCACGGGCTGGTCGGTGGACAAGAGGCGCGACGCCGGTCTCGCGTTCGTGCCGGCGGACCGGCACGGGCAGGGGCTCGTCCTCAACATGTCGCTCTGGGAGAACTGCATCCTCGGCCGCCAGGACGATCCCGGGTTCTCTCGATTCGGGCTCCTCCTCATCCGCAAGATCAAGGAGCTCGCTGCGAAGTTGATCCGTCTTTTCGACGTCCGCGCGAGGAGCCTTTCAGCGCCGGCCGCGTCACTCTCGGGCGGGAACCAACAGAAGCTGATCCTCGCGCGTGAGCTGGAGTCCGACCCTCGCCTCCTCGTCGCGGCGCAGCCCACCCGAGGGCTCGATGTCGGCTCGATCGAGTTCGTGTGGAGCCAACTGCTCGAGCAGAAGTCCGAGGGTCGGGCGATCCTGTTGCTCTCCGCCGAGCTCGATGAGATCTACGCGCTGTCCGACCGGATCCTGACGATCTACGAGGGAAGGATCACCGGCGAGCACTCGCCGGACGCGTCGCCCGAGCAGCTCGGCCTCGGGATGACCGGCGATCAGCGACAGGAGGAGGCGAGCTGATGGCGGTGGCAGCGACGCCGGCACCGGCTCGGCGTCTGCCCGCCTGGGCGCAAGCCGGGCTGGGTCAAGCGCTGGCGCTCGGTCTGGCGCTCGCCCTGGCTGCGCTGGTGGGTGGCGTCATCATCAGCCTCTATCACGAGAGTCCACTCGCTGTGTACGCGACGATCTGGCGATTCTCCACCGAGCGTCCATCCGACATCGGCCGTGTGCTCGAGAACGCCACTCCTTTGATCTATTCGGCGCTCGCAGTGGCGGTGGCGTTCAAGGCCGGGATGTTCAATATCGGCGTTGAGGGTCAGTACCTCGTGGGGATGGTGACCGCCGCGGCAGCGGCGGTCACGTTCGACTCTCTCCCTGCACCCGTGTTGCTGCCGTTGGTCGTCTTGGCTGCGATGGCGGGATCGATGATCTGGGCAGCGATCCCGGCCGTGCTGAAAGTGAAGACCGGAGCTCACGAGGTGGTAACCACGATCATGCTCAACGGGGTCGCGATCAGCTTTCTCGCGTGGGCGATCCTCCATCCGCTCAGGACGACGGACACCGGGTTGGTCGACCTGCGCACGGACATCTTCCCCGACGCCGCGATGTTCCCGACGATCGCCCACACCTTCGGCCTCGAAGAGCAGCTTCCCGAATCCGTCTACCTCACATGGCTCTTCCCACTCGCGCTCGTCGCCTGCGTGCTCGTGTGGTTCCTGCTGTTCCGTTCTCGGTTGGGGTACGAGGTGCGCGCCGTCGGATCCTCGGCCGGCTCGGCGCAGGCGGGCGGCATCTCGATCGGCGCGACCCAGATCAAGATCTTCCTCATCTCGGGGGCGCTCGCCGGCTTCGTCGGGCTGAACCAACTCCTCAGAGACAAGGGCTTCCTCGGCTCGAACTACGAGGCCGGTCTCGGCTTCGCCGGTATCACGGTCGCGTTCCTCGGCCGCAACCACCCAGCGGGCATCGCGGTGGCCGCCGTGTTGATCGGGATGCTCAAGCGGGGTCAGGACGCGCTCGCGCTCGAAACGAGTATCCCGGTCGAGATCCTGATCATCCTGCAGGGCGTCCTCATCCTGTCGGTCGTGATCGCCTACGAGATCGTGAACCGCCGTATCGCCCGGCGACGCCAGCACGAGGTGCGAGCGGAGGAAACCGCATTGGAGGAGGCTGCCTGATGCCATTGCTCGATCTGGGCGCTGCCATCGCTCTCTGCTTGAAGTACTCCACGATCATCTTCCTTGCCGGGCTCGGAGGTCTGTTCTGCGAGCGCTCGGGGATCGTCAACATCGGGCTCGAAGGCCTGATGGTCGTCGGCACGGTGATGGCGGCATGGGGAGCGATCGAGTTCGGTCCCGTCGAGGGGCTTCTCATCGGACTGCTCGCCGGGATGGTCTTCTCGCTCGTCCATGCGATGGCGACCGTGACGTTCCGTGTCGACCACATCGTCTCGGGCGTGGTGATCAACGTGGTCGCGCTGGGGCTCGCGAGGTTCCTCTCGCAGTTCTTCTTCGGGGCGGCAACGCAATCGGACTCGGGCATCCCCGACCTGCCCAAGCTCGACATCCCCCTGCTGAGCAGCCTTCCCTGGGGTCTCGGCCGCGCGTTCGAGAACATGTCGCCCGTCGTGCTGGTCGCATTCGCCCTGGTGTGGCCGGCGATCTGGGTGTTGAAGCGCACGAGGTTCGGACTGCGATTGCGCTCCGCGGGTGAGAACCCGGAAGCCACGCGGACGCTCGGCGTCCGCGTGGCACCGCTCCGCTACGCCGGTGTGATGATCTCGGGCGCCCTGGCGGGGCTGGCCGGAGGGTTCCTGTCGATCGAGGTCAACCAGCTCTACCACGAGGGTCAGACGCAGGGACTCGGTTTCATCGCGCTGGCCGCGCTGATCCTGGGGAACTGGCGGCCCGTCCCGCTCATGATCGGGGCACTGGTCTTCGGGTTCGCCCAAGCGATCCCGCTGCGCTTGGACGACTTCTTCCTCTGGTCGTGGCTGCCGGAACAGTTCATCCGCATGATCCCCTACGTCGTGACGATCGTCGCGATCGCGGGGTTCGTCGGGAAGGTGCAGCCGCCCGCGGCCGCAGGACGCGCCTACGAAGGGGCTGGCGGCACGTAGCTAGTCGGTGCCGTGAAGACGATCGCCGAAGTCCCCGAGGCCTGGCAGGATGAATCCCACGCCGTTCAGCTCGCGATCGAGGGCACCGGCGACGATCGGCACGTCGGGGTGGTCGGCCTCGATCCTCGCGGCGCCCTCGGGCGCCGCCACGATGCACACGAACGTGATCGACGTCGGCTTCGCGTTTGCCTTGACGATGGAGATCGCGGCACTGCCCGATCCCCCCGTCGCGAGCATCGGATCGAGCACGAGGGCTCGACGGCCCTCCATCCGGGGGAGCTTCGCGTAGTAGTCGCGGGGCTCGAGCGTCTCCTCGTCGCGCTCCATCCCCAGGTATCCGACGATCGTGTCGGGATACAGGTCCGTGACCGCATCGAGGAGCCCGAGCCCAGCCCTGAGCACGGGGATGGCGACGAGCGGCTCGACGATCTGCGCCGCCTTGGTCTCCTCCAGCGGCGTATCGATCGTGACCTTCTCGGTGAGGAGGTCGCGCGTGGCTTCGATCACGAGCAACCACCCGAGCCGGCGAGTGAGGGTGCGGAACTCGGCCGGGCCCGTCTCCCGCTCCCGGAGCCGGGCGAGGAGATCGTTGGCGAGGGGGTGGTCCAGGACCGTGATCGTCATCCGCCGCATCCTAGACCTGCTGAACTGCCTGGGCGGGGCTCTTTCGCTGCGGGCCTGGGCCCTTGTTGACACCGGCGCCGCCCGGCGGTCACCATGAGCGCTCATGCAGCGGTTCTTCGGCGAGTGGTACTTCTCCTTCGGGCGCTGCCCGGGGTAGCCACCTGCAGCCGAAAGAGCACAGGGGCCCCGGGGCAGAAGACCCGGGGCCGTTTCGTCCCCGGGGCCGTCCCGGCGTCGGAGGGGGTCGCGGATGGTCGTCGTGATGAAGCAGGGCGCGACGGAGGCGGACATCGAGGCCGTCTCCGAACGGGTGCGTGGCGCGGACGGTGAGGCCTTCGTTTCGCGCGGCGCCGTTCACACGATCATCGGTCTCGTCGGCGACACCGCCCGCTTCCAGGCGATCGACTGGAAGCAGATGGAGGGTGTCGATCATGTCATCCGGATCGGCAAGCCCTACAAGATGGTCGCACGGGACCTGCATCCCGAGACCACCACCGTCAAGGTAGGGACGACGCCGGTCGGCCGTGAGACGTTCACGCTGATCGCGGGGCCGTGTGCGGTGGAGAGCGAGGAGCAGACGATGGCCGCCGTGGAGGCCTCGAAGGCGGCCGGCGCCACGATCATGCGCGGCGACGTGTACAAACCGAGGACGTCACCGTACTCGTTCCAGGGGCTCGGGGAAGAAGGCCTCGAGATCCTGCAGGAGGTCCGACGGCGCACCGGCCTGCCGTTCGTGGTCGAGGTCGTCGACCTCAACCAGGTCGAGCACGTGGCCGAGGTCGCCGACTGCATCAGGATCGGCACGCGCAACGCTCAGAACTTCGAGCTCCTGAAGGAAGTCGGACTGGCGAATAAGCCGGTGATGCTGAAGCGCGGCCAGGCCATGACGATCGACGAATGGCTGCAGGCGGCGGAATACGTCGCGCAGCGGGGGAACTCGGAGATCATCTTGTGTGAACGGGGGATCCGCACCTTCGAACCGGCCACGCGCAATACGCTCGACCTCGCGGGCATGGCGGTGGCGCAGTACGAGTCCCACTTGCCCGTGATCGTCGACCCCTCGCACGCGGTGGGAAAGCGTCATCTGGTGGCGGCGATGGCGAAGGCGGCGGTGGCCGCCGGAGCGGACGCGGTGATGCTCGACGTACACCCGAACCCGGAGGAAGCGATGGTGGACGGGGCGCAGGCGCTCCTACCGCACGAGGTTGTGGAGCTGGGGAAGCAGCTGGCGGCGATCGCGGCGGCCGTCGGCCGGACGATGAACCGCTAGCGGCCGAGCCGTCAGGCGCTGGTCTCGAGGGCGGCGACGTTCGGGATGAGCTCGACGATGTCGCACTTCCCGCGCCAGCGCTTGAGCGACTCGTCGGGCGGCCCGACACGGCTCCGACGCCGGTCCACCAGCATCTTGGCGGCGGTCTCCCACTCGGGCCCTTCGAGCAGCCGCTGCGCGGCGGTGAATTCCTGGAGCGACGTATCGCGCAGCTTCCGCCGGGTCACGACCACCAGCTCTTGCGCGTCCGGGACGCCCGGCACGGTCTGCTCATGGAGGTCTGAATCCCGGCACGACAGCAGGTAGATCTTCCCGTCCTTGAATGCGAACCACACCGGTGCCATCCGCTTGTGGCCGTTCGTACGTGTCCCCACCCAGATGACGTCGGACTTCCGCAACCCCTCCTCGGTTTCCTTCGGAAGCTTTTGCGCCGCAGCCTGCACATACACAGGGAACTCGATCTCTCCGAGGATCTCGCCCTCGAGGATGAACGAAGCGACGTAGGTGCCTGTCTCTTCCAGGACCGCATCGTCGATGCGATCGAGCTCGGTGGTGAGGTCCATCGCGCCCTTCATCCGTCGCACCTGCGGGCCCCAGCGGTACAACGTGCGCCCGGAGGGGCCCACCAACCTGATCTCCTCGGACACGAAGCCCGTCGGGACCTTCCAGGCTCTGAAGATCACGAACGGGAGTGCCGGACCGGGCTGACCGATGAGGTAGATACCGTCCGGAGCCGTCTCCTGATACGCGTCCCAGACCCGCTCGTCGACGACGGCCGCTGAGATCAGCTCACCGATGGTCATCGTCGGGCGATGATAGCCGACCCGACTCTCGACCTAGACCGTCCGTGCGAGCCAGAGTCGAGGCTCGTGCAGCTCGGGGAGGGAGGGCATCGCATCCGCCGACTCCCACATCCGCGTGAGCGTGGCCTCGTCCGTCTGCTCGACGACGAATTCGCAGAACGCCCGGCCTTTCCGGTACTGCTCGCGCTTCATGTCCACGCCGAGCAGGCGCTCGAACACGGGGTCGCCGTGTTCGCCCTCGCGGTACCGCTTCATCGCCTCTTCGATCCGAGAGTAGGTACCGAGCAGCTCCGCGCCCACCGCCTGCATCACGTGGTCGCCGTAGCCTTCCGCGGCCGCCATGAAGGCCTGGATCCTCCCGAGCTTCAAGCGCTGCTCGTCGTCGAGGTCCGCCCAGAAGAGGCCTTCGTCGGACTCGGCGAGCTGTTGCAGCGCGGCTGGGTCGGCCGGGTCGAGCGAGCCGAGACGAGACTGCATCCCTTCGATATCCAGTTTCAGCGTCGACAGGTAATCGTCCAGGAGCTCCTGGAACCGGTCGCGGACCCATCCTTGCGCGAATTCGAACCGGTGGGTCACCTCGTGGAGCGCCACGAGCGTCCGGAACTCCCTCGGGTCGAGGGACCAATCTCGTTCGAACGCCGCCAGGTTCGGGACGACGAACAGGAGCTGTCCGGGGCCCGATCTCGGTAGGGCGACGTCGTACTGCCCGAGCACCCGCTGCGCGAGCATCCCGAGGACCTGGCCCACCTGGGTGCCGAGCAGAAGGGGGGAGAGCTGGCGCAGGAACGCCGAGACCTGCGCCATCTCCGGCGGAAGCTGCTCGCCCGAGCTCCGCTCGATGGCATCGGTGAGTCGCCGCGCCGCCGGTTCCAGGAGTGATTTCAGGCTCTCGGTGTTCGCGTTCACCCAGCCGGCACGGCGGACCGCGTGCACCTGCGCGACGTCCGCCGGCGCCGGCAGCCCGGTGAACCTCCCGACCTGCAGCTCGGCGACACGGACCGCCTCCTCGAGCATCCGGAGATCGCCCTCGGTGGGCTCGAGGTCCGGTCCGGCCTCGACCGCGTTCGCCACGCCGACCTGGCGGGCGAGCTCCCAGTTCACCGGGCCGCTCGAGGCGGACATGACCCGCTGCAGCTCGCGGAACAGGGGGGCGTCCCTGAAGGCGTCCGGATCGCCGGAGCCGAAGTCGAAGCCGCCGCTCATGCGCTCATCGTACGCGGGCCCTCCCGATACGATGTCCGCCGTGTCTCAGCCTGTCCTGGTTCGTATCTCGGCCGGGCCCCTCTCCGTCGACGAGGCCCTCGCCTTCGTCGGTGACCCCGGGGCCGGTGGGACCTGCGTGTTCGTCGGGACCGTTCGGGACCGCTCGGAGGCGGGGGACGTCACCGGGCTGCATTACGAGGCGTGGGACGAGCTGGCGAACGAGCGCCTCGGGGAGATCGCCGGCGAGATGCTCGATGGCTGGCCGCTTCGACGCGTGGCGATCCTGCATCGGACCGGGGACCTCGCGATCGGGGAGGCCTCGGTCGTCGTGGCCTGCTCGGCGCCGCACCGCGCCGAAGCCTTCGAGGCATGCCGTCACGGGATCGAACGTTTGAAGGAAGACGTGCCGATCTGGAAGAAGGAGGGCCTCGTCTCGGGCGAGGCACAGTGGATCATGGGGAGCTAGGTGGGCCGCGACCTCGCGATCGACCTCGGCAGCGCCAACACCCTCGTCTACCGGCAGGGGGACGGCATCGTTTTCGACGAGCCGACCGTGGTCGCCTTGCACGGAAGCAGCGGCGAAGTGATCGCGATGGGCGAAGAGGCCTGGCAGATGCTGGGTGGCGAATCCGGCAACGTGCTCGCCGTCCGTCCTCTTCGCCAAGGCACGATGACGGAATTCGATGTGACGCAACGGATGCTGGCGGTCGTGCTCCGCCGCGTCGGGGTCACCCGATTCCCGAAGCCGAGGGTCCTCGTCTGCGTTCCCCCGTCGTCCTCGGCCGTCGAGCGACGGGCGATCGAGCGTGCGATCCGCTACGCCGGAGGGCGACAGGTGGTTCCCGTGGAAGAGCCGCTCGCCGCCGCGGTCGGCGCGAACCTCCCGGTGCACGAGCCCCTCGGCAACCTGATCGTCGACATCGGCGGCGGGCGTTCCGAGATGGCGGTGGTCTCGATGGGCGGTGTGGTGTCGGGCCGCTCGCCCAGCGTGGGGGGATTCGACCTCGACGCGGCCGTGCAGGAGCACATCAGGGCGGAATACGGGGTGGCGATCGGGGAGAAATCGGCCGAGGAGCTGAAGATCGCGATCGGGTCGGCGTTCCCCTCGCCGACCGGCCGCGCCGCCAAGGTGATCGGCCGCGAGCTCTCCACCGGGAACACGGTCGAGGTCAAGGTGGACGAGGACGAGATCAGGCAGGCGATGGCTCTCACCGTCAAGAGGATCGTCGACGAGGCGAGGATGACTCTCGCGGAGGCCCCCCCGGAGCTTACCCACGACGTGCTGGAGACCGGGATGTTCCTGACGGGAGGTGGGAGTCTCTTGAAGGGTCTCGACATGCTCCTCGCTCAGGAGTGCGAGGTCCCTGTCCACGTGGTCGAGCGGCCCCTCGAGACCGTGGTGATCGGCGCCGGCCGGATGCTCGAGCACCTCGACGACTACCGGACCTCCTTCCAACTGCTCAGACGCGGGTAGCCGTGACCTTCTCGATCGTGGCCGCTGATCCGCTCGCCGGCGACTGGGGGGTGGCGGTCGCATCGAGGTTCCCGTGCGTGGGGGCGGTGGTGCCGTGGGCGAGGGCGGGCGTCGGCGCCGTCGCAACACAGTCCTGGGCGAACACCGCGCTGGGTCCGGACGGTCTCGGCCTGATGGGCGAGGGCGTTTCCGCCGACGAGGCCCTGCGCCGGCTCCTCGACAAGGACGAGGGCCGTGAGGATCGGCAGGTCGGATTCGTGGACCCGGCCGGTCGCGCCGCCACGTTCACGGGCTCGAAGTGCATGGGATGGGCGGGAGGCGCGACCGGCCCGGGGTTCGCCGCCCAAGGGAACATCCTCGTCGGCGAGCGGGTCGTTGCCGAGCTGGCCCGGGTGTTCTCAGAGACGGAAGCTGACCTGTGCGACCGGCTCCTAGCGGCGCTGCTCGCGGGCGACGCAGCGGGCGGGGACCGACGGGGCCGACAGTCCGCGGCTCTGCTCGTGGTCCGAGAGGGTGGCGGCTACGAAGGGCGGAACGATCGATACATCGACCTCCGGGTCGACGACCATCCCGAGGCTCCTCGCGAGCTCGCCCGGCTGTTCGAGGTCTGGGACACCACCATGCTGATCCGGAACGATCCGCTGCTGCCCGCCGGTCCGGAGCTGGTCTCGGACCTCCAACGGCGCTTGGCGGTTCTCGGGAAGTACGCCGGCGAGCCGTCCGGCGCCTACGACGACCCGACCCGGAAGGCGTTGGGGGAATGGGCGGGGGAGCACAACCTGGAGGGCCGATTGCGCGACGACGATCAGGTCTCGAACCTGCTCGTGGTGGAGATCCGCGACGTGACACCGGAGCTCACCACGCCCTAGGTCGCCGCTTTCTCGAGGAGGCCGATGACGGTGGAGCCGGCTAGGTAGACGGCGAACGCGAGCGCGGCCGCCGCGACCGCCACCGCCACCACCAGGCCTAGGCTCCCGATGAGCCGGTCGTGCCAGGTGCGCCGAGCGTTCGTGATCGAGAGCCTTTCGAAGTTGGTGGGGGGCGGGGGCGGCGCCTCCTCCGCAGGCGCCGCCCCCGCCCCCACCCACATCTCCGGGTTCTGCTCGAGGACCGGCAGGCTCGCCGACAGGCGATAGACCCCGACGCCCACGCCGACCGATATGGCGATGATCAGCACGTATCCCACGCGTTCGTCCTCCGGTCATCGAGGGTACCGCCACGGTCCCTCGGTAGCGACGACCCCGTGGCGAGACCCACGAGCAACCTACGCGCGACCCACAGCTACCATCGACCGATGCGGCGAGCTCTGCGCACCGGCGGCTTCGTGCTCCTCATCGCGGCAGCGTTCGGCGCGGGGTGGGTCCCCCTCCCGTTCTTCGCTCTCGGCCCGGGGCCGGCTCGCGACGTCGCTCCGCTGATCCACGTGGACGGTGCGCCGACCTACGGGTCGTCGGGGCGCCTCGTGATGACGACGATCCGGTTCACGCAGGTGACCGCGCTGGGGGCGATAGTTGCGTGGATCAACCCCGAGCAGGTGGTCGTGGACGAGGAGACCGTGTACCCACCGGGGCTCTCACCGTCGGAGGAGGAGCAGCGGGCGATCTCGCAGATGGATCAGAGCAAGATCGACGCCGCTGCCGTCGCTCTCTCCGAGGTGACGGAGTATCCGCGGGAGCACGGGGTCGGTGCCCTTGTGGAGTTCGTGGGCACCGGCTGCCCGGCTGACGGTCGCCTGTTCCCGGGAGACCAGATCGTGCGGATCGACGGCGAGCGGGTGGATTCGAGGCGAGAGGCGTCCCGGCTCATCGACGCGGTGCCTGCCGATGAGCCGATCGAGTTCCGTGTCCATGCCGAGGGCGAGGTGCACGACGTCAGCGTGAGGCGCGGGCGTTGTGCGGGCGTTGACGAGCCGGTGATCGGCATCCTTCTGGTCGACTCGTTCCCCTTCGAGATCACGATCGAAAGCGGGGACGTGGGCGGACCATCGGCGGGGCTGATGTGGGCCGTCGGCCTGTACGACCTCCTCACGCCGGGCGATCTCACGAGGGGGCGAACGATCGCCGGCACGGGCGCGATCGACCTCGACGGGAACGTCGGGCCGATCGGCGAGATCCTCGACAAGGTCGTGGCCGCGCGCGATGCGAGCGCGAACGTCATGCTGGTTCCCCGGGACAACTTCGACGAGCTCCGGCACGTCGACACGGGCGATCTCACGCTGATCCCCGTCTCAACCTTCGCCGAGGCTGTCGAGGCGCTCTCATCATCGGAAGCGGCGACCTGAGCTAGGCTGCACGCGATGGCCACCACCGTCCGGATCCAGAATGTGCGGCGCCGCTGGCCGTTGGCCGCGGTCGTCCTGATCGTGGCGGCCTTCCTACTTCTGTCGCTCCTCTCGAACTTCTACGTGGACATCCTCTGGTACCGAGAGGTCGACCTCTCACAGGTCTTCTGGACGAAGATCTGGGCCCAGGCCGGGCTCGCCTCCGCCTTCTTCGTCACGTTCTTCGCGTTGCTCCTGGTCAACCTGTACGTCACCCGACGGCTGGTCCCGAAGGTGATCGCCCTGACGCCCGAGCAGGAGATCGTCGAGCGCTTCCGGGAGAACGTGGAGCCCTATCTCCGGTGGGCCATCCCGCTCGGCGCCGCGGTCCTGTCCCTATTCGTCGGTCTCGCCGCATCTTCGCACTGGCAGGAGTTCCTGCTCTGGCGCTCGTCCGGCGGGATCGTGTTCGGCAGCCCCGAGCCCGTCTTCCACCGCGATCCGGCCTTCTACGTGTTCACGCTCCCGTGGCTGAAGTACCTCCAGGGCTGGTTGTTCGGTTCCCTCGTCGGGGTGACGGTGATCGTCGGGATCGGCCATTTCCTCCAGGGTGGGATCCGGCCGCAGGCGGTCGGCTTGAGCGACAAGGTGGATCCCCAGGTGCGAGCCCACCTCTCGGTGCTCCTCGGGTTGGTCCTCCTCGCGAAGGCCTGGGGCTACTACCTGGGTCGCTTCGATCTCCTCACGTCCCACCGCGGCGTGGTTCACGGCGCCTCCTACACCGACGTGAAGGCGCAGCTGCCGGCGCTGACCTTCCTCGCCATCGTCGCCGTGATCTGCGCGCTGCTCTTCTTCGTGAACGCCCGATATCGGGTGTGGAGCCTCCCGATCATCGCGGTCGGTCTGCTGCTGCTCGTGTCGATCCTGCTGGGCACCGCATACCCGGCCTTCATCCAGCAATTCCGCGTCGGGCCGAACGAGCAACAGTACGAGCTTCCCTACATCAAGGAGAACATCGCGGGGACGCGGCGGGCGTTCGCCCTCGACAAGGTCCGTTTGGAGGAGAGACCGTTCACGAGCAGTGTCTCGGCCGAGGACATCCGGGCCAACGAGGCCACCGTGAGCAACATCCGGCTGTGGCGGCCTTCTGTGTTGAAGGAGAACTTCCAGTCCGTGCAGCGGATCCGCCAGTACTACGACTTCAACGACGTCGACGTCGACCGATACGACATGAGTGATGGCGACCGTCGCGTGCTGATGGTCTCCGGCCGCGAGGTCACGCAGGACGGCATCACCGGCACCGGCAAGACGTGGCAGAACCAGCACCTCGTGTATACGCACGGGTTCGGTGCGGTCGCCGCGCAGGTGAATTCGATCACGGTCGACGGCGCTCCAGTGCTGACGCTCGAGGACATCCCACCGCAGGGCGAGCCGGTGACGGACCAGCCTCGCATCTACTACGGGGAGCGCGACGACGTTCAGTTCGTGGTCGTGAACGCAAAGTCATCCGAGCTCGACTACCAGGGAGCGACCGGGCAGACGCCGTTCACCTATGACGGCAGAGGCGGGATCAAGCTCGGCGGGACGTTCCGGCGAGCTCTCTTCTCATGGCGCTTCCGTGACGCGAACCTCTTGATCTCGGGTCAGGTCAACGCCGACAGCCGCATCCTCATCAACCGAAGCATCCAGGCGCGAGCCGCCGACCCGCTGCCCTTCCTCACCTACGACGACGATCCGTACATGGCGATCACGTCCGAGGGTTACGTGTGGATCTGGGACGCCTACACCACGACGAACGGGTACCCCTACTCGCAGTCCGTTGATCTGGCCGAATCGACGGCCGGCCTGCTCGGCTCTCAGCAGGTCAACTACATGCGGAACTCGGTCAAGGCCGTCGTCGATGCCTATGACGGCAGCGTCACCTACTACGCCGACCTCAACGAACCCATCATGCAGGTTTGGAACCGAGCCTTCCCGGGCGTGTTCACGCCGATCGAGGAGGCACCCGAGGAGATCAAAAGCCACTTCCGGTACCCGGAGAACCTCTTCCAGACGCAGGCCTTCCATTTCGCCAACTATCACGTGCAGGATCCGGCAGGCTTCTACCGGAAGCAGGACTTCTGGGAGATCCCGAACGATCCCACGGTGACCTCGTCGTCCGCGACCGACGGTTCGTCGCCATCACCAACCGCAGCGCCGACGAAGAAGCTCCAGCCCAACTACCTGCTGATGAAGCTGCCGGACGAGGACGTGGAGCGGTTCCACCTCGTCATCCCGTTCCAACCGGAGGCACGCCTGAACATGGTCGGCTGGATGGCTGCGAACTCCGATCCGGATGGGTACGGCGATCTCGTGGCCTTCACCTTCCCGTCGGGACGGGACGTCGACGGTCCCGGGCTCGTGTTCTCGCGCATCAACTCCGACAAAGACTTCTCGGAGGCGCGCACCCTTCTCGGGCAAGGAGGCTCGGAAGTGCAGTTCGGCGACCTCCTCACGATCCCGATCGGGGACTCGATCCTGTACGTCCTCCCGATGTACGTCCGAGCCAGGCAGGAGGCCGCGGTCCCCGAGCTGAAGCTCGTGATGGTCGTGAACGGCTCGAGCGTGTCGGTTGCCACCTCGTTGCCCCCGGCGCTTCAGGAAGCGACGGGGGCCACGACCGGGGGCGAGCCGCCGCCGCCGGACGGCGGCGGCGGCACCGTTGATCAACAGGTGCAGCAGCTGCTCACGCAGGCCGTCGATCACTTCGCAGCCGCGCAGGCGGCGTTGCGCAACGGCGACCTCGCCACGTACCAGTCGGAGCTTGAACTGGCCCAGGTATCCGTCGAGCGCGCGAACGAACTGCTGGCCGGGACGCCGCAGGAAGGGTCGAGCAACGCGCCAGGGAACTAGGTTCTCGCTGTGTGATCGGCCACGGCTGGATGGGTGAAACCGGGTCGGGGAGATCGCGAGCGGCCGGTCGATCCGCCGGGCGCCACGCTCAGGCCCCTAGCCCCACGCCGCTGTTGAGCGGCGTGGCCCAGCTCTCCGCTCTGGTCGCCTCGGCCGCGCTCGGCGCCTGGGTCTACCTGCAGACGTATGTGGCCCAGGATTCATTGGTCCCGCTCGGCGCCGACACCACCACGTATATCTGGCGGGCCCGAGTGGTCGGCTCGATGGGACTCGCGGCGCTCCGGGAATCGTCCCCGTTCCCATTCCAGGCGAACGGGGCGAACCCCGACCGCGTGGGGCTGCTCGTCCTCTCATCCGTGTTCCGTTCGACCTTTGGGGTAGGTTCCTGGCGTCTCATGTGGGTCCTTCCGGCCGTCACCGCGGTCGTCGTCGCGGGCGCGGCATGGGCTTTCGCTCGCGCCCAGCGAGAGCCCGCCTGGGCGGCGCCCGTCTACGCGGTGCTCGCCGCCACGTCAGCGTCGTTCGCCGTCACGGCGCGTGGATATTTCGACAACCTGCTGGCCTCCGGGATGCTCCTGGCGGTCGGCGCGGTGGCATTGCTCGCCGCCGACCGCCGACCTGGGATCTGGGCGGGGATCCTGTTGATGACGGGGGGGTTCGTCACACACTGGGTCTTCGGCCTCTACCTCGCTGCGGTACTCGTGGGGTTCGCGGTCACGTTGCTGCCGGAGTCGATCGCCTTGCTTCGGCGCGACCGAGCCGCCTGGCACGCGACCCCGAGCGGTCGCGTGGCCGCGATCGCATTGGGATC
>Ga0184609_10000282_pt1 | contig 14500 bp, 15 predicted proteins | sample PLM1_60_coex_FD_133165 | JGI IMG/M metagenome (GOLD analysis project Ga0184609, IMG submission 133165) | Groundwater sediment microbial communities from an aquifer in East River, Colorado, USA - PLM1_60_coex | ecosystem: Environmental > Terrestrial > Soil > Riparian zone | place: USA: East... | reverse complement strand
TGTTCCCGGCGTGCCCGCGGGACTGGCGCTGGGTGGGCCAGCGTGGGTATCCCGGCTACGGCCAGCCCCTGCCGAGAAGTGAGCTCGTGTTCCGGACCCATCCCGACGCCGGCGGTGAGGCGCTGGCCGGCGTCGAATCGTGGGCCCGCGTCTGGGGCACGGCCAAGGGCTGGGCGATGTGGCGGGCGGTCCCGCCGAGCGGGTACGTGGCGCTCGGCGACGTGTTCCACTACAACTACCCGCCCGACTGCGAGGACACGTTCACCAACTACGCCTGCGTCCGCGCCGACTGCGTGCAGCCCGCTGCCGTCGGCGCCGAACTCTGGAACGGCAACGGCACGGGTGCCAGGGCGCGGGCAAGCATGTGGATCATCCAGGACGGCACCGACAACATGTGGCAACGGTTCCGGGTGCAGCCCGACCACGGCCCGCCGCGCTACCCCGTCCACGCCCTCGACCCCGATGTCGTCGAGGTCATCGACCAGGCCTGACCTCACCAGGCGTCGGCCGGGTCGGGGGCGTGCAGGGGGTTGGGCACCCGGCCGAAGCGGACGTCGAACTCCTCGTCGCGCTCGACCCGGTCGAAGCCATCGCCGGCGAGGTGCTCGCGGTTGAGGCACACCCGTTCGACGTCGGGGGTGAGCAGGTCGAACTCGTCGTAGGCCGAGGAGGGCAGGTCGAAGCGGGCGGCATAGGCGTGCACGACGCCGCGCACCAGATCCCAGAACCGCGCGCGCGGCAGGCCGACGTCGTCGAGGAGCACCTCGGCCCAGAAGCGGAACTGGCCGGCGAGCACGGAGCTGAACAGCGACTGCACCAGCAGCCGGCCTGGCCAGCGCAGCATGTGGGCGCTGGCCTGCGCGCCGAGGGTGGCGTGCTCGGCGATGCCGCCGTCCAGCAGGTCGACGCCCTGAGCGAAGTCCTTGATCGCGACCCTGAGCGGGCGCAGGGTGGCGTCGGTGACCAGGACCAGGTTCTGGCCGTGCGGGCAGAACGCCACGCCGTAGCGCACCAGCCAGTGCAGCAGCGGGGTGAGCAGCAGGTCGAACACCCGCGCGAGCCACTCCTCGGCGGCCAGGCCGGAGGAGGCGATGGCGTGCGCCAGCACCGAGGCGCCGTCGGGGTCGCGGTACGGCAGCGCGGCGAAGGACAACGCCCGCTCGCCCGGCGCCAGCGTGGCCCGCAGCGGCTCGCGCCACAGCGCCCCCAGCGTCTCGTGGAAGCGGTACGGCAGCTCGTCGAGCGCGCCGAACAGCGGGTGCCGCACGGACACCGCGGCGACCTCGCCGAGCAGGCCGAAGCGGTACTCGGCGGACAGCAGCCGGTCGGCGGCGTGCACCGACCGCAGCCACCGGGTGACCTCGGGCGCGGCGAGCGTCGCCGCCGAGGCGAGCCCGCGGTAGACCAGGGTGTTCCGGATCGACACGGCGGTCTTCACGTCGCGCCTGCTGCGGTGGCTGACGTTGGCCAGGGTGCGGACGGTCTGGTGTGGCAGGTACTCGTCGTCGGACTCCCCGAGGGCGACGACGCGGCCGCCGGCCAGCTCGGCGGCGTACAGCGTGCCGACGATCTCGTCGGCCTGCCACGGGTGCACCGGCAACCAGACGTAGTCGGCCGGCCGGTCCAGCCGCGCGGTGAACGCGGCGCGGGTGCCCGCGTCCAACTCCTGCGCCAGCAGCGCGTCGGCGGACAGCGCGGGCACGCACCGGAAGGTGGCCAGCTCGCGGTGCACGGCGTACCAGCGCACGCGCAACGGCTCGCGGGCTTCCGGGGCGTACCGCCGCCGGTCCTGCGCCGAGAAGCCGACCCTGCCCTTGTTCAGCACCAACCGCGGGTGTCCCGTGAGGTGCCCGTCGGCGAGGTCGTAGTCCATGGCGCACAGCGCCGCCGCCGAGGGGGCCCGGCACAGCCGCTGCGCCTCGGCGGCCACCGTGGCGGTGAGCTCGCAGAGCACGTCGGCCAGCCGCAGCCCGGTGAGCCCGAGCACGGCGCTGGCGTCGACCACCAGCGTGCGCGGGTCGTCGGCGGGCCTCGGCCGTGCGTCGCCGCGGCCCCGGCGGGTGGCGCTTGCCGGTGTCACCACCCAGCAGTCGAACGCGCCGCGGCGCGCGGTGAACCGGTAGCTCACGCCGTCCGGCAGCGCCAGCACCCAGCGGCCGTCCTCGCCGTCCGGTACCGGTCGGAGCAGCCGCTCGTAGCTCAGCTCGCCGAGCATCTTGTGCACCACGAGCGCACCGGCCCGCTGCCAGCTGTTCACGAGCGTCCTTCCAGTCCGAACGTGGTGAACGCGGTGCGGGCCGGCAGCGGGTACACCTCGCGCCCGCACACCGCGTTGAGGATCACGGCGGCCCGCCAGGCAGCCAGCCCGAGGTCGGGTGCGCCGACGCCATGGGTATGGCGCTCGGCGTTCTGCACGAACACGCCACCGGTGACCTGCGCGTCCAGGTCGAGCCGGTAGTCGGCGCCGACCAGCGGGCGGCCGGCGTCGTCGGTGCCGATGTATGCCGCGAGCGGGGCGAGCAGCTCGTCAAGCGGTCGCTCGCGGTAGCCGGTGGCGGCCACCACGGCGTGCGCGGCGAGGGTGGCGCTGGCGCCCTGCTGCACATGCTGCACGGTGAGCTCGATCCGCCCGTCGCCGAGCCGGCGGGCATCGGTCACCGCGACCCCGGGCTGCAGCGTGACGTCCGGCCAGCCGCCGCGCAGGCTCAGCTCGTACAGCTCGTCGTGGATCTGCCCGAGCGTCTCCGCGCTGACGCCCTTGTGGAGCTGCCATTGTGCCGGCACCAGCTCGTCGCGGACCTTCTCAGGCAGCCCGTGGAAGAACGCGGTGTGATCGGGCGTGAACTGCTCCAGCCCGAGCTTGGAGTACTCCATCGGCGCGAACGCCGAGGTGCGGGCCAGCCAGCGCAGGCCGCGCGGCCGGCGGCGCAGCAGGTCGAGGAACACCTCGGCGCCCGACTGGCCGGCGCCGACCACGGTCACCGTCGGCGCGGCGGTCAGCGCGTCGCGGTGCCGCAGGTAGTCGGCCGAGTGCAGGACGCGCGCCTGCCCGCCGTCGTCGGCCAGCGGTTGCAGCGGCCGGGGCAGCACCGGCTCGGTGCCGACCCCGAGCACCACGTGCCGCGCCGTCGCGCCGTTGTTCAGCTCGAAGACCCGCGACCGCGGATCCCAGCGGACGGGTCGGATGCGCTGGCCGAAGCGGCAGCTGCCAAGGCCGTCCGCCACCCAGCGGCAGTACGCGTCGTACTCGGCGCGCGCCACGTGGAACCGCTCGGTGAGATAAAACGGAAAGAGCCGTCCGGACGCCCTGAGGTGGTTGAGGAACGACCATCGGCTCGTTGGGTCGACCATGGTCACCAGGTCGGCGAGGAACGGCACCTGCAGCGTGGCGCCCTCGATCATCACGCCGGGGTGCCAGCGGAACTCGGCCCGCTGCTCGAACACGGCGACGCGCGGGCGGTCCGCGCCGTCCAGGCCGTCGGCCAGCGCCGCAAGCGCGAGGTTGAACGGCCCCGCGCCGATCGCCGCGACGTCCAGCCTCTGTCCGTGGTTCTGTCCGTGGTCCTGTCCGTGGTTCTGTCCGTGAACTCGACAGGAGCGGGGTTCGATCATGGCGCAACCCCGCTGGTGTCGAGTTCACGGACGGCGGCGACGGCAGCCTCGACGAGGTCGAGCAGGCCGTCGTAGTCGTCCGCGGTGGCGGTGGGGTGCAGCAGCGTGAGCTTGAGCCACAGGCGGTGCACGCCGTCGTCGTCCGGAATGACGGCCCTGCCGAGGACGGCACGCCCGCCGTCCATCAGGCTGCGCCGTACCTGCGCTACCACGGCGTCCGGCACGCCGGCCGGGCGGAACACCACGGTGGACAGCGTCGGTGGCGCCCACAGCCGCAACGACGGGCGCTGCGCGACGCGGGCCGCGACGGACGCCGCGGTGACGCAGCAATGTTCGACGAGCGCCGCGAGCCCGGCTCGGCCGAGGGCGGCGAACGTCGCGGCGATCTTGACGGCGTCCGGCCGGCGCGAGGTGCGCAGCGAGCGGCCGAGCAGGTCCGGCAGGCCGGCCTCGGTGTCGTCGGCGGCGTTGAGGTAGTCGGCGGTGGTGGCCAGCGGCGCGAGCAGCGCGGTGTCCCGCACGGCCAGCACGCCGGCCGCGATCGGCTGCCAGCCGAACTTGTGCAGGTCCAGCGACACCGTGTCGGCCAGTTCGACGCCGTCGAGCAGCGGCCGCAGCGCGGTGCTGAACAGCGCGCCACCGCCGTATGCGGCGTCGACGTGCAGCCGCGCGCCGTACCGCCTCGCCACCTCGGCGACGTGCCTGAGCGGGTCGATCGAGCCGGTGTCGGTGCTGCCGGCGGTGGCCACCACCACGGCCGGCGCGCTCAGCCCCGCGAGCGCGGTGTCCAGTGCCGGCACGGACAGCCGGCCGTCGACGCAGTCGAGCACCACCGGGGCCGGCAGGCCGAGCAGCCACGCGGCCCGCGCCACGCTGTGGTGGGCGTTGCGGCCGCAGACCGGCTGTATGGCCCGTGCCGCTGCGGCGCCGGCGGCCGCCTCGCGGGCCAGCAGCAGCGCGAGCAGGTTCGACTCCGTGCCGCCGCTGGTGATCACCGCGTCCGGGCGTGCCGCCGCCGGAAAGGCGAGCCCGGCCAGCGTGGTGCTCACCGCGGCCTCCAGCGCGCTGGCCGACGGCGCCTGGTCCCAGGAATCCATGGACGGGTTGAGCACGCTGGCCGCCAGGTCCGCGGCGGCGGCGACGGCCAGCGGCGGGCAGTGCAGATGGCCGGCGCACCACGGGTGGGCCGGGTCAGCCGCCCCCTCGGCGAGTTGCCTGACCAGCCAGGCCAGTGCCCGCTGCGCCCCAACGCCGTACTCCGGCAGCCCGCCCAGCCCCGCCAGGTCCACCGCCGGCGCACCGCCGTCCGAGGCCACCGCCGCGATGCCCGCCCCAGCCGGCCCACCGGCCGCCGTAGCCGGCCCACCGGCCGGCAGTGGCCCGCCGCGGGCCAGCGCGCCATCGGCCACTGCGCGCATCGCCACCGCGGCGAGCGCCGCGACAGCCGCCGGCCCGTCCCGTCCACCAGCAAGCACCCCACCCCCGGCCTGGGCGGCGCTGGACGCGCGATACGCGGGCGTATCGCGGTTTTGGGCGGCGCTGGACGCGCGATACGCGGGCGTATCGCGGGTTGAGGGGGCGGTCACTGGGCTGCCACCTGGGCGCAGGCGGTGGTTAGGCGGTCGAGTACGAGCTGAGCCTGGGCGTCGGTGAGGGTCAGGGGCGGCAGCAGGCGCAGGACGGCGCCGGCTCGACCGCCGAGCTCCACGATCAGCCCGTTGCGGAGTGCGGCGGTCTGCAACGCCGCGGCGAGAAGGGAGGCGGCCGGCCGGGCGCCGAGCTCGTCGGCGGCGCCGGCGGGGTCGACGATCTCGGCGCCGATCATCAGGCCGCGGCCGCGGACGTCGCCGATCATGGGGTGGCGCGCGGCCAGCCTGTGCAGCCCCTCGACGAGCACGGCCCCGAGCCGAGCGGCCCGCTCCGCCAGCCGCTGCCGCGTCACCACCTGCAGGGTGACCCGGCCGGCCACCATGGCCAGCGTGTTGCCGCGGAAGGTGCCGGTGTGGTCGCCGGGCGCCCAGACGTCGAGCGAGGGGCGGTAGGCGATCACGGCGAGCGGCAGCCCGCCGCCGACGGCCTTGGCGGCCACCAGGATGTCCGGCGTCACCCCGGCCCGCTCGCACGCCCAGAGCGTGCCGGTGCGGCCGACGCCGGTCTGCACCTCGTCGACGATCAGCAGCACGCCGCGCGACTCGGTGATCGCCCGCACCGCCCGCAGCCATGAGTCCGGGGCCGGGATCACGCCGCCCTCGCCCTGCACCACCTCGAGGATCACCGCGGCCGGCTGGGCCACCCCGCTGCTCGGGTCGTCCAGCATGGTGGCAAGCAGGTGCGCGGACAGCTCGGCGGACAGTGGCGCGCCGACCCCGAACGGGCAGCGGTAGCCGTACGGGAACGGCAGCCGCGTCACCCCGAGCCCCTCGGCGCCGAACATCCAGCGCGCCCGCGCCGACCCGGACACCGCGGCAGCACCGAGCGTCATCCCGTGGTACGCGCCGCTGAACGCGATCACGCCGTGCCGCCCGGTGGCCACCCGCGCGAGCTTGAGCGCCGCCTCAACGGCGTCGGTGCCTGCCGGGCTGCAGAAGTGCACCCGTGCCGCGTCGCGCAGCCCGCACGGCAGCCGGGCCAGCAGCTCCGCGGTGAACGCGTCCTTGTCCGGGGTGATCATGTCGAGCACCTGCAGTGGCGCGCCGGAGTCCAATGTGGACCGCAGCGCGGCGATCACCTCGGGGTGGTTGTGCCCGATGGCCAGCGTGCCGGCGCCGGCAAGGCAGTCCACATAGGACCGTCCGTCCGCGCCGGTGACGACCGCGCCGCTGGCCAGCACGGGCGCGATCGGCAGGGTCTGCGCGTAGCTTCGCGCCGCGGACTCGCGGGCGGCCTGCCGCGCGACGAGCGTCTCGCGCAGGGTCGAGCAGTGCGGTGCTGAGGCGGTCGGCCTCGCCATGGAGCGTCTCCTGGAACAGTCGTGGTGTGAGGTAAGGCTCACCTAATGGCCGGACCATAGCGGACGCCACCCGATGCGGGCGGCATCCGCACGTGCGCGCCACCCGATGCGGGCCGCATCCGCACGTGCGCGCCACCCGATGCGGCGACTACGGTCCAGGGGCGTGAGACCTGAGGCCCTCGTCGGGCTCCTGGCCGAGCCGGCGCGGCTGCGGGTGTTCGCCGCGCTGGTGCTCGGCGACGGCGCCCCGGACCAGCTGCACAAGTCCACCGGGCTCGGCCGGCGCGAGATCGCCACGGCGCTGCGCAGGCTGGAGGCCGGCGGGCTGGTCCAGCGGACCGGCGGTGGCTACCAGCCGGTCGTCGAGGCGTTCAAGCAGGCCGCCCGCGAGGCGGCGCCACCGGCGGAGCAGCACGGCTACGCCGACGACCGGGTCGAGGCCGTGGTGCGGGCGTTCGTCCGCGACGGCCGGCTGACCGGCGTGCCCGCGCAGGTAGGCCGGCGGCGGATGCTGCTCGAACACGTCGTGCAGTCCTTCGAGCCCGGCCGCGACTACCCGGAGCGGGAGGTCAACGCCGTGCTGCGGGCGTGGACCGAGGGCGGCGGCCTCGACCACGTCTCGCTACGCCGCTACCTCGTCGACGAGGGCCTGCTGGCCCGCGCGGACAACACCTACCGCCGGTCAGGCGGCTGGGTCGACGTGCTGGAGTAGGCACCAGCCAGCGCACGATCGTCCACAGTGGACGGAGCGACCGGCCACTGTGGACAAAGGAGCGGTGTCGTGGCACGGTGGGACCCGTGGACCTGAACGCCACCGCCGCCGCCGTGCTCGGGCTGCTGCACGACGGCCCGATGACGGGTGGACAGCTGGTGGCTGCGGCCGGCGAGCGGTTCGGCGGTTTCTTCGGCGTCACCCGCAGCCAGGTGTACCGGGAGCTGCCGGCGCTGGCCGACGCCGGGCTGGTGCGGCTGGGCAGGCAGGGGCCGCGGTCGAGCCAGCAGTACGTGGTGACGGCGGCCGGCAAGCGGGCGTTCAAGTCATGGCTGGCCTCGGCGGCCGAGCCCGACCAGCTGCGCAGCACGCTCATCCTGAGGCTCGTGCACGCGGGCGGCCTGACCGCGAGGCAGCGCACCGAGCTCGTCTCCCAGGCCAGGCAGGCCTACGCGGCGCGGCTTGACACGGCGCGGGCCGCCGCCAAGGCCGCCGCCGACCCGTACGCCAAGGCCGCGGCCGACTTCGCCGTCGCCCATACGAGGGCAGTTCTCAGACTCCTGGACGCCATTCCCACGAGCTGACGCCCTACTGGTCGTTAGCATCCGCGTCATGGCAGAGGAATCGCGGCTGGAGGCATCGGTCCACGTGGACGCGGCGCCGGACGAGGTATGGCACCTGGTCACCGACATCACCCGGATGGGCGAGTGGAGCCCGCAGTGCCGCGGCGGCCGGTGGATCGGCCGCGAGCACGGCCCGGTGGTCGGCGCCCGCTTCGTCGGGATCAACCGTCAGGGCTGGAAGTGGTGGGCGACCACGAACCGGGTGGTCCAGGCCGAGCCGGGCCGGTTGTTCGCGTTCCGCACCGAGCAGAACCGGGCACGCTGGGTCTTCCGGCTGGAGCCCGACGGTGACGGCACGACCCTGGTGCAGCGCCGCGAGCTACCGGCCGGCCGTCCCGTGCTCTCGTACGGGCTGGTCTGGGCGCTGCTGGGCGGCCACCGCAGGTTCGACACCGGCATGCAGGCCGGCATCCGGCAGACCCTCGAGCGGATCAAGGCCGTCGCCGAGGCTCGCTGACCCCGGTGGCCGGCCGCCGCGTTGGCGTACCCTGCGGCGGTGAACCCGGACGTGGCCGCTGACCTCAAGGACCTCTCCAGCACCCTCGCCAGCATCGAGATGGTGATGGACGTCGCTGCGCTGCGCGCCGAGATCGCCGAGCTGGACGCCGTCGCGGCCAAGCCGGACCTGTGGTCGGACGTGGAGAACGCCCAGCGGGTGACCAGCTCGCTGTCCCGCAAGCAGAGCGAGCTGCGCAAGGTCACCGAGCTGCGGCAGCGGTTGGACGACCTGGACGTGCTGTACGAGCTCGCCGAGGAGGAGTCCGACGCCGGCTCGCTGGCCGAGGCCGACGCCGAGCGGGCCAAGCTGCGCGAGGACATCTCGGGCCTGGAGGTCCGCACCCTGCTCTCCGGCGAGTACGACGAGCGCGATGCGCTGGTGACCATCCGCTCGGAGGCCGGCGGGGTGGACGCCGCCGACTTCGCCGAGATGCTCATGCGGATGTACCTGCGCTGGGCCGAGCGGCACGGCTACGCCACCGAGGTGTACGACACCTCCTACGCCGAGGAGGCCGGCATCAAGTCGGCCACGTTCCGGGTCAAGGCGCCGTTCGCCTACGGCACGCTCTCGGTCGAGCAGGGCACCCACCGGCTGGTGCGGATCTCACCGTTCGACAACCAGGGCCGCCGGCAGACCTCCTTCGCCGGCGTCGAGGTGGTGCCCGTCGTCGAGCAGTCCGACCACGTGGACATCGACGAGAAGGACCTGCGCATCGACGTGTACCGCTCGTCAGGGCCGGGTGGTCAGGGCGTGAACACCACCGACTCGGCGGTGCGGATCACGCACCTGCCGACCGGCATCGTGGTGTCCTGCCAGAACGAGCGGTCGCAGCTGCAGAACAAGGCGACCGCGATGGCCGTGCTGCAGTCCAAGCTGCTGGAACGCCGCCGTCGGGAGGAGCAGGCCAAGATGGACGCGCTCAAGGGCGATGGCGGCGGCTCGTGGGGCAACCAGATGCGTTCCTACGTGCTGCACCCGTACCAGATGGTCAAGGACCTGCGTACCGAGTACGAGGTCGGCAACCCGGCCGCCGTGCTCGACGGTGACATCGACGCCTTCCTCGAGGCCGGCGTCCGCTGGCGCAAGCAGTCCGCGCCGTAGTTGCCGATGCGGCGACGATCGCGCCCTCGCCGCCGATCGTGAGTCTCGGAGTAGCGTGAGGCATCGCTGGCGGACCTTGGCGACATCGAGTCACCGCCGAAGATCGGCCGGACTAGCCGTTGCTCGCCGTTGCAGCCCGTCCAGGAGCACATCGAGGCCGGCCGCGAAGCGCTCGTCACGGTTGTCGAGCCAGGCGTGTTCGCCGAGTGCGACCAGGGTGGGGAAGCGGCTATCGGGAAGCGACCGGAAGAACTCGTGGAGTTGCCTTCTGGTCGCCGGGTCGTGGACACGCTGCTCGTTCACTGAGATGCGGGTGTTGCCGACCTCGAAGCCGACGGTGTAGCCGACGATGAGGAAATACGCGAGGCCGGCCTCGCGGTGGGAGAACCCGGCGGTGTGCACCGGTCGCAGGAAAGCCTCGGCCAGAGCCAACGAGTGCGGCCCGAGGGGGTCGCGAATCGTCAGCAGGCCGGCCACCCCGGAATGGTCCGCCAGCACGTTGCGCAGCCGATGAGCAAGCACCTTGATCTGGTCGGCCCAGGGTAGTGCGCGGTCGACGTCGCAGTCGACTTCGGCGAGCACGCCGTCCAGGAGGAGGTCCTGGAGTTGCTCCTTACTCCGCACGTGGCGGTAGAGCGCGCCGGGGACCACCCCGAGCCGAGCGGCGACGGCGCGCATGGTCAGCGCCGGGACGCCATTCTGGGCGATCAGCGTGAGCGCTTCGGCTACCACCCGCTCCCTGGTGAGTGTGGAGCGCCGTTCGTCGTCGGTATCGGGGGCGCTGAACCACAGCGTCGCGTCGGTGTCGCCCCGCCGGTTGGGCCCGGCCGCCTGGTGCACCGCCACCGGGCCTCCTTTGAGAAAGTTGACAGTGAACATCGTTCACGATACAGTGAACATGGTTGCTCGACAAGTGAACATCGTTCCTCGAAAAGGAGCCCTTCATCCCGAGCCACCGGAAGAAATGAGCAAAGGAATTTGAAATGACAGTCATGACGCGCTGGGATGCGTTCCACGATCTGCGCGCCGCACAGGACCAGCTGGACTATCTGAACAGGATGTTCGGGCAGGCGCGTGGACAGGAGTTCCAGCTGCCCGGCTCCGGCGTCACCAGCACTCCTGCCTGGGCGCCGGCGGTCGACATCTCCGAGCGCAAGGACGCCTACGTCGTCGCGGTCGAACTCCCCGGAGTCAAGCTCGACGACCTCGAGATAGCGTTCCAGGACGGTCTGCTCACAATCCAGGGCGAGCGGGGCCTGGCCCTTGACTCGGCAGACGAACAGACCCACCTGATCGAGCGCCGCTACGGCTTGTTCCGTCGCTCGATCACGCTGCCCCAGCACGTGATGGCGGACAAGATCGAGGCATCGTTCGAAGACGGCGTGCTGCGGGTGGTGGTACCCAAGGCCGAGGAGGCCAAGCCCAAGCGCATCGAGGTGCGCGCGGCTCGGACCCAGGCTCCCTCTCTCGCGGGCGCACCGCACAGCACCACCAACTGAGGATAGGCCGGTCACCCTCCGCCCGGCGCCGGGCGGAGGGTGATGGCCTGCCCTCAGTACGGGCGATCGGCAGGGCGTAGCTTTGATCGCTGTCGAGCGCGATGCCGGCCAGCGGAGCGGGCCCGGATGGGGCACTCGACGAAGGTGAGGAACATACGATGCACGTCGACAAGGCCGAGATCATCGCGACTCTGCGGTCCAGAGGGTTGCACGCCAGGGCCGACTGGGTCGACCGGACACTGCCCACCGCCGTCGACACCTACGAGAACGGCGCACTGCTCCAGATGCTCGACATCGACCCGGCCACCATGTCGCCGGTCGACGCTGCCTCACGCAAGGCTGACGCCCCTCCCGGCTGAGCAAACCCGGTAGGACCACCGGCGCGGGCCGACGTGCGCCGGGATGGCGGTGGTCAACCGCCCGCCTGGCTCACTCCTGAGGCGCAGGTAGACTCGCCGCTCGTGATCCGGCTGGAAATGGTGTCGAAGGTCTACCGGACCTCCACGCGCCCCGCCCTTGACAGGGTGTCGGTCGAGGTGGACAAGGGCGAGTTCGTGTTCCTGATCGGTCCGTCGGGCTCGGGCAAGTCCACGTTCCTGCGGCTGCTGCTGCGCGAGGACGTGCCGACAAGGGGCAATGTGTTCGTGCACGACTGGAACGTGGCCAAGCTGCCGCGGCGCAAGGTGCCGCAGCTGCGACAGCGCATCGGGTGCGTGTTCCAGGACTTCCGGCTGCTGGTGAACAAGACGGTGTCGGGGAACATCGCGTTCGCGCTGGAGGTGATCGGCAAGCCGGCGCACACCATCCGCAAGGTGGTGCCCGAGGTGCTGGAGCTGGTGGGCCTGGAGGGCAAGGCCGACCGGATGCCGCACGAGCTGTCCGGCGGCGAGCAGCAGCGGGTGGCGATCGCCCGCGCGTTCGTCAACCGGCCGCTACTGCTGATGGCAGACGAGCCGACGGGGAACCTCGACCCGGACACCAGCCAGGACATCATGCTGCTGCTGGAGCGGATCAACCGGACCGGCACGACGGTGCTGATGGCCACCCACGACCACTCGATCGTCGACTCCATGCGGCGCCGCGTGGTCGAGCTGAACCTCGGGCAGGTCATCCGCGACGAGTCCCGTGGCGTGTATGGCGTCGGTCGCTGACCCCCGCCACCTCGACAACCCTACGAAGGACTGACGACCTGCGATGCGTGCAAGCTTCGTGTTCAGTGAGGTGGTCACGGGCCTACGGCGCAACGTGACCATGACCGTTGCGATGATCATCACCACCGCGATCTCGCTCGGCCTGCTCGGCGGCGGGCTGCTGATCGTCCGCCTCATCGACCAGATGAGCCAGATCTACTACGACCGGGTCGAGGTCGCCGTGTTCCTCACCGAGGACGTCTCGAACGGCGACGTCACGTGCACCCAGCAGCCGTGCGTCGACCTGCGGCGCGCCCTGGAGAGCACCCCCGGCGTCGAGTCGGTCGTGCTGGAGACCCGCGAGCAGGCCTACGCCAGGTTCAAGCAGATCTTCGAGACGCAGCCCGAGCTCGTGGAGCTGGCACGGCCGCAGGCGCTGCCGGCGTCGTTCCGCGTCAAGCTGGCGGACCCCGCGCGGTTCCCGGTGATCGAGCAGGAGTTCACCGGCAAGCCGGGCGTGCTCTCCGTCAAGGACCAGGGCACCTTCCTGGAACGGCTGTTCGACCTGCTCAACGGCGTGCGCAACGCCACCTTCGCGATCGCCGTCGTGCAGGGCCTCGCGGCCATGCTGCTGATCTCCAACACCATCCAGCTCTCGGCCTATACCCGAAGAACCGAGGTCGGCATCATGCGGCTGGTCGGCGCCACCCGGTGGTACACCCAGCTGCCGTTCCTGATCGAGGCGCTGGTCGCGGGGGTGATCGGCGCGTTCGCCGCCATCACCGGCCTGGTCATCGCGAAGTTCGCCTTCCTCGACAGGATCCTGGCCGCCCCGATCGAGGCCAACATCATCCCGCGGCTGACCATCCTCGACGTGGTGACCGTCTCGCCGGTCCTGCTGCTGGTCGCCGTCAGCATCTCCGCGATCACCGGCTACGTCACGTTGCGCATGTACGTCCGGCTTTGACGCTGCGCGTCTTGTGAGTGGCGATTGGTGCCAGAACACCAATCGCCACTCACAAGGCGACCGAAGGGAGCCCTCCCCTTGTGAAGGAGAAAGGCCGGAAGGTGATCGCGTCCAACCGTCGGGCTCGGCACGACTACTCGATCATCGACAGTTACGAGTGCGGCATCGTGCTGGTCGGCACAGAGGTGAAGTCGCTGCGGGCCGGCAAGGCGTCGCTGGCCGCCGCGTTCGCGACGGTGGACAACGGCGAGGTGTGGCTGCGCAACCTGCACATCCCGGAGTACACACAGGGCACCTGGACCAACCACGAGCCGCGCCGCGCCCGCAAGCTGCTGATGCATCGCGAGGAGATCGCCAGGCTGGTCGGCAAGACCCGTGAGGGCGGGCTCACCCTGGTGCCGCTGGCGCTGTACTTCTCCGACGGCAAGGTCAAGGTCGAGCTCGCGCTGGCCCGCGGCAAGAAGACCCACGACAAGCGGCAGGACCTGGCGCGGCGCGACGCCCAGCGCGAGATCGAGCGGGCCGCCGGACGGCGACACAAGGGCATGGCCTGACGCCGTAGCCTCCGGTGGACGACGCGGACGTGCAGGCCTCGCTCGCGGCGCTCGGCGTGCCAGGCATCGTGGACATCCACCTGCACCATGCCGTTGGCGCCCATGGCAGTGCCCCTTGCCTGATGGTGCTGATCCGGGCTTAGTGGCACCCGACGACGCTACGAGCGTTCCGCTCGAGTGCGTTTACTCCGAGTGAACGGACATCCCGACACGAAGTCGTCGCTTCAGGGACTCGAGCTGCCAGCCCTTGCGTGGCGTTCGCCGGTCGATGTCCAGCACCAGGTCACGGGCGATGGGATCGTTCGGACTAGTATGGGTGCGATCTGGCCAGCGGTGTCGAGGACCGACCATCCCGAGGGTACGTCAGCCTCGTCATAGTGGGTGTCCAGCGGGCCGCAAAGTGATCGCGTCCAACCGTCGGTCGTCAGACCGCGATAAGCCCGCGTATCGCGCGTTCTGGCGTCGGCCAGACCGCGATAAGCCCGCGTATCGCGCGTTCGGCCTGCACGCTGGCCGGCCGACGTGCCAGCCGACCTGCCGGCGCCGCCCGGCCTCACCGTCACCGGCGTGCAACGCCCGAACGAGCTCGTGGTCCACTTCCGGCACCCCACCGACCTGCGCAGCGCCGTCCAGTACTGGCTGGCGGCCCTGGCGCGGCAGGGGTTCGTGCTCGGCACCGGCGACGCCGAGGCCGAGGAGGCCGACATCCCGTTCAGCCGCGGGCCGCTGCGTGGCCGGCTCAAGCTCTCCGTCACCGGTGCCTGCACCATCGACGGGCTGCTCGCGCTCACGCCGTAACCTCGCCGCCGGGTGCCGCCGCCGGGCCACCGCCGGGTGACGCGACCGGCGGGTG
>Ga0184609_10000281_pt1 | contig 14544 bp, 9 predicted proteins | sample PLM1_60_coex_FD_133165 | JGI IMG/M metagenome (GOLD analysis project Ga0184609, IMG submission 133165) | Groundwater sediment microbial communities from an aquifer in East River, Colorado, USA - PLM1_60_coex | ecosystem: Environmental > Terrestrial > Soil > Riparian zone | place: USA: East... | reverse complement strand
CGAGCTGCGCGTCCTCGTCCGGATGGCCATCGAGCTGGGCCAGCGGCGGTTCGTGTTCGACCGGTCCCGCGAGACCAGGGCGTTCACGAAGAAGCCCGAGCTGACGCCGATGGTCGAGCAGTTCAAGCTCTACTCCGAACCCAACCGCAAGGAGTACGAGCCGGAGCGGCTGCCGGTCGAGGAGGCGCCGCAGGACCTGTGGGGCGTGCTGCGCAGGGCCGGCGGCTGGCTGTGGGTCAAGCTGCGCGCGCTGGGGTCGCTGCTGGGCAGCCTGCGGGTCGACGTGAACGCGGTTGGCGTGGAGAACCTCGACCTCAACGAGGTGCAGCGGCTACTCGGCGGCCACTTCGGGCCGGCGGTGCTGGACGAGGGCGAGGGCGGTTCGCGGCGCAACACCCCGCCGGATGCAGCGGCCGCGGTGGCGACCGCTGCCGGCGCGCAGGCCGACCGCGGCGGCACCCCCGGCAACCGCCTGACCCTGCTGTACAACCCGCGCGACGGCGCGCTGTGGTTCGAGCTGCCCGAGCTGCAGATCACCTCGCTCAACCAGCTCAACGCCGGACTCGGGATCAAGACCAACCAGATCACGGTGCGCGGCCTGCGGGCCTGGGCCACCTTCCCGGCGCAGCGGCTCGACACACCCACCGCGCTGCGGCTCGTGCTGCCCGAGGCCGAAGTGGTCGACCTGCTGGTCACCGGCCAGGACCTGCTCATCGGCATCACCAGGGTGGTGCTGCGGCAACTCGACCTGAACCTCAGCCGCACCGGCATCGAGGAGCCGGTGCCCGCCCCGCCGGGCAGCGACGTCGGCCTGCCCATCCCGATCATCGGCCCGCTCGTGTCGTTCATAGTCGACGTGGTCAGGCGGCTCGACTACTACGAGCGGACCAAACGGGCCGCCACGCAGCTGCAGGGCCTGCGGGCGACCATCGACAGCATCGAGTTCGAGGGCGTCGCCTTCGGCGCCGGCATCACCGCCAAGAAGGCGCAGATCACCGACATCCTGCTGGGCGCTGGTCTCAACCGCAAGGCGTACCTGCTGGCGCTGCGCGAGGTGCTCCGCCGCCGGCTGGCCAGGGCCACCGCGCGCGCCGCCGACCCGAAGACCCGCGGCGCGCTCGAGGACCGGATCGGCAAGGCCGACGCCGCGCTGCGCGCCCTGGACAACGACGAGCGGCGGCTGGCCGAACTGCGCGCCAAGTACGTCAAGGACCCGGCCAGCCTGTCCGACGACGAGCGGAAGGAGGCCGCCGGGCTGGAACGCGAGCACACCGGCGGGGCGGTCGTCGACATCGGCCGGCTGGAGCTCGAGGGCCTCGGCGGCGACGCCCAGCTCGACCGGCTCGCGCTCACCGGCATCACCGGTGACGTCGAGTCGCCGCTGTTCGGCCCGAGCACCGCCCCGCTGTCGTCGGCGTTCGTCACCGACGCCGAGCGGATCGCCGAGTTCCGCCGCCTCGGCCCGCAGCGCCCACCGGGCGTCACCGGCCCGGTCGCGCTGCCGGTCCGCGCCGAGGAGGCGGTGGTCACCGGGGTGTCCTACGTCGGCGACATCCCCAGCCGGGAATCCCTGGCCTACCAGCTCGAGAAGCTGCCGTCGAGGACCCCGGACGAGAACCGCAACCGGCTGGCCGGTCTGGTCAAGGCGGTCGGCGAGTACGAGAAGCTCGAGGACCGGGCCCGCGGCCGGGCCGAACCGCCGCTGACCGCCGAGGATCGGCGCGAGCTGGCGCGGGAGAAGGACCGGCTACAGCGGGTGTTCGGCTTCCGGGCCGCGCAGGTGCGCGCCCAGGGCGTCGGCGTCGAGATGCTGTTCGGGCCGGCGCTGAGCGACCTCGTGACGCGCGGCGGCGGAGCCGAGTCGTTCACCGCCACCGACGTGGAGTACGGCGGCTACTTCCGGGCCGAGAAGGTGACCGGGCGCGAGGTCGGCGCCACGCTGAAGAAGCTGCCGCCCGAGCGGCCCGGCGGGCCGGAGCGGCGCAGCATCGCGTTCCACGCCGAGGACCTGCACGTCCACGGCGCGGTCATCGACTGGGCCGGCAACAAGGTCGCCGAGGTCGGCATCAGCGGCCTCGAAGGCGAGATCGAGCCGCGCCGGCCCGCGCCGGACCAGCCGCCCGCCGGCTACCGGATCCCCAGCCTGACGGCGGTCAGCGCCACCGTCGCCGGCATCGACTACCGCACCGACACCATGTGGGTGCACTCCGACGGCGTCACCACGATCACCGGCATCTCGCTGGCCGCCGACCTGGAGCGCACCGCCGACGGCTCGATCACCAGGGTGCACCGGCTGCACCTGAACCGGGTGAGCGCCAACCACCTGATCCTGGAGCGCAACGGGCCGGGCACGCCGTTCCGGGCCGAGATCACCTCCGGCGCGCTGCTCAACATCGACGTGCAGGACTACGTCATGGTCACGCACGCCACCGCCCCTGCCGAGCAGAAGCTGCAGCGCCGCTTCGAGCTGGGCGGCCTGGACGAGCTGCGGTTCAACGTCGCGCTCGGCGCGCTCGGCGGCGGCTCCGGAGTGCTGTCCAGCGTGACCGAGACTGGGACGCCGCGCCAGACCGGCATGCTCGTGGTGCAGGCGCTGGCCGACTCGCCGGAGGGCGGCGAGCAGATCGACCTCAACGGGCTGCTGCTCACCGGCGCCGAGGTGCACACCGCGAGCGGCCGGGTGGCGATCCGCAAGCTCGGGATCGGCGCGTCGGTGCACCACTCCGGCGACACCTGGACGATCCGCAGCCTGACCATCCCGGAGCTGCGGCTCGGCGAGCTGAACTGGCGCACCGCCGACGGCGCCGAGATCAGCTCGACCGGCGGCGCGGGGCTGACCGACATGAGGGTCCGTGGCTCGATCTTCGCCCCGGCCGGCCAGCCGGTGTTCGTGCAGGTCGACGAGCTGCGCATCGATGCCATCACCGCCCCGCACCTGCGCTACCACCAGGACCCCATCGACATCGTGGTCGGCACCCGCGCGGAGTCCTCGCGCGCCGGCCAGCCGCCGCTGGAGATCCGCGACATCCGGCTGCGCGACTTCGGCTGGACCCTCGGCAGCGGCGTGGTCTCCGGCACGCTCGACGTCGGGTCCGCCGCCGTCGAGTTCCAGAGCCAGCTCGCCAAGCACCTGCAGGTCGGGGCCACGGTCAGGCTCACATCGCTGCACGCCGTGTTCCTGCGCGGCGGCCACATCGTGCTGCGCGCCCGCGGCTCGGCCGACGCCGACGTGCACTGGGAGGAACCGGCCGCCGGCGTCGGCCCGAGGGTCGCCAAGCAGGAGGTGTCCGCGCACGTCGCCGTCAACGAGCTGGACACCGGCATCGTCGACATCAGCAGCGGCGCCATCGAGTTCGGGCCCGGCGAGCAGCCCGGCCTGCAGATCGCCGACATCGTCGTCAACCAGGTCAACTACCGGTCGCCGGACATCGTGATCGAGACCATGCCCGGCGGCAGCGGCGCGACGATCCGGCGGCCGCACGCCAAGCTGCGGATCGAGCTGCGCAACGCCGCGGAGCGCAAGGCCGCCGGCGGCGCGGAGGCGTCGGCCATCAAGCGGATCGTGCTTCGCGAGATCGGCATCGACTCGATCGAGCTGGACGGGCTGAAGGTCACCCTGCCGACGCTGGTGCCGCCGGACCCGTCCGGCGCGGCCAGGAAGGTGGAGATCTGGCTGCCGCCCGGCGAGGTCGGCATCCTGCGCAACCTCAAGCTGGCCCTGCCGGAGCGCGGCGCCGAGATCGCCGCGCCGCCGTCGCCGACCGGCAAGTGGACGATCCCCGACCTGTACCTGCAGATCAGCGGCACGACCGAACCGAGCCCGTTCGGCACCGGCAAGAAACAGCTGCCCGCGCTGCTCATCCCGCAGATCCGCACCACGGTCGGCGGCATCCTGGACAGCGGCAGCGCCCGGCTGGAGACCGAGCGCATCGAGGTCGGCATCCTCAGCGGCGGCGGCATCACCCTCGACCTGCGCCGGCCCAGCATCACCGCCATCGCGGCGATCTTCCAGCGCACCCCGCTGCACAGCCTTCTCATCCACGGCCTCGGGCTGGTCGAACCGGCAACGGCCGGCGGGGTCAGCGCCCAGCGCGCCACGTTCGACACCCGCACCGGGCTGCTCACCCTCACCGAGCTCGGCCTGACCCGGCTGCGCTACCGCAACGAGGCCGCCGGCGTCGAGGTCGACGTGGACAAGGCGACGCTGCCGGGCGAGGTTCGCACCACACTGCCCGGCAAGGGCCGGGAGCTGTCCGGCACCATCCCGGAGCTCAACATCCACGGCGCCTACTTCCGGGTCGACTTCACCGCCGGGGTGACCAGCACGCCGACCGGGCCGGCGCCGTCGGCCACGCCGTGGACCGACCTGCTGACCAAGCTCGGCCCGTACCAGCAGGTGTTCGACTCGATGCAGGGCAAGATCAAGCTCACCCTGCACCAGACGAAGACCGGCTGGTTCCGCACGGACACCCCGCTGGACCTCGCCATCACCGACGGCCAGCTCGACTACCACCAGATCGAGGTGCAGCTCATCCGCGGCTGGCGCGGCCTGGTGAACTTCCAGCTGCACAAGGAGCTGTCCGAGCTGTGGCTCGTCCTCGAGACGCACTCCAACCAGAACGGAGTGGACGTCACCACGACGATGCCGGTCGCGGTCTGGAACCTGACCTCCAGCGAGCTGACCCAGGCCGACCCGGCGAACCAGATCCGCATCTGGCGGCTGCTCAACGTCGAGGGCGCGCTGCGCACCAGCGAGCTGGACGTCCCGCCCAAGCCCAGCACCGGACCCGGTGCGGTCGAGCTGCATGACATCGACGTCGACCTCTCGCTGCGCAGCGCCAAACCCATCCCGATCGACCTCGGGAAGGCCAGCGGCGGCAAGGTCACCGGGGCCGTCACGCTGGCCACCAACGCGCTGTCCAACCTGCGGCTGTACGGCAACCTGCCGGGGACCCTCGCCCAGGACAAGTACGGGATCGCCTCGGCCAAGGTGGACGCGACGGAGATCAACCTGGTCGGCGCCGGCGCCGAGATCCGCACCGGGGCCATCGTGGTCAACGACGTGTCGGACCTGTCGGTCAACCTGAGCCCGAGTTGGGAACCGCAGGTGCTCACCGGCCGCATCAAGTGGGCAAACGCCAAGAACATCACCTGGCGGCTGCCATGATCCCGATCCGGAGATTCCGCAGCGCCGCCGGCCGGGTGGCGCGGGCCGCGCCGCGGCCGTGGGACCGGTCAGGCCGCTCGGCCAGCTCGGAACGCTCGGACCGCACGGCCAGCTCGGCCCGCTCCGAGCGCGAGGCGGACCGCACCGCGGACGCCGTGCTGGAGCCCGACGGCACCGCCGCGATCCCGCCGCACGCCGGGCCGCATACCGCCGGGGCCGCACCGGTGGCGGCCCCGGTGCCGGGCGTGGGGCGGCCGCTGGACGGCACGCTGCGGATGTACCTGCAGCGCCGGCTCGGCGCCGACCTGTCCACGGTGCGCGTGCACGACGATCCGGCTGCCGCGCGGGCGGCGCGCGAGCAGCACGCGGCCGCCTACACGGTCGGCGAGCACGTGGTGCTGGGTGCGGGCGCCGACCACGCCACGCTCGCCCACGAGCTGGTGCACGTGCTGCAGCAGCGCGGCGCCGGCCGCTCCACCGTGCAGCGCCAAGACGCGCCCCCTCGCGGCAGCGCCGGCGGCGTCGGCAGCGGCGTCGGCCGTGTCGGCAGCGCGCCGCCGGCGGTGGACTTCGACGTAGTGCGGCAGCGCGCGCCGTCCGAGGACGCGACGGTGCTGTTCGGCCAGGACTCGGTGTCGCTGGCCGGCATGGACCTGCTGCCGCTGCTGCCTCGGCTGGCTACCACCGCGCCGCTGGTCGTGGACATCGACGGCTATGCCAGCAGCGAGGGCGACCCCGAGTACAACGTTAACCTGTCGGCGCACCGGGCCGCTGTGGTGCGCGCAACGCTGCTGCCGCTGCTGCCCGACGGGTCGACCGTGCGGCTGCACGCGCACGGCGCGACCCCGGAGTTCGGGGAGACGCCGGCCAACCGCCGAGTCGGCATCCGGATCACCGAGGCGCCGGTCGCGCCGGTCCCGCCGTCGGTGGCCCCGCCGTCGTTCGCGATGCCACGCCTGCTGCCCGACCTGCAGCTGCACTTGGACCCGCTGCCGCCGCTGCCGCCACCAGGCGTGCTGCCGCCGGTGCCGGACGTGCGGCTGCAGGACCCGTCGGCCGGCGGGCCGCCGCGAGTGTTCGAGCCACCGGCGCCGGCCCGGCCGTTCTCCCCGTACACGCCGTCCGTCACGCTGCCGCCGGAGCTGCTGCCGAAGACCCCGCCGCCGACGGCCGCGCCGCCGCAGCTGTTCCCGTGGCTCACCCCGCAGCGCACGGTCGTGGACTGGGGCCCGCTGCGGGACACCGTCACCGAGCACGGCGCCGGCGCGATCAGCCCGGAGCTCGCCGCTGCCGCGGAGGCGCACACCCGCACCTGGTACGAGCGGTACCGGGCCGCCGGCATCCCCGAGGAGCGGGCCCGGTGGCTGGCCAACTTCGGCACCCGGTCGCTCATCGGCCGCGAGCTGGCCAAAGAGGGCAACACGGCGGCCGACCGGCTGGACAACGAGCTGCGCCGGCAGGGGCTGCCCACCCCGACCACGGTCGGCGTCGACCTGTTCGACGTGCTGCGCAAGGTCCGAGGCGAGCGAGGAGGTAAGCGATGAGCCCACCGACCGCACCACGGGTGGTCCGCGGCGGCATCGTGGTGCTCGACCCCACGAGCGACGAGGTGCGCCGGACGATCGCGCTGCAGTACAACCCCGACACGGTCGCGCGCAGCTTCCAGGTGCGCGGGGCCGGCGGCGAGGCCGGCGCGCGCGCCGAGGCGCTGCGGCTGACCGGGCCGCCGACGCAGAGCATCACGCTGGACGCCGAGCTCGACGCCACCGACCAGCTCGAGTTCCCGCGCAGCAACCGCACCGTGGTCGAGGTGGGGCTGCGCGCCGCGCTGGCCGTGCTGGAGATCCTGGTCTACCCGGAGCTGGCCGCGGTGCGCGACGCGGCGGAGCTGGCCGATTCCGGCGGGCTGGAGATCGCGCCCGCGCCCGCGCCGCTGACGCTGTTCGTGTGGTCCAAGAACCACATCACGCCAGTGCGGATCACCGAGTTCTCGATCACCGAGGAGGCGTTCGACACCCAGCTCAACCCGATCCGCGCCAAGGTGCACCTGGGGATGAAGGTGTCCACCGTCAACGACGTCGGCGCCGGCAGCAAGGCCGGCGAGTTCGCCATGACCCACCACCGGCGCCTAGAGCAGCTCGCCGCCAAGCAATCCCCTGTCGCCATCGACGCGCTAGGCATCGGCCGGCTGCCATGACCACCCCCCCACCCCCCCACGCGCGATACGCGGGCTTATCGCGCTTTTCGGACCGCGATTATGCGCGATACGCGGGCTTATCGCGCAAGGGCCGCGAGGCGCGCAAGGCACGCGAGGCGCGCGAGGCGCGCGAGGCTGCGGAGGGGACGGGATGAGCGCTCCGGACGTAGTGAGCTTTCTGGCCAGTGTTACGGGGGGTGCTGCCGAGCATCAGGCGCCGAACAGCCGGTACCGGGACATCCCGACCGCGGAGCTGGCCCGGCCGGACGGCACGAGGACCGTGTACCTGCGCCGCCGCTTCCTGCCGCAGCCGCAGCGGCTGGCCACCCTCGGCCGGGTCACCGTGCGGGACGGGCACCGGGTCGACACCCTGGCAGCCGAGGTGTTCGGTGACCCGACGCTGTTCTGGCGGCTCGCCGACGCCAACCTGATCAGCCGCACTGCCGACCTGGTCGCCGAGCCGGGCCGGGTGCTGCGGGTCGCGGCACCGGAAGGCATCCCGGGAGGCACCGGTGCTTAGCGGGGTGACGCTGACGCTGCTGCTCGGCCCGGTCCGGACCAGGCCGGTGCCGGCCGAGGTGGCCGACGCGCTGCTGGAGGCCCAGGTCACGGTGGCCGCCGGGCAGCGAAGCGGCTTCCAACTCAAGTTCGCGCTGGCCAAGGACGGCATGCTCAACCAGCAGCTGCTGCCGGGCCGTTCGCTCGACCCGCCGAACCGAGTCATCCTGGTCGTCAGCCTCGACGGTGCGCCGACCGTGCTGATCGACGGCGTGATCACCAGGCACGATGTGGCGCCGAGCAACGAGGCCGGCCAGTCGACGCTGACCATCACCGGCGTCGACGTCACGCAGATGATGGACCTGCTCGACATGAGCTGGTTCCCGATGCCGGCGATGCCGCCGGAGTTCCGGGTCGGGTTCATCATCGCCAAGTACGCGATGTACGGGATCATCCCGCGGATCATTCCCAGCATCCTGCTGCTGGCGCCCAACCCGCTCAAGCAGATCCCCTACGAGCAGGGCACCGACTTCGAGTACGTGACCAGGCTCGCCGACGAGGCCGGGTACGTCTTCTACGTCGAGTCCGGCCCGCAGCCGGGGATGAACCTCGCCTACTGGGGCCCGGAGGTCCGCGCCGGCAAGCCGCAGCCGGTGTTGAGCGTGAACATGGACGCGGCGACCAACGTCGAGTCCATGTCGTTCTCGTTCGACGGCATCTCCCGCTCGATCTCACTCGTGCTCGGGCACATCCCCGAGGTGCACTCGACCATCCCGGTCCCGATCCCGGACATCACGCCGCTCAACCCGCCGCTCGGCCGCAAGATCCCCATCCCGCTGTCCATCAGGCCGATCAACGCCGGGACGCGCAGGGAGAAGGACGTGAAGTACACCGCGGAGGACAACGCGACCGCCAAGTTCGACATCATCAAGACCACCGCGCGGGCGCTGGCCAAGGCCGCCCAGTCGGCGAACGTCGTCTCCGCGTCCGGGTCGCTGGACGTGCTGCGCTACGGCGGCATGCTGCAGGCCCGCCGGCTGGTCACGGTGCGCGGCGCCGGCCCGGCCTACGACGGCGCCTACTACGTCAAGAGCGTCACCAGCACGCTCAAGCCGGGGGAGTTCAAGCAGCGGTTCACCCTCAGCCGCAATGCGCAGGTCTCGATGTCGGAAACGGTGCCCACATGAGCGGGACGTATTACGGCAAGTACCGCGGAACGGTGATGAACAACGTCGACCCGCTGCAGACCGGCCGGATCATGGTCCAGGTGCCGGACGTCACCGGGCCGGGGCCGTCGAGCTGGGCGACGCCGTGCTTCCCGGTGGCCGGGATGCAGCTCGGCGCCTGGATGATCCCGACGGTCGGCGCCGGGGTGTGGGTGGAGTACGAGCAGGGCAACCCCGACCACCCGATCTGGTCCGGCTGCTGGTTCGGCACGGCGGCCGAGGTGCCGGCGATGGCGCTGGCCGCGCCGCCTGGGGTGCCGCACCTGGTGCTGCAGACCACCCTGCAGAACGCGCTGGTCATCTCCGACGTGCCTGGCCCGACCGGCGGCATCCTGATCAAGACGACCACCGGGGCGATGATCTCGGTCAACGACCTCGGCATCACGATCAGCAACGGCAAGGGCGCGTCGATCGCGCTGGTCGGCCCGTCCGTCACGATCAACGCCGGCGCGCTGGTGGTGACCTGATGCCCGGCCTGCTGCTGCACGTCGGCGCGTCGGTGAGCTGCACGCACGGGGCGCCGGCGCAGACCGTCTCGGCCAACGCGAGGGTGCTGGTGTCCGGCACCCCGGTCGCGACGATCTCCGACACCACGACGGTCGCCGGCTGCCCGTTCCAGGTCCCGGTCGGCGCCGGCACGAAGCCGCAGCCGTGCGTGCGGGTGCAGTGGCTGGTGCCCGCGGCCAGGGTGCTGGTCAACGGCCAGCCGGCGCTGCTCAACATCAGCGCCGGGCTGTGCCAGAGCGCCGAGCAGATCCCGGCCGGGCCGCCGGTGGTGGCGGCCACCCAGCCTCGGGTGGTGGCGCAGTGAGCGGTCATGTGGCAGTGCCGGTGCGGATCGACTCCTCCGGCCGCACCGCGGACGCGACCGGCGCCGGCTACGTCCGCGCGCTCATCGGCGAGGTGCTGTTCACCCAGCCCGGTGAGCGGGTCAACCGCCCGGACTTCGGCAGCGGGCTGCTGCAGCTCGTGCTCGCCCCCGCGGACGACACGCTGGCCGCGACCACCCAGCTCACCGTGCAGAGCGCGCTGCAGCGCTGGCTCGGCGAGCTGATCGAGGTTGCGAACGTCGAGGTGACCAGCGACGAGGAGACGCTGCGGGTGCTGGTCAGCTACGTCGTTCGGGACACCGGCCGGGCCGGCTCCGACGAGTTCGGGTGGTCGCTATGACCGGCGCCGTGACCGTGTTCTCGTGTGTGGACGACGCCAGGCGCCGCAAGGTCGCCGACAGCACCACGCACAACGGCATCGACTACCTCGAGGTCGACCCGGCCGACCAGCGCGTGCTGCTCGTGCACTTCGTGCATCCGCTGCCGGGCCAGTCCGGCGGCATCCCGTCCGGCCAGCCGCTTGGCGTCGACAACGTGGTCGTCACCGGCGGGGAGCGGATCACTTCGATCGTCGTGGTCTCGGTCGCCGCGGCCGGCGACGTGCTGACCGTCACGGTCGAGGAGCCTGGCGACTTCTCCACCTACGAGCTGCGCCTGCTCGCCTCGGCCGCCGGCGACCCGCCGGACGGCTTCGACCCGCTGCTGACCGTCGTGCCGTTCTCGTTCAAGGTCACCTGCCCCAGCCCGTTCGACTGCCGGCCGCGGCCGGCCCAGCCGCCCCCGCCGTCGGACGACCCGACGCTGGACTACCTGGCCCGCGACTACGACGGGCTGCGCCGGCTGATGCTCGACCGGCTCGGCGCGCTGATGCCCACCTGGGCCGACCGCAGCCCGGCCGACCCGGCCGTCGCGCTCGTCGAGCTGCTCGCGCACGCCGGCGACCAGCTCAGCTACCGGCAGGACGCGGTGGCCACCGAGGCCTACCTCGGCACCGCCCGCAGCCGCATCTCCGTGCGCCGGCACGCCAGGCTGCTGGACTACCCGATGCACGACGGCTGCAACGCCCGCACCTGGATCGCGGTCGACGTGCAGGCCGGTACCCCCAGTGACGGCGCGTTGCTGCCGGACGGCACGCCGGTCCTGCCGGCCAGGGCCGGTGACCCGCCGACGGTGGCAGCGGCCGACGCCGTACTCGACGGCTGGACGTTCGAGACCATGCACCCGCTGACGATGTCCGCCGCCCGCTCGCGGATCGACGTGCACACCTGGAGCGCCGAGGAGTACTGCCTGCCGCTGGGCACCACGGGCACGACTCTGGTCGACTCCGGCTTCACCATCGCGGTCGGCGACGTGCTGCTGTTCGAGGAGACCGCGAGCCCGGCGACCGGGCTGGCCGCGGACGCCGACCCCGAGCACCGCCAGGCCGTGCGGGTCACCTCCGTGCACAAGCGCACCGACCCCATCGAGGGCGTCGACATCGTGGACGTCACCTGGCACCGGGCCGACGCGCTGCGCTTCGCGCTCGCGGTGCTGGCCGCGCCGGCGCCGGGCGCCCCGCCGGTGACCACGGCCGTCGTGCGCGGCAACGTCGTGCTGGCCGACCACGGGCTGCGGGTGCAGGTCGCGCTGCCGCAGGTGCCGCAGGACGGCGCCTACCGGCCGGTGCTACCGGCGGCCCCGGTCAGCCAGGCCGAGCCGTACCCGGCGGCGACGGCAGCCACCCTGCCGGCCGCGGACGCCCAGCGGCGCTCGCCGGGGGCCGCGCTGCCGCAGGCGTCGCTGACCGAGGGCGACGACACCTGGCAGGCGCGGCGCGACCTGCTCGCCAGCGACCGGTTCGACCGCGGGTTCGTCGTCGAGGTCGAGCGCGACGGCACCGCGCTGCTGCGCTTCGGCAACGACGTCTACGGGCGCCAACCGGTCGCCGACGCCGCGCTCACCGCGGAGTTCCGGGTCGGCAACGGCCCAGCCGGCAACCTCGGGCACGGCACCCTGCGCCGGCTGGTGTGGGACACCGCCGGCGTCACCGGCGTGACCAACCCGCTGCCCGCCTTCGGCGGCCAGCGGCCGGAGTCGATCGCCGAGGTCCGCGAGTTCGCCCCGCAGGCTTTCCGGGTTCAGCAGCGGGCCGTCACCGAGGCGGACTGGGAGCGGGTCGCCACCCAGCACGCCGAGGTGCAGAACGCACAGGCGCGGTTCCGCTGGACCGGCAGCTGGTACACCGTCTACCTGACGATCGACCGGCTCGGCGGCGGCCCGGTGGTGGAGGACCCGGCGTTCCTGGCCGGCCTGCGCGCGCACCTGGAGCGCTTCCGGATCGCCGGCTACGACCTGGAGATCACCGGGCCGACCAACGTGGCGCTGCAGCTGTCGCTGCGGGTCTGCGTGCGGCCGGGGTTCTTCCGCAGCGACGTGCACCAGGCGCTGCTCGATGTGTTCTCCAACCGGTCGCCGACCGGGTTCTTCTCGGCGGACAACTTCACGTTCGGCCAGCCGCTCTACCTCAGCGAGATCCATCGCGCCGCGATGGCCGTCGCCGGGGTCGCGTTCGTGGAGATCACCGCCTGCCACCGGTTCGGGCGCAAGCCGGCCGGCGAGCTGGTCGCCGGGTACGTCAACGCCGGGCCGCTCGAGGTGATCCGGCTGGACAACGACCTCAGCCTGCCGGAGCGCGGCCGGCTCGAGCTCGTCATCGAAGGGGGGCTGTGACGGTGACTGAGCAGGGCTGCGGCTGCGCCGGGGTCGACGAGGTGGCCGCCGTCCGGCAGCCGTCGAATCCGCCAGGGTTGGACGCCATCGGCTACCGGGTCGGCACTCACGGAGGCTTCAAGCAGGCCATGCTGCGGGCGCTCGGCGCCGACCCGGTGCTGCGGCGGCTGGGCACCAGGGAGGACGCCGACCCGATCGTCGCGCTGGCCGACGCCGGCGCGTCGATGCTCGACGTGCTCACGTTCTACCAGGAGCGGATCGCCAACGAGGGGTTCCTGCGTACCGCGACCGAGCGGCTGTCCGTGTTGCAGCTGGCCAGGGCCATCGGCTACGAGCTGCGTCAAGGGGTGGCCGCGTCCACCATGCTGGCGTTCACCATCACCAAGCCGCCGGCGCGTGTGCCGCCGCCGGCCGGGGTCGACCTGCCGCTCGTCGCGCACGCGATCACCACGCCGTCGGTCGTGCGCATCCCGGTCGGCACCAAGGCGCAGAGCGTGCCGGGACAGGACGAGCTGCCCCGGATGTTCGAGACCGTCGAGGAGATCCAGGCGCGGCCGGAGTGGAACGCGATGCGGGTGCCGGTCACCGCACCGGTGACCCCGGCGATGGGCGACACCGAGCTGTACCTCGCCGGCACGTCCACCGGGCTGAACCCTGGCGACGTGGTGCTGCTGATCGGCGACGAGCGGGCCAACTCGCCCGGCAACGAGAACTGGGACGTGCGCAGGGTGAGCGCGCTGCTGGCCGTCGAACGCAGCGGCGCGGTCGGCGAGCACACCGTGATCACCCTCGACCTGCCACTCGGCCAGGCCACCACGCCGGTGACCGAGCCGGCCAAGCAGAACCCCAAGGTGTACGCGCTGCGCACCAAGGCCGCCCTTTTCGGCCACAACGCCCTGCCGTGGAACGCGCTGCCGGCTCCGCTGCGGGTCGGCGAGTTCGTCGGCAACCCGGCGGCGTTCGTGACCGGCCCGTTCGCCGCCCGGCAGAACACCTGGGCCGACGCCACCTTTCCCGCCGGCACCACCGAGATCTTCCTCGACCGCACCTACCCCGGGGTGGCCCCGGACGGCTGGGCAGTGCTCGCCAAGCAGGGCTACGCCGAGGTGTACGGCATCGACCAGATCGCCGAGGTCACCGAGGCCGACTACCTGCTGTCCGCGCAGGTCACCAGGCTGACCGTGTCCGGCGAGGGCATCGAGTCCTTCTCGCCGCGAAACGCGGCGGTGTTCGTCCGGTCCGAGCTGCTGCCGATGGCCGAGAAGCCGATCAGCGAGCCGGTGCGGGGCGCCACGGTGGTGCTGGCCGAGCTGGTCGAGGGGCTGGAGCCCGGCCGGCTGGTTGCCGTCCGCGGCACCAGGCAGGACACCGGCGGGGCCGCGTCGGAGGTGCGCAGCATCGCGGCCGTGCAGGACGACGGCGCGCGGAGCACGCTCGTGCTGGCCGAGGACCTGACCTACGAGTACGTGCCCGACTCGGTGCGGGTCAACGCCAACGTGGCGGCCGCCACCGAGGGCGAGAGCCGTACCGAGGTGCTCGGCAGCGGCAACGGCGCGGCGTCGTTCCAGGAGGCGGCGTCGTTCCAGGAGTTCGGGCTGCTCGGCAAGCCGCTCACCTACACCTCGGCGGCCACCCCGTCGGGAGGCCTCAGCACCCTCGAGGTGCGCGTCGACGGCGTGCTGTGGACCGAGGTCGGCTCGCTGTACGGGCAGCCGCCGCAGGCCAGGGTCTACATCACCCGCCTGGCCGACGACGGCACCGTGACGGTGCGCTTCGGCGACGGCCGCACCGGCTCGCGGCTGCCGTCCGGCAGGGACAACGTGGTCGCCGGCTACCGGATCGGCACCGGGCTCGGCGGCAACCTCGACCAGGGCCGGATCAGCCTGCTGCTGTCCCGCCCGCTCGGCGCCGAGGAGG
>Ga0184609_10000280_pt1 | contig 14574 bp, 13 predicted proteins | sample PLM1_60_coex_FD_133165 | JGI IMG/M metagenome (GOLD analysis project Ga0184609, IMG submission 133165) | Groundwater sediment microbial communities from an aquifer in East River, Colorado, USA - PLM1_60_coex | ecosystem: Environmental > Terrestrial > Soil > Riparian zone | place: USA: East... | reverse complement strand
TCGCCGCGCCGGGCGCCGGCGAGTCGGCGGCCGCGCTCGCGGGCGAGCTGTTCGCGCCCGGGGTGGGCGCGCAGGCCGGGCCGCCGACGCGGCCGGCTCGGGCGACCCGGGTCCCGCCGGGCGCGTCCTCCGCCGGCGGCCACTCGCACGGCCCGGGCGACCGTCCGCGGTCCGAGCGCTTCACCTCGACCAACCCGGACGCCTTCGGGGTGCCGACCGGCCGCGAGGAGGACTGGCGGTTCACCCCGCTCGCCCGGCTCCGCGACCTGCTGAACCCGTTCGAGCCGGACGGCACGCTCAGCGTCGAGGTGGACGCGCCTGACGTGGTCGAGCACCGCGAGGTCCCGGGCGCCCGGATCGGCCTCGACCCCGCCATCGGCTCGGCGCTCGCGCCGGCCGACCGGGTCAGCGCGCTGGCCCTGGAGCAGGTCCGGCTCGCGCACGTGGTCTCCGTTCCGAAGGGGACGAGCCTGACCGACCCGGTCACCGTCACGGTCCGCGGCGGCGGCGGAAGGACGTACTCCCACCTCGTCGTCGACGTCGGGCCCTTCGCCGAGGCGGTCGTCGTGGTCGACCACGTCGGCACCACCCGGCTGGCCTCGAACCTGGAGCTCCGGGTCGGCGACGGCGCGTCGCTGACGCTGGTGAGCGTTCAGGACTGGGCCGACGACGCGGTGCACGTCGAGGCGCACGCGGCGAAGGTGGGCCGGGACGCGCGGCTCCGGCACGCCGTGGTCACCCTCGGCGGCGACCTGGTCCGGATCAGCCCGACGGTGCGCTTCGCCGGCCCCGGCGGGGACGCCGAGCTGCTCGGCCTGTCCTTCGCCGACGCCGGCCAGCACCAGGAGGCCCGCCTCTACGTCGACCACGCGGTGCCGCATTGCCGGAGCCGGGTCATGTACAAGTCGGCGCTGCAGGGGCGGGACGCGCACACGGTGTGGATCGGCGACGTGCGGATCCGGCCCGAGGCGGTGCAGACCGACACGTACGAGCTCAACCGCAACCTGCTGCTGACCGACGGCGCCCGCGCCGACTCGGTGCCGAACCTGGAGATCGAGACCGGCGAGATCGTCGGCGCCGGGCACGCGAGCGCGACCGGCCGCTTCGACGACCTGCAGCTGTTCTACCTGATGAGCCGGGGCATCCCGGCCCGGGAGGCGCGCCGGCTGGTCGTGCGCGGCTTCTTCAACGAGGTCATCCAGCGGATCGGCGTGCCGGCCGTGGCCGACCGGCTCACCGCGGCCATCGAGGCCGAGCTCGCGGTGGTGGGCACATGAGCGAGCGCGAGGGCTCGCAGCGCGAGCGGGAGCGGGCATGAGCTGGACGCCGGCATGTCGACTCGCCGACATCCCGGAGGGTGGCGCGGTCCGGGTCGAGATCGGCGACGTCCCGGTCTGCCTGGTGCGCACCGAAGGCCAGCTCTACGCGATCCACGACGTGTGCTCGCACGCCGAGGTCCCGCTGTCCGAGGGCGAGATCGACGACACCACGGTCGAGTGCTGGCTGCACGGCTCGCGCTTCGATCTGCGTACGGGCAAGCCCACCGGCCCGCCTGCCACCGAGCCGGTCCCCGTCTACGACACGAAAGTGGACGGAGAAGCCGTCTATGTCCATCTCGCCGGCGAGGCCGGCGGTGTCCATCTCGCCGGCGAGGCCGGCGGCGGAAGACTGGAGAGCTGACAGCCGTGTCCACGCTGGAGATCCGTGACCTGCACGTGTCCGTGGAGGGCGCGGCCGACGAGATCCTCAAGGGCGTCGACCTGACCGTCCGGTCGGGGGAGACGCACGCGCTCATGGGCCCGAACGGGTCCGGCAAGTCCACCCTGGCGTACTCGATCGCCGGCCACCCCAAGTACACGGTGACCCGGGGCAGCGTCCTGCTCGACGGCGAGGACGTGCTGTCCATGAAGGTCGACGAGCGGGCCCGGGCCGGCCTCTTCCTGGCGATGCAGTACCCGGTCGAGGTGCCAGGCGTGTCGGTGTCGAACTTCCTGCGCACCGCGGCGACCGCGGTCCGCGGCGAGGCGCCGAAGCTGCGCACCTGGGTCAAGGAGGTCAACGAGTCCATGGCCGCCCTGGACATGGACAGGGCCTTCGCCGAGCGCAACGTCAACGAGGGCTTCTCCGGCGGCGAGAAGAAGCGGCACGAGATCCTGCAGCTCGCGCTGCTGAAGCCGAAGATCGCGATCCTGGACGAGACCGACTCGGGCCTGGACATCGACGCGCTCAAGGTGGTCGCCGGCGGGGTCAACCGGGTCCGCGAGACCGGCGTCGGCACCCTGCTGATCACCCACTACACCCGGATCCTCCGGTACGTGACGCCGGACTTCGTGCACGTCTTCGTCGGCGGCCGGATCGTCGAGGAGGGCGGCCCGGAGCTGGCCGAGCGGCTCGAGGCCGAGGGCTACGAGCGCTACGCCGCGGCGGCGGTCTCCCCGTGAGCGCGAGGGCCCCCAGCGAGCACCCGCCGGCGAGGCCGCCCGGCGGAGCCGGCGGAGCAACCGGTGACGGCGGCCGGCCGGACGGCCTGCCGGCCGGGTTGCCGACGGAGCGGACACAGTCGCGATACGACGTGGAGGCGGTCCGCAAGGACTTCCCGATCCTGGACCGGCGGGTGCACGACGACCTGCCGCTGGTCTACCTGGACAGCGCCAACACGTCGCAGAAGCCGCGGGCGGTGCTGGACGCGCTGGCCGAGCACTACGAGCGGCACAACGCCAACATCCACCGGGCCGGGCACGTGCTCGGCGAGGAGGCGACGGCGGCGTACGAGGGCGCCCGGGACAAGGTGGCCGGCCTGCTGTACGCACCCTCCAGGGACGAGGTGGTCTTCACCAAGACCGCGTCCGAGGCGCTCAACCTGGTGGCGAACGTGCTCGCGTGGCCCTCCCCGCACCGGGTGGGTCCGGGCGACGAGGTCGTCATCACCGAGATGGAGCACCACTCGAACATCGTCCCGTGGCAGCTGCTCACCGAGCGGACCGGCGCCCGGCTGCGCTGGTTCGGCATCACCGACGACGGCCGGCTGGACCTGTCGCTGATCGACGAGCTGATCACCGAGCGGACGAAGGTCGTCTCGCTGGTGTACGTCTCCAACACGCTCGGCACGCTCAACCCGGTCACCGAGATCGCCCGCCGGGCGCACGAGGTCGGTGCTCTGGTGGTCGTCGACGCCTCCCAGGCGGTGCCGCAGCTGCCGGTCGACGTGTCGACGCTCGGCGCGGACTTCCTCGCCTTCACCGGGCACAAGATGTGCGGCCCGACCGGCATCGGCGTGCTGTGGGGGCGGCGGGAACTGCTCGACGTGCTGCCGCCCTTCCTGGCCGGCGGCGAGATGATCGAGACGGTCCGGATGGGCGGCTCGACCTACGCGCCGGTGCCGCACAAGTACGAGGCGGGCACGCCGCCGATCGCGCAGGCGGTCGGCCTGGGCGCGGCCGTCGACTACCTGTCCGCGCTCGGGATGGACGCGGTGGCCGCGCACGAGCGGGAGATCACCGCGTACGCGCTGCAGCGGCTGCGCGAGGTCGACGGGCTGCGGGTGATCGGTCCGGACACGCCGGTGGACCGCGGCGGGGCGATCAGCTTCACGCTGCGCGGCTCCGTGGGCGACATCCACCCGCACGACGCGGCGCAGGTGCTGGACGGGCTGGGTGTCGCGGTCCGGGCCGGCCACCACTGCGCCAAGCCGGTGTGCGACCGCTTCGGAATCCCGGCGAGCACCCGGGCGTCGTTCTACCTGTACACGACGCGGGACGAGGTGGACGCCCTCGTCGTCGGGCTGGACGAGGTGAAGAGGCTGTTCGCGTGAAGCTCGACTCGCTCTACCAGGAGATCATCCTGGACCACTACAAGCGCCCGCACCGGCGCGGCCTGCGGGAGCCGTACGACGCCGAGGTCCACCACGTGAACCCGACCTGCGGCGACGAGGTGACCCTGCGGGTCCGGGTCGCCGACGGGGTGGTTTCGGACGTGTCGTACGACGGCGCGGGCTGCTCGATCAGCCAGGCGTCCACCTCGGTGCTCACCGACCTGGTGGTGGGTAAGCCGGTGGACGAGGCGCTGGCCGTGCAGGAGGAGTTCCTCCGGCTGATGCAGTCGCGCGGCGAGGTCGAGCCGGACGAGGAGGTGCTCGAGGACGCGGTCGCGTTCGCCGGCGTCTCGAAGTACCCGTCCCGGGTGAAATGTGCGCTGCTCGGCTGGATGGCGTGGAAGGACGCGACCGCGCAGGCGGTCGCCAAGGAAGGGGCTCGGACATGAGCACCAAGCCGGATGGCGGCGGGCCGCAGGCGGCCGCCGACGTCGACACCCTCTCGATCGACGACGTCGAAGAGGCGATGCGGGACGTCGTCGACCCGGAGCTCGGCATCAACGTGGTCGACCTCGGGCTGGTCTACGGCGTCCAGATCGGTGCGGACGGCTTCGTCACCCTGGACATGACGCTGACGTCCGCCGCCTGCCCGCTGACCGACGTGATCGAGGACCAGACCCGGGCGGCGCTGACCGCCGGCCCGGGCGGCGGGATCGCGAAGGACTTCCGCATCAACTGGGTGTGGATGCCGCCGTGGGGCCCGGACAAGATCACCGACGACGGCCGTGAGCAGCTGCGGGCGCTCGGCTTCAACGTGTGAGCCCGCCCGGCGGGCCGCGCCGGCGATGAGTTCCCTGGTGCTGCCTCGTCCATCCCACAGCCACGCCGACGACGGGTGGCCGAGACGAGGAGGACGCCATGACTGACGCCCGTGCCGCCAGCGGGTCCCCGGAGCCGGGAGCGGTCGTCGCGGAGATCACGATGTCGCTGGACGGCTTCGTCACCGGGCCGAACGACGAGGTCGGGCGCGGCCTCGGCGAGGGTGGGGAGCGCCTGCACTACTGGGTCTTCGGCGGCCCCTGGACGTACGAGGACGACCGTGCCGGCATCCTCGGCTCCGCCACCGGGGTCGACCAGCAGGTCCTCGAGGAGGCGTTCGGCCGGGCCGGCGCGGTCGTCGTCGGCCGGCGGATGTACGACGTGGCCGAGGGTTGGGGCGAGGAGTCGGCGTTCGGCGTGCCGTGCTTCGTGGTGACCCACCGCGGCCGGGAGGACCGGACCGCCGGCACGTCGACGTACACCTTCGTGACCGACGGGGTCGAGAGCGCCGTCCGGCAGGCGAGGGCGGCGGCGGGGGACAAGCACGTCCTCGTGGGCGGCGGGGCGAGCGTCATCGACCAGGCCCTCGCGGCCGGGCTGGTGGACGAGATCGACGTGCACGTCGCGCCCGTCCTGCTGGGCGCGGGTCGGCGGCTGTTCGCCGACGTCGGCGGCGAGCCGATCGTCCTGGAGCCGGTCGGGGCGCGGGAGTCGCCGTACGCCACCCACCTGAGGTACCGCGTGGTCAAGTAGGAACGGCCCGCACGTCCCACCCGGCGAGCCGCTCTGGGCCCAGGTCTCCCCGGCGAACGTCGCCTCCCTGCGAGCCTTCCTCGCCGCCGGCTACGCCCCGGTCGGGGCCGAAGTCCTGTTCAGCTGACCCGCACCGGGTAAGGGGCCGCGGTGCAGACGTTCCTGCCGTACGCGGACTTCGCGGCGAGCGCGGCCGTCCTGGACGACCGCCGGCTCGGCAAGCAGCGGGTGGAGGCGTACCAGATCCTGCGCGCGCTGACCTGGCCGGCGTACGGGTGGAAGAACCACCCGGCGGTCCGGATGTGGCGCGGCTTCACCCCCGCCCTGGTGCGCTACGGGCTGGACATGGTCGAGGCGTGGGAGGCCCGCGGGTACGCGGACGCGACCCGGGAGGCGCTGCTCGCCTTCGCCGGTGGCCGGGTGCCGGACGTCGACGCGCTGCGGGCCGGCGGGCAGCTGCCGCCGTGGCTGGGTGAGCAGCCGGTGCACGCCAGCCACCGTTCGGCGCTGCTGCGCAAGGACCCGGAGCATTACCGGCGGTTCTTCCCCACCGAGCCGGACGACCTGCCGTACGTGTGGCCGCCGCCCGCCTTCCCGCGCTGGCCGCTGCGCCGGGGCCGGGCGGACCCGCTGCCGGTGTCGGACGCGCTGGCGCTGCTCGGCTACGTCGAGGCCCGGCCGGAGCAGGCCGACGCGGTCCTGGCGCTGAAGGCGGGACAGGACGTCGAGCTCGCGTTGGCGCCCGGCGGCGGGGCTACCAGCGCGGGCCTGCTGGCCGGTCTTTGCACCCCCGGCACGACGCTGTGGGTGCTGCCCGAGGCGCCGCCGCCGAAGCGACCGGGGGAGCTGCCGCCGCCGGTGCGCCGCGAGGGCTTCGTGGGCCGGGTCTCGGCGCCGGTGGCGAAGCAGCCCACCTCGGCGGACGTGGCCGCGATGACCGCGGAGGCGGCGGCGGAGCCCGAGTTCCGCTTCCTCCGACCGTCGCAAGTGGACGGAGCCGTGGCCGGCGCCGGACTGGTCGTCCTGGAGCGCGTCGAGCGCACCGACGTATCCGAGCTCGGCCTGCCGTTCCTCACCCTGCGCACGCTCCCGCTGGCCGACTTGCGGCCCGAGACTGTCGGCGGTGGTTAGCAGGCTCCTGTCGCTCCTCATCTCGAAGAGCCGACGACGCTGTGCACTTCGTGGAAGAGCGCTCTCGCCGGGCACGAAGTCGGCGGCCCGCTCGCCTGCGGGTTACCTGGGCAGAACTGCGAGGTGGTGGAGCTTATCCGGTGCCGGCACAAGCGCGGCTACGACATGCAGGTCTGCTGCACCGGCACGGCGTCCTCGCTGGCGAGTACAAGACGCCTGAAAGGGGCCGTCGACTTGGCTACGCTGGTCGAGGACGACCCACCGACCCTATGACCCGCATCTGCTGGGACATGGACAAGTGTGCGTTCAATCATCGCCACCGGCTCTCTTGAATCCATTAGGTGACGTATGGGCCGTGACCAATTGCCTCGATCAGCCTAGCGACGTCAGCAAGACGGCCACCGTACGGTTTCATCCATTCGTACGGTCGATCCACCTGAAAGCTAAGCCACGCGGTATCGGTTCCGGAGGCGCCAGTATGCTGACCCATGTGTCCGATGACATGTTCCAAGAGAACCGACTTCGGCAGCAGCCACGCGTGGCGTTGATTGGTGAGATGCCCAGGCAGCAGCAGTAGTCATATTCTTGGTCACGAATCTGCTGGAACTTGTACCCTCCCATCCTCCAAGGAGTGGACATTTTGATCTCAACACGGTGCCCATGGACGATTCTATCCGCATCGCTATTTCGCGCACGGATTACATCGAATCCCTTCGCGGCGCACCAACCGGCCACGAGCGCTTCTCCGACGGCGCCCTTCGTTCGGGAGGGCACTCGAAGTATCCACTGAAAGGGACTGCCTTCCCACGGATCATCGGGGGAGGGAGCGTAGTCAGGCTCAAGCGCAGCAGCCAGCCCAGCGAGTATCCGTACGTCCTGATCGACTATCTCCGTCATGCTCTCGCTTCCCGCGCATCGTGCTCAACCATCGTCACAAATTCCACGTCACAACCGAGAAGGCTCTCATCCAGCCGCTTTCGCATCACGTCAAATGCGTCAGCGCTGCTGTCGACCAACACGAAACGGCGACCGAGATCTCTCGCAACTACGCCAAGAGTGCCGCTTCCAGCAAAGAAATCCATGACCCAGTCGCCTGGTTCGGAGCTGGCCTGGATCATTCTCCTTATTATCCCCAGCGGCTTCTGTGTTGCGTAGCCTGTCTTCTCGTGGCCGGTCGGGGACACAATAGTGTGCCACCAAACATCTGTGGGCAGCTTGCCCTTGGCAGCCTTCTCGGCCGTCACGAGTCCCGGCGCCATGTACGGCTCGCGGTCCACCTCCTCGCTGTTGAAGTAGAAGCATTCGGGATTTTTGACGTACACCAAGATGTTGTCATGTTTAGTAGGCCACTTCTTCTTCGACCTGGCTCCGTAGTCATAGGCCCAGATAATCTCGTTGAGGAAACACTCCCTGCCGTACAATGCATCTAGGAGAACCTTGGCGTAGTGCACCTCGCGATAGTCGAGATGAAGATAAAGGGTTCCTTCTTGCGAGAGAAGGCGATGCGCCTGTTCCAGACGAGGTTCCAAGAATGCCCAATAATCAGCGAACGAATCGTCGTAGGACGAAATCATTCCCTTTACCGTCTCGTAGGTCTGACCCTTTGAAACCAATACGCCGGCCAGACTCAGAGCGCACCGTCCTTAGAGTTTGGCGGGTCTGAGTACGACCCGTATTGAATGGAGGATCCAGGTAGATCAGCCTGAACGAGTCATCGGGAAGGTCACGGATCACAGGCAGGTTGTCTCCATGGACCGCCAGGTTGGGTCCATCTGCTGTCCACGCCAAGCTCGTCACGACGCGGAGACTACGGGATTCGGCGACCCGGGGCCCGCGACACAGCCTGTGCGCGGTGGCGCCTGCTGGCGTCGTCGAAACCGGGTGACTGCCGCCCGTACACTGGAGGGGTGACGCCTCGGATGTGCTGACGAGGCCGGGCTCGACCACAGCGACCCGGCCCGTCCCCGACACCCCGAGAGAGCGCACGAGTGATCACCGCCACCGACCTGGAGCTGCGTGCCGGCTCCCGCATCCTGCTGTCCGACGCCACCCTGCGCGTCCAGCCCGGCGACCGCATCGGCCTCGTGGGCCGCAACGGCGCCGGCAAGACCACAACCCTGCGCGTGCTGGCCGGCGAGTCGCTGCCGTACGCGGGGACCGTCGACCGTCGCGGCGAGGTCGGCTACCTGCCGCAGGACCCCCGCACCGGCGATCTCGCTGTGCTCAGCCGGGACCGGGTGCTGTCCGCGCGCGGCCTCGACACCCTGCTGCACGACCTGGAGAAGGTTCAGGTGGAGTTGGCCGAGGCGGTCGACGACGCGGCGAGGGACGCCCTCGTCCGCCGGTACGGCCGGCTGGAGGACCGCTTCGCCGCGCTGGGCGGCTACGCGGCGGAGAGCGAGGCCGCGCGGATCTGCGCGAACCTCGGCCTGCCCGACCGGGTGCTCGCCCAGCCGCTCGGCACGCTGTCCGGTGGCCAGCGCCGCCGGGTCGAGCTGGCCCGGATCCTGTTCTCCGGCGCGCCCACGTTGCTGCTCGACGAGCCGACCAACCACCTCGACGCCGACTCGATCGGATGGCTGCGCGACTTCCTGCGCGGCCACGACGGCGGGGTGGTCGTGATCAGCCACGACGGCGACCTGCTGGAGCGGGTGGTCAACAAGGTCTGGCACCTGGACGCCGTCCGCGCCGAGGCGGATCTCTACAACGTCGGCTGGAAGAAGTACCTGGAGCAGCGGGAGACGGACGAGCGGCGCCGCCGCCGGGAGCGGGCCAACGCGGAGAAGAAGGCCGGCGCGCTGCTCGCGCAGGCCGACCGGATGCGGGCCAAGGCGACCAAGGCGGTCGCGGCCCAGCAGATGGCCCGGCGGGCCGAGCGGCTGCTCGCCGGCACCGAGGGCAAGCGGAGGACCGACCGGGTCGCCCGGGTCCGTTTCCCGACCCCGGCACCGTCCGGGCGGACGCCGCTGACCGCGGACGGGCTGTCCAAGTCGTACGGGTCGCTGGAGGTCTTCACCGACGTCTCGCTGGCCGTCGACCGCGGCTCCCGGGTGGTGGTGCTCGGGCTGAACGGCGCCGGCAAGACCACGCTGCTGCGGCTGCTGTCCGGGCTGGAGGCGCCCGACACCGGCGAGGTGAAGCCGGGGCACGGGCTGCGGCTCGGCTACTACGCCCAGGAGCACGAGACGCTGGACGTGGACCGGACCGTGCTGGAGACGATGCGCTCGTCCGCCCCGGGCTCGACCGACGGGGAGATCCGGCGGGTGCTGGGCGCGTTCCTGTTCTCCGGCGAGGCGGTCGACCAGCGGGTCGGCACCCTGTCCGGCGGGGAGAAGACCCGGCTCGCGCTGGCCGCGCTGGTCTTTTCCGGGCCGAACGTGCTGCTGCTGGACGAGCCGACGAACAACCTCGACCCGGCGTCCCGGGAGCAGGTGCTGTCCGCGCTGGACACGTACACCGGGGCGGTGGTGCTGGTGACCCACGACGAGGGCGCGGTCGCCGCGCTCCGGCCGGAGAAGGTGATCCTGCTGCCGGAGGGCGACGAGGACGCCTGGTCCGACGACCTCGCCGACCTGATCGCCCTCGCCTGAGATCCTCCTGCCGCGCTCCCGACAAGCCCGGTCGTCTCTGGACGTCCCGCCTGGGTACGGAGAGGATGAGCGCGGGAGGAAGCCATGCAGACGTTCACGAGCAGGTCAGCCGACCTCATCCCGGAGTTCGGCATCGAGGTCGGCCGTTGGGAGCAGTATCCGGCAGCCGGGACGCTTCCGTTCGGGGCGATGTGGTGCGTGATCCCGCCGGGCGGCAGCAGCGAGGAGGACTGCCACCCGGAGCGCGAGCTGGCGGTGGTGGTCAGCGGCGGTGGCGAGGTGGAGGCGACGGCGAGCGGCGAGCGGCGACCGGCGCCGACCGGCACCGCGGCGCTGATGGACAGCGAGGAGCGGCACGTCTGGCACAACGGGTCGGCGGACGAGCCGTTGGTGCTGCTCAGCGTCTACTGGATGCCGGACGATGCGCGGTGACGGCACCGGCCCGACCGTCCTGGTCCTTCCGCCGCCCACCCCCAACGGGCCGCTGCACGTCGGCCACCTCTCCGGGCCCTACCTGGCCGCCGACGTGGCGTCCCGGGCCGCCTGTGCCCGCGGCGAGCAGGTGCTGACGGTCTGCGGGCTGGACGTCAACCAGAACTACGTCCGGGCGAAGGCAGAGCAGGAGGGCCGACCGGTCGACGAGGTGGCGGCGGACTACTCGGCCCGGATCCGGACCGCGCTCGAGCTGGCCAGGATCCGGTACGACCTGATGCTCGACCCCGCCGCGGACGCCGACTACCGGGACGGGGTGGCCGGCCTGCTGGCCGAGCTCGTCGACACCAAGGCAGTCGTCGTCCAGACCGCCCCGCTGGCGCTCTGCGACGGGTGCAGGCGCACGCTGCACCACGCGTGGGTGGCCGGCCGGTGCCGGGTCTGCGGCGAGGGTGCCGCCGGCGGCGCGTGCGAGCGGTGCGGGAGCTACGCGGCCGCGACGGATCTCGTCGACCCCGCCTGCACGGTCTGCGGCGGCCGGCCCCGGGTCGTGGACGCGCAACTGCCGGTGCTTCGGATGGAGGACTACCGCGACCAGCTGACGGAGACGTGGGCCCGGGCCGAGCTGTCGCCGCGGGTGCGTCGCCTGGTGTCCGCGCTGCTGTCGGCCGGGCTGCCGGAGGTGCCGCTGGCGTACCCGACGGACTGGGGCATCCCGACCGGCGGCGGCCACGACGGCGAGCGGATCGACGTGTGGGTCGAGACGGCGCTCGGCCACCTCTACGCGGTGCCCCGGAAGCTGGGCACCGGCGGGCGCGACGTCCGGTCCTGCGTCGCCGGCTGGGGCGCGGTAGACCGGCTCTGGCATGTGCACGGGATCGACAACTCGTTCTACTACGGCGTGCTGACCCCGGCGCTGTTCGCCGCGGCCGGCGTGCCCACCGGCGTGCTCGGCGGCCTGGTGGTCAACGAGTTCTACCGGCTGGACGGGCTGAAGTTCTCCACCAGCCGGGGGCACGCGATCTGGGCGGAGGACTTCCTGGCCGCCGAGGATCCTGCGCTGGTCCGGCTCTACCTGTGCTGGGACCGGCCCCAGCCGTACGAGAGCGACTTCACGACGGCCGGGTACGCGGCGTTCCGGGACTACGCGGCCCGGATGCTGGGCGGGCGGGCCGCCGGGCTGCCGGCGGAGCTCGCCCGGCTGGAGCTGGCCCGCGCGGAGAACGCGCTGCGGCTGGAGACGTTCGACGCGGCGGTCGCTGCCCGCTGCCTGCTCGGCGCGGTGGGCGCCGAACCCGACCGGGCCCGGCCGCTGCTGGCCGCCCTGACGGGCGACGACGGGATCGCGTGACGGGGGGCGCGGTGCGGGTCTGCGTGGTCGGGGGCGGCGTCGCCGGCAGCCTGCTGGCCTGGCGGCTCGCCGGTGCCGGCGTGGACGTGCACGTGTTCGCGGTGCCCGGCCGTCCGGACGCGACCGCCGCGTCGGGAGGGCTGGTCCGCGGCTTCGAGCCCGACCCGGCCGCCTGCCGGCTTGCCGCCGACAGTCTGGCCGAGCTGCGCGCCGATCCGGGGCTGGCCCGGTGGGCGGCGTACCGGGAGATCGGCTCCGCCTATGCCTGCGCCGGCCGGACCGCCGCCGACCTCGCGCCGATGCTATCCGAACTGGACGGACGGCTGCCGGGGTCGGCCGCGCTGGTCGACGCCGCCGGGCTGCGTGCCCGGTACGGCTGGCTCGACCCGTCCGGGAGCCTGGTCGCCGTCGTGGAGCGGCACGCCGGCTGGCTGTCGCCGGACCGGCTGCGGGGCGCCGTGCTGACCGACCTGAGCCGGCTCGGTGCGCGGGTGACGCCGGCCGACGCGGCTCCGGTGACCGCCCTGACCGACCGCTACGACGCCGTGGTGGTCGCCGCGGGCCGGTGGACGCCCCGGCTGCTGGCCGCCGCCGGGCTGGATGCCGGCGGCCTGCGCACCAAGGCGATCCAGTACGGCCTGCACCCGTGCGGCGGCTGGTCGCCGCCGGCCTTCGTGGACGAGAGCACGGGACTCTGGGGCCGCGCCGCCGACGGGCTGGTCCTGCTCGGGGTCCCATCCGAGCAGTGGGACGTCGACCCCGACCGGCCGGAGGTCGACCCGTCGATGCAGCGGCGGGCCGCCGAGCTCGCCACCGCCCGGTTCGGCGTCGCGATCGGCCTGCCGCGCCAGGTCGTCGCCTCCGCCGACGCGTACGCGGACCCGCCGCTGCTCGCGCTGCGGCCGGTCCCCGCCGTGCCCGGCCTGCACACCTTCACCGGCGGCAGCGGCAGCGCCGCCAAGGCCGCGCTGGCCGCGAGCCGGCTCGCCGTCGCCCGCCTGACCCGGTCCGTTTCCCGCCCGACCGAGGAGGTCCAAGCCCATGTCGTCGCCCGACACCGAGTCCGCTGAGGTCCCGCGCTTCCACACGATCGGCGTCGGCGCGGGCCCGGCGAATCTCAGCCTCGCCGCGCTCTTCCGCAAGGTGGCGCCGGACCGGATGGTGCTGTTCGACAAGCAGTCCGGCCCGGGCTGGCACCCGCAGCTGCTGCACGCGGGCGTGCGAATGCAGACCTCGTGGGTCAAGGACCTGGTCTCGCTGGTCGACCCCTGCCACCCGCTGACGTTCCTGAACTACATCGTCTCGACCGGTCGGATCTACGCGCTGCTCAACGCGCAGTACGACGTGATCCCGCGGCAGGAGTACGTCGACTACCTGGCCTGGGCCGCGGAGCACGTGCCCGACCTGCACTACGGCGTCGCCATCGAGCGGGTGTCCTTCGACGAGTCGACCGGCTTCACCGCGCACAGCGACGCGCGGCCGGTCGCCCGCTCCGAGCACCTCGTGATCGGCCTGGGCACCCAGCCGTACATTCCGGACCGGTTCGCCGGGCTGCCCCAGGAGGACGTCTTCGTCGCCGACGACCTCGGCGCCCGGACGGAGGGGATGGACCGGATGGCGCCGGTCGCCGTGGTCGGCGGCGGCCAGACCGGCGCGGAGTGCGTGCTGGAGCTGCTCGCCACCGGCTTCAGCGACATCCACTGGTTCGGCCGGCGGCCGTGGTTCTCCCCGCTGGACGACTCGCCGTCGGCGAACGACTTCTACCGGCCGGCGTACCTGAGATTCCTGCAGGGACTGCGCCGGGAGGCGCGGCGCGAGCTGGTCGAGGAGCAGACGCTGACCGGGGACGCGATCTCGCCTGGCTCACTGAAGTCGATCTACCAGGCGAACTACGAGGGCATGCTCACGACCGGCGCCTTCCCGGTGACGCTCTATCCCGGCCGGGACGTGCAGGGCGCGCGGCCGGCGCGGCAGGGCGGCTACCTGCTGCGCGACCGGGGCATCACCGGGCTGGAGCGGCACCTGGTGCAGTACGTCGTGCTGGCCGTCGGCCGGCGCAACGCTCCGCTGCCGTTCGACGAGGAGCTCGCCGACCGGATCGAGTTCGACAACGGCGACCTGATCGTCGATGAGGACTACTCGATCCGCTGGAAGGGCTCGGACGGGCACAAGATCTTCGCGCAGAACCGGGCCCGCTACACCCACGGGGTGCTCGACGCCAACCTGACGTTGCTGCCGATCCGCAGCGCGATCATCCTCAACGCGATGTTCGGTCGGCGGGTCTACGCAATCCGGGACGAGGAGGTCAGCACCGTCTGGTGACTGGAGTGCTCCCCGCTCAGGGGGCCGGCGTCTCGGCCTCGGCCGGGGGCGCCGGCTCGTCCGCCGCGTCCGGCTCGGGCCGTGGCTCCTTGCGGCGGAACAGCACGAAGACCACGACGACGCCGAAGGCCAGCACCGCGAGCGCCGAGGCCGGCCCTCCGACGAGCAGGAATCCGGTCACCGCCACGAGCGCCACGACGCACGGCACCCGGGTGCGCGGCTCCGGGAAGAGCCGCAGCCCGGCGAGGAACGTCGCGATGTAGATGACCAGGATCGACGCGGCAGTGAAGGCGATCAGCGTGCTCTCGTCGCCGCCGATGACGAGCAGCACCAGGAAGTCGATCCCGTAGCAGACCCAGGCGACG
>Ga0184609_10000276_pt1 | contig 14630 bp, 16 predicted proteins | sample PLM1_60_coex_FD_133165 | JGI IMG/M metagenome (GOLD analysis project Ga0184609, IMG submission 133165) | Groundwater sediment microbial communities from an aquifer in East River, Colorado, USA - PLM1_60_coex | ecosystem: Environmental > Terrestrial > Soil > Riparian zone | place: USA: East... | reverse complement strand
GTAGCTCTCGCCGCCACGCTTCGGCGCGTGCCGCATCGCCGGGACGAAGTCGCCCACCGCCAGCGAGTCGGTGCGGGCGCCGTCTGCGAGAAGCCAGGCATGTGTCGGCGTCGCCCAGATCGAGCGCCTGAACCGCGAGATGTTCCGCGTGGTCAGCCGCGTGCCACCGTACCGATCCCGCTCCTCGAACGCAGGTGCGAGCTCGAGTCTCACGAGCGGCTTCCGACGGAACCGCTTAACCAAGGCGGGCTTGAAACCGGAGTCCGTCAGCACGCGGACTGGCTGGTTCTCGAGCTCCTCGAACGATCGGGGCCCGTACGTCGTGAGCAGCTGCTCGCTCCCCGCAAAGCAGTCGATGCACTCCTCGGGGTCGATGATCAGGATCCGCTCGAACTCGTGGATGCAGTCGACCGGGCAGACGTCGACGCACGAGCGGTCTTTGATGTCGATGCAGGGCTCGGCGATGATGTAGGTCACGAGCCGCTCAGTCTAGCTAGCAGCAAGTAGCTCCTCGACCAGCTCCGAGGCCCGCTCGGTCAGCGCAGATTTGGCCACAACCTGGTCAAATCCAGCCTCGTGGGCGCGGCGCAGACCGGCCGTGTCCTTGTGATTCGTGAAGCCGAGAATCGGCGCGTCCGGGTAGGAATCGACGACGTCGTTCGGGTCGATGCGCGATACGTGGGCGATCACGCAGTCGGGCGGGTCGGCGCTGTCCGTGGTCACGAGGCGATGGCCAGGGAGACCGGTCTCCAGCTTGCCCCGGATGTAGAGATCCACCCCTACGAGAAGGATGGTGGACACAACGCTCCGAGAGTACTACTCGACCGCGATCGCGGGAAGGCTCATTACCTGACTGAGACTCTCCCTGCGTTCGTCCGTTAGGACTAAGGTCGCGCCATGCTCGTGGCCGTTGCCCGCGTCGAGGATGTCCTGCCCGGGACCGTGAAAGCGGTCACCGCCGGCGAGGAGCCGATCGCGCTCGCGAACGTGGACGGCTCGTTCTACGCGACCCAGGGGAAATGCCTCCACCTCAATGGCCCCCTCGGCGAGGGGAAGCTCGAGGATTGTTGGTTGCACTGCCCCTGGCACGGCTGGACGTACGACGTGCGGACCGGCAAGAACGATTTCGACCTCACCATCGAGCTGCGCACCTACGAGGTACAAGTCGAGGACGGAGAGGTCAAGGTCGCCCTCTGACCTCGAGCGAGGGCTCGACCTCGCCCGCTCCGGCGAGTACTTCGAGGCGCACGAGGCGCTCGAGGACGCCTGGCGCGCCGCGGACCCGGCCGAGAAAGACTTCTTCCAGGGCCTCGTCCACGTCGTCGTCGCCTGGTACCAGGCCGGGCGCGGCAACCGTCCCGGCTGCGAGCGCCAGCTCGAGAAGGCGGCTCGGAGGCTCGCCGCGTTCGCGCCCGGCTACCAGGGCGTGGACGTCGCCGCCTTTCTGCTTCAGGTCGACTCGGCGCAGAAACGTGTCGACGCGGGCTCGCTCGAGCTGCCGCCGCTAGACGTCCCCTAGGCCGATCCAGTTGAGGAATCGGGCGACCAGGACCCTGAGCCACCAGTCGCGGTGGAAGAACAGCAGCAGGCCGAGCGCGACGAGCATCAGCCCGCCGGTCACGCGGATCGCCGTGTAGTGGTCGCGCAGCCAGCGGAAGGCGCCCATCGCCTGGGCAAAGGCGACCCCGGCCAGCAAGAAGGCGACGCCGAGACCCAGCGAGTACGCGGCGAGGAGAACGGAACCGCGCAGAACCGTGCCCGTGTCACTGGCCAGGACCAGGATCGAGGCGAGCACCGTCCCGATGCAGGGGGCGGCGCAGACCGCGAAGGCAGCGCCGAGGAGCAGAGACGAGCCCTTGCGATGCGCGCCCGAAAGGAGGCTCGGCGCGACCAGGCGCTCGGGCCAGGGCAGGAGGCCGACGAACGTCAGGCCGAGAACGACCAGGATCAGCCCTGCGAGCTCCGCCTGCCGGTCGCTGGGTAGCACGCCGCCGATCGCGGCCGCGCCCGCACCAAGCACCACGAACACGACCGTGAACCCCGCGATGAACGGCAGGCTTCCGAAAGCGACGCGTCTGGCCGCCCCGGGTTGCCCCAGGCGGCCCGCCTCGACTGCGGAAACCGCAGAGAGATACCCCGGCACGAGCGGCAGGACGCACGGCGTGACGACGGAGATGAACCCGGCGAGGAAAGCGAGCGGGATCCGCTCAATCAAGGCGCGCGAGCTCGCGATCGACGCGGCGCTCGAGCTCAGGGTCGAGCGGAGCCTCCGACAGCGGCGGCTCCCGCCCCCGGCTCCACCGCCAGGCGGCAAAGCCGAGCACGAGCGCGGCGACAAACGCACCGGCGAGCGGCAGCACCCACGCCAACAGATCGAACCCTTCCTTCGGCGGCGCGGCGAGGATCCGCGCCCCCCACTGGTCGACTAGGCGATCCTTGATCTGCTGCTTGGAGTCCCCGGCCCGAATGCGGATCGCGATGAAGCGCTCCACTTGCTGCGCCGCGGGCGAGCTCGACTGCTCGAGCGTCTCGCCCGGGCAGACCGGGCACATGACCTCGTCCTCCAAATCCTCGAGGGTAGGCCGGGCCTCACTCGCGAGCGCGGCCGGCACGACTGCCAGGGCCACCACCGCGACGAGGGCGAGCCGCCTCACGTCGCGAGCGCTTCCTGCAGGCCGTCCTCGAGACCCTCGGCCGTCACCTCACCACGGATGTAGCCGACGATCAAGCCCTCACGGTTCACGAAATACGTCCACGGGATCGGCAGCCCCCCGTAGCGCGCGAGCACGCGCCCGTTCCCGTCGCGGACGACCGGGAACGTCAGGCGGTAGCGCTTGACGAACCTTTGTGCGTCGCCCGTGAAGTCGGTGGTGTTGACGCCGATGACGGTCACCCCGCGGCCGCGGTAACGCTGCCACGCCTGCTCGAGCCTCGGCATCTCCTTCTTGCACGGCTCGCACCACGACGCCCAGAAGTTGATGACGACGACTTTCCCGCGCAGCGATTCGAGCCGGAGCGTGCCGTCACCTACGAGCCGGCGGAGCGCGAACGACGGAGCCGGAGTCGTCTCGCCCCGCGAGAGCTGCGCCGCCGGATTACCGCCCTCGTCCTGCGCGACCTTCCACACCAGCAGCCCGAGCAGCGAAGCCACGAGGCCGATCGCGACCCCCTGGCCTACCAGCCTCAGCCGTCTCACGCCGAGACGACGAAGACCTGGCTGCCGAGGTCGACCGTGTTGAAAAGCCATTCGGCGTCAGGGATGTACATGCGGATGCAGCCGTGCGAGACGGAGTAGCCGATCGAGCCGCCGTTCGGGGTCCCGTGGATTCCGACGCCTGGTGCCGAGAGCCCCATCCAGCGGGTCCCGAGCGGGTTGTTCGGACCCGGCGGAACCGGCTTCAGGCCCTTCGCCCACCGCGAGCTCGGTGGGTACCACCACGGGTTCCGCCACTTGACGACGATGTGGAAGCGGCCGAGCGGCGTCGGGTAGACGGACTGGCCGGTCGCCACGCGGAAGCGCTTGCGCAGCCGCTGGTAGTTGAAGAGCTCGAGACGGTTCGAGCCGCGGTGGATGACGATCGTCGTATGGAAGGCCTGACGAGTCACCTCCGGCCTGCTCTTCTGCGTGCGGATCTTGACGGACGCGCGGCTCATCGTCGTCAGCCGCCGGTGGATGGCCGCGGTGAGCTCGGCGCGCACGACGGTGACGCCCATCCGCTCCGGCACGATCTTCGGGCGGAGGCGGCGCAGCACCAGGGCGGCGTCGGCCGGCTCGCGGTTGAAGCGGCGCGCCACCGACTGGACGTAGGCACGGGTCGTGTCGCCGTTGATGAGGACGGTCAGCCCGACGTCTTGACCGGGCTGCGCGTTGCGGGCGCGCTCGACAGCCTGCTCGATGCGGGCCGTAGCGCCGAGCGCGGACGGCGAAGGGGTCAGCCGGGGGCGACCCTTGAAGATCAGCGGCAGGCCCTGCTCGAAACGCTCCTGCACCGTGAATGTCGCCTCCTCGGGCGAGAGGCCGCCGACCGCGATGCCTCCAATCGCCACGCCCGGTGGGATGAGCACAGGCGGAGGCGGGTCGGTGGTCGAGCCCGTCGTCGCGAGCCCCTGAGCACCAACTCCGGACACGAGGACGAACGCGAAAAAGACGCCTGCGAGAGCGCAGGCGAAAAAACCAGCGAGTGCTGTACCGGAGCGTCTCACGCCTGGAATATAGCCTGGAAAACCGACGGATCGTCTGTGATCACCCCGTCGACCCCAAGCGCGTCCAATCTGGCCACCAGAGCCGCATCGTTGACCGTCCAGGCGAAGACGGCGACCCCAAGATCGTGGCAGCGCTCGACCACCGGTTCGGTCACGACGCGGTGGTTGAGCGTGGCTGCCGCAGCCTCCGCGTGCTGAACGAGGGCGCCGATTCGCCAGGGCAGCACCCACGGCACGCGCCGCAGCGCCGCCGCCCGCGCCCGGTTGCGCGGATAGGTGACGCTTCTCCTCAGACCAGGCTCGAGGCGCTTCACCTCTTGCAAGAGGGTCAGATCCATCGTGCTGACGAGGGTGCGGTCGACGAGCCCGTGGCTGCGGATCGCCTCGACCATCTCCGTCTCGTAGCCTCCGTTCTTGACGTCGGCGAGTAAGCCCACGGAAGCGTGCTGCGCCAGAAATGCGAGCGCATCGTCGAGGCCAAGCGGGTCCGGGGCGCTCTCGCGGCTCGAGTGTGAGAGGACGAGGCCGCGGCCGGGCAAGCCGAGCACGTCGAGCTCGACGATCTCGACCCCAGCCTCCACCGCAAGCTCGAGCGCATGCAGCGAGTTCGGCGGAGCGAGGGCGGCCGCCCCACGGTGGCCGATCCGCAACAGCGGGCCGCCGTCGCGCCGGAGTCTCACGGCGCGGTCGGCAGCGGGAACTCGTCGAGCCTGCCTCCGCCCGCGGCGAACTCGACGATCATCCGGTCGGTGATCCACTCGACGGGCGCACGGTCGTCAGTCCAGGCGTCCCCTCGAAGTCGGCTCTCGTGGAGCCCCTGCGCGAGCAGCAGGCCGAGCACTCGTATCTCTCCGCGCGCACGCAGCGCCCGCTTTCGAAGGACAGCCGTCGGCGTGGCTCGATCGAGCCCGATCACGATCTGGTTGAAGCGAAGCGGTTGCCAGGTCACGACCTGAGGCAGCTCGCTGCGGAGGGTTCGGGCGATTCCCTCCGCGAGCCGGTGGTCGCCGGGAACGGTGGCCACGTTCAGGGCGATTGCCCCGCCCGGCTTCAACCGGTCACGCGCGAGTGCGAAGAACTCACGCGTCGCCAGGTAGAACGGCACGTAGGGCGGCCTGTAGGCGTCGACGACGATCAGGTCGTAGCGCTCGTCGGTCCGCCTCAGGAACGGGCGTGCATCAGCAGTGTGCACCTCGAGTCGCGGATTGTCGCTCAGCCCGAAATAGCGCCGGCCGACCTTCGACACCGCACCGTCGAGCTCCACTCCGTCGACTCGCGTGTCCGGGTAGAAGCGCCCGAAAGCGCGAGCGGTGGTGCCGCCCGCGTTCCCGAGAATCGCGACTCGCTCCGGCTGGCGGCCGAGTAGTGGAGGAAGCGCGAGAAAGGTGTCCCACACGCCGCCCGTGAGAAGCTCGTCCGCGCGCCAGACCGAGTGCACGGCGATGCCTTCGTTGAGATAGAGCCTGTGCGCGTCGCCGCGCTGGACGACCTGGATGTACTGGTAGAGCGATTCCTCTTCGTGCAGAAGCCCGGCCTGCGGCTTGATCGCGCCCGTCGGCACCGCGAGCAGCCCTGCGATTCCGACGGCGACCAGCAACCAGCGCCGGCCGAGGAGCAGGCTTCCGGCCAGTGCGACGAGGGCTGCGCTGAGGAGGAGAGTGCGCTGCGTCCCGATCACCGGGATCGTGACGAGCGCAGACAGGAACGTGCCCAGCAGGCTTCCGATGGTCGAGAGCGCGTAGAGACGACCGGCGACCGAGCCGGCGTCCGCGACGTTCGTGATCGCCAGGCGAATCGCGAACGGAGCGACCATGCCGAGAAGCGTCACGGGCGGCGCAAAGAGCAGGAGGACGGCGAAGAAGGAGCCGATCACTGCCCCTGCCGACAGCTCGTCGAGGCCCTCGATGGAGAGGTCGAGCAAGGGCCTGGCGGCGAACGTCACGGCCGCAATCAGGACGGCGGCGCCCAGCACGATCGTCCCGAGCACTCGTGGGCTCGGCCGGCGATCCGCGAGCCTCCCGCCCAGCCAGTAGCCGAGAGACAGCGAGGCAAGCACGAGCCCGATGACGTTCGCCCACACGACGGTCGACGACCCGTAGTACGGAGCAAGCAGGCGCGCAGCCGCGATCTCAGTCGCCAGCGAGCCTGCGCCCGCGCAGAAGACCAGCGCGTTGAGACGCATCAGCGGCGCCGGATGACGACGATCGCGCAGTCGTCGACGAACTCGCCCCCGCCGAAGGCACGGCAGTCGGCGACGACCTGCTCCGCGAGTTCCTGAGCCGAGAGATCGCGTCCAGCGGCCAGGGCTGCGTCGAGCCGTGCGTCGCCGTACTGCTCGTCCGCGGCGCGCGACTCCACGAGTCCGTCCGTGTAGATGCAGACGGTCGTCCCCGGCAGGAACGGCTCCCGGATCTCCTCGTAGTGCTGCTCCACGTCGACCCCGAGCGGAAGGCCCTGGGGCGAGAGCTGCGTGACCTTGCCCGAGGGGTCGATCAGCCGTGCGGGTGGGTGACCGGCGCGGGCGACGGCGACCTCGTTTCGCTTCGGGTCGACCGCGAGGTACAGCATCGTGATGAACTTGCCGCCGACGAGCTCCTCGTGGGCGACCTCGTTCGCATGCGCGAGAAAGTCGCCCGGCTCGGGGTGCTCGCGCGCCAGCGAGCGAAAGACGAACTTGGCCAGAGCCATGTCGGCCGTCGCCTCGATTCCGTGCCCAGCGACGTCGCCGAGCACGGCCGCCAACCGTCCGTCCGGGAGCACTAGGAAGTCGTAGACGTCACCGCCGACATCGACCCGCGCCGACGATTCGTAGACCGCGCCCACCTCGAGCCCGCTCACATCCGGGAGGTGCTGCGGCAAGAGCGAGCGCTGCATCGTGTCGGAGAAGCGCTTCTGCTGCTGGTAGAGACGGGCGTTGTCGATCGCGAGCGCCGCCTGCCCGCCGACTGCGAGTGCCGTCTCGATCGCCTTGGGCCCGATTCGTCGCCCGGGGTCGAGCGAGACGACCGTGAGGGTTGCCAGCAGCTCTGCGGGGGTCGCGATCGGGATCACGACGGCAGTCGAGCCCTGTTCGAGGAACGGGACGAGCAGCTCGTACGACGCTCCGAGCCGAAGCGCGCTCTCCGCATCGAGCACGAGCGGCTTGCCCATGCGGAAGAGACGGCGGCCGGGCAAGCTCTCGAGCTGCTGCGGGCGCTCTAGAAGCGGCAGCAGCGCGTCGGCCAGGCGGGGATCGGACACATGGGCCGCTCGCGCGACGAGCTGGTCGCCGCGCTCTTCGGGCAAGCGGATCACGGCGGCATCGACCCCGAGGAGGTCGACGGCCGCGCGGACGACGGCGTCGAGGGTGGCGTCGAGCGAGAGGCTCGTCGCGAACGAGCTCGTGATCTCGTGCAATGCGGTTAGCTGGCGTGCCCGCGCCGCTTCGGCGTCGAGGGCGCGCTCTCGCTCCGCGGCCAGGCGCTTCACGTCCTCATGGAGGCGAGCGTTCTGCACGGCGACCGCGAGCTGGCTGGCGAGCGCGGCAAGCAGCGCCGACTCGCTCGGCGAGGGGACGTGGCCGAGCGGCAGGTAGACCGCCACCATTCCGATCAGCTCCTCGCGCACGAGCAGCGGAACGGCAACGACGCCCTCGATGCCTGCTTCCAGGAGGGCATCCCGCACTGCCCCGAGTCGCAGGTCCGCCGCGGCGTCGGTCACGTGGAGCATGCCCTGCGCACGGGAGGGGCCGAGCGAGAGCTCCAGCAGTCGCTCGGCCACGGTTTCGTGCGGCCCGATGAGACCCCGTTCGTAGGCGGCATGCAGTCGTCCCTGGTCGCGCAGGTAGACAGCGATCCGATCCACGCGCAGCAATTCGGTGATGCGGTCCGCGACCGTGTCAAGGGTGTGCGTGAGGGAGAGGTGGGCAATCGCCTGGCCGACCACGGCCAGGAGGGATTCGGTGCGCTCCAGGTCGGCGGACATCTCGGTCGCGCGCTCGCTCGCCCGCAAGGCGTGAGCGGCACGCAGACCGAAGCTCCCGAGGCCGTCGAGCACCGGCTTCGACGGCGGAGTCCGGGTGGAGAAGAAGAGCTGGAGGACACCGAGCGGCGGATTTCCCAGCCGAACGGTGACCATCGTGGGCGCCTGTGGGAGCGTCTCGTCCTGGGCCACCGTGACGGCTGACTGCTCCTCGAGCCCGCGCCGGGCCGCCTGAGCCACGTTCTCGCTTGCCTCTGCGACGCCCAGGGCGCCGGTCGAGACGAGCAGGACGAGCTCGTCCTCGGCCGTCAAACGCCAGAGTTGTGCTGCCTGGGCGCCGGTCGCCTCTCCTGCAAGGTGCGTGATCTGGTTGGCGACCCGTGCCTCGTCCTGACCCGCGGCCAAGGCCTCGCCGGCAATCCCCAGTGCGTGCTCGGGCGAGGCCGGCGCCAGGTCGGAGCCGTTGCGACCCCCGAACGCAACCAGCGCCAGCGAGAGCTGGGCCGCAACGACTCTCGCCAGCGTCAGCTCCTCGAGGCCGAAGTCGTCGCCAGTGCGCATCACCTCGAGGCTGGCGGCGGGGCGCCCGGCGATCCAGACCGGCAGGAGATGCACCGCGTTGGCGTGCACACGGCCGGCGGCCGCGCGCACTGCCGGCGGAAGCTCGTCCCGGTCGTCGATTTCTTCACGTGGGAGCTCGGCCGCTGCGAACCACGAGCCTTGGAGCTCGGCTTCCACGGCTTCCGACCGCGCGGCGACAGCGCGCAGGCGCAGATCTCCACCTGGATCGGCGATGCGAACGACTGCGACGTCAGCCCCCGCGGCTGAGACTGCCGCGTCGGCAACGGCGCTCAAGGCCCCGTTCAGCCCCGATTCCCCCGCAATCCGACGGCCGGCGGCGGCCAGCGCCCCGAGCGCTTGATGCGCGAGGACGTCCATCCTTCCACCAAGTATCGCGGTCGGCGTCTGAAGCGGTGCCTTAGACTCACCCGTATGGCCCAGCCGGCGCGACGACTGGATCCGGAAGACGCGCTGCAGCTCGACCCCGCTGCCGTGCAGCAGGCGTACCGACTGCATCGGGCGCGTCGCCGAGCGCACCGCGAGCGCGCGCGCGAGGTGGCGCGCGCCCGACTGCGGTTCTGGCTCGTCCTGATCGTGCTCGTCGGCCTCAGCCTCTGGCTGACCGTGGTCGTCTGGCGCCAGATCGAACGGCTCTTCGGTCTTTAGCGTCTTTAGACTCCTCGCGGCGTGGAAACCCCTGAGCCATTCACACCCGAGCCCGGCCCGCCTCCTCGCCCGGAGCGCGACGTGCTCGTCCCCCTGCCCGCGGGTATCTGGGGAGCCGGGGAGCGCATCACGACTCTGGCCGGCATCACGCTCGCTCTGTCGGCCTTCATGAGCTGGTACGCGGGCTCCGGCGAAGGCCTGACAATCGCGGTCATCGGATGGCACACCGGGGTGCTCGGCAAGCTCGTGTTCCTGCTCGGGCTCGCCGTCGTGGCTCTCGGAGTGCTGCGGGAACTGGGCATCGAGCTGCCGCCGACGGTGCCCGAGAGCCTCGTCGTGATCGTCCTCGGCTCGCTCGCGACGATTCTCGTGCTGATCAGGCTGATCGCGGTTCCAGACCGCTTCTTCCCGTACGACGGCCGCGGGATCGGGATCTGGATCGCGTTAGCCGCTTCGCTGGCGCTGATCGTCGGCGGGCTATTACGAGCGGGCGAGGAACTCTAGGGTCCCGGCCTCCGGCCGGGAGTCACTCCACCTCATAGGCCAACACTCCTGACCATCGTGTTGGCGCGACGTGCTCGCGCCTCCAGGGGTCGGGACTAAGTGGGGAGCAGTTGCTTGGTCGACTCGATGAGCTGCTGCGGGTTGAAGGGCTTTCCGATGAAGCCCTGCGCACCGCGCGACCCCACCCCCCTCAGATCCTGCTCGTCGAGCTTGCCGCTAAACATGATCACGGGAATGGAGCCGACGCCGTGGCGCTCCTGGACGCGCTTGAGCATCTCCCAGCCGTCCATCTTGGGCATCATCACGTCGAGGAGGATCAGGTCGGGCGACTCCTCGTCGAGCGCCGAGAGGCCCTCTTCAGCGGTGGCGGCCTCACGGACCGCGTACCCCTCCATCTCGAGGTTGACCCGCACGAACTCACGGATGCGGGGGTCGTCGTCGACGATCAGGATCGTGCGCGGGCGGCCGTTGACGGCGCGAGGCTGTGCCCCGCCGGACTTCGCGAGGAACGTGTCGAGGTCGGTCCGGCGGTAGCGCCGATGTCCCCCAGGCGTATAGAACGCCGGCACGCGTCCGCTGTCAGACCACTTCCGAATCGTGCTCTGCGCTACGCCCAGGTGCCTGGCCGCCTGCCCAAGCGTCAACCAGTCCGGCTCGTTCGCCGGGACGGGCATCCGGTTGTTGTTGTCTCCGCCGTCGTTAGCCATGGCCCCTGAATCTAGCTAAATATGCTCTTTCCTCATAGTTTGATTGGTAAACGTTACGGAGCGGTCACAGTTACGGTCACCGTCTGAGCAGGCAGGGTCTCGGGCTCGAGCGTTCGGATCGACGTGCGTGTCTCGCCTCCGCCGCGGTTCTCTTCGAGCGCCTGACCGAGCCCCATTCCGAGGGCGAACAGGACGATCGCAGCGACCAGCGGAGCTCCCCATCTGATGAGCGCCGGCCGGCGCCGCTTCCTGGTTCGCCGCCGACCGTTGCTCAAGGCACGTAGTCGACGGCGCCGCGGGCGTAGAGATGGAAGGCGGCGTCCTCGACGGTCGCCAGGTCTTCGGGCCGTGCCGTCTCAGGCGCGCCGGCGACGGCTGCGTCACGGCTCCAACGCTCGGCGCCGGCGTACACGCTGGCCAGTTGCTCGAGCGTGAAGGTCTGCCCCACGCGCTTCCGGAGCTCGTCGAGGAGGGAATCGACCTGCGCGTGCATCCGCTCGTAGACGACGCGGTCGTCCGCACGAGATTCGAGCCTGCGGTGACCTTCCTCCCACTGCTGCCGCGCGTGCTCGACCGCGGCGGTGGACATGGCCGACCCCCAGGACGTCATACCGCGACCCCTCGAGCGCTCATGCAACAGGTGTCCGGCCAGAGTGAGTCGATCTCCGCCAGAACGGCTTCGCCCAGCTCGTAGCCCGGTCGGGCGAGAGCGAATGCCGCGTGCGCATGCAGGCACTTGAGCCTCTCGGGGCGCCGGGCGCCGCCGATTCCGAGCTCGAGCGACGAGCCGTCGTCTCGTCCGGTCTTGCTGCCGGCCAGCTCCCGCCGCACTTCGCGTTGCTTGCACGTCGCCCGCTGCAGGCTCTCGGCCAGAGCCGGTTCGGTGCCGACCCGCTCGCTCCAGCGCTCGACCCCGCCGGCCGCCTCGAGGCGTGAGATCGCGGCCACGAGGTACGGGCACGTCACGTAGTAGGTCGTTGGGAACGGCTCGTCCGCGTCGTCGTACGGCGTCTGCTCGGTGACGGCGGGCATGCCGAATGGGCACCGGACCACGACGCGGTGAAACGCGCGTGGCGGCCGGCCGAGCTGGCGCTCGACGACTGCGCGGTCCTCCATGGGGCCGCTGACTCTAGCGGCGGTCTGTCCGTTTGGCCTTCAGCGCCTGAGCGCGACGCCAGGCGTCGATGCGCTTGACGATGAACAGCTGCTCGCCGGGCTTCACGTACCCGAGCCGGCGGGCTTCACGGGCGAGAGCCGCGGGCGTGTCGGCCTCGACGAGACGGTGCTCGAGTGAGCGCTTCTCCTCGCGGAGCGACTGCACCTCAGCCGAGCGCTCCTCGAGCGCGTCTCGCGTGTCGACGTAGCTGCGCAGCGGCTGGTAGTAGAGGAAGGCGACGAACCCGAGGACGGCCAGGACGAGCCAGCGGACGAGAAACCGCCCGCGCGGAATGCGCTTCCGCTGTTTGCTACGCCGCTTCGCCATCCCGGCCGTGGTTCGCGCCGAAGGCCCGGCGTTCCTGCCCAAGTCGGCACGAAACCGACACCCACAAAGGGCGAAGCGCATTAGATCGCCTCGATGCAGCGACTGCGTCGTGGCCGGAGCCGGGCTCCGCCCGGCGGGAGGCCAAGGTCCAATCGGCCAGCAAGATCTGTCAAGGAAGGGGGCGCACGGGGGAAACCCGTTTCCCCCGTGAAAGCGAGCGCCGCGAAGCGGCGCTACGCGGTGTCCACTTTGATCACGTTCGTCGAGCCAGGCATGTTCACTGCCGTGCCGGCCGTGATCACGACCAGGTCACCGGGCTCGACGAACCCGCGTTCCCGGGCTGCGTTCAGCGACTCCGTCCAGAGATCCTCGACATCGACGCATTCGCGGATCAGGATCGGCGTCACCCCCCACTCGATCGCCAACTGGGACACCGACTTCGCATGGTGGGTCAAGGCAACGATCGGCCTGTGCGGACGCAGCCGGGAAACCGCAGATGCCGTCCGGCCCGTGAACGTCGGAACGAGGAGCGCCTTGGCACCGAGCGCCTCGGCGAGGTCGCACGCCGCGTTCGACATAGCCTGCCCCACGGTGGGATCGTCGCTCGGCTCCGGGAGCTGATGCCTGTAGCCCAGGGCAGGCTCGACCGCCTGCGCGATCTGGTCCATGTACGAGACGGCTTCGACTGAGTATTCGCCAACGGCCGTCTCGCCCGACAGCATGAGCGCCGAGGTACCGTCGAGGATCGCGTTGGCCACGTCGCTCGCCTCGGCCCGCGTGGGCTCGGGATGGTGCACCATCGATTCCAGCATCTGCGTGGCGGTGATCACGGGCTTCCCTTGCTGGAGGCTCGCCAGGATGATCCGCTTCTGGATGAGAGGGAGGGTCGCGACTCCGGTCTCGACGCCGAGGTCACCGCGCGCAACCATTACGGCGTCGGTCTCGGTCAAGATCGCATCCAGCGCGTCGACCGCTTCGGCCTTCTCGATCTTCGCGATCACATGGGCTTCGGAGCCGGCCTGGTCGATGAGCGATCGAAGATCGCGAACATCGGCGGCAGAGCGGACGAACGAGAGCGCCACGAAATCGACGCCGAGGTCGAGGGCGAACTCAAGATCGTCCACGTCCTTTCTCGTCAGCGCCGGGATCGGCACGGGAACACCGGGGACATTCACGCCCTTGTGGGTGGTCACGAGCCCACCGTTGACGATGAGACACGTAGCCCTGCCCGCTTCAACGGCTTCGACCCGAAGCCGAATCAGGCCGTCGTCGATCAGCACCTCGTGCCCGATTTGCAGCACTTCTCCGATCGCCTCGGGCGCGATCGGCAGCTCTCCGTCGCGGGCGGCCTTCTGGGATGCGACGACGACACTCTCCCCGCGCGTGAGGGTGACCGGCTCGGCGAGGTCCCCGACTCGCAGCTTTGGTCCCTGCAGGTCAGCGATGATCGCAAGAGGACGTCCGATCTCCAGCTCTACGTCACGGACGATCCGGGCCCGTTCCGCGTGCTCCTCGTGCGACCCGTGTGAGAAGTTGAGGCGCGCCGCGTCGATCCCGGCCTGAGCGAGCGCGAGCACCTTCTCCCGCGTCGAGGACACGGGGCCGAGCGTCGCGACGATCTTTGTGCGGCGAAGGCTCACGGCCGCCATGGTCTCAGCGTACCCGCGTCTTGCACGGCACACTGGCGAGATGGACCTCCGCGACGCTTGGGAGCGAAACGCGGCCGACTGGGTGCGGTGGGCGCGGAAGCCCGGACACGACAGCTACTGGCGCTTTCATCGCCAGCGTTTCCTCGACCTCGTCCCTCCTCCCGGTCGCCTGACGCTCGACGTCGGCTGCGCCGAGGGGCGGGTCACGCGCGACCTGAAGGAGCTCGGTCATCGCGCTGTTGGCGTAGACGCGTCCGAGACGATGATCGCGGCAGCACGCGAGGCGGACCCGAGCGGCGAGTACCTCGTTGCGGATGCGGCGGCCCTGCCTTTCTCCGACGGACGTGCCGATCTCGCCGTCGCCTTCATGTTGCTGATGGACATTGACGCAGGCAAGATGAATGGCGGCCGCTTCTGGACCGCAAACGAGCGTTCCTACGGAACACCTTTTGTTTTCGGTTGCCGTTGTGGCTACGGCAGCAGTCCAGGAAACTGGCCCTATGCAGCCTGACCTCCGCTATGCGAAGAGCAGCGGAGCCGCGATCGCCTATCAAGTGGTCGGCGACGCCGACACCGACCTCGTGTTCGTTCCCGACTTCGGTTCCAACCTCGTCTACGGCTGGCAGTCGCCGCATTGGCGCGACTTCTACGAGCGCCTCGCGCGCGAGTTCCGGCTCATCCTCTTCGACAAACGCGGTACGGGCGTCTCCGATCGCCATGGCGAGTTCGCCACGCTCGAGACGCGGATGGAGGACGTGGGCGCCGTCCTCGACGCCGTCGGCTCCTCGGAGGCCGTCATTCTCGGCTCGAACGACGGCTGCGCGATGGCGGTGCTGTATGCGGCGACGTACCCAGAGCGGACAACAGCGCTCGCGCTCTTTCACCCAGCCGCCATTC
>Ga0184609_10000275_pt1 | contig 14638 bp, 13 predicted proteins | sample PLM1_60_coex_FD_133165 | JGI IMG/M metagenome (GOLD analysis project Ga0184609, IMG submission 133165) | Groundwater sediment microbial communities from an aquifer in East River, Colorado, USA - PLM1_60_coex | ecosystem: Environmental > Terrestrial > Soil > Riparian zone | place: USA: East... | reverse complement strand
CGGCGTCGCGGAGCCCAATCGCCCAGCGATGCTCGAGCAGGATGAGCGCGGCGGCGGCATCGTTCGGGATCTCCGCCAATACGTCCCACGCCTCTTCCTCCGAGAAGACGTCGATGCCATCGGAGGCGGCCTCGGCGCCCTCGATCGCGCCCGCCTCCATGCCCTCTTCGCCGACCGCTCCGAGTCCCAGGAGCGCTCCAACGACGGCCCCGAACTCCTCCGCCTCATCCTTCGAGAGCTGACTTCCCTTCAGGGCGGCGACCTCTCCGTCCGCGTCCTTGTAGACCACGAGTGCGTCGATCACGCGAATCGTGTCACTACCCCGCAACCGCTCGAGCTCCTCGATGATCTCGCCCTGGAAATCGGGCTTGTCGAACCCCAGGGCGATCAGTTGTACCGGTCCGATCGTCATCTCGTTCCTCCTTCCGTCGTCGCTACGCCGCTTGCATGGCCCTCGAGAAGAACTCGAGCGCCGTCTTCGTCTTCGTCTGCTGTTCACCCGCGAGGTCAACACCGAGGCTCGTAAGGAAGCCCCTCGCCTCGGCAGCGACCTGGAACGCCTCGGATGGCTGGGCCTTCGTAGACAGTTCGACAATCTGAGAACCGTCCGGATACAGCCACAGCTCCCCTACGAGTCGGCGCCCGAATCCCTCAGGTCTGATCTTCAGCTTGAGGATCGGGATAGGTCCGAGGACGGAGAGCTGGTCGAGATCGATCCCGTCGGGCGCGTGAGCGGCATAGAACCCTCGCTGCGCCTTCGAGAAGAGCTTGCGGATCGAGCGCTTGCCGGCGGCAACCTCCCGTATCGCGTCGTTGCTCGCCGTTCCCTTGAACGACCCCGAGCACACGAAACCGCCCGGCATCGCATCCACCTCGACATTGAAGCTCGTCGAGCGACGGAGCTCCTCCGGGAGCTCGGCGGGCACGACCGGTCGGAGCTTGACGACCGTGTCAGCGTCCTCGCCTTGCCGACGTCGGGCTCGAACGACAACTCCGGCCGCATTCAGAGCGAGCTCGGGCGTATCGAAGAAGAACACCTGACGGATCTGACCCTCGAGCGGGTCGACGCCCAGGGCAGCAGCGGTGCTCGCTCGAGCACTCTCGGGCAGGGTGAGCTTGAGCTCGACGCTGTCAGCGTCCCGGACGAGGTCGAGTAACCCCTGGAGTTCGTCACCTGAGAGCTCAGCGAGACCGGCCATCCTGCTCCTCCCTCAAGCGATATGCGTGCCCGGGACCATGATGGTCATGTTGGTATCCCCGCGACGACCAGGCATCGTCCGATGTGGATGATTCATGGGGCACGGCTGTCCCACTCAGGTCTCACCGCACGATGCTCCGACGCCGGATCCGCGGCTCGGGCACTTCGGCCAGTTCCGGTATGTCCTCGGCCCCGCTCAAGTGGCGGCCGTAGACGCGCGCGAGGGGGCCGGCCGAGAGCCCGTGGGCCATAACCGAGAGCAAGATCGTCCACGTGGCGAGCTCCACGATGACATCGGCAACGGGGCCGGCGCCGTGGAGTTCTTCGACCGCGATCAGGGTAAACACGACCGATGCGAGGCCGCGCGGGCCGAACCAGCCCATGAAGGCGACGGTGTCCCGGCGCAGTCCTACGCTTGCCATGGCAGCGGCGACCGGCACCATCCGTACGAGCGTGAGGCTGATCACCGCGTAGAGGATCGCGACCGGCTCGATGTCGCCCGTGACTACGGGGCCGACGAAGAGTGCTCCGAACACGGTCCAGACGAAGAACGAGGCGAATAACCCCACCGTCTCGGTGAACTCGACCGGCTCGTGCATCCGCGAAGAGGTGGAGGCGCCGAACAGTAGACCGCCGACGAAAGCGGCGACGAAACCATTGCCACCGATCGCGACGGCGCCCACGTACGCGAGGAGCGAAAGGGCCAGAACCACGAGCTGCTCCGAGATCGCGGATGTCCAGCCCAGCCGACGCGCCACCACGAGCAGCTTGCCTCCGAGGACGCCGACCGCGACGGCGGCCACGAGCGCGAGGCCGATCTCCTTCGCCGCTTCGGCTGCCCAGTGCCCGGATCCGAGACCCTCCTCCGCGATCACCAGGGTAAGGAACAGGGTGACGAACGGGGTGGCGATCCCGTCGTTGAGGCCGCTCTCGACGTTCAGGGCTCGCCGGATCCTGGCCGGCACGGCGGGGTTCGTCACGACGGCCAGCCCGAGGGCGGCGTCGGTGGGGGCCAGGATCGACGCGATGAGCGCAGCCGCGGCCCATCCGGCCTCGGGGAAGAGCAGCCTCGCGGCCACGGTCCCTAGGGCGATCGTGAGCGGCAAGCCCACGAGGAGCAGCCGAACGGGCAGGCGTGCATCGCCCTCCACCTCGCGCAGCCGAACCGTCGCGGCGTCCGCGAAGAGCAGTACTCCGAGCGTGAGCTCGGTGATGACGAGCGTCGTCTCGCTGTCGAGACCCGACGGCAGGATGCCTAGGCCGCTCGAACCGAGAACCAGCCCGGTCACGACGAAGAAGATCGGCGCCGTGATGAGCGACCGCTCGAGGCGCGAGGCGAAGAGCCCGTACACGACGAACATGGCCACCAGAGCAGTGGCCCCGCTCATCGTTGTCCATCCGTCGGTTGGGGACTTGGGTCGGCGCCTGGCTCGAGGAGGGCGATCACGCGCCGGCGGGCGCGGATCGCCTCCACGATGAGGAGCGTGCCGCTGGTAAGAGCCCACACGCCCACGGTGATCATCACTCCCCGCGACACCGTGTCGGTTGCGATCAGCAGGATGCCGGTGCCCAGCTCCAATCCACCGAGGATCAGCCCGCCGATCGACCATCAATGGCCCGTGCGTCGTTCGATCTCGAACGCTCCCACAAGTCGAAGCGTGCCCATCGCCAGGGCGGCGAGCCCAAGGATGTTGATCGTCCTCACCGGCGAGATCACTCCGGACAAGAACTCGCGCAACACGACCAAGAAGGCCGCGGTGATGGCGACCACGCCTGCGACGGCCGCGAGTCGGAACCCCAGTGAGGGGCGCATCGCCCATGCGAGCCGCAGGGTCACCACGCCGCCCGCGAGCCAGTAGAGAGCCAAGAACGTCGCGAGCCGTTCGGGAGAGCCGCTCGCCAAGAGTGCGGACACCCCGAGCGCGAGTGCGATCACTCCGCGGAGGACCCCGATCCACCACAGCCGGGCAACGCGCTTCGCGAGCTCGAGCTCCCTGCCACGCTTGGGCAGCTCCCGCTCAGGATCACTATCGTTCTTCTGCCGACTGGGCATCGTCTCCAGCGCCACCCCACCGGGACGAGATCCGTGCGTTCTGGGACAGCGCACGAACGTTAGCCCAGGCCACACCGGGCCCGCCACATCCCACCTGGGTGAAATTCTGAAGGCGCGAGCCGACTTCATCCCTTCTGGATGACGCTCGAGATCCGGTCGCGCCCTACGCTTCGGGATCGAGGGGACTCGGCACCGGTCGCCGAACGATGACACGAGGCCTCCGAAAGGAGAGAGACGTGGACGATGAAACCGATATCGATGAGCTTGGTCCGGTCGACTGGATAGTGGTCGAGTTCCCGGGAAGCAAGTTCAACGGTGAAATCGCACCTGCCTTGGCGGACCTCGTCCAACGCGACCTCGTTCGCGTGCTCGACCTGCTCGTTCTGAAGAAGGAGTCCGACGGCACGCTCGAGGCATTCGAGCTCTCCGATCTCGACGAGGCCGAGGTCGGTGGGTTCCGCTCGCACGAACAAGAGCTGGCGATGCTCCTCAGTGAAGAGGACGTGATCGCGGTTGCCGCTGCGGTCGAACCAGGCAGCTCGGCCGCAGTGTTGGTGTGGGAGAACAAGTGGGCCGCGCCGTTCGGGGCGGCGGTGCGCCACGCAGGTGGCCAGCTCGTGGCCAGCGGCCGGATCCCGATCCAAGCGATGCTGGCCGCGATCGAGGCCGACGACGAAGAAGAGGAGGCGTGACATGCCACTCGCACGACGACGCATGCGGCGTGCTGCCGTGATCGGTCCCGCGCCTGTCGCCAGGACCGCCGCCCCGGTCGCCACGGCTGCGGTGGTGACGAGCGGCGTCCGACGTCGCAGCCGCCGTCGCCGCCGCTGAAGCGGGGTCGAACCCAGGCTTCCGAAAGGAGCACTCGTATGGCGCAGGACCGCGACGTCGGACGTGATGTTCTCCCTATGCCCGACCGACCGTTCGAAGGGCTCATCACCTACGACGCGAAGGATCCCGACTCATCGTTCCCCCCGATCGAGGCACTCCGGCCGCCCGACGGTGCACCCAACGTCCTGGTCATCCTGATCGACGATGTCGGTTTCGGGGCGTCGAGCGCGTTCGGTGGACCGTGCAGCACACCGACCGCCGAGCGGCTGGCCGCGAACGGGCTCAAGTTCAACCGCTTCCACACGACCGCGCTCTGCTCGCCGACCCGCTCTGCCCTGCTTACAGGCCGTAACCACCATGCCGTTGGCATGGGAGGGATCACAGAGATCGCGACCTCCGCCCCCGGCTACAACTCGATCTGGCCGAACACGGCAGCACCGCTCGCCGAGATCTTGAAGCTGAACGGCTACTCGACAGCGCAGCTCGGGAAGTGCCACGAGGTCCCGGTCTGGGAGACCAGCCCCCTGGGGCCGTACCGGCAGTGGCCGACCGGCAAGGGGTTCGAGTACTTCTACGGATTCATCGGCGGTGAGGCCCATCAGTACTACCCGGCGATCTACGAGGGCACGATCCCCGTTGAGCCCGAGAAGACGCCCGAAGAGGGCTACCACTTCATGATCGACATGACGGATCGCGCTATCGGATGGGTCCGTCAGCAGAAGGCGCTTATGCCGGACAAGCCGTTCTTCATGTATTTCGCTCCAGGCGCGACCCACGCGCCCCACCACGTCCCGAAGGAGTGGGCGGACAAGTACGCGGGGCAGTTCGACGACGGCTGGGACGCCCACCGGGAGCGCACCTTCGCCCGACAGAAGGAACTCGGCGTGATCCCAGCCGACGCGGAGCTCACGCGCCGGCACGACGAGATCCCGGCCTGGGACGACATGCCCGAGGAGCTCAAGCCGGTCCTGCGGCGCCAGATGGAGGTATATGCCGGATTCCTGGAGTTCACCGACCACCACGTTGGTCGGCTCCTCGACGCTCTCGAGGACCTCGAGATCGCCGACGACACGCTGATCTACTACATCATCGGCGATAACGGGGCCTCTGCCGAGGGCACGCTGAACGGCACGTTCAACGAGATGATCAATTTCAACGGCGCCGCCGCGATCGAGACGCCCGAGTTCATGATGGAGCGTATCGACGAGTTCGGGGGGCCCGACTCGTACAACCACTTCGCTGTCGGCTGGGCGCATGCGATGGACACGCCGTATCAGTGGACGAAGCAGGTCGCATCCCACTGGGGCGGAACGCGCAACGGCACGGTCGTGTCCTGGCCCAATGGCTTCGATGCGCGGGGCGAGATCCGCACGCAGTTCGCCCATGTGATCGACGTCGCGGCCACGGTGCTCGACGCGGCGGGACTGCCGGCCCCGACGTTCGTCAACGGCGTGCAGCAGGCGCCTTTGCACGGGATCAGCATGCGGTACTCGTTCGAGGACGCCGACGCGGACGAGCGCCGTGAGACCCAGTACTTCGAGATGTTCGGCAATCGCGGCATCTACCACAAGGGTTGGACGGCCGTGACCAAGCACAAGACCCCGTGGATTCTGACCGGCGGGACGCCGATCGCGTTCGACGACGACGTCTGGGAGCTCTACGACACGGGAGTGGACTGGAGCCAGGCGCGAGACCTCTCGAAGGAGCACCCGGACAAGCTTCACGAGCTCCAGCGGCTTTGGCTGATCGAAGCCACGCGGTACAACGTTCTCCCGCTCGACGATCGTGGGGTGGAACGGTTCCTCCCAGAGTTGGCTGGACGGCCCACGCTCATCAAGGGGAATCGCCAGCTCCTCTTCGGCGGTATGGGTCGGTTGACCGAGAGCTCTATCGTCAACATCAAGAACAAGTCCCATGCGGTGACGGCCGAGGTCGTCGTCCCGGACGGCGGTGCCCAGGGTGTGATCGTCGCCCAAGGGGGCAGCATCGGCGGCTGGAGCCTCTACGTAAAGGACGGGAAACCGCGCTACTGCTACAACCTCCTAGGCGTCCAGCGCTTCTACGTCGAAGGGGATCGCGAGATCCCGCCGGGCACGCACCAGGTGAGGATGGAGTTCGCCTACGAGGGCGGCGGCCTCGGGAAGGGCGGGACCGTCGACCTGTTCGTCGACGGCGAGGTTGTCGGGAAGGGGACCATCGCGGCCACGGCGGCGATGATCTTCTCCGCGGACGACACCTGCGATGTCGGCAAGGAAGGCGGTGCGCTCGTGGCCGAGGACTACCCCGTCCCCAACGACTTCACGGGCGAGGTCAACTGGGTCGAGATCGATGTGGACGAGGCGGCCGAGGATGTCGACCATCTGATGTCGCCGGACGAGCGCTTGCGGATCGCGATGGCCCGCCAATGACGACCGGATGTCCGAGAGGAAGGATCGCCTAGCGTTCTGCTCGCACTCGGTTTCCTTGTCGTCATCGTGAGCCGAGAGAGCAGGAGGTCAGCATGAGGTGGGCCCTCGGAGCGCTGATCGTCTTAGGCGCGAGCGCGGGGATGATCGCGGCCATCCTCCTCGTGCGACGTCGCGCTCCCGAGGGCGGGTACTTCAACGACGGCGACCGGGCGTCCGGCGTGTTCGGCGTCCTCGCGACGGGATTCGCGCTGTTGCTCGGATTCGTCATCTTCCTGGCGTTCACCAAGTACGACGGATCGCGTGCGGGTGCCGAGGCGGAGGCGCTGGCGGTCGTCCAGCTTTTCGAGACCTCCCAGCTGATGCCGCCGGACGCCCGCCCCCTGCTCGCGGGCGAGGTCGAGTGCTACGCGCGATCGGTGGTGAACCTCGAGTGGCCGGCGATGGAGGCGGGGCGTGGGTTCGAGACGATCAGTCCGTGGGGGCTCTCGATGTTCCGCACGCTCCAGGCGGTCGAGCCGGCGACGGCCGCCGAGCAGAGCGCGTACGACTCCTGGCTCGCTCAGACGAGCGCGAGAGAGGAGGCACGGCGTGATCGTCTCCACGCGGCGGATGGGGTCGTCCCCCTGCCGTTGTGGATCGTGCTGCTCCTCTCGGCGGTGCTGGTTCTCGTCTACCTCCTCTTCTTCGCCGACAGCGGTGAACGAGCCGTGGTCCAGGGGTTGCTGGCGGGCTGTGTGACCGCGGTGGTCGTCGCGTCCCTGCTCGTGCTGTCGACGCTGAACCGACCCTACGAGGTGGATGTCGGAGGGATCCGGCCGATCGCGATGCAGCGATCCCTGGAGATCATCGGGTCGGCTCGCGTCGCGCTCGACCTCGATGAGCCGCTCCCCTGCGACGCGGTCGGGCAACCGCTGTGAGCGTCGCCCGACAGGATCGCTCGACGGCAGATCGACGCATCGACACGATCGCGGCCGTCCTGCTCGCGGTGGCGGCGGTCGCGACGGCGTGGAGCAGCTACCAGGCGAGCCGCTGGACGGGTGAGCAGGCGAAGACATTCAGCGCCGCGAACGCCGCGCGGGTCGAGTCGACCAGATCGTCGGGTCTCGCCAACGCCCAGACGCAGATCGACGTCGCCGTCTTCACGCAGTGGGTCGATGCGCGGCTCCGCAACGAGGCCGATCTCGCCGCCTTCTACGAGGAGCGGTTCCGTGCCGAGTTCCAGCCGGCCTTCCGCGCGTGGCTCCGCACCGACCCGTTCGCGGATCCCTCGGCGCCTCCGTCCCCGTTCGCGATGGACGAGTACCAACTGGCTGCGACCCAGGAGGCGAACGAGCTCTCGGCCACCGCCGAGGCGTCGGCCGAGCTGGCACGGACGTACATCCAGCGCGCGACCAACTACGTGCTCGGGGTGGTGCTGTTCGCGACGTCGCTGTTCTTCGCCGGGATCAGCACGAAGCTCAGCAGCACCAGACTCAGGGGTGCCATCCTTGGCGTCGGATGCGGCGTGTTCGTCTTGGCTGCCTCGTGGATCGCGACATTGCCGATCAGCCTGTCGATCTGAGAGGGATCGGCCCCCTACTCCTCTCTGCGACTCACCCAGGTCATGGATCCCCAGCGTCGCGCTTTGAACATGCGGCTGGCAGGTTCATCCCGAAGAGATGATGAACGGCGCCAGCCTGGCCCATAAGGTCTGGCTGGATGGATCGAGCCTGAGGGCTGGAGGAGGCTATGAGGTGATCTGGATCCTGCTGGCAATGTTGGGCGTGCCGATCTGGTTGGTCCTGGGGGCTCTGGGCGGTGCGCTATGGAGCCGGCGAACGTTCCAACGCGCTCCGGGAGTGTTCCCCTGCAAGATTCGGACCGTCTCCAGGTCCGAAAGCCCCGGGAAGTGGACGCGCGCGACCACGTACGCCAGATGGGTCCACGACGTTCTGCTGGTTCACGCCGGCCTCGCGCTCGTCAGATTTCGAGCGGTGCCCGTCGCCGGCGTCGATGAGTCGGTGGCTCAAGCGCCAGACGTGAAGCTGAAGGGTGGCGATCTCGTCTCGATCCGGCTGCGACTTGACGACGGTTCAGTCTTGGAGGTGGCCGCCCCCAAGTCGATGCAGGAGACGCTTCGCGGCCCGTTCCTCGCCCTTCAACAGGAGACGATGGAAGCACCGACCAGATGACGTTCGAGGAGTGGATGGAGGAAGTCGTCCACGGCTTCGAGATCGTGGGCGTGGCGATCCTTGTCGCCGGATCGATCGCCGCGCTCGCCGGATACGTCCTCGCGCTCGCGCGTGGACAGCGCGAAGGAGCGTTCGAGCGGGTTCGTCGGGGGGTGGGACGGGCGATCCTTCTCGGGTTGGAGGTCCTGATCATCGCCGACATCGTGCTGACGATCACGGTCGACGCGACGGTGGAGAGCGCGCTGATACTGGGACTGGTCGTACTGGTTCGGACGTTCCTCAGCTTCTCCCTCGAGATCGAGCTCGAGGGAGCTCTGCCCTGGCGGCGAGCCGACAGACGCACCGATCGGGTATGACGGACTACGTCCCCGATCTCTCGGCCGCGCGGACCACACATCGGAAACCGATGTGGCCCGTGGAGGTGTCAACCGCCTCCCCTTGGCGAGCGGCCGGCCGGTAGCGGAGACAGTAGTTCGGGGCGCAGAGGTGCGATCCGCCCTTGGTCACTCGGCGCGGGATGTGCGCACCGGGCTGGTCGGGCCCGTAGCTGCTGTCGGGCGACGTCACCCTCGGGTTCCGTGGCGCGCAACATGGTGACTCGACCTCATCCGGATGCCTCGAATAGAAGTCGACAGTCCACTCCCACACGTTGCCGGCCATGTCAAAGAGGCCATAGCCGTTCGGGGGGAACGTCGCGACCGGAGATGTGCCCTCGTAGCGATCGAGCAGGAGGTTCTGCCAGGGGAACTCCCCTTGCCACGTGTTGGCCATCATCTTGTTCTTCGGGGCGAACTCATCTCCCCACACGAACGTCTTGCCCTCGAGCCCGCCACGCGCCGCGAACTCCCATTCGGCTTCGGTCGGCAGCTCCTTGCCGGCCCACGTCGCGTACGCCTCGGCGTCCTCGTACGCGATCTGGGTCACCGGGTGCCGATCGCGCCCGTGCAGGGTGCTGCCCGGGCCCTCCGGATGCCTCCACCAGGCGCCCGGCACGTACTCCCACCAGTTGTGGTAGTCGCTCAAATCGACCGGCGCGGTCGCCTTCCGGAAGACGAGGGCGCCGGGCACCAGCAGCTCGGGATCGGCGTCCGGATACTGCGCGGCGTCGAGCGGCCGCTCGGCGAGCGTCACGTATCCCGTGGCCTTCACGAACCGCCGGAACTCCGCGACCGTCACTGTGTGCTCGTCGATCCAGAATCCGTCGACGCCGACGTCGTGAACCGGACGTTCCTCCGGGTAGAAGTCTTCGGACCCCATCAGGAACGTTCCCGCAGCGATCCAGCGCATGTCTCTCGCCGGTGGACCTCCGGATGGATGTGCCGCCGAAGCGTCAGCCGGTTCCCTCATCAGATGAGACAAGGCGCCGGCCTATTCGCGAGCGAACATCGCGGCGGCCTCCCGCTCGAGGTCGATGAACGACGCTCCGGACACGTCGACGATAACCTCCTTGACCGTGCCCCCCGTGATCCCGAACGGCCGCTGTCCGGAGTAGTCCGCGGTCACGGCTTCCCCGGGGTCCTTCCCCACGTTGAGTCCCTCCCCGACCAGCGAGAAGTTCCCAGGCTGGGTCATGATCCGGCCCTCGCCGACCTTCTCGTCGCCGATGAAAAGTGAGAGGGTCCCCGTGGTCGGCATGGAGTCGCCTTCCCGTTCGAAGACGGCGGACAGGATCACCTTGCCGGTCGGGATGTCCTTGGTCGACTCGATGATCTGCTCGTTGCTGCCGACGAAGTTGTAGACATACTTCAGCTTCCCGTCCTTCACGTACAAGGAGTGACCGCCGAAACGAGCGCCGTGCGAGAACAACACGCCCTGTGCGTCCGGCGACTCCACATCCACCTCCGCAGCGATCGCGTAGCTTCGGTTTCGGATATTGACGGCAGCCGACTCCGGTACCTCCGCCGCGCCCGGATAGTAGACGTATCGGTCCCGCGGCGGGACCACCTGCGGCCGAGTCGGGTCGGAGAGGACCTCCACTGCCGTGCGATCCTCCACCGGGAGCCCGTGGAACCTCCCCGCCTCATGGAACCAGAGGTTGATCATCTCCTGGAGCTTGGCGGGATGTTCGCTCGCGAGGTCGTGCATCTCGGTGGGATCCTCGTCGGTATTGAACAGCTCCCACCGGTCGTGTTCGAAGTTTGCCCAGCCAGTGATGGTGGGATGGACGGAGACCGCCTTCCAGCCCCGATGCCAGATCGCGCGTGATCCGAGCATGGAAAAGAACGCCGTCTCCTTTGGTGACGGCGCTCCCGCGCTCTCGAACGTCGAGCGGAAGCTGACACCTTCGAGCGGGATCTGCGTGAATCCGTTGACCTCTTGGGGCATCTCGAGCCCGAGGAGGTCGAAGATCGTCGGCACGATGTCGGTGGCGTGGTTGTACTGGTGACGAAGTTCTCCCTTCGCCTCGATGCCGCTCGGCCATGAGACGATCAACGGATCGGCCACGCCTCCTTCGAAGTTGTAGCGCTTCCACATCTTGAACGGCGTGTTGAATGCCCATGCCCACCCGACCGGATAGTGGTTGTACGTGGCCGGTGATCCCAGCTCGTCGAGGTACTTCAGGTTCTCCTCGATGGAATCTGGGATGCCGTTGAAGAACTTCGACTCGTTGACGGACCCGTTGGGGCCACCCTCGCCGCTGGCTCCATTGTCCGAGACGAGCACCACGATCGTATTGTCGAGTTGTCCCGATTCCTCAAGGAAGTCGAGCAGCCGTCCGATCTCGTGGTCCGTGTGGCTCAGGAACCCTGCGTACACCTCGGCCATCCGACAGAACAGACGCCTCTCGTCCTCGGAGAGGGAGTCCCACGGTCGAACGATGTCGAGGGGGGGCCATGGCTTCCCATCCGGGCTCGTTTCCTCCACGTACGGGTTGATCAGAGACAGCTCCGCGTCCTTGGGGAAGATCCCCATCTGCTTCTGCCGCTCGAACACGAGCTCGCGATGCTTCTCGTAACCCATGTCGAACTTGCCCTCGTACTTCTCGATCCATTCCGTCGGCGCGTGGTGCGGGGCGTGGCACGCGCCGGGGCAAAAGTACATGAAGAAGGGCTTGTCCGACGCGATCATCTTCGCGTCCTTGATGAACTCGATCGCCCTGTCCGTGAGATCGGTCGTGAGGTGGTAGCCGTCCTCCGGCCACGACGGCTGCTCGACAGGGTGGTTGTCGTAGATCAGGTCCGGATACCACTGGTTCGTCTCACCACCGAGGAACCCGTAATAGCGTTCGAAGCCTCGTCCGACCGGCCAGTTACGCTTCGTCGACGCCATGTTCATCTCATCGGAGGCGACGAGGTGCCACTTGCCGAGCATGTAGGTGTTCCATCCCCGATCGCCGAGGACCTCGGCGATCGTGGCGCACTCGAATGGAATATGGCCATTCGAGCCCGGAAACCCGCTGGTGGCTTCGGCGATACAGGCCATGCCGTTCGTCGTGTGGTTTCGGCCCGTCAGAAGCGACGACCGGGTCGGCGAGCACAGCGCCGTCGTATGCCAGTTCGTGTATGTGAGCCCATTGCTGGCCAGCCGCTTGATGCTCGGGGTCTCGATCAGGCCACCCCACGGCTCCATCGCTGAAAAGCCAACGTCGTCCAACACGACGTAGAGGATGTTCGGCGAGCCCGCCGGGGCGACGGGCTGCATGTACGGCTCCCAATCCGGAACCGAGTCGCGGATGTCGACGTTGATCGTGCCCTTGAACGGCTTGGTCATCGCTCCTTGGCCCCCTTCGACGTCGACGCAGTATTCAGCGCGGCCACCTCCTCGAGAGGACGGCTCCCATGATGCAAGCAGCCTCGGCTTGCGATCGCCTCATCCGGTTCGGATGAACCTCGGTTGTGGAGGGGTGCGCTAGCCTCTGCGCGTGCCGATCGCCGGCTGGCTCCGTGGCTATCGCCCCACCTGGCTCCGCCCCGATCTGCTCGCGGGAGCGACGACCGCCGCGGTCGTGATTCCCCAGGCGATGGCGTACGCGGGGGTCGCCGGCCTTCCCGTGCAGCACGGTCTCTACTGCGCGCTCGTGCCGATGGCCCTCTACGCGCTCTCGGGGACTTCTCGTCCCTTGAGCGTCAGCACCACCTCGACGATCTCCCTGCTCACCGCCACGGCGTTCGCCACGGCTCCGCCTGGGACCGACCCTGCCGTGGTGGCGAGTCTGCTCGCTCTGGAGGTCGGGGCGCTCCTCGTCGTGGCCGGAGTGCTCCGACTGGGTTTCATCTCCGACTTCATCTCCCGTCCGGTGCTGGTTGGTTTCAAGATCGGGATGGGGCTGTCGATCGCGGCCAGCCAGCTCGGCAAGGTGCTCGGCGTGGACGTCGAGGGTGAGACGTTCTTCCCGAAGGTGCTCTCTGCGCTGCGACAACTCGGTGACGTCAATGTCCCGACCCTGGCGTTGGCGGCCGGTGTGGTCGTCGCGCTCATCATGATCAGACGACTGGCGCCGGGGATCCCGGGCCCGGCCGTGGTCATCGTCGGCGCAACCCTCCTGATGGGTCTCACGAACCTCGAGGCTCGCGGCGTCGCCACCGTCGCCCCGGTTCCTGCCGGGCTCCCGGCTCCCCACGTGCCACCGCTGGATCTCGCGGGACCACTCCTCCCCGCGGCCGCCGGCGTCGCGCTGATCGCTTTCGTCGAATCGATCGCGGCCGCGCGAGCGTTCCGGCGCGGCGACGATCCGCCCCTCAACACCGACCGTGAGCTGATCGCCCTGGGGGCGGCCAATGCGGGTGGTGGACTCTTCGGCGCTTTCCCCGCGGGAGGAGGGCTCTCGCAGACGGCGGTCAACGACAAGGCTGGCGCACGTACCCAGCTAGCAGAGTTGGCGACCGCAGGCCTGGTGGCCCTCGTCTTGATCGCTCTCGCACCGATGGTCCGGTACATCCCCGAAGCGGCGCTCGGAGGGATCGTGCTGGTCGCGGCGGCCGGCCTCCTGTCGCGGGACGAGGCGCGGGTGATCCGCCGTCAGCTAGTCAAGGACTGGGCGTTCGCGCTGGTGACGCTCGCCGCCGTCCTGGTCCTGGGCACACTCCAGGGGATCCTGGTCGGCGTCGTGGTCTCATTGCTCACGCTGTTCTGGGACTTGAACCACCCACCCATCATCCCCCTCGCCCGGAAACCAGGGACCGATGTGTTCCGAAGCGCAGCCGGGCACCCGGACGACGAACGGGTCCCGGGCCTGCTGATCCTGCGGATCGAGTCTCCGATGTACTTCGGGAACGCCCAGCGGGTCATCGACCGGGTCGCCCTCCATGTACGCGACGCCGATCCACCCCCCAGGGTGTTGCTGCTCGACTGTTCGGCCGTCTCAGACGCGGACACGACGGCTGCTTCGGTGCTCGCTGAGCGGATCGACCGGCTCGAGACCTCCGGGACCGAGGTGTGGCTGGCCGCCCTCACCGTGCGGGTGCTTGAACTGGCCCGTCGCAGTCCGCGGTGGGACAGCCTGAACGAGCAGGGTCGCGTGTATCCAACAGTCGCTGCCGGGGTGGACGCGTTCCTCGTGACTTCGTGATGTTGGCCTGGCCTCGAGAGATCACTCCGACGCATGACCGTGCCTGCAGGATGTCAGGCCCACCCTCGTGTTCAAGTCGGGAACCGATGAGATTGGCGGCTCTATCCGCGTAACGAGCTAGGTCCGCGAACGGCCGCGGATCGCCCCCGCCAAGGCCGTGACCAGCACCGCCCCCACGATCGAGCCGATGAGGCCGCTCGGACGCAAGTCGAGTCCGTCGCCTGCGATCAGACTTGCGATGAGCCCGCCAACGAACGAGCCGAGCAGCCCAGCAATGAGCGCGAGCCCCCAGTCGATCTCGCGCCCTCGTCGTCCCAGGAGGAGTTGAGCCACCCACCCCGCGGCGAGCCCGAACACGATGATGGCCAGGATCAGCACGGCATCAGGCTACCCTGGAAAGGGAAGGGGCGACGACGAAACGGGCGAGGGCGCACGAGGCTCGCTACAGGCCCAGGATCTGCTTCTTCT
>Ga0184609_10000274_pt1 | contig 14649 bp, 16 predicted proteins | sample PLM1_60_coex_FD_133165 | JGI IMG/M metagenome (GOLD analysis project Ga0184609, IMG submission 133165) | Groundwater sediment microbial communities from an aquifer in East River, Colorado, USA - PLM1_60_coex | ecosystem: Environmental > Terrestrial > Soil > Riparian zone | place: USA: East... | reverse complement strand
CGGCACGGAGGGCAGCGACGTCATCCGCGGCACTGAAGGGCAGGACGTGATCGCGGCCCTCGGCGGCGACGATCGGATCTGGGGCTTCGGCGGGGATGACCTGATTTGCGCCGGCCTTGGCGACGACCGAATCGACGGCGGCGGCGGCAGCGACTTCGTCCTCGGTGACACCGGCGACACGTTCCGCCGCGGCTTCCCGGGTGGGATGAACGTGCCCGGCGGCGACGACGTCATCTTCGGGAACGCAGGTGACGATGGGCTCGCCGGCGAGGGCGGGAACGACGTGCTCAAAGGAGGCGACGGGAACGACTTCGCCACGGGGCAGATGGGCGTCGACAACGTTTTCGGGGACGACGCCGACGACGACTTGTTCGGAGGCCCGGGCGACGACACGGTCCTCGGCGGCGATGGGAACGACTTCCTAGTCGGAAACTTCGGCAACGACACGCTGCTCGGCGGCCAAGGTGACGACGGCTTGTTTGGCGACGCCTTCTTCGACGACCCAGGCGCGTTCGACGTCTGCAACGGTCAGCAGGGATTCGACCTGTCGGCTGCATGTGAGGTGAACAATCAAATGGAGGGTGACCTGCCACTGGAGTAAGCGGCTTGTTCGTGAAGCGAGCCGGCGGAAGAGGCTTTTGGGACGACAGACGGTAGCTCCTCAGAGACCGTAAAGCCAGATCGATCGGAGGGTGGTTCTCCAGAGCGAGAGGAGGGTCGAATCGTGAGCAACGCTTGCACGGGCTGCGGCTGTGACCAGTGTCCGTGCCCTGACTGCCAGAGCAAGAGGTAGTCGCTAGGGTCCGGCGTACTCGAACGGCGCCACCGCCGCATACCTGTCGGCGTAGTCGATACCGAGCGACTTCACTCGGTATCGCTTGGACGACGCGAAGTCGCCGCGCTTGAAGATGATGCCCTGTGGCAGGACTGCGCCGGGTGTCACTTCCGCGCCGCTGACTGGGTTGCGGATTGGCTCCATCTCGAGCTCGAAACTCTCGCCGGCACGCACGCGCGATCGGATGCCGTCCAGTTCGAGCTCGAAAGGCACCGCCTCTGGCCCGTGCAGCGTCGGCCACGTCCAGCCGAGCACCCCCCACGGACCGCCTGCCTCGCCCTTCACGAGTGTGTGAATCGCCTCGCGCTGACTGTCATCGGCGCGTTCGTCGACGAGCAGCAAACCCTCTCCGTTGCCCTCGTGGATCGCTCCGGGCCAGTTCACGGCGAGCGTGAACGTCAGGCCGCTGAGGCCGGTGGCGCCGTATGCACCTTGCTCGACGTGCCAGGTCCACTCGCCCTCGCACTTGCCGGTAGTCGGCAGCGCGTTGAAGTTGCACGGGCAACCGTAGTCGCAGTTGCACGAGATCAGGACAGTCCCGTTCATTGTCCAGGAATCAGCCATCCATCCTCCCTTCAGACCGCCGCGACGTACGCGGCGGCGACGAGCAGAGCGACTCCCGTCAGTTTTGCGGAGCCTTCACCCAGTGGCACCACCTTTTGGACGAACACGGCTGCAGCGATCACGGCCGCCCACACAAGACCCATCGAGGCCGCGAGGACGAGCACCGCCATCAGTCCGACGCAGCAACCGACGCACCAAACGCCGTGCTCGACGCCCAACCGGAGCGGACCTGCCCGGTAGCGCTCCATCAGAAACGCAGCTGCGTTACGGCAGCGCCGTAGGCACGCAAACTTCAACGGGCTGACCTCGTACGCACCCGCGACAGCGAGCACGAGCGGTAGGCCGGGCCCGACACCCCACGCGATCACCGCGAAGGGGGCTAGACCTGTCGCGCTCCAGACCACGAGGTACCCCGTAGCCAACAGGGTTCGCGAGCCACGGTAGAGAAGGACCAGCGGGGCGATCGACGGCAGCATCATCGCCGCCATCATCAGCGTCCAGCCCGCCAGGAACCCACCAAATCCCATCGGCGGCTCGAAGCCCGCGAGCAGGACCCAGGCGACAGTCGTCGTGGCACCGAGCGCCGCCGCGATGGTCCAGTTACTTCGGACGGTCACGCGCAGTCCTCAGGACGCCGGTTTGTACGCCTTTACCGTCGACCCATTCGCGCCGAACTTGATGGCCTTCCGCCGGGTGTCCTCGAACTTCGAGCGCAGGTAGGTCGCGACAAGATTGCCGGTCTCGATTTGCTCGAACCCGTGCCGCTTCAAAAGCTCCGCGTACTCTGCATCCAGCAGAGCCCCGGCAATTCAGCCGGTCCAGAGGTCGATGTCGCGGCGTCCCGCCTCGCTCACCGGGTTCTGGATCGTCACGTCCGCGATCTGTATCCGCCCACCGGGCTTGAGCACGCGGAAGATCTCGTCAAAGACGGCGTCCTTGTCGGGAACGAGGTCGATGACGCCGTTCGAGATGACGACGTCGAGCGTCCCGTCCTCGAACGGCAGACGTTCGATCTCGCCCTCCACGAACTCCACATTCGTGACGCCGAGCTCACCCTTCGCAGTCCGCGCCTTCGTGAGCATCTCGGGCGTCATGTCGATTCCCGTCACGGAGCCGTCGACCCCGACCATTTGCGCCGCCACCAGCGTGTCGGTGCCGGCACCGCAGCCGAGGTCGGCAACGCGCTCGCCTGGCTCGAGACGTCCGAGAGAAAACGGATTCGCGACGCCGGCAAACGACTCCGTCGCCGCTTCGGGAACATTTCCGAGCTCCGGCGGGTAGTCGAGATCTTCGGCCCACGCGCGCCCGGTTGGAAAGACGAAGTCCTTGTCGGGCTCCTGCGAGACCGAGGCGTAGGTCTTCTTGATCTCCCGCTTGAGGAGATCGACGTCGATATCGACTTCGACCGCCATCAGCAGCGAGAGACGTTACTAGATGTCATACGCGTCCTTTGTGACGCGTTCGCGGATCTGCTCGTCGGTTCGCTGCATTTCGGGATGATCACGGCTGATGTGCTCGCGACGGAAGCGCTCGTCATCGTCGGCGCCCTCGAGGTGGTGGCCGCATGGACAGTCGATCGCGCGCATTTCTCCTCCTCTTGACTTGCCCAGCGTACGGAGTAGAGCGCCCATCGGCCAAGACCAAGTTGCCGATGGCGGTCATCGGCTTAGGCGAAGTCGCTGCGTCCGCCAGGGTGTCGCCGCGACGAAAGCACCGCTGAGCCCCGTCACGCCGGCGACGACCGCGATCGCCTGGCCACTGCCAATCGCGTCCGCGGCGAAGCCGACGAGCAGGGCACCCGCAACGAAGCCGGCATCCCGCCAAAAGCGGTAAACGCCGACAACGGAGGCGCGGTCGCGCGGCTCGACGACATCCGAGACGGCCGCGATCAGCGTGGGGTAGACGAGCGCGGTACCGAGACCAAGCAGCCCAGCAGCAACCAACGAAGCTGCGAAGTCCCCTCCACCAGCGACGAGCAACACGAGCGCCCCGGCCTGGACGACCATCCCGAGTGTGATCAACGACTTTCGGCCGACGCTGTCGGACAGCCAGCCGGTGCCGACCTGCAGAAAGCCCCAGACACCCGGATAGACGGCTGCGACGGCTCCAATCTGGGGCGTGCTTGCCCCGTGCGCGGCCAGATACAGCGGCACAAGCCCCCACGCAAGTGCGTCGTTGAGGTTGTTGACGAGCCCTGCCTGGGAGCAGGTCCGCAACACGGGATTGCGCACGCTCGCCTCTGCGAACGCGGCTCTGAGTGGGAGCGTGTCTCGCTCGCCATGATCGCGCTGTTCGTGGGTGACGTGATCCGCGGTATCGCGCACGAAGACGATCGAGACGACCAAGCCTGCGAGTGCAACCGCAAGCGCTCCTGTCCAGACGACCGTGCGCGGCGCGATACTCGACGCCAGGACACCACTCGCGAATGCCGCAACCGCCACGCCAAGGTACCCGGCCGATTCGTTCAGCCCGAGTGCGAGCCCGCGACGAGTAGGACCCGCAAGGTCGATCTTCATCACGATCGTCATCGACCAGGCCAGGCCCTGGTTTGCACCCAGTAGGAGGTTCGCAGCCACGATCAGCCACCAGCTCTCGGCGAGTGCGATCAGCAACGGTACGGGCAGTGCAAGCAACCAGCCCAAGACGAGCAGACGCCTGCGACCGACCTGGTCCGCGAGCGCACCGGCGGCAAGATTCGTCACCGCCTTGGCGGCACCGAAGGCAACTACGAAGGACAGGATTGCGGCGTGCGACTCGAGCCGAAATTCGCGTTCACCGACGAGCGGAAGCACGCTGCGCTCCAGGCCGACCATTGCGCCCACGAGCGCGTTGAGGCCGACCAGGATCGTGAACTGCGCCGCGTTCGCCCGCAGCCCAAGGCGCACGGGCGCCATCATCACCGACGGATTGCTAGCGCTCCGCGCTTGTTCGCAGCGACGATGCCCCGCTGATCCGCAGGTGCCGGTGGAGTGTCCACAAGCAGTGCTCGAGCGAACTCCTCCGCTCCGTCCTCGTGGAGCGCTCGGTTGTGACGGCGCTCGAAGCCGATCGTCGAGAACGGATTTCCGGACAGAGCCCGACCACAGACGGAGCCGCCGTAGTGGCTCGGATAAACCGCGACCCAATCCGGGAGCTCGAGAAGCCGCCCCAGCGACGCGTGGAGCTGCCGCGCGAGCCGAAGAGGATCACCGTCTGCGTGCAGATCCGGTCTCCCTACATCGCCGACGAGCAGCGAATCCCCGCTGAAGACTAGCCACGGCTCATTCGTTCCGCGTCGCCGGTCGGTGACGACGTAGGCGTTGTGCTCCGGTGCATGACCAGGGGTGGAAAGTGCGCGCACCCGAGTGTTGCCGAGGGAAACCTCATCACCGTCGGCAAGGGGCACATGCTCGAACTCCACCCGCGACCCGGCCGGAAGATAAGCGTTCGCCCCAGTGGACTCGACGAGAGCCGGGAGGCCGGAGAGATGGTCCGCCTGCACGTGCGTCTCGAACACAGCCACGACCGGCGCACCGACACGGTCGGCCTCCGCCAGGTAGCGCTCGACAAAGGCCTCGTGTGGATCGACCACGGCGAGCTTGCTCTCCGTCAAGCAGCCGAAGAGGTACGAGGCACAAGCGGTCTCGTCGTAGAGGAACGGACGCAGGATCACATTCCGCAGGCTAGGTACTCGGCTGAAATTGCGCTAGACGAAGTTAGCGATAGCTGCTATCGCTTGCGGAGATGGCAGCGACAACCCCTCTGCGCGAGCTGTGGGACACGACTCGGATGCGCCTCCTGGTCGAAATCGAGCGGCAGGGCAGTGTCTCCGCCGCAGCGGCTGCGATCGGTATCGGGCAGCCGAGCGCGAGCCAACACCTGCGGCTGCTCGAGGCGGCCGCCGGCCAGCGGCTGGTCGAGCGGACGGGGCGAGGCAGCCGCCTCACCGACGCCGGTCGCGTGCTCGCCGCCCGGGCCGCCCAGGCGCTGTCCAGCCTTGGGGCTGCGGAAGAGGAGCTTGGTGCCTTGGCCGGCCTACGGACCGGCACGATCCACCTGGGATCTTCGACCGCTCCCGGTGTCTACTTGCTACCCGACACGCTCGGCTGCTTCCGGCGTGACCACCCAGGCATCACGGTCGAAGTCGAAATCGCAGCCAGCGATGAAATCCTCAAGCGGCTGCTGAGCGGAGGACTGCAACTCGCGCTGGTAGGTGCCACGGAAGCGGACGAACGCATCGAGCTTGCTCCGTTCCTAGAGGACGAGATCGTCGGCGTTGCGAAACCGGGTTATGCGCCCCTCAAGAACGGCACGCTTGCCCTCGCGAAGCTGTCGGACTTCATGATGCTCTCGCGGGAGCCCGGCTCGAGCTCGCAGCTAATCATCGACAAGGAGCTGCGCGAAATCGGAATCCAGCCCGCAGGCAGATGGGAACTCGGCTCGAGCGAGGCGATCAAACGTGCCGCTCGCGAGGGACTCGGCCTGGCATTCCTGTCTCGCTACGCGGTCGCGGAGGAAGTCGAACGTCACGACCTCGAAAGCTTCCGGCTGGCGGGTCGGCCTCGCCTGCTACGGCACTTCTCGGTTGCCCGCCTCACGGGACGACCCCTTTCACCCGCGGAGAGCAGCTTCATCACGACCCTCACGCGCTGCTGCGCCAAGCAGCAGGATTACGCACAGGCATGCGTGGCAGCACCTACTCGGGGGAAGCGCAAAGCGGCGCACGCCTAGCCTGGAGCGCTCGGGTCTTATAACTTCGCGCCATGCCCGCGACGATCGATCCCGACGGAGTCGAGATCGTCACGATCAAAGAGCTCGTCGATCTGCGCGACCTGCGCATCGTCGAGATCGGCTGCGGCAACGGCAGGTTGACGTTCGAGTGTGGGCGAGAGGCTGCGTCGGTATTCGCATTCGACTCCGACGGGGATGAGATAGGAAAGGCACGAGCGCAGACGCCGGCTGCTCTCCGGCAACGGATCCGTTTCGAGGTCGCCGACGCTGCCCAGCTAGAGCTACCGAAGGGCGAGTTCGATCTCGCGCTCTTCTCCTGGTCACTCTGATGAATTGAGTCGGAGGACGTCGTGCACGTCCTGCGTCAGGTCCATCGAGCGCTGACCCCAGAGGGTCTTGTCCTCGACATCCATCCTCTCGGCGACGACTTCCCTGTTCTCGCCGGGGAGCGCGGCATCGGGTTCGTCGACACACGGAAGTTCCGCAGGATCCTCGAGGCGATGAATGAGTGCGTCGAACAGACTGTTGCCGAAGGCCTCTTCGAGGAGCTGCGCAGGCTACGCCGGCATGTCGTCGAGCGGTACGACAACGCGGCGGAGGCACTCGAGGAAGCCGACAGCTGGGAAAACCTTCGCCTGCCTCCGGCTGTCTTGAAACGGCTACAGGAAACCGATGCAACACCCATCGAGTTCATCGACACAGTTCGCTACAGGCTCCTCGGGAAACGCAGCTAGGCGGATCTCCCGCACGGTTCTAGGCTGTACCTGTGCCAACCTTCGTCGGGCGGTCGGAGGAGCTGCGCGCGCTTGTCGAAGTCGCGGCACAGGCCCACGACGGCCCTTCGGCCGGAGTGATCGTCGGAGACCCAGGAAGTGGGAAGACGCGTCTATTGGCCGAGGCCGCTGGTCGCCTCGGCGACTTGACCCAGATTCGGGTCGTCGGGTACGAGCCTGAGCGACAGGTGCCACTCGCCGCAGCGGCCGATCTCTTGCGAACGCTCGGCGGGGTTCCGGAGCTCGGTGATCGCCTACGGACAATGGTGTTCGAGCCTGAGCAAGCATCGGCTTTGGACCCGGTGCGCCTGTTCGAGGCAGCGCACCGTACGCTTTCCCGTCTGGAGCGGGCGGTGTTGCTGATCGACGACCTTCAGTGGGTCGACGACCTGTCCCTTGCGCTTTGTCACTACCTGGTCCGCGCGGCGGAGGGGACCGGCCAACAGCTCGGCCTCATCGCGGCCGCACGTCCCTCGGATCAGGCGACGTCGTTCACGAACTCGCTGTCGCAGGTCCTCCCGACGGCCCGCCTGACGATGCTCGAGCTCGGCTCGCTTCGCCCTGAAGAGGCGTTAGAGCTCGTGATGACGCTCGCGCCTGCACTAGCTCCAGAGGACGCACGCCGACTCGCGCAAAAGGCGGGCGGGTCGCCGTTCTGGCTTGAAGCGCTCGTCCGCACGGCCGGCGCCGACGTGGACGCGGGACAACTCGTCACCGCGCGACTGCGTGGCGTGAGCGTCGACTCTGCTGCACTCCTCGCGCTCCTCGCCGTCGCGGCGCGCCCGCTTGGACTCAGCGATGGCGCGGTGCTCGAAGAATGGTCGTCCGAGCGCGTCGAGATCGCCGCGGCCGACCTTGTCTCCCGTGGCGTTGCGGTCTACGTCGGCGGTGGTGTTGAGCTCGCACACGACTTGATCCGAGCAGGGGCCGTCCGCGACATTCCGCTCGAGACCCGGCTCGACGTCCACCGGCGCCTCAGCCTTTGGCTCGAACGCGCGGCCGGAGATGACTTGCGGCGGCTACGCGAGGCGCTCTATCACCGACACATGTCCGGCCAGCCGTCGCTCGAGCTTGCGAACCGACTCGTGCGCTCGCCAAAGCGAACGCTGCTCGGGCCGGACGGTCTTCGCCTACTCGCCTCCATCGCCGACGAGGCCGACCCGTTCAGCCCTGACGCCCTGGCGCTGCACGAGCAGGTTGCAGCACTTGCGACGGAGCTCGCCGAGCACGACGAGGCCTTGATGCGATGGTCGCTGGTTGCAGACCGCACCGAATCGCCACTGAACCGCGCCTCGGCACTGCTTGCGGCGTCGAAGGCAGCGTTCGGTCTCGACCGTTTGGAAGCTGCGCAAGCGCTGCTCGCACGGAGCCGCGAGATCGGCGTCGCCGACGAGGTACTCCTGCTCGAGCAAATGACCCATGAGGCCGCGATTCGACTCTGGGTGGATCGACATGCGGCGGACGGGCGGGTTCTGTCGCGTGAGGCAGTGTCGGCGGCGATCAGTCTCGCTGAACACGCCGGAGGCGTCACTGAGCTCGATGCCCGCGAGCGACGCGCATACCTCAACGCACTGCAACTCGAGTTCGAGGCCGCGGTGCAAGAAGCCGATCCCGAGACGATGCTACGGAGCGCGGAGGCGCGCGAGGAAGCCGCGCGAGGATTCGATCTCGAGTTGTACCTCGAAGCGTCGCTCGGGAGATGCACTGCCTTGCGTTGGGTGGGTCGCGCTCGGGAGGCGGCGGAACGCGGGCGCACGGTCTGGGCCGAGGCGCATCGCCACGTCTTCCCCCGCCTTGCGGTTGCCGCCGGAGAAGGGCTGGCAGGCTCTCTACAGATCGCTGGAGACCTGACCGAGGCCGAGCGCGTCGTTCGTGAGACCGTCGAGCTCGCCGCACGCGCCGGGGACGTGCCGCGCGCCAGGCACCGAGTGGCGCGCGTCGCCTGCAATCTTGCTCTCCAGAGGGGAGAGCCGTGGGCGGCTCTGGAGCAACTCGAGCGAGAGACCGCGCGCGAGCCGAACGACCACCAGCGCATCGCCTTTCACGGGGACGTCGCGCTCTGGAACGCCCGGCTGAACGGCCCCGCCGCCGCCCACACCGTTCAGGAGCATGCGGTGGCAGCGCGCAGAGACGCGGACGAGGTGCGCTGCCCACGCTGTGACGCGGAGCTTCTCCTACTCTCGGCCGAGGCGTTTGCACGGATCGGCGATCGCCACCGGGCACAGGGTCTGCTCTCGGCCTGGGATGGTCGCGGCCGCCACACGGACGAGCTGGCCGTTCTGATCCGGTCGCATGCCGGCGCTCTCTCGGAGCCGGATGCCACTTCCCGCGCGGCCGGGTTGGAGGCCGCGCTGGCGGCGGCGGAGCAGTCGGAATATGGACTCGAGTCGCTCTGGATCGGGCTTGATCTCGGGCTGGCGCTTGCGGAGGCGGGCAGCGAGCGGGCGATCGACGAGCTCAAGCGTGTCGCCGCGGTCGCATCCGAGCGAGGCGCGCAGACGGTCCTGGAGCTGGCGGAGCAGCGGCTGCGGTCGCTTGGCGTACGGACCTGGCGGCGGGGGACCTCGGCACCAGGCCTAACCGACCGCGAGCGTGAGATCGTGAGGCTGATCGCGGACGGCGCGAGCAATCCCGAGATAGCGCAGCAGCTCTTCCTGTCCCGGAAGACCGTCGAGCGGCACGTCTCGAACCTGCTCAAGAAAGTGGGCGTGCGCAACCGCGCCGAGTTCGCTGCGAGGGTGGCTGAGCTCGAACTCGAGGGAGCTCCCCGATGATCCCGGAGGTAGACCCAGCCTAGCTTTGCCACGGACTGTTGCTCCCCACTGAAAAGGAGCGGAACGTGGCGATGATGGTGGTGTTGCTGGAGGAGCGGAAGGGCGAGTTCTGCCTCCGCCCTGAGCTCGTCTCGGAGCTCGCTCGGCTGGGCATCACGAATCTGGGACTCGTCCGCGATCACCGAACGGTGGGGATCGTCCTCGAGGGATGGTCGTTCGATCCGGCGCGTTCAGCTGAGACGGCCACGGCAGTCGTTGCAGCCGGCGGACGAATGCTCCATCCGGTCATGCACATGGCGGTTACATCCGCCGCAGGAGAAGGAGGAAGACATGTTTGAGACCTATCGCATGCTCGGTCGTGAACGCGAGGCGGAGCTCGAGTCGGAGGCGGCGCGGTTGCGTCCGCTTGCCGGTCGGCCGATCAACAAGATCCCGGTCGTCATCGTCGCCGTCATTGTTGCGGCATTCGCGCTTGGCGCAACAGTGGCACGGGCCGAGGTTTGGCCCGACGGCCGCGCTGGAGCCCAGCTAACGACTCAAGCGTCGTATCCGGATCTCATCGAACGATGGGTTGCGAGTCACAAGACGCACGTGTTGGCTCCCGACGACGGCATCCGAGTTCGCCCCTCCGAGTCGGCTATCCAAGTGCCGTATCCGGATCTCATCGAACGATGGGTTGCGAGCCACGAACGCGAGTTGGGCCAGGCCCGGCCGGCGAGCACCTCGCACACCGGCGAGGCTTTCGACTGGCGTGCGGCATTGGTAGGAGCGTCGACGACCGCGGCACTCGCGCTTGCGTTGGGGATCGGTGTTGGCATCGCGCGCCGTTCCCGGATCCGCTCGGCCGCCGCGTGACAACCCCGACTCGAATTGAAAGGGAGGTGGTGGTCCCAATGAAGAGAAGTCTCGTTCTGATTTTGATCGTCGTAGCACTCTCACTGAGCGCCGCGTTCGCCCGCGCCACACCTCCGAGCGGCGTGGCCAGCGGGACGGTCCTCGCCCGCGGAACGGCCGCGGAGACTCTCGTGATCGGCACTCCACGCACAACGACAGTGACGAAGAAGGTCAAGATTCGCGTCGCTCGTAAGGTCGTAATCAAGAGAGTCAAAGTCCAGGTCGAATCGGTCCAGCCACTGATGACCTGCGGCGGCTCGAACGCTTGCGAGACTGTGGTTCAGCAGGTCACCATCAACCCGAGTGGTCACACCGGCTGGCACACGCATCCAGGCCCAACGTTCGTGGCGATCGCACAGGGCGAAGGGACGCTTTACCACTCTGACCAGGCCGGGTGCCCCGGGCACAAGTTCGGGACAAGCTCCGGCTTCTTCCAGCCGTCCGCCGACGTTCACCTGCTCAGAAACGAGGGCTCAACGCCGCTCGTTATCTATGCGTTCTACGTTCTGCCTCCGGGGACGCCGAACACTGCGATCCGGACAGATCGGCCGGCGCCGGTCAATTGTCCGAGCATCCCCTAAGTCGCTAGCGCAAGGCGGGCGTTCATCTCTGGCGCCCACCTTGCCTGCGCACCACTCGCGCGTCACACAAGCACTGGAAGGCCGAGGTCGTGGCACTTACGCTTTGCCGATGGCGATCTGCGCAACCTGCGGTCAGGAGAACCCAGAAGCCGCGCGCGGACTAACCTCGATCATCCGCGTGATGCCCTAGCGCTAGTTGCGCGAGATCGCGACAGGGAGAAGAGATGTCGAACCTGGGATTCCGGATCGTCGGGGGGATACACAGAGGCGTCTACCGGCTCACCGGCGGCAAGGTGGGCGGGAAGATCGGCAAGGCTTCGGTGCTGTTGCTAACGGCGACCGGCCGCAAGAGTGGTAAGCCGCGAACGCAGCCGCTCCTGTACACGCGGGCCCGCGACGGGTACGCGGTGATCGCGTCGAAGGGCGGGGCAGCCCAGCACCCGCTCTGGTATCTGAACCTGCAGGCGAACCCGCGCGCGGAGGTGACGATCGGGCGCGAGACGCGGCTAGTGCGCGCCCGCGACGCGCAGGGCGAGGAGCGCGAGCGGCTGTGGCGTGCGCTCGCGGACCTGCATTCCGGCTATGACAAGTACGCGCAGAAGACGAGTCGACGAATTCCGGTCGTCGTGCTCGAGCCGGTCACAGGCGAGATTTAGACGCGGGCCACTGGGTTGCGCCAAGGTCTCGGGAGAGGTTGCGGGGCCTCGTGACTGCATTACGGCTTGCGTTCGCAACACGCGGACGGGAAGATCGTGAGATCGACAGGGGGTTCTGTATGGCAAGCATGGCTGATTCCACCGAGCGCCGCGACGCCCTGGTCGAACGCCTCTTCATGAACGCCATCGGGACGTTCGATCTCTTTTCTGTCTACATCGGTGATCGTCTCGGTCTCTATCGGCTTATGGCCGATCAAGGTCCGCTGACATCCGCAGAGCTCGCGCATGCAGCCGGCGTGCACGAGCGGTACGCACGCGAGTGGCTCGAGCAACAGGCTGCGAGCGACCTGCTGGAAGTGGAGGTGGATAGCGATGGGGAGCAGCGACGGTTTCGCTTGCCGGAGGGACACGATGAAGCGCTCCTGGACGTCTCGAGCCTCAACTACATCGCGCCGATGGCGCGCGTCGTTCTGGGCGCGATGCGCCCGATTGACGCAGTGCTTGCCGCCTTCAGGACCGGCGAAGGCGTGCCGTATGCCGACTACGGGGAAGACCTGCACGAGGGCCAGGCTGCGTTCACGCGACCGTTGTTCGAAAACTTGCTCGGGAAGAAGTGGCTGCCGGGGGTCCCGGAGCTCCACGAGCGGCTCCTCGCCGATCCGCCCGCGCGTATAGGGGACATCGCATGTGGACAGGGTCGCTCGAGCATCGAGATTGCCCGTGCATACCCGAAAGTGTCGGTTGACGGAATCGACTCCGATCGCGCGTCGATCGAACGTGCCCGCGAGAACCTCGTGGGGAGCGGAGTCGAGGACCGCGTGACCTTCCACGAGCGCGACGCCGCGGACGCCGAATTAGCGGGCCGTTACGACCTCGTCACGATCTTCGAGGCGCTCCATGACATGTCGTACCCCGTGGACGTTCTACGCGCCGCGCGGGGACTCCTCGGCGACGGCGGCGTCATGCTCATCGGCGACGAGCGCACCGAGGACGCCTTCACGGCGCCGGCGAGCGAAGTGGAGCGGCTCTATTACGGCTTCAGCGTCTTCCATTGCCTCCCGGTCGGCATGGTTGGAGAGGGGGCGGCCGGCACGGGCACCGTGATCCGGGCCGACACCGTTGGGTGGTACGCAAGCGAAGCCGGCTTTTCGAGCTGCGAGGTCTTGCCGATCGAGAACGACTTCTGGCGCTTCTACCTGCTGAGGCCCTAGCGCGGCCTGACGGCGCGCTCAGCCACGCAGGCCTCAGACGGTAATGATGACTTTCGCCCTGGCGTGTCCTTCTCCGAGATACGTGAGAGCTTCGGGGACCTGGCTCAGCTCGTAGCGTCTGTCTATGACGGCTGTCACTTTTCCGGCCTCGAGAAGCTCTTGCAGGAACACGAGGTCCTCTTTCGTGATCTTCGCGACGAAGAACTTCACCGTTTGGCTTCGGCCCCGCGACGCCAAAAGCGTTCTGACGAGGTGAGGCAGAGGTCCGTGCCCTCGATACGTCATCCGTCCTCCGACCAACACGATAGTCGCCTCGCGTGTCAATGCGCGTCTGAAATCCGAGAACGAACGGCTGCCGGCGATGTCGAGCATCAGGTCGTGACGCTCGCCGCGCTGCGTGAAGTCCTCCTGCGTGTAGTCGACGACGTGGTCGGCTCCGAGCGATCGGACCATCTCCACGTTCCTCGTGCTGCACACGCCGGTCACTTCTGCTCCGAACGACTTTGCGATCTGTACGGCGAAGGTGCCGACACCTCCGGACGCGCCGTTGATCAGAACCTTTTGCCCCTGCTGGATCCGCCCTTTGTCGCGCAGAGCCTGCAGGGCGGTTATCGCCGCCACAGGTACGGCCGCTGCTTCCTCGAACGACAGGTTCGCCGGCTTCGGCACGAGGCGGGCTTCACGGGCACACGCGTATTCGGCCCACGAGCCGCCCGACGTGCCGAGGACCTCGTCACCCGGTTGAAACTCCTTCACGTTTCTTCCGATGGCTTCGACCCGCCCCGCCAAATCGGCTCCCATGGACGGGTGCTTGGGTTTGCGCAGCCCCTCCGCAATTCGTACGAAATAGGGCCCGGTCACCCGGTACCACTCAGCTGGATTGACGGAAGACGCGTGCACGCGTACCAGCACCTGATGGTCCTCGATGACAGGCTTGTCGACGTCACGGAGGTCGAGCACATCAGGCCGGCCGTACCGGTGAGAGACGATCGCTTTCATCGTGCCCGGCTGTACTGTGGCGGATCAGGCGTGACCGAGCAACCGTCGCACGTGCAACCTCAATCCACGGGCGGGCGTCTGTCGGCCCACGGACGTGCTTCTTCGATCTGAGCGGAGAGCCGCAGCAGCACCGGCTCACCACCGGCTGACGCGATCAGCTGAACGCCGATCGGAAGACCGTCGTCCGTCCAGCTCATGGGGATCGACACAGCCGGGAGGCCGGCGACGTTCACGGGGGCGGTAAACGGCGCGAACTCCATCGCGCGCGCGTGCTGCTCCCACGGATCCTCGGGTTCGCGCACCCAACCGACGGGCACCGGCGGCAGCGCGAGCGTCGGGGTGAGCACGATGTCGTAGTCGGCACAGAAAGCGGCAACGCTGCGGCCGTACCTCTGGAGCAGTGAGAACGCGCGGAGATACTCAACGCTTGAAGTAGCAAGTGCACGCGCGGCGAACGCTGCGTTGAGCGGCTCGATCTGCGATGTCTCCGACACGTACAGGTTCGGGATCGTCTGCCAGACCACCGTGAAGAGCTCGCTTAGATCTCCGCGCCAGTCGGTGGAGACCTCCTCCACGTCATGGCCGAGTTCCTCGAGGAGTGCAGCCGCCTCGCGTCCAGCGTTCGCACACACCGGATCGACTCGCATGCGCG
>Ga0184609_10000272_pt1 | contig 14677 bp, 8 predicted proteins | sample PLM1_60_coex_FD_133165 | JGI IMG/M metagenome (GOLD analysis project Ga0184609, IMG submission 133165) | Groundwater sediment microbial communities from an aquifer in East River, Colorado, USA - PLM1_60_coex | ecosystem: Environmental > Terrestrial > Soil > Riparian zone | place: USA: East... | reverse complement strand
TGAGCGACCAGGTCCTCCGCGGCTGGACCCTGGCCGCGGGCGCGGCGGACCTCGATGGAGATCTCCGCCCCGAGCTCTATCTCGGCAACGACTTCGGCCCCGACCAGCTGCTGGTCAACCGGTCGACCCCGGGCAACCTGCGGATGGACAAGGTCATCGGCAGGCGCAACTGGACCATGCCCAAGTCCAAGGTGCTCGGCTGGGACTCGTTCAAGGGCATGGGCATCACGTTCACCTACACCGACGGCAACGAGCTGCCGACAATGGTGGTCAGCAACATCACCGCGCAGTTCGCGCTCCAGGAGAGCAACTTCGCGTTCGTGCCGACCGGCACCGGCGCCGACCTGCTGGCCGGGCGGGTGCCCTACCGCGACGACAGCGAGCCGCTCGGGCTGTCCCGCAGCGGCTGGGGCTGGGACGTCAAGGCCGGCGACTTCAACAACGACGGCACCGACGAGCTCATGCAGGCCACCGGCTTCCTCGCCGGCGAGACGGACCGCTGGGCCGAGCTGCAGGAGCTGGCCATCGCCAACGACCAGCTGCTGCGCTACCCGTCGGCGTGGCCGCACTTCCAGCCGGGTGACGACATCTCCGGCCACCAGCACGACCCGTTCTGGGTGCGCGGCGCCGGCGGGCGCTACATCGACCTAGCCGGCGATCTTGGCATCGCACGGACCGACGTCTCGCGCGGCCTTGCCTACGGCGACGTCAACGGCGACGGGCTGCTGGACGCCGTGGTCGCCAACCAGTGGCAGGACTCCGTGGTCCTGATCAACAAGGCACCGGCGGCCGCACCTGGCATCGACGCCCGGCTGGTGCTGCCGGCCACCAACGGCGGGGTCCGGCCGGCGATCGGCGCCAGGGTCAGCGTGTGGCCGGGGGCCTCGCCGCGGCAGACCTCGCAGCTCTACCCGGCCAACGGGCACGCGGGCGCGTCGGCGCCGGTGGTGCACCTTGCCGCGCCGCACGACAGCGTCACCCTGCCCGTGACGATCACCTGGCGGGACGCCGCCGGCGTACACCGGGCCGACGTCCAGCTGGCCGCCGGCCGGCCGACAGTCCAGCTCAACCCCGACGGAACGGCGGAACCCCGATGACCACGACCCTGCCAGAGCGGGCCCCGAGCGAGAGCCCGGTCAACGCCGCCCCCATCGGCACGCAGCTGCTGGCCACCGAGCCGGCCAGGATCGCCGCGCCGCCGGTCGACAAGCGGGTGAAGGCCCTGCAGCGGTTCGCGATCTCCATCACCGCATTCAACGTCGTCGGGCACCTGTTCCTCGGCTTCGAGCAGGCTCCGATCACGCCCGTCGCGTGCGTGCTCACCGGCTACCTCGTCGACCTCGTGCTGGAGACCCTTGACGCACGGGCCACCGGCAGGCGCGCCGGCTACGAGGGCGGCTGGCGGGCGCTGGTCACCTACCTGCTACCGACGCACATCGCCGGGCTGGCCTGCGGCATGCTGCTGTACGGCAACGAGTCGCTGTGGCCGTACCTGCTGGCGGTCACCATCGCGATCTGCGGCAAGCACTTCATCAAGATCAAGGTCAACGGCCGGTACCGGCACTTCCTGAACCCGTCCAACTCCGGGATCGTGGCCGTGCTGCTGATCTTCCCGTGGGTCAGCATCGCGCCGCCGTACCACTTCACCAACAACACCACCGGTGGCCTCGACTGGATCCTGCCGCTCGGCGTGCTGATGGCCGGCACCATGCTCAACGCCGGCCTGACCGGCCGGCTGCCGCTGATCCTCGGCTGGCTCGGCGGCTTCGCAGCCCAGGCCGTCGTGCGGTGGCTGGTGCTCGACCACGTGCTGCTCGCCGCGCTGGCACCGATGACCGGGCTGGCCTTCATCCTGTTCACCAACTACATGATCACCGACCCTGGCACCACCCCGTTCAAGCCGCGCAACCAGGCGGTGTTCGGGCTGACCGCGGCCGCGGTGTACGGCGTGCTGGTCGCCTCGCACGTGGTGTTCGGCCTGTTCTTCGCGCTGGTGATCACGTGCGTGCTGCGCGCCGTGGTGCTGCTGGCCACCCCGCGGATGCGGCCGTTGCTGGCCAGCTCCACCGCCGGCAGCCGGACGTGACCACGCACACGGCCGGCACGCCCGGTCGCGACGCCATCGCGATCGTCGGCCTGGGGTGCCGGTACCCGGACGCGGAGAGCCCCGCCCAGCTCTGGCAGAACGTGCTTGGGCAGCGCAGGGCGTTCCGCGGGCTGCCGCCCGGCCGGCTGGACGTCGCCGACTACGGCAGTGACCCAGACGGCCCCGAGGACCCGGACTCCACGTACCTGCGGCAGGCCGGGCTGCTGCGCGGCTGGGAGTTCGACCGGCAGCGCTTCAGGGTTCCCGGCGCGCTGCACAGGGCAGCCGACCACAGCCACTGGCTGGCGCTGGACACCGCATCGGCCGCACTCGCCGACGCCGGCTTCCCCGACGGCGACGGCCTGGACCGCGACCGGGTCGGCGTCGTGCTCGGCAACTCGCTCACCGGCGAGTTCAGCAGGGCGGCCATCGTGCGGCAGCGGTGGCCGTTCATCCGCGACGCGGTCGCGGTGGCGCTGGCCGAGGCCGGGCTGTCCGGCGACGCCGCCGGCTCGGCGCTACGGCGCGTCGAGCAGCTCGTCAAGGACCCGTTCCCGGTCCCGAACGACGAGAGCCTTGCCGGCGCGCTGGCCAACACCATCGCCGGCCGGATCTGCAACCACTACGACTTCCACGGCACCGGTTACACGGTGGACGGCGCGTGCGCGTCCAGCCTGCTCGCGGTGATGACCGCGTGCCGCGGGCTGGCCGACGGCGAGCTGTCCTTCGCCCTGGCCGGTGGCGTCGACCTGTCGCTCGACCCGTTCGAGCTGGTCGGTTTCGCCCGGCTTGGCGCGCTGGCCGCCAGCGAGATGCGGGTGTACGACGCGGAGCCGACCGGGTTCCTGCCTGGCGAGGGCTGTGGCGTGCTCGCCCTGATGCTGGCGGCCGACGCGCACCGCGCCGGGGTGCGGGTGTACGCCGAGATCGTCGGCTGGGGCACCTCGTCCGACGGGGCCGGCGGCCTGACCCGCCCGGAGGTCAAAGGGCAGGTGCTCGCGCTGCGCAGGGCCTACCGGCTGGCCGGGCTGGACCCGGCGGACGCGCAGCTCATCGAGGGGCACGGCACCGGCACCGCGGTCGGCGACCGGGTCGAGCTCGAGGTGCTCACGCAGGTGCGGCGGATCGGGTCCACGCCGGCCGCGCTTGGCAGCATCAAGGCCAACATCGGGCACACCAAGGCTGCCGCCGGCGCCGCCGGGCTGATCAAGGCGGCGCTGGCGGCGCACCACAGGGTGCTGCCGCCGACCACCGGCAACCGGCGGCCGCACGAGCTGCTTGGCACGCCGCTGGTGCCGCTGCGGCTGCTCGGCGAGCCGGAACCGTGGACGTCGGCCGTGCCCGTCGCCGGGGTGTCCTCGATGGGCTTCGGCGGCATCAACACCCACATCGTGCTGCGCGGCTCACCAAGCGGCCCCAGCGCCCGCCGCTGTCTCCCGCCGGCCGTGCGCCGCTGGGGCCGCGCCGCGCCGGAGCACGACGTGCTGCTGCTCGAGGCCGGCAGCCGTGCCGAGCTGCTGGCCACGCTGGACCGGCTGGTCGAGCGCGCGCCGCTGCTGAGCACGGCCGAGGTCCACGACCTCGCCGCGACCATGGCCGAGCGGGCTGGCGGCTGCGCCCCGGTGCGGTGCGCGCTGGTCGCCGCGACCGGTGAGAACCTGGCCGCCGCGGTAGCCGCGGCGACGGCTCGGCTGGCGGACTGGGACGGCGAGCTGGTCGTCGACCATTCCGCCGGCGTCGCGCTCGGGGCCGGCCCGCCGGCTTCGGTCGGGCTGCTCCTGCCCGGCCAGGCCGCCCCGGTGCGCGACACGCTGGGCGAGCTCGGCCGGCTCCTGCCCACCCCACCACGGCTGCCCGACGGGGTGGCGATAACGGCGGGTGCGACCGACACCGCGGTCGCCCAGCCCGCCGTGGTGTGGCAGTCGCTGGCCGGGCTCGCCCTACTTCAGCAGCTCGGGTGCGAGCCGGTGGCCGCCGTCGGGCACAGCCTCGGCGAGCTCACCGCGCTGGCCTGGGCCGGTGCGATCGGCGCTGAGGCGGTGCTGCGGCTGGCCGCCCAGCGCGGCCGGCTGATGGCCACGCACGGCCGCGCCGGCACCGGCATGGTGAGCCTCGGCGTGTCGGCCGCCGCGGCGGCGTCGCTGGTCTCCGGCACCGCGGCGGTGATCGCGGCGTTGAACTCGCCGAACCAGACCGTGGTGGCCGGCCGCCGTATCGACCTCGACCGGGTGCTGGCCGCGGCCGGCCGCGACGGCGTGCCGGCCGCCGAGCTGCCGGTCTCGCACGGCTTCCACAGCCCGGCGATGCTGCCGGTGCAGTGGCCGTTGCGCTCGGCGCTGGCCGGTGTGGTGTTCACCGCGCCACGGCGGACCGTGGTGTCCACCGTGACCGGCGCGCCACTGAGCTGGGCGGACGAGGTGGCCGACCTGCTGGTCGAGCAGCTCACCAGCCCGGTGCGGTTCCTCGCCGCCGTCCGCGAGCTGGCGCAGCGCGCCGACCTGCTGGTCGAGGCCGGGCCGGGCACCATGCTGGCCGGCATCGCGCGGTCGTGCGTGGACACCCCGGTGGTGAGCATGGACTGCGGCGGCTCCGCGCGCTCGCTGGCACTGACGGCCGGTGCGCTGGCCGCCGCCGGCGCGGCCGACCTCACCGGCTGGTTCACCGGCCGGGCGCACCGGCCCTTCGACCTGGACACGCCGCTGCAGTTCCTTTCCAGCCCGTGCGGGGCGTCCCGCCGGCGGCCGGCACGGGTTCTGCCGTCGGGCGACGACGTGACATCGCCCCACTCCGGGCGGCGCAACGGCACCTCCTCGCCCGAGGCGTCCCCGGTCCGGGCCGCCGTGCGGCCGCCGGTGGCGACCGGTGACCCGGCGCAGGTGCTGCGCGAGCGGCTGGCCGCCGACCTCGAGCTGCCCCTGGTCGCCATCGAGAGCTCCAGCCGGCTGCTCGGCGACCTGCACCTGAACTCGTTGCAGGTGGCGCAGACCATCGCCAGGGTGGCAACGGCCCTTGGCAAGCAGCCGCCGTCGGCGCCGCTGTCGCTGGTGAACGTCACCGTCGCCGACGTCGCGGCCACCATCGAGGCCCTGCCCGGTGCCGGCGACGGACCGGAGCACGACGCGGTCGCCGGGGTCCGGCCGTGGGTCAGAGCCTTCCGGCACGACTGGGTGGAGCACGTGCCGTCCGGCACCCCGGCCACGGTGCGCTGGCACGTCCTGGCACCCGACGGCCATCCGCTGCACGGCGCACCGGCATCCGAGGCATCCGGTGCGTCCAACCCCGTCGACCCGGCCTCTGCCGACCCGGCCAGCTCTACCGTCGGGCTGGCCGTCGCGATGGGCCCGCCCGCCGACGGCGGTGCCGACGAGGTGGCCGCCCTGCTCGCCACGGTCGCCCAGCGCGCGCCGCAGCGGCTGGTGCTGGTGCACGCCGGCCACCCGGCCGCCGCCGCGATCGGCCGCAGCGTCGCCGTCGAGCTGCCGCGGTGCGCAGTGACCGTGCTGGACACCACGGCCGGCCAGCGGCTGGCCGACGTGGAGCGGCTGGCGGCCGCCGCCGGCTACCTGGAGCTGCGGCGGCTCGGCGACGGGTCGCTGCGCCGTGCCACCACCGTGCTGCACCACGCTCCCACCCGAGGCAACCGAGCCCGGCCACCGCTGGAGCGGGGCGACGTGTGCCTGGTCACCGGCGGGGTCACCGGCATCACCGCGCACTCCGCCGCCGAGCTGGCCAGAGCCACCGGCGCCGTGCTGGTGGCGCTCGGCCGCTCGCCAGCCGACTCGCCGCACGTCGCCGACGGGCTGCGGCGGCTGCGGTCCGGCGGCGTCGCCGCGCACTACCTGGTGTGCGACGTCGCCGACGAGCACGCCGTACCCACCGCGGTCAACGCCGCCGCCGAGCACGGCCCGGTGCGCGGCCTGTTGCACGGCGCCGGCACGAACACCCCGCAGCGGATGGCCGCCGTCACCGCCGACTCGCTGCGCGCCACGCTGCGCCCCAAGGTCGACGGCCTGCGGGCCTTGCTCGCCGCCGCCGGCGAGGGGCTGCGGCTGGTCGTCGGCTACGGCTCGATCATCGGGCGGGCCGGCCTGGCCGGGCAGAGCGAGTACTGCGTCGCCAACGACTGGATGCGCGCGGAGCTGGAAGCATGGGCGGCCAGGCACCCCGCCTGCCGCACCCACCTGCTCGAGTGGTCGGTCTGGGCGGGCGTCGGCATGGGCGTTCGGCTCGGCGTGCTGGACGGCCTTGTCGGCCAGGGTGTCGCGCCGATCAGCCCTGCGGACGGCTCCGCGGCGCTGCTGCACATCCTGGCCAGCCACGACGCCCCGGTGACGCTGCTGGTCACCGGCCGCTTCCCGAGCACCCCGACGCTGCGGCTCGGCCACTCGCCGAAGCCGCTGCTGCGGTTCGCGGAGAACGTGCGGGTGCACGTGCCCGGGGTGGAGGCCGTTGTCGACGCCGAGCTGAACACCGCCGTTGATCCGTACCTCGACGAGCACAGGGTCGGCGGCGTCGCAGTGCTGCCGGCCGTCGTCGGTATGGAGGCGATGGCGCAGGCCGCCACCCTCGCGTTGCCGGACACTGCCGCTGGCGGTTCGTTTGCCCTGCGCGACGTGCGGCTGAACTCGCCCATCACCGTCGCCGAGCGCGAATCGAGGACCGTGCGAGTCGCGGCGTTGAGCGTACCTGGTGACGACGAGGTGGTGATCGCGTTGCGCGATGACGCCGACAGGTTCGCAGCGGACAGGTTCACCGCGACCGTCGGTCGGGCCGGCCCGGTGCCGGCCCGACCGGCACGCTTCGACGGCGAGCCGCCGCGGCTGCCCGCAGAGCCGCACCCGTTCTACGGGCCGGTGCTGTTCCACACCGGCAGGTTCCAGCGCCTGATCGACTACGACGCCCTGTCCGCGTTCACCGTGCACGCCTGGATCGACGGCCGCGCCGCACAGCGCTGGTTCGCCGACTTCCACGCGCCGAAGCTGCTGCTCGGCGACCCGGGCGCGCACGACGCCACCATCCACGTGCTGCTGCCGTGCGCGCCGCACCACAGGGTGCTGCCGGTGGGGGTGGAGAAGTTCTCGCTGTGGCGAAAACCCGACGGAGTGCTCGCGGTGACCGCCCGGGAGCGCAGCCACACGGCGACCGACTACGTGTTCGACGTCGACCTGCACGCCGCCGACGGCGAGCCGGTGGCGAGCTGGCAGGGGCTGCGGCTGCACGTGGTCGGCGCCAACGGCAGCTACGACGGGCGGCCGCTGGACTGGTCCCTGCCGACCGAGCTGATCGGCCCGTGGCTGACCAGGCGGCTGATCGAGTGCGAGCTGGCCGACACCGTCGAGCTGGGCGTTGCGGCCGGTGAGCCGGCGGACGGTGCGGCACGGCGGCTGGCTGCCGCGCTGTCCGGGCTGCCGGCGTCGGAGATCGGCGAGGACGGCCGCGCCGGCCTGCTCGTGCCGCGGCGGCACGCCAGCGCCGGCCACGCCGCCGGGCACGTGCTGGTGGCGCTGTCCGACCGGCCGGTCGGGGTCGAGTGGCAGGTGCCGGCTGACCCAGCTGGCACGGACTGGCCGCGGCTGCTCGGCGCGGCGGGGTGGCAGCTCGCCAAGGAGGTCGCCGACAAGGTGGGGGAGGAGCCCGAGTACGCGGCCTGCCGGGTGGCCGTCGGACGGGTCGCCGCGGCCAAGCTCGGCTCCGCCGGCAGAGCAGCCGACGGTGCCGCCGGCAGAGCAGCCGACGGTGCCGCCGACCGTGCCGCCGACGGTGCCGCGCCGAGGCTGGACCAGGTGACCGAGGACGGCCTGGTGACCAGCCGGGGCGACGGCCTGATCGTGGTCACCGCACGGGTCCGCTGCGCACTGGCTACCGAGCCGGTCGTCGTCGCGCTGGCGGTGGGGGAGGCATGAGCAATGCGCGCCTACCACTACCACCACATCGTCACGCTGGACGAGACGAACCTCGTCGGGAACGTGTACTTCGCGCACTACCTGCACTGGCAGGGGCACTGCCGCGAGCTCTTCCTCGCCGAGCACGCGCCGAGTGTGGTCAAGGCGCTGCTGGCCGGCGAGCTCGCCATGGTCACGCTCTCCTGCCGCATGGAGTACTACGCGGAGTGCTTCGCGCTGGACAAGGTCGAGGTGCTGATGACCCTCGCCGAGCGCGGCTCGCACCGGGTCGGCATGTCCTTCGAGTTCCGCAGGGACGGCCGGCAGGTGGCCCGCGGCGAGCAGACGGTGGCGTGCCTGAGCCGTACCCCGGACGGGCTGGAGCCGACCGAACTACCGGAGGAACTCGCCATCGCGCTCAGCGAATTCGCCAACTGAGACCGAGTGGGCGAATTCGGTAGAAAGGAGAGGTAGCTGATTTCCCGGGCTGCCGTCGGCGATGACGGCTGCCATCGCCACACTCATTAAGAAACCAAGCTGGAGGTTTCGATGACCCTGGAGGTTTCGATGACTGCAGTGCAATCATTGCCGAACCAGACGATAGAAGCAGTCGAAAGGTCCACTCGCTGGCGGCTGGTGCTGCTCAGCGTGCTCGGCGGGCTCATCCTGGCCATGGTGTGGTCACCGCGCCTGGTGGACACCGTGATCGGCGGGCACATCGCCGACCCGGTCGTCGGCGGCGACGCCAAGACCGTTTCCATCACCGGCGGCGCGATGGCCTTGCTCTTTGCCTTCATCACCGGCGTGGCCGGCAGCTTCACCGCGTGCAACATCGCGGTTTTCGGCGCGCTGGCGCCGATGTCGGCGCAGTCCTCGTTCGGCCGCAAGGTGACCGGGCTGCTCAAGCCGATCGGCTGGCTTACGCTGGGCGCCGTCGTCGTCGCCGGCCTGTACGGGGCGATCGGTGTGTACATCGGGGAAAGCATTCCGCAATTGTCCAACGCCACCGTCGGCGATCACAATCTGCGGGTGCGCTCCATTCAGTCCGGCGTGGTGTTCACCATTATCGGCATTATCATGGTGTGGCATGGGCTGGCGGCTCTGCGGCTCGTACGCAGCCCGATGTCCAACCTTTTCCAGCGACGCCCGGCCGCTGAGCTGGTGTTCATGGGTGGGTTGGTCGGCGCGTTCCTGATCGGCCGCCCGTTCGGGATGTTCAGGCACCTGTACGAGTACGCGGCGAAGACCGACAACCCGGTGCTTGGCTTCGCCACGTTCGCCCTGCAGTCGGTCGGCAACATCGTGGTCGTCTCGCTGCTTTTCGTCGGGATCTCGCTGGCCACCCGTGGCCGTTTCCAGCGGTGGTTGACCGCGTCACCGAGCCGGCTGGCCAGGATCACCGCCGTGTCGTTCATCATCGCCGGCGCCTTCTTCATCGCCTACTGGGGCGTCAAGCTGGGCGCGCGGGCCGGCCTGCTGTGGTGGCCGACCATGCCGTACAGCTGATCAGGCGATCCGGCCTCGGCCCCGGGCTGGCTGGGCTGGAGCTGGTGCGCGGGGTGGACCGGACTGGGCCGCAGCCCGGCCCACCCCGCTGGTCGCGTGCGGCCGCTGGTCGCCGCGTCGCGCTCGTGGGGTCGAGCAAGTAACTATATAAAACTATAGGAGCAACTTGACGGCGAGGTCTACTCACGCCTTGCCGGACGGCCGGGCATGGCCGGGTTGTGGACGCACGGCTTCAGCTCGCGGCCGCCACCCCGATCACCGGGTTGGACAGGCCGAGCAGGCGGGTGCAGCGCTGTGCTGCGGCGGCGTCGCCGTCGATCCGCAACGCGCCGGAGACCAGGGCGTCGAACGGGCTGAGCATCTCGGCGCCGATCTTGACGAAGGTCGTCGCGTCGGTGTACACGACGATCGCCGGGTCGGCGGCCGGGCCGCGCGCCGCGATCGCCTTGCCGCCGGTCAGCCGCAGGTGGAACACGTCCTCGTCCACCCGGAACTCGTAGGACTCCTGGACCGCCGGCACGTCCTGGCCGTGGATCATGGCCTGCACCGCGAGGAAACCCCAGGCCCCGCGGCTGATGCCGCCGACGTCCTTCTCCGAAAGGAAGCCCATGCCCCAGCGGGCCAGCTGCAGCAGCGGCTCGCGCAGCTCCTCGCCCAGCACCGTGAGCCGGTACTGCTTGCCCCGGCCGTCGCCGGGCACGGGAGCGGCGTCGATCAGACCACGCTCGGTGAGCGAGCGCAGCCGGTCGGAGAGCAGGTTGGGCCCGATGCCCGGCAGGTTGTCTGCGATCTCACTGAACCGGGCAGGGGCGAGCAGGAGCTCCCGGATGATCAGCAGAGTCCAGCGCTCGCCTACAATGTCCAGGCCGGCGGCGAGCCCGCAGAACTGGCCGTAGTGACGCTTCTCGTGCATGAACAACCTCAATCCCGATCAACGTCTTTGGTCAGACTATTTATAGTAAAGCTGTTTGGCAAACCGTGCATGGCCAACGGTGGCCTGCGTGGCGGCCTGGCAGGAACCTGACAGCCGAAGATGAATGCTTGAACGTCCGTTAACGAGCTGTGGGCCCCGCGAGCTCGGCCGCCACCAGCAGCGGAAGGGCGAGCACGACCGGCGCGTCGGTGAAGCGGGGCCGGTGCAACATCACGTGGAAGGTGTCGGCGGACCTGCCGTCGGTCACCACCACCGGCCGCCGGCTGGCCCCGACGAAGCACACCGGGGCGCGATGGTCGGCCAGCGCCTGCAGCACGGTCGCTGACGGATCGAAGCCGACAGCGAGCGTGTGGTACACGCCGTCCGGCACCGCCCCGAGCCGGGTGACACCAGGGGTCGTCGCCACCGCGCACGCCGCCGGGCGCTGCTGCGGCACGCCGGAGCCGAACAGCCCGAGCAGCACAAGTGCGTCCTCGTGCGGCCCGCCGGTGACCAGCCCGATCGGCCCGACCCGCGCACCGCTGCCCGTGCCGCCGTGCGGCCCGCCGCCCGAGCCGCTGTGCGTGCCGTCGTGCGGCCCGCCGCCCGAGCCGCTGTGCGTGCCGTCGTGCGGCCCGCCGCCCGAGCCGCTGTGCGTGCCGTCCCCAGTGCCGCCGCCCGTGCCGCCGGCGTCCGGGCCCAGACGGCCGTGCAGGGTGGCCAGCAGTTCGGTGACCGGCCGCCCGCCGATGTCGGCCATCAACTCGCGGAAGGTCCGCGGCGAGGTCCCGACCAGGCGGTTGAACTGGCTGGTGAACGTGCCGAGGCTGGCGTAGCCGACGCTGGCACGGATCTCCGTCACGCTCGTCGACGTGCAGGCCAGCAGCCGCTTGGCCTCCGCCATCCGTAGCGCGGCCAGGTATCGAGCCGGCGTAGTGGCCGTGACGTGCCGAAACACCCGGTGGAAGTGGTAAGGGGAGAGCAACGCGGCGTGCGCGAGGCTGGTCAGGGACAGTGGCTGCGCGAGGTTGGACCGCATGGTGCGGACCGCGCGCAGCACGGCGGCCATCCTGATCGCCCCGGTCGGGTGGGTCAGGCACATCCTGGCCGCCCGACAGTCGACCGCCGACTCGCAGCGCCAGCACTCGGCGACCACCCCGATGCTGCTACCCGGCGCCGGGCCGGCTGACCCGGCGGCCACTGGCGCTGCGCGCACCGCCGCTCCCGCACCTCAGCGTACCCATCAACGACTACATAACTCTATAGCGATTCGCCGTCGATGTCACCGCCGGTCGAGGGGCTTGCGGCAGCAGAAGATGGCCGTGCCTGGGAACAGCGCGCCGCGCAGCGGGCTCCACTGACCCCATACCCTGGTGTGCCCCGCCGGCCACTCAGGCTCGACGATGTCGGTCAGCACGAGCCCGGCGGCGACGATCTCCCGGACCCGGTCGCCGAGGGTCCTGTGGTGCTCGACGTAGGTCGCCCTGCCGGCGCCGTCCACCTCCACGTACGGCGTGCGGTCGAAGTACGGCTGGACCACGTACAGGCCCTCCGGTCCAGGGTCGTCGTAGAAGATCCAGCGCATCGGGTGGGTCACCGCGAAGACCCAGCGGCCGCCGGCGCGCAGCACCCTTGCCACCTCGCGCATCACCGCGGCCGAGTCGGCGACGAAGGGCACCGCGCCGAATGCCGAGCACGCGATGTCGAAGCAGCCGTCGGCGAACGGCAGCCGCTCGGCCCCGGCCTGCACCAGCGGCACGGCGACCCCGGTTCTGGCGGCGGCCATCCTGGCGTGCCGCAGCATCCCCGCGGACAGGTCCAGTCCGACCACGCTCGCGCCTGCGCTTGCCAGCCAGCGGGCGCACGGCGCCGACCCGCAGCCGACCTCGAGGACCCGCGCCCCGGCGAGGTCGCCGAGCAGGCCGGCGTCCGCCTCGTGCAGGTTCTCCGGGCACCACACGAACTCTGCGTCACCGAGGAACGCGCCATGCTCGGCGTGGTAGTCGTCGGCGTCGGCGTCCCACCAGACGCGGTTCGCGGTCTGCGACTCGGCGGAGGGCACCCCGCGGGCGCTGAGGCCGACGGCGCCGAGCGCGGCCTGCGAGCCGGTGGTGGCCCAGCCGGCACGATCGTTATCGGTCGACACGCCGCGAATGCTCCCTGCCAGGTTTGCTGCCCGCTCCGCGAGCCGCGTAGGATACCTGTTGCGCTGTGGTTTTGTGCTGCCCGCAGTTTCGCTTGGCGGTCAGCCGGCCACGCTGGTCGAACATTGGCGTCATTGTCACCGACCGTGACCGACATCCGGTGTCCGCGAGCGAGGGGTCCGCTGCGCGTGAACTCGACAACGCCATCTCGACAACCCAGCCATCAACACCAACTATCCGTACCGGAGCTACCCACTACATGTCCACCGACACCGCCACCGCCCCGCCGGTCGCCACCACCTCGCAGGTTGCAGTCAACGACATCGGGTCGGAGGAGGATTTCCTCTCCGCCGTCGAAAAGACGATCAAATACTTCAACGACGGTGACATCGTCCCCGGCGTCGTGGTCAAGGTCGACAGGGACGAGGTCCTTCTCGACATCGGCTACAAGACCGAGGGTGTGATCCCCTCCCGTGAGCTCTCGATCAAGCACGACGTCGACCCGGCCGACGTGGTCTCGGTCGGCGACGAGATCGAGGCCCTTGTCCTGCAGAAGGAGGACAAGGAAGGCCGGCTGATCATGTCCAAGAAGCGCGCGCAGTACGAGCGCGCGTGGGGCACGATCGAGGCGCTCAAGGAGTCCGACGAGCCCGTCAAGGGCCAGGTCATCGAGGTGGTCAAGGGCGGCCTGATCCTGGACATCGGGCTGCGCGGGTTCCTGCCGGCGTCGCTGGTGGAGATGCGCAGGGTGCGCGACCTGCAGCCCTACGTCGGCCGCGAGCTCGAGGCGAAGATCATCGAGCTGGACAAGAACCGCAACAACGTGGTGCTGTCCCGGCGGGCGTGGCTGGAGCAGACCCAGTCCGAGGTGCGCAGCGAGTTCCTCAACCAGCTCGCCAAGGGCCAGGTCCGCAAGGGCGTGGTGTCCTCGATCGTCAACTTCGGCGCGTTCGTCGACCTCGGCGGCGTTGACGGCCTCGTGCACGTCTCCGAGCTGTCCTGGAAGCACATCGACCACCCCGGCGAGGTCGTCGACGTCGGCCAGGAGGTCACCGTCGAGGTGCTCGACGTCGACCTGGAGCGCGAGCGCGTGTCGCTGTCGCTCAAGGCCACCCAGGAAGACCCGTGGCGGCAGTTCGCCCGCACCCACTCGATCGGCCAGATCGTGCCGGGCAAGGTCACCAAGCTGGTTCCGTTCGGCGCGTTCGTGCGGGTCGAGGAGGGCATCGAGGGCCTGGTGCACATCTCCGAGCTGGCCGAGCGCCACGTGGAGATCCCCGAGCAGGTCGTGCAGGTCGGCGACGACGTGATGGTCAAGGTCATCGACATCGACCTGGACCGCCGGCGGATCTCGCTGTCGCTCAAGCAGGCCAACGAGGGCCTCACCCCGGAGATGGAGTTCGACCCGACGCAGTACGGCATGACCGCCGAGTACGACGACCAGGGCAACTACATCTACCCCGAGGGCTTCGACCCTGACACCCAGGAGTGGCAGGAAGGCTTCGACAAGCAGCGCGAGGAGTGGGAGCGCCAGTACGCCAGCGCCCACGAGCGCTTCGAGCAGCACAAGCGCCAGGTCCACGTTCTGGCTGCTGATCAGGCCGCCACAGTCGGCCGGCAGCCGGGGCGCGGCGCTGGTCGAGGTGGGCGGGCCGGACGTCGACGTCGAGAAGGTGGGCACGGGCTGCGGCGTCGGCTCGGGTGGCGCGCCGCAGCCGGCCAGCCCGGCCAGCCCGCCCAGCACGGCCGCTCCGAACACGCCGCCGGCCGCCACCAACCTCGATCGAGCCGCGATCACCGGGCCACGCTAGCGCGCCATCGCAATGGCTGTAGTTAAAGGCCCAACAACGCCGCAATGGTGGTACTTGGAGGCCACCTGAAGAGCTCAGGCGCCGCCGGAGAGCTTCTCCCTGAGCAGGGCGAGCTGCTCGTCGCTGGCGAGGGTGCCACCGGTCGAGCTGGTCTCACCGCCGCCGGAGGAGTAGTTGGACGCCGTCGACTCGCCGGTGGCCTCCGACTCCGCCTCGGCGGCCTTGGTGACCTGGCGCTTGTGCTGCTCGAAGCGCTCGTGGGCGCTGGCGTACTGGCGCTCCCACTCCTCGCGCTGCTTGTCGAAGCCTTCCTGCCACTCCTGGGTGTCAGGGTC
>Ga0184609_10000269_pt1 | contig 14731 bp, 12 predicted proteins | sample PLM1_60_coex_FD_133165 | JGI IMG/M metagenome (GOLD analysis project Ga0184609, IMG submission 133165) | Groundwater sediment microbial communities from an aquifer in East River, Colorado, USA - PLM1_60_coex | ecosystem: Environmental > Terrestrial > Soil > Riparian zone | place: USA: East... | reverse complement strand
GGGTGCCCGGGATCGGGGAGAAGACCGCCGCCAGCCTGCTCAGGAGATTCGGCACGCTGGAAGCGCTCCTGGACGCCACCGCCAGGGGTGATCCGCGTCTGGCCCAGGTCGCGGGCAAGCTCAATGCGGCCAGGGACTACCTCATTCGGGCGCCCGAGGTCGTCCGCACGGCCCGGGCGCTGGCCCTCCCCACTCTTGACGCTGCGCTGCCGCACACCCCACCAGACGACAGCGCAGTTGCCGACCTCGGAGCCAGGTGGGGGATCAGCAACGCGCTCGGCCGCGCCACCAAGGCGCTACGCCCGCCGGGCTAGCGCTGCTCGCTCACCAGCCACAGCCCCAGCCCGAGGAGCACGGCGCCCGTCAGGCCCCGAGGAACCCTATGAAGTCACCTGTCACATCCGGCATAGGTCAGCGCCCGCGGGTCGGTCGGTCGAGCGGGGCGAGCACGCCGGGTCGGGAGCGGGCCGGGGTCTTGATCCGGTCGAGGACGTCGCCGGCCCGGGCGAGGAGCTGCTCGGCGGCGGGATGGTCGCCGGCTTGCCGGGCCGCGGTCGCATGGAGTGAGAGTGCCCGTCCGAGCCAGACCGTGAACCCCAGCCGCTGCCATCGCTCGACGGCGAGCGAGAACGCCGCCGTCGCTTCCTCGGTGTGTCCCTGCGTCAGGGCGGCCAGCCCGTTGCTCTCGGTCTGGATTGCCTCCACCTCGACCTCGTTCGGCGGCGCCGGCGGCGGCAGGCCCGCCGGGGGCCGCCCGGCCAGGATCCTCGCCTGCTCCAACGCCGCCGCGGAAACGGCGACCACCCCGACGGCGCCGGCGTCCTCCGCCGACGTCCGTGCGTGCTCCAGCTCGGTGATCGCCTCGTCGAGGCGGCCCGCCCCGAGCAGGGCCCGTCCGATCAGCAGCGGCCGCATCGACCCGTACAGCACCCACCCGCTGGCGCTGGCCCCGGCAGCCCCTCGCTCGGCCGGATCCGGCACGCGCCGCCAGTTGCCGCGGTCCAGGTGCATCCCGGCGTCGACGAAATCGACCTCCAGCATCTCGTTGCGGACGCCGCCACGTTGCAGCGTCTGGCGTGCCGCGGACAGCTGCCGGGCCGCGCGTGACGGGTTCCCCTCCCTGAGACACGCACGGGCGCCGGCGGCCAGGCCCAGCCCGGTGATGCGTAGGGAGCTGATCTCCCTGCCCAGCCGGACCACCTCGGCGGCAAGCCGTCCGGCGTCGGTGGGGGTCCCGACCAGGGATGCGGCCATCGCCTCGATCAGGAAGGTGTCCGCCTCCGCGTACCGGTCGCCAGCCTCGACGGCGATCGGCCTGGCTTCGCGCATGGCCCGGATCGCTTCGCGGTGCTCCCCGCGGTAGTAGCTGAAGAAGCCCCACGTTCGGAGCAGGGCCGCCCGTGATCTGAGGTCCCCCTCGCCTTCGACCAGGCGGCGCGCCTGCCCGTGCCAGTGATGGAACTCCTCGCCCCCGACCGTGGTCAGCAGATAGGCGAGATCCTGGGCGGCGATCGCCCTTCCCCAGCGGTCGCCGGCCCGGTCGAACAGCTGATAGGCCTCACGGAGATGCTCGAGCTCGCGGGCGTAGTTCTCCGGGGCCCAGACCTCGGAGAGCCGGTGCTTGGCCCATGCCTGCCCGCCGAGATCCCCGACCGCTTCGAACGACGACAGGGCCTGGGTGAGCAGGCGACGCGCGACCTCGAGGTCACCGACATCGGACTCGATGCGCCCGAGGGCGAGCAGGGCTCGCGCCTCCAGGTGCTCGTCACCTGTGCCCGTCGCCAGCTCCCGCGCCGTGTTGGCCGGCTCGACCGCCTCCTGATGTCGACCGAGCTCGATGAGGCTCTCGGCTCGTCCCAGCGACAACCCGATGACCAGCCGAGGATCCTCACCGGTGGACGGTCCCGCGGCAACGATGGCTCTGGCGTACAGGGACTCGGCCAACCGGGCCTGATAGGTGAACGTCCTGTCGGCCCATCGGCCGAGGTGCTCGGCGGCGAGCCGGGCCAGGCCCTGGTCGGCGGTTCCCGCGGCGCTGGATTGGCTGAGCCGCCATGCCTGCTCGTAGTGGTGGGCAAGATCCGCAAGCGGATCCTCAGGCAGGCCCGACATCTCCCGAAGCCAGGTTGCCACCCGCAGATGCAGGGCGGACCGATCCCGCCTGGTCATCGACTCGTAGGCCACCTCCCGAATGAGCACATGCTTGAACCCGTACTCCTCCGCTCCTGGCACACGTGAACCGGGTCGTCGACGGAGCAGGTCTCGTTGCACCAGGCGCCGGAGGACCGACCGCACGTCGTCGGCTCCCGAGATGCCTTCGAGGAGCCGGTCCCAGGCGACCTCGCCGCACACCGCGGCCTCTCGCAGCATCCGCTTCTCGTCAGGTGGCAGGCCGTCGAGGCGGGCGGCGATGAGGGTCCGGATGGTGGCGGGCACCTGCTCCAGGAGCTGAGGGTCGGCCACGATCCAGCCGCCGGCTCGCTGGACGAGGGCGCCCGACTCCACCAGCATGCTCAGGCTCTCCTCCAGGAACAACGGGTTCCCGGAGGCCCGCTGGGCCATCCGGTCGAGCACCTGGGCCGGCGCTCCTGGACCGAGTGCCAGCTCCCCAAGCTCCCGCAGTCGTTGCTCGGGGAGCGCCCCCAGCTCGAGGGTCGGCAGCGGGTCTCTGGGCTCCAGCCCCTCCGGACGGGAGAGGCCGAGGAAGAGCACCGGCCCCGACCACGGGTTGGCACTGGTCGTCCGGAGCAGCTGGAGCAGTTGCGCGTCGGCCCAGTGAAGGTCGTCGACGACCGCGATGACCGGCGCTTCACGGGCCAGGCCCTCGACCACGGCCCGCGCCGCCAGCATCGCCTCCCCGGCCGCGCCGCCGGGATCCCGCACCGCGTGCGGTTCGGCGGTGCCCAGCAGCAGCCTGAGTCCACGCATCAGGTCGCGTGGCCGGCGCGGCCCGGCGACCCGGTCGGCCAGCCGTCGCACCTCCCGGTCGGCGACGGTCCTGGGCGCGCCGGCCGGAAGACCGATCAGGTCCTGCACCGCGCCGGCGATCGGTAACAGGGGGAGCCGTTGCCCGTACGGGGTGCAGCGGCCGGTCAGGAAGATGGCGTCGGGTCGCCGCCGGGTGAACTCCGTCGCCAGCCGGGTCTTTCCCGCCCCTGGCTCGGCGGTCACCACCAGGACGTTGGAGCGACGCTCGCGGACCGCGTCCCCGAGCGCCCGCTCGAGCGTCTCGATCTCGACCACCCGATTCACGAAGCCACCGGAGATCATGGGGGTTGCCCGCCCGGCGGGGAGGGCCGAGCGGACCTCGATGGCTTCGAAGGCGATGACCGGCTTCGGCTTGCCCTTCGCCCGGTACGGGCGGCCGGGCCCGAACCGTATCGCGTGCTCGGTCCGCCGTTTGGTCTGCTCGGCCACCAGCACCACCCCGGCCCGGGCGAGGTCGGCGAGGCGGGCGGCCACGTTGACGGTGTCTCCGAGGACGGAGAACCCGCCCGGCTCTCGGGAGGGAGTGACCATGACCTCGCCCGAGTTGACGCCCGCGTGGACGTCGGGGAAGCGGAGGCCAGGCCGGTCGCGGTTCAGCGCCCGGGCGTGGTCTCTGACCGCCACCGCCGCCCGGACGGCACGTTCGGCGTCGTCCTCGTGCGCGGTGGGAACGCCGAAGACGGCCATGAACCCGTCTCCCATCACATGGGGCACGCTCCCGCCGAGCTCCTCCACGATCCGCTCCATGGCGGCCAGGCCCGGCTGGACGAAGGCGTAGACCTCCTCCGGGTCGAGCGAGGACGCGAGCGCGGTGAAGCCAGACAGGTCCGCGAAGACCAGCGCGACCAGCTTTCGCTCGCCGCTCGACCCGGCGCTCGTGGGGCTATCGGCCGTCACGGGCGGCGTGGGCGCGGGAGTCTACGGCCGAGGTCGCCACGGCTCGGAGTAGGCGAACGACGTCTCGGTCCAGACGACTCCCGGCGCACCCCGGATGACGTTCAGGACCGGAGTGCTCACCGCTGCAAGCGTGTCGCCCGCGAGCTCGATCAGAAGGTCGGCCGTCCCGAAGATGACCGATGCGCCCTGGAACGGGTCGCTGTCCTCGAACCGGGCGGCGATCTCGTGCATGACCGCGGCCGGGTCGTCGTCGGTTCGGACCCGCACCAGGGCGCAGAACGGCGGGCTCCTGCGCTTCGGGCCCTTGGGCAACGCGTTCACGCCCATGGGTGTGTAGACGGGGCCCTCGACGGCGTGCTTACAGTGGACGCCCTTGGCCCCCAGGTCGTGGTAGATGAGCCGCTGCAACGCCGCCAGGTCGCCGTCGCCGGTGCGGACGTGCGCAAACCCGATGTAGGACCCGACGAACACCGACGCGAACAGGACGCGTCCGTTGGGGAGCTCGGCGCCGCCGGGCCCCCCGATGTCGTCGATCACATCCGCGATGTTGCGGCCGGCGTCAACCCTGTTGATGAACACGAACGCATGCAGGCCCGTGTAGTTGCCGTCGTCGTTCTCTGTCGTCATGATCCCTCCGAGGCCTCGGAGGGACACTCTCCACCGCCGCCCGTCACCGTGCAAGGCCGGCCATTCCATCCGATCCCGGGCGGCACAGATCTGTAGAGGCCGAGCTCCGTGAAGCGCTCGAGTAGCCCGGCCGTCCCGTGGTCTCTGCCCGAGGCGACCCCGGCCATCCCGGCTGCCGGTTCGTCAGCGATCGCGGCGATGAGAGGAGCAGGACATGCGGATCGGTATCGGCCTCCCGAACCCCGTGCTCGACGTCACCGGGCAGCTGCTGGTCGCCTGGGCCAGGCGGGCCGAGGACCGAGGGTTCTCCAGCCTGGCGACCATCGACCGGATCGCCTATCCCAGCTACGACTCGCTCACGGCCCTGACCGCGGCGGCCGCCGTGACCGAACGGATCGGCCTGCTCACCAACATCCTGCTCGAACCCGCCTACAACCCGGTGCTGCTGGCCAAGGTGACGGCCAGCATCGACCAGGTGTCGCACGGCCGTCTCACCGTCGGCCTTGGGGTGGGCGCCCGGCCCGACGACTTCCAGGTCGTCGGCCGGTCGTTCGCCGATCGCGGCCAGCGGTTCGACGCCGACCTGGAGCTGCTGCACCAGGCCTGGGCGGGCGAGCCGGTTGCCGGGAGCCCGTTCCCGGTCGGCCCACCGACCACGCGGGGCCGCATCCCGCTGCTCATCGGCGGGCAGCCGGAGCTGGCGATAGGGCGGGCGGTCCGGTGGGGCGCCGGCTTCACCGTCGGGGGTGCCCCGCCGGAGATGGCCGCCGGCGTGATCCAGGGCTTCCGGGCGGCGTGGGAACCGGCCGGTGGGGACGGGCAGCCGCGGATCGTCGTCCTCTCCTACTTCTCGCTGGGGGAGGAGCACACCGAGGAGTCGCTCCACAATCTGCGCACCTACTACGGATTCCTGGGCGACTGGGCCGAGGGGGTCGCCATGGGCGCGCCCCGCACCCCAGCGGCGGTTCGCGAACGGGCCGAGGCGTTCGAGGAGCTGGGGATTGACGAGCTCATCTTCGACCCCACCGTCGCTGATCTGGACCAGGTCGACCAGCTCGCCGATGCGTTGGCGACGACCAGCTCGTCGCCCGCCTGACGCCTCGGGGATCACGCCGGGTCCCGTCGCTCAGTTTGTGTGCCGCCCCGGCATGGCCCACTGTGAGGCCGACCAAGACGAAGGGGGCCTTCAGGTGCCCGCGTATCTACTGATCAACGGAACCGAGCCCAGGTGGCGTCTGCACGACACCATGGACATCCCGGACCTTGAGGCGAGCCTCACCCGCGTGAGGGACAACGGCGCCATCATCTACACGCTGGCATCCCGCAATGAGGGTGAGACGTTCCAGAGCCTGACCATCAACGGCAAGAGTCTCGAGACGTACGTGATCACGCAGGAGAACGACCCGGACCCCGCGAAGACGCGATCCAGATACGAGGCCTCAGGCTTCTAGCGCTCGATCCTGACGTAGTCGATGTCGCCGGCGAAGTAGTCGCAGGTGATCTCGACCTGGTCGCAGTTGAGCTTGCCCGCGATGGTCACGGGCCGGGTGTTGGCGATGGTGCCGGTGGCGTTGCGGTTGCGGCCGGTGACCGCTCCGTCCACCGTCATGACCACGCTGGAGCTGGTGCGCTCACACCGCACCGTGTGCCATGCGCCGTCGTTGACCCGGACGGTGCCTGAGGAGGCCGTGCTGCTCCCGGCCGACCCCCGGAACAGGCAGGAGATCTTGCCGCTGGGCTGCTGGAACTTCCAGTAGCCGCCTGGCGACCCGGCCTGTCCCTTCTGGATCACGTTGCCGAACGAGTTGGTGGTGCGCATCCGGAGCTCGACCGCGAAGTTCCCGGTGCCCGGGTTGAGCCGGTTGTCGTGCGGCACCTGGACGAGGCGCTGGGGATTGGCGGGCGGCTGGTTGGGCCTGACGAAGGGGAACCGGTGTCCGGTGCCGCCGCCCGACAGCGCGATGCCAGTGAGTACGTCGGTCCCGATGACGCCGTCGATCTGGTTGGCGGAGCTGTCCTGCAGGCTGCGGGATCCGGCCGGCTCGTTCATCTGCCAGGCGCCAACCGCCTGCTCGAAGGCCGCGTTGGCGGGCGACGCCAGCGCAAGGACCCCGGCCAGTGCAACCGAAACGGCGAGCAGTCTTCGACCCAAGATTCGACGCAAGATACGTTCCCCCCCTGGTATTGGCACAGTGCAGCGGCCGATGCCGAGCGACGCCGCGCACGTTGCGACTCTCACAGAAACCCGATGCGGGGAAACGATGCACTCGCACGATCCCCATACGGAACATCGCGTAGCGGACTACGCCGTCTGCACATTTTCTACGGGCCTGCCGTCGTCCAGCACCCCCGAACGTCGTGTCGCCCATGAGGGCGCGCTGGCGGGCTTGAGAGCTAGATCTCCAGGCGGGTGTCTTCCAGGTCGAGCTCGCGTTCGATGCGGTGCATCACGTCGTTGCTGATCGTTCCTTGGTTGCGGAGGCGGACGATGGCGTGGCGCTGGGCTTCGAGCAGCTCGCGAACCAGCCGCTGGTAGGCCAGCGAGCGGTCCTCGAAGCCCTCGTCCTCGTAGATGCCGGCGCGGGCCTTGAGGCGCCGGCGGCGGAACTGGTACACGCCGTTCAGCCGCTCGACCGTGTCCTCGCGGGTCCATTCGGCACCGGCGAGCTCCTGCAGCCGGGCCAGCGCCGCGTCGGTGGCCGCCAGGCGGGCCCGCATCTCCTCTCGCTCCTCGGCGTCGTCGCCCCGCACCCGCAGCCGGCGGATCAGCGCCGGGAGGGTCAGTCCCTGGACGACCAGGGTGGCCAGGATCACCGCGAAGGTCAGGAACACGAGCAGGTCCCGCTGGGGGAAGTCGCGGGGCAGGGCCAGCGCGGCGGCCAGCGAGACCGCCCCGCGCATCCCGCTCCAGCCGAGCACCAGGCGCTCCCTGGCGCCCATCCGCCGCATGACCTGCGCCGGCCGCCGGTCGAGCAGCCGGATCAGGTAGGGGACGGTGAACTCCCAGGCGACGCGCACGGCGATCACCACGCCGCTGACCAGCGCCGCCTGCCCGACCAGGCTGGCGACCGACCGCCCGCTCACCCCGCTCAGGATCGGGTGCAGCTGGAGGCCGACCAGGATGAACAGCACCGCGTTGAGCAGGTAGACGAGGACCTCCCAGAACGAGAAGCCCAGCAGCCGGGTCGACGCCGACGCCAGCTCGGGTGCGCGCCAGCCGACGTAGAGACCGGCGGTCACCGCGGCCAGGACGCCGGACAGCTCGAGCCGTTCGGCGGGCAGGTAGGCGGCGAAGCCGGTCGCCAGCGAGACGACGATCTCGGTCACCGGGTCGTCGAGCCGTCGGCGCAGCTCGGCGACCAGCCACCCCACCGCCAGCCCGACGGCCACGCCGCCGGCCGTGCCGACCACGAAGCGCAGGCCGGCCTGCCAGGCGACGAAGCCACCACCGACCGCGGCGGCCACCGCGATGCGGTAGGCGACCAGCGCGGTCGCGTCGTTGACCAGGCTCTCGCCCTCCAGCAGGTTGACCATGCGGCGAGGCACGCCCAGCCGCCGCCCGATGGATGTGGCGGCCAGCGGATCGGTCGGCGAGACGATCGCCCCGAGCGCGAACGCCGCCGCCAGGGGCAGCCCGTCGACCATCGCGTGCGCGACCACGGCCACGACGCCGATGGTGGCCAGCACCAGCCCGACCGCCAGCGTCGAGATCGCCCGCAGGTCGGACTGCAGGTCGCGCGGAGAGGAGAAGAACCCGGCCCAGTACAGCAGGGGCGGCAGGAACACCACCAGGACCAGCTCCGGCGGCAGCTCGACCGCCGGCATGCCGGGCACGAACCCGATGACCAGCCCGCCGAGGACGAGCAGGATGGGGTAGGGCACGCCGACCGAGCGGGCCAGGACGCTCAGCCCGGCCACGGCAACGATCAACGCCAGCAGCAGCGGTTCGATCTGGTGCAAGGACGCTCCCGATGCCCGGGTGTTCGCCCCTACCTTAGCCGCTCACCCCGGAACCGCCCCTACCGTCCCGGGACCGCTACGGACGGCGTCCCGGTCGCCGCGCGGGCGGTGGGTCATCGGTTTGGTGTCCACGCCTCCGATGATGGGCGGCCAGCGTTCCGGGACCGTACGGACGCCACCCCGGCCGGGGTCGGCGTGGAGGCGGCGATCCGGTCGGCGATGTGGTCGGCGTCCCGGCCGACCCCGCCGACCAGGGCCGAGGTGAAACTGGACAGGAAGAACAGTCCGATGAAGTACAGGCCGGGCTGGGACCCCACGACGCCGCGCTGGTGCAGCGGCGCGCCGTCTTGGTCGAAGGCCGGCAGGTCGATCCAGCCGAAGTCCGGTCGGTACCCGGTGCACCAGATCACCGTCGACACGTCTAGGACGTCTCCGTCCTCCAGCACCGGGGCGCCGTCCCGCACCCCGACCGTCCTCGGCACCCGCTGGATCCCGGCCGCGGCGAGGTCCTTGGGTCTGACCCGTTCCAGCGGCGCGGTGGTCGTCAGGGCCCTCGGTCGGACCTTCCGGCCGACCGGGGTGTTCACGGTCAGCACGTGCGAGGCGAGAAACCAGATTGGCGGAGTGAGCAGCCGGTCCCACGTGCTCCCGGTGCGAACCGGGATGCGGCCGGCGTCCGGGCCCGACAGCCAGGTCGGGTGGGTGGCTGCCACCTCGAAGGCGATCTCGGCGCCGGAGTTGCCGGCACCGACCACCAGGACGCCGCCAGGCCCCAGCTGGGACGGATCCCGGTACCGGCTGGGATCCAGCTGCACGATGCCCGGGTCGAGCTCGGCAGCGAAGGCGGGGACCCGGAGCCGCTGGTAGGCGCCGGACGCGACCACGACCTGGTCGGCCTCGAACTGGTCGCTGCCGGCATCCAGCAGGTACCGGTTCCCGTCCCTGGACAGCCGGTCGACGCGGACGCCGGTCCGGACCGACAGCTCGAATCGGGCCGCGTAGGCCTCCAGGTAGTCGGCCACCTGATCCTTGGTCGGGTAGGACCAGGGGGGTGCGGGGAACGGCATCCCCGGCAGGCCCGAGTAGCGGGCGGGGGTGAACAGCTGGAGCGAGTCCCAGCGCCTGCGCCAGGTGTCGCCAATCCGCTGGTTTGCATCAAGGATCACGAACGGCCGGCCCCGATTGGCCAGGTGGTAGCCCACCGCCAGGCCAGCCTGCCCGCCACCGATGATCACCGTCTCGGAGTGCATCGCCGTCTCCTTCGCTCGTCTGGCTCGAGGCTAGGGGGCGCGACGGCGGGCGGCTTCGGGAGAAACCCCACTCCGGTGGACCAGACCGTGGGTAGTTCTCCCCAGGCGTGGCGATCAGAGGAGCCGGTGCTGGTAGGCGTAGGCGGTGGCCGCGGCCCGTGAGGAGACGCCCAGCTTGGTGAAGATGTTGCTGACGTGCCGGTGGATCGTCTTCTCGGCCAGGAACAGGTCGCTGGCGATCGCGTGGTTGGTCTTGCCGGTCGCCAGCAGGCGCAGCACCTGCAGCTCGCGCGCGGTCAGCCCGCCAGCCCCCTGGGCGGCTTCGCGCTGGGCAAGCCGCTTCAGCCGGTCCAGGTCGGGTGCGGCACCCAGCTGCGCGAAGACCGACCGGGCGGCGTCCAGCTCCATCACCGCCGCCTCCTCGTCGCCCAGCGCCCGGCAGCCGAGCCCCACCAGCACCCGCACCCGCGCGGCCTCATACGGCGCCTCCAGCTCCCGCCATGCCTGCCCGGCGCCGCGCAAGGCCAGGACGGCGGCCCCGGCATCACCGTCGGCGAGCATGACAGCGCCCAGGGCGCGGTCGGCTTCGGCGCGCATGGCCGGGGTGTCGTAGGCGCCGGCGATCCTGTCCAGCTCGGCGGCCGCCTCCCGCGCCGCCTGGAGGTCGCCGGTCCCGAGCAGGATCTCGACGGCGGCGGGCAGCAGCTTGGCCCGCCTGAGCCGGTCGGTGGTCTCGCCGAGGACGCGGCGGATGGCCGCCGTGGCCGCCTCGGGCCTGCCCTCGGCCAGTCGCAGCAGGGCCAGCCCCGGCTGCGGCTCCTGCCCCCAGCGGCTGGCCTGCTGGTAGGCGTCCGCGGCGGCCGCGAACTCCCCGAGGACCCGGTAGGCCTCCGCCTGCTGGTACAGGGCCGCTCCGGTGGCGGACTGGTCGGCGGCCTCGGCCAACCGCTCACCCGCCCGCTTGGCCTCCTCGACCGCCTCCGGCCAGGCTCCGCGCAGGTGCAGGATCTCGGCCCGGTGGATCAGGCACTGGCCGGTGAAGGTGACCATGCCCGGCTGCTTGCCGCACCATGCCGTCAGCGCCTCGGTCCACTCCTGCGCGCGGCGCAGCTCGGCGACGTCGTGGCAGACCTCGATCACGCCGCAGTAGATCCAGCCGCTGACCTGGGGGGAGAGCTCGCCGGCGACCACCGCCACCATGGCCTCGTCGAGCAGCGCCAGGCCCTGGCCGACACCGCCGTCCGCCACCATGGCGGCGCCTTGGTGGAACAGCGCGAGCGCGACCAGGTCGGCGTCGCCGGCCCGCCGGCCGATCTCGGCCGCCTGCTCCGCGGTCGCCTGCGCCTCGGCGTGGTTCCCGGCCTGGAGCTGCTCCAGGGTCGCTGGAAGCAGCAGGTAGCCCTGCTCTGCGCAGTCCGGCGGCTGGTGCTCCAGGAGCCGCCTGGCCCTGGCCAGCCAGCCGCTGCCCTGGGCCAGCTCCCCCCGGCCGACCAGGAGGAAGCCCACCCAGAACGCGCAGCGCGCGGCCCGCCGCTGGTCGCCCCCCTCGGCATGGAGCTGCTGGGCGCGCTGCAGGGCCCGAAGGCAGTCCTCGACCCGGCCCATGAGATGGGCGGCGGTCGCCAGCAGCTCCAGGTCGTCCGCGCCCAGGGAGGACGACTGGCCGGCCAGCGAGAGCGCGGCGTAGGCCTCCGCCCAGGCGAGCCGGCCTGCGGCCTCCCGGCCCAGGGCAAGCTCCGCGTCCTCACCCACCGTGGTCAGTCGTCCTCCAAGCTGTGGCGATGTGTCACCACATCATGACAGCCGTCTCGCCCGAGCCCTGGCTGAAGTAGAGCCGGACCCGCAGCACGTACTCCCTGCCCTGGAACAGCTTGACCTGGATGGTGGCGTTGCGGTCCTCGCCGCTGTCGTCGTCGCCGGTCTGGTATCGCAGCTGCCCGTCGACGTGCTCGAACAGCACCATGACGGTGTCCGACACGCCGAAGGTCTGGAGCGTGTACTGCCGGGTCGCGGTGGGCCGGATCATGAGGTCGCGCTGCTGGCCGGGCAGGATCGCCAGCTCACGCGACTGGAACGGCGTCAGCTCGGGCGGCGCCTGGTCCTCGGTGGCCGGGTAGAACGCCCTGGCCCAGGTCAGGTCGCGCGGCGACAGCCCGCCCGCCGGCTGCAGCGGCTGGGTCGTGAACCGCTCGGGCTGGAGGATGAACCCGGCGGGGAACGGGTAGTGCATGATCGAGTCGGAGTCCCAGTTCGAGCCCTGCACGGTGTCCGGCTCGATCTTGCGCAGGATGTTCCAGTGGGTCTTCTCGCGCGGCCAGTTGTTGGGTGGCCCGGCGAGGTTGGCGTACACCCGCTCCTCGTCCCAGACGATGCCGGCGTTGGGGTTCTGGTGCTCGTGGGGAAGCCCGAAGGTGTGGCCGATCTCGTGCAACGCCGTGTCCGCCTCCCGTGGCGACCGGAGCAGGTCCCAGCCGAAGTTCATGGTCCGCTCGTTGACCCCCCGGTCGAGGATCTGGCGGCCGAGATAGGACCAGGAGCCGTCGCCCTGCATGAAGCCGACCCGGATCTCGGCTTCGTCCCTGGAGGTCACCTCGACGAGCTCGAGGCCGATGTCCTGCGCCTTCCAGTGGTCGAAGGCGCCGCGGACGACGTCCTGGTGGGCCTTGTCGGTCGTCCATGGCCGCCACTGCCTGGTGCCGTCGGACAGGAAGACGTGCTCGCCGTCGGTCTCGCGGTCGAAGAAGTAGTAGTGCAGAACCGTGTGGTTGACCCACTTGAACTCGTTGACGACGATCGCCGCGGCCCGCGCCGGATCGGTCCCGGCCGGGAACTCGCGCGGCGGGACCTGCGGCAGCGAGCAGTAGGAGAAGGGCGTTTCGGCCATGAGCCACTCCTTTGCGGTTGGGCGGGCTGGTGGAACACGCGGGTCGCCGTCCCCTCGTACTGGCTAGGATCGACGGTGTTGTCGGGGAGGAACAGGTTGAGCTCCACCGATCGACCGGCGACCGGCGCCGAAGTCCTCGTACATGGCTGCGAGCCAACACCATCCGAGCGAGAAGGGGCAGTGTCATGGGGCACGGGACCGAGGTGCCGCCCGACACAGCCGGCGAGCGGCCACGACCGCGCTGGCTGGTCGACGGCATGAACCTGATCGGCTCCCGGCCCGACCGGTGGTGGAACAACCCCGACCGTGCCATGCGCCGCCTCATCGAGGAGCTGGACCGATTCGCCTCCACCACCGGCGACGACGTCACCGTCGTGTTCGACCGCCAGCCGCCGGACGTCGCCCCCGGCATGCACGGCGCGGTCGGGGTGGCGTTCGCCTCCCGGCGGGGGCGCAACGCCGCCGACGACGAGATCGTCCGCATGGTCGCCGACGACCGGGCCCCGGCCCGCTTCAGGGTGGTGACCTCGGACCGGCAGCTGGTCGACCGGGTGCGCCACCTGGGCGCCGGGGTCGAGCCGTCGTCCCGGTTCCGCCGCCGGATCGACCAGGTCCTGGCAAGCGACCCGTATCGGTAGGGACCGGTCGGACGCCTGTAACCAGGAGTGTGCTGCACCGCCGTGGTGTCGCGCTGCACTGGGGAATGGGACCAGCTCATGGGCGACGTCGTGCTGATCGCGGACGACGACCGGGACATCGTCCGGTTCGTCGCACTCAACCTGCGCCTCGAGGGCTTCGAGGTGATCGTCGCCAACGACGGCCAGGACGCGCTCGACAAAGCCCTCGACGTGCATCCCAGCCTCATCCTGCTCGACACGATGATGCCGCGCATGGATGGCTACGAGGTCTGCTCGAGGCTGCGCAACCAGCAGCTCGGCAGCCCCATCCCGGTGATCATGCTGACCGCCAAGTCGCTTGCGGCCGATCGGGCGATGGCCTTCACCGCCGGCGCCGACGACTGGGTCAGCAAACCCTTCGATCCCGCCGACCTGGTTTCCATGGTCAAGGATCGCCTGCGCCCATAGCTCGTCGGGGTCCGTGCGCCGCTGGTCGGCGGGCCCGCCGGGCGCCTCGAGCTGGCCCGCGAGCTTGGCATCGCCGCAAGCAGCTGCGGGTGCTCGGCTCGTGGGCGTTCTCGGGCGGCCACCTCTCGGTATCAGGAGCGCTGCCAGTAGACGCCGGTCCAGTCCACCGGCTCCATCGGGTCGATGATGCCGTGGGCGGTGCGGAAGTCGGTCACCGCCTCCTTGCACTGGGGGATGGCGCCGTAGTCGTCCACGATCACGTAGCCGCCCTGGGACAGCTTGGGATAGAGGGCGTCCAGCGCCTCCATGGTCGAGCCGTACATGTCGCCGTCCAGTCGCAGCACGGCCAGCCGCTCGATCGGGGCCGTCGGCAGGGTGTCCTTGAACCAGCCGGGGAGGAACCGGACCCGTTCGTCGAGCAGGCCGTAGCGGGCGAAGTTGGCCTGCACCTCCTCCAGCGGCACGGCCAGCTGCTCCATGGTCCAGTGCTCGTCGCCGGCCTCGGCCGGCCAGCGCTCCGGGTCCGGCTTGGGCAGACCCTGGAACGAGTCGGCCACCCACACCCGGCGGTCGGGGTCGCCGTAGGCCTCCAGGATCGCCCGCATGAAGATGGTGACCCCGCCCCGCCAGGCCCCGGTCTCGATCAGGTCCCCCGGCACCCCGCGCCGGAGCACGTCGGTGACGCAGAACAGGAGGTTGTCGAGCCGCTTCAGCCCGGCCATGCTCTCGGCCCGGGCCGGCCAGTCGCGTCCTTCCGCCCGTCCCTGCTGGTCGAACGGGACGTGTCGGATGACCTCCATGTCCATGCCGGCCAGCCAGCGCCGCACCGGCTCGAAGGCCGTGTGCTTGAGCGTCCCCCTCGGCGGGACCGCCGGCACATAGCTCTCGCCGAACAGGTAGCGGGTCAGGCATTTCTTCAGCAGGTCGAGGTAGAGCTCGGCCGCCGTGCGCTGCTGCACCTCCATCGCTTGCCCCCCCGGGTGATCGCGTCAGCCGGGATACTTGCACAAGAGACTTGAACCCGTCATCTATCCCGGACG
>Ga0184609_10000268_pt1 | contig 14739 bp, 12 predicted proteins | sample PLM1_60_coex_FD_133165 | JGI IMG/M metagenome (GOLD analysis project Ga0184609, IMG submission 133165) | Groundwater sediment microbial communities from an aquifer in East River, Colorado, USA - PLM1_60_coex | ecosystem: Environmental > Terrestrial > Soil > Riparian zone | place: USA: East... | reverse complement strand
CCGCGCATCCCGTGACCGCGGATCTCTCGAAGGAAGAGGATTGCCGGCGGATCGTCGACGAGCATCGTCAGGAGCACGGTCGCCTCGACCTGCTCGTCAACTCAGCAGGCGTCGGCATCGCGGGCGCCATCGACGAGCTCGAAGTCCGTCACGTGGACCGGCAGCTGAACATCAATCTGCGCGGACTGATGCTCGTGACCGCAGCCGCGCTGCCGCTCCTGCGCGAGTCGGGCGGGATGATCGTCAACATCGCGTCGATCGCCGGAACGATCCCGACGCCACTGCTCCCGGTCTACGGAGCCACGAAGGCGGCGGTGATCCAGTTCACGAACACGCTGAACCGCGCCGAGGAACAGCACGGCATCCGCGCGACCGCGCTCAGTCCCGGCTTCGTGGACACGCCGATGAGTGACTTCGCCCCCATTCCGAAGGAGCAGATGATCCGGCCCGAGGACTGCGCCGAGATCGTCCGGTCCCTACTGAACCTCAGCCCTCACGCACGTATCCCTCACGTCGTGATCGAACGAGTGGCGCCCGAGAGCTTCGAGGCCTAGCTCCCCGCCTTCGGCTTGAACGGCCAAGCCAGACTGAAGTCTGGCACGGCACTGCCCTTCGATCGAGAAAGGCGCTATGCGCCTTTCTCGATCGGGACGTCCACGAGGTTGCCCCACTCGGTCCAGGAGCCGTCGTAGTTGCGGACGTCCTTGTACCCGAGCAGCTCCCGCAGCACGAACCACGTGTGCGCGCTGCGCTCGCCGATCCGGCAGTAGGCGGTCACCGCCTTGTCGTCCGTGACGCCCTTCCCGCTGTAGAGCTCACGGAGCTCGTCGGCGCTCTTGAACGTCCCGTCGTCACGCACTGCCGAGGCCCACGGGATGGAAGCCGCAGTCGGGATGTGACCCGCACGCTGAGCACCTTCCTGCTCGTAACCGGGCGGCGCAATCAGATCGCCGGAGAACTCCTGCGGGCTGCGGACGTCGACGAGCGCCTTGTCGGCAGCGCCGATCGTGTCACGTACGTCGTCCCTGTAGATGCGGATCGACTCGTCGCGCTCCTCCGCCGTATAGGTCGTCGCAGAGGGTTGGGGAGCATCGGTCGTCAGCTCCCGTCCTTCGTCGATCCATTTCTGGCGACCGCCGTCGAGGATCCGCACGTCGTTGTGCCCGTAGATCTTGAGATACCAGTACGCGTACGCCGCGAACCAGTTGTTCTTGTCGCCGTAGACGACGAGCGTCGTGTCGTTCTCGATTCCGCGCTCGCCCATCAGGCGCTCGAACGCGTCCTTCTCGACGAGATCGCGCTCGACCGGGTCTTGCAGATCCTCGCGCCAGTGCAGCTTCACGGCACCGGCGATATGTCCCTCTTCGTAGAGATCGGGATTCTCGTCCACCTCCGCGACGACGACGCCGGAGTCCTTCAGATGTTCCTTGAGCCAGTCGGTGGTGACGAGCACCGGCTTCGCATAGCCGTTCTCAGCCATTTGCCCCTCCCTATTACTTCCCTTTTTGAAGTGCCAAGACTATCGCAACTCACCAAGCGAAGCGAAGGTCTAGCCGGCTAAAAACGCGTGGGCTTTACACGCTGGTGCGCGAGGAAGCGGTCGACGGCCTCCCGGTGAACGCGGAGCACGCGACCCACCCGGACCGCGTCGAGCCTGCCGTCGTGGATCAGGCGGCGGATCGTCTCCGGATGGACACCGAACTGGTCCGCGACCTCCCGAACGCTGACCAGCCCTGGTTCTCCATCTACGGAAGACACAATCCTCGTGAAGACTCGCAGGTCCCGCAAAGCGCCGCAACAAACCAAAAGCCGGGCCTGGTGGGCCTAGCGCGCCTCGCTGCGAAAGGCTAGGAAGGCAGTCGAAGCGCGCGCGTGGGCTCTAGATCTCGGCGCCGTCGTGCGGGCCATCCGGCCAGAAGTTCAGTGCCGGCAGTAGAGCTGTCGCTAGGAGGATCGCGGAAACCGCGAAATAGATCATGCGAGCTTTGGACACGAGGTCACCCCCCTTCTAAATTAGAAGCGGACGTCTTGCAGAGCGTCAGCGGCCTGACGGTAGAGCCGGGCCGCATTCCGGTCGTCGCCGCGCCGCGCGGCGAGGTCGCCCTGGGCGACCCACGCTGATGCGCGGTGGCTACCTGAAGAGAGCTGGTCGAACGCCCTCTCGCCGGCGTTGAAGGCCTCTTCCGCCTCGTCGAGGCGGTCCTGCTCGAGCAACGATCGTCCGAGCACGAGCTGCGCGTTGCCGATCTCCGCGGCTTCGTCCACCCGGTCGCCGAGAAGCTCCAATGCGTAACGAGCCTGCTCCTCCGCGCGAGCGATGTCCCCGGTGCGGAGATGAACCTGCGCGATGCCGTTGACGGCGTGCGCAGCTTCCGCGTCACTCCCGACCTCGAGCGCGATGCGAACCGCGTCCTTCAGGAAGGTGACCGCATCCTCAGGATGACCAAGCAGGAAGTTGATCCCGCCGAGGTTGTTCAGCAGCCGGCCGAGGTTCCCGCGATCGGAAAGCTCTTCGTAGGCCGCCTTGGCACGCTCTGCATACGAGCGCGCGAGCACCCAGTGGCCTTCGCGGTCGGCGATGATCGAAGCTTGGAAGTAGACGTCCGCTGCCGTGCGCTTGTCGTTCAAGCCCTCGGCCAACTCGAGTGCGCGCTCGACGTCCTCGCGCGCAGCCTCGAGGTCGCGACGCCGGCGGTAGCACCGCGAGCGCCAGGCGAGGATGTTGGAGCGCAGCTGGTCGGAGGGAATCTCGGAGCGCTCCGCAAGCTTCAACGCCTCGTCGAAAAGGCCGATCGCGGTCTGGACGCTGTTGAGCTTGTAGCGCGCAACTCCCAGGCGGAAGAGGACGTCCGCGCGCTCGACATCCGAGAAAGCCGTGCCTTCACTCAGTGCTCGTGCGCGCTCCAGCAGGGCGATCGCCTCGCGTACCTCGCCGCCCCGCATGCGCACGGTCGCCTCGCCCGACAGCGCCCGCGCCTCGAGCTCGGGCAACCCGGTCGCCAGCACCGCGGAGCGGATGTTCTCGAACTCCTCGAGCGCCTCGTCGTTCCGCCGCGCCTCGAGCAGGGCGTCGGCGCGTGCAAGCGCCGCGTCGACGCGGCCCCGTTCATCGGCCGAGACGCCGTTCGCGAGGAACCCTGCATCGACTCCGAGCCGCACGGCAATCCATTCGACGGTCTCGCGCGTGGGCCTTGTCTTGCCACGCTCGATCTGGCTGACGTACTCCTTCGAGAAGCGATCGCCGGCCAGGTCCGTCTGGGTCATTCCGGCCGCGACCCGCAACTGGCGTAGCCGTTCGCCGAGGCGGAGTCCGGCCTGTGCGGCCGAGGCTCGCTGCTGCTGACGGGTGGCGGTCGAGTCAGACATGTACGGCGTAGTCAACGACATGCTTCACCAAACTTCAACCCGTCTATTGGGGCATCCCCCAAAAAGGTCATGTTTGGCTGTAAAACCGGTCAAGCAACCATATCCGAAATCACTTGACCGAGCTACTTGACAGACCCAGCGAAGGCTCCTAGAGTGAGGCCATCTTGCATCCGAGCCAGACGCCAGGGTCGGCTGCAGGAGGCGCTTCACCAGGTGGGACCCGAACGGGGAGTGGCTGGGCCGCAGAGCCAAGTCCCGGGGAGACCGCCAAAAAGGGCGGAGTCGCCTAACAGGAATCGACCCCCGGAGCCGCAGCCGGGGGTCTTCCTCTTTCTTGGGGCCTTTCGCCTCGCTGTCGTCGGGCCTACTCTTTCCGGCGGATGACCAGTGCAGTGCCTGCCGAGGGGGCTGCGCCGGCGGAGTCTGCTGAGGATTACGACTTCGCCGTCGAGCCACGGACTCAGTGGGCGCTGGCTCGGCGGCGCTTCGTTCGCCACCGGCTTGCGGTTGCGAGTCTGGTCGTTCTCACACTCGTCTTCGCAGCGGGATTTCTTGCTCAGCATCTCGCGCCGTACGGATACCAGGAGGTCAACCCCGCTGCCTTGAGCGCCGCTCCAAGCTGGGCGCATCCGTTCGGCACCGATCAGGTCGGGCGGGATTACTTCAGCCGCGTTCTGTACGGGATCGCCACGGAAGCTCAGATAGCGCTGCTCGTTGCGTTCTTCGGGACGCTGATCGGAACGCTCGTCGGAGCGGTCTGTGGCTATTTCGGCGGCATCGTCGACAACGTCCTGATGCGCCTGACCGATCTCTCGCTCACGCTGCCGCCGCTCATCACGGTGCTGATCGGGGCGGTGTATCTGGATGCGACCAGCCTGTTCGCGCTCTCCGTCCTGCTCGCCGGCTTGTTGTGGATGCCGGTTGCCCGGATCGTCCGGGGTACGTGCCTCTCGCTCCGCGTGAGGGAATACGTGGACGCGGCGCGGGCGATGGGGGCAAGCGACCTGCGGATCATCACCCGCCACATCCTTCCGAACGCGATCGGGTCCGTCGCGATTGCTGCAAGCGTGATGACGGCGGCGGCAATCATCCTCGAGACGACACTCGCGTACCTTGGCTATGGCGTCACCCGCTTCGCCACCGCCGAGGCCGGCGGGACGAGGCTGAGCCTCGGCGACGTGATGGCCACGGCCAAAGACGAGGGTCTCTACAACTGGTGGGGGATCGTCTTTCCCGGCCTGGCGATCGTATTCATCGTGATGCCGATCTACTTCATCGGCGACGGTCTGCGCGACGCCTTCGATCCGACGAGCCGTGGGCTTCCTCCGAGGGGGGAGCCTCGGCTGAGGAAGCTTCTCCCTGCGCGAGTTCGCGCTGCGTTAAACCGGCTTTCGCTCGCAGGGAGAGTGCCGAGACCGAGCCTTCCGCTCGCCGCTTTCCACCGCCTCAGGCCGGTCTTCGCGTTCGCCACGACCGTGCGGCTCACGACCGGGGACTTCATCGCAAGGAGGTCGCGCCGCCGCGCTGCGCGACGCCACGGAGCGTGGCGGCTCCTACTGGAGGCTGTTGGGATCCTGGTCGTGATTGCGAGTGCCGCGGCGGCCCTCTATGTCTGGAAGGTCAACCCGACACACAGCAGCTGGCGCGCTGCCGGAACGCACGTCCAGAACGTGTCACGAGCGCCGGGTGCGCAGACGGAGATCTCCGTCGCACTCGCACCATCAGACCCGCGCGTCCTCTTCGCTGCCTCGAACGACTCGCTCCTGCGATCAATTCGGGTCTACACCTCGAGCGACAGCGGGCGCACGTGGTCGTCTTCGCTAGGTCCTGCACTCGCCGGCGACGCGTGCGCGCGCGGCGACCCGTCCGTGGCGATCGCGCCGAACGGACGCGAATACGTCGCCTTCACCGTCAATTCGTTCTGCACGAGGGAGGATCCGTATCCGTACCTGGCAGTCGCCTACCGGCCCGGACCTCGCATGCGCTGGCAGGTCCGGCGTGTCGCCCCGCCGGCCTTCGAGGACGGCTTCGACGACAAGCCGGCACTCGCCGCAGGTCCGGACGGCCACGTGCACGTCGTCTGGTCGCGGCTGCTCTCGTGGACGCACCAGACTACGGTCATCAGCACGAGCGCGGACGGCGGGCGAACCTGGTCGCGGCCACGCGTCCTCCATCGCCGGCTCCGAGACCCTCAGCTCGCCAGTATCACGGTCGACCCGCTCGGCCGGCTCTACGTTGCCGGCGTCGATTCGCGCTTCGGGATCTGGCTCGCGGCTTCCGGGAACGGTGGCCGCAGCTTCGCCGTGCGTCGCGCTGCTCCACTTCCCTACAACCAGGCCGCAACGTGCATCTCGTCGGGGGGTCATCCGTTCCCGTCACAGGCGATTCGCTGCCTCGGCCCCAATCCGAGCGTTACGGCGACCTCCCGCCGGGTCTACGTCACCTACGCCTCCGCGATCGACAATCCGGCCAGGGACGTTCGAGTAGCCGTTTTCGACCCCGCTCTGCATCCCGTCTGGGGCGGCCAGGTCGGGCCGACCGATCCGGCGTCCGACCAGTTCTGGCCGGCGTCGGCCGTCGACGGGCGCACCGGGGAGCTCTGGGTGTGCTTCTACGACACGAGCGGCGATCCCAGTCGCCAGCGGGCGTGGTTTTCGTGCACCACGTCACGAGACGGTCGGCGCTGGTCGACTCCGGTGCGCGCAGCGCGTGCTTCCGCGAACCAAGAGGTGCTCTGGGAGGACGCGAGGATCTATCGCTTCGGCGACGTCATCGGCTACGGCGGCCACACAGGGCTCGCCGCGAACCGGGGCATCGCCCACACGATGTGGATCGACACGGACAACATCGGCGGACAGGAGATCTTCGCCGCGCGGCTCGGCTCGAGGGAGCTCGAGCCCTAGACGTCGTAGGCGTCGAAGGCAGGTTCGGCTTGGGCGCCGGGCTCCGGTTGGCGCACCTGGCGCACGAGAACCACAGAGAGGACTGCGCCGGCCAGAACCAAAGCCGCTCCGACGTGAACGGCGACGTGGTAGCCGTCGACGAACTGCGTCGCGTACAGCGGATCGCGCGGGCTGGTCGCGCTCAGTTGCGTCGCGACGAGGGCGCCCATGACGGCAATGCCGATCGAGCCGCCGACCTGGCGCATGCTGTTGATCACCGCCGAGCCGACGCCGACCTTGGCAATCGGCACCGACCCCATCGCAGCGGACGTCGTCGGTGCCATGGTGATCGCCATCCCGACGCCTCCGGTGAGCAGGCCCGGCAGCAGGCCCCAGAAGGTTGAGTCCGCCTCCAGTCGCCCGAACAGCAACAGTGAGATCGCAAGCAGCACCATGCCGGCGCCCATCAGCCAGCGCGGCCCGACGTTGTCGGAGATCTTTCCTGCCACCGGCGCGACGAGGATGATCAGCACGGTCATCGGCAGGAAGCTCGCACCCGTCTGGATCGCCGAGAAACCGAGGACGTTCTGCAGGAAGAGCGAGTTGAAGAAGAAGATGCCGAACATCGCGAGACCGACGAGGAGCATCGCGGCGTTGGCCCCCGCGAAGGTGCGGTTCCGGAACAGCGTCAGGTCGAGCATCGGAATCCGCTGGCGCAGCTCCAACACGACGAACGCGGCGAGCGATACGGCTGCAAGCGCGAACATCGACAGGACGATCGCCGACGTCCACGCGTAATGGTTCGTCTCGATCAGCCCGAAAGTCAGTGCAAACAGTCCGACCGCGGACGTGACGAGCCCCGGTAAGTCGAGACGCTGCTCGACCGAGGTGTCCTTCGTCTCGTCGATGAAGATCCGGGCGGCGAACACGCCGAGAACTCCGATCGGGACGTTGATGAAGAAGATCCAGCTCCAGTGGATCTTCTCCGTCAGCAACCCGCCGACCAGGGGACCAATCGCGAGAGCGAGCGCGGACACTCCCGCCCAGATGCCGATCGCCATTCCGCGCTGCCGAGGCGGAAACGTCGCCGTGATGATCGAGAGCGTCGCGGGATTCATCAGCGCGGCCCCGATGCCCTGCACGGTCCGCGCCGCGATGAGCACGTCGGCGCTGTTCGCGAGCCCGCAGGCGAGTGATGCCGCCGTGAAGACGACGAGGCCGGTGATGAAGATCGCGCGCCGGCCGAGCATGTCGGCGAGCTTGCCGCCGGTGAGGAGGAGCACGCCGAACGTCAGCGCGTAGGCGTTCACGACCCACTCGAGCTCTGAGATGCCGATCCCGAGGTCTTCGCGAATCGACGGCAGCGCGACGTTCACGACCGTGTTGTCCAACATGATCATGAACAGCCCGACCGCGACCGCGACGAGCGTCCACCACTTGCGATTTTCCGGGGCGAAGAGGCGTGCCTTCACCGTGTCCAGGTTAGTGATCCTCTCCGGGGCAACGCCTTACAGCTAGCCGTACTCTGTCGCAGCGATGAACGAGTTCGTCTGGGCTCCCACACCGGAGGAGATCGAGAGCGCCAACCTGACGCGCATCGCCCGCCGCCTCGGCGTCGATGGCTACGCGGAACTGCACCACGTGTCAATCGAGGAGCCAGAGCGTTTCTGGCCTGCGGTGATCGAGGACCTCGGTCTCGAGTTCTCGGAGCCCTGGGAGCAGGTGGTCGATACGTCGCAGGGCATCGAGTGGTCGAAGTGGTTCGTCGGCGGAAAGCTCAACGTGGCGTGGAACTGCGTGCACCGCTGGGCGGCAGGCGAGCTCGCCGAGCAGGAGGCCGCAGTCTGGCTGAGCGAGGACGGCGAGCGGGTTTCGCTGACCTGGCGCGAGCTCTCCGAAGCGGTCTTCCGGCTCGCGGAAGGGCTTGCCTCGATCGGGATCGGCGAGGGCGACGCGGTAGGAATCTTTCTCCCGATGTCACCCGAGGTCGCGATCGCCTCGCACGCGTGCGCGCACCTCGGCGCGGTGCAGGTGCCGATCTTCTCGGGCTTCGCCTCACCCGCGATCGCCGCGCGCCTCGCCGATGCGAAGGCGAAGGCCCTCATCACAGCCGACGGCTCGCTGCGCCGCGGTCAAGTCGTGCCGATGAAGGAGATCGCCGACGAGGCGCTCGAGGATGCGCCGGCCGTCGCGCACACCGTCGTCTGGCGCCGCCTCGGTCTCGAGGACGTCCCGATGACCATCGGCCGCGACCGTTTCTGGGACGAGCTCGTCGCGGACACGTCCGGGGGTCTGACCCCGAGACAGGTCGATTCGGAGCACCCCTATCTGCTCGCGTACACGTCGGGGACCACAGGCAAGCCGAAAGGGGCGCTGCACACGCAGGGGAGCTTTCTCGTCTCGATCGCTCGGGAGGTCGCCTATCAGACGAACGTCAAGCCGGGCGACCGCATTCACTTCGCGACCGACATGGGCTGGATCATGGGACCGTGGACCGTGGTCGGCGGCGGCGCATGCGGCGCGACCGTCGTCTACGCGGAAGGCGCACCGGACTTTCCCGCCGACCGGCTCTGGAAGCTCGTGGAGTCGGAGCGGGTGACGATGCTGGGCGTCTCGCCGACGCTCGTCCGCGCACTGATCCCCAACGGCGACCCCAACACGGACATGTCGTCGTTGAAGGCGATCTGCACGACGGGGGAACCGTGGAACCGCGATCCGTATCTCTGGCTCTTCGAGAAGGTCGGCGGCGGGCGGGTGCCGATCGTGAACGAGTCGGGCGGAACCGAGGTGGGCGCATGCTTCCTCGCGACGTGCGTGACGGAGCCCGTGAAGCCGGTGGCGCTCGGCTTCCCTGCGCTCGGACAGGACATGGACGTGTTCGGGCCGGACGGCAGACCGGTCCGCGGCGAAGTGGGCGAGCTCGTCTGCAAGCGACCGTGGCCCGGGATGACACGCGGGATCTGGGGCGACGACGAGCGGTACCTCGACACGTACTGGCGCCGCTTCCCCGGTGTGTGGACGCACGGCGACTGGGCGTCGATCGACGACGACGGCTACTGGTTCCTGCACGGACGCTCCGACGACACCCTCAACATCGCCGGCAAGCGCATCGGGCCGGCGGAGCTCGAGTCCGCCGCGGTGTCGCACAGTGCGGTGGCCGAGGCGGCCGCAATCGGCGTGCCGCACGACGTGAAGGGCGAAGTGGCGTGGATCTTCTGCGTCCTGCGTCCAGGGCAGAAGGGAACGCCGGCCCGCGCGCTCGAGATCTCGACCGCGGTGACCGACGAGCTGGGGAAGGCCTTCAGGCCCGAGCGGATCGTCTTCGTCTCGGCCCTGCCGAAGACTCGCAGCGCCAAGATCGTCAGGCGAGCGGTGCGGGCGCGCGTTCTCGGCCAGGACCCCGGCGACCTGTCTTCCCTGGAAAATCCGGAAACTCTGGACGAGATCGCGCGCGCTTCCGGGTAGTGGACATTCCTTCTCGCTTTCGGTACATATACGCACCTAGCGAAGACATGAATGTAAGGATGTCCGAAGGATTGCGCATGGTTTCCGTCGAAGCGGGCATCTTCTACGCCGAACGCGCATGGGAGTCGCCGTCCCCCTCACCGCGATCGTCCTTGGCCTCACCGCGCCGTCGGGAGCCGTTCAGCCTCACACCGACGCGAAGGCGCTACAAGCCGTCGTAGCGTCGTGCGCCGGGGCGACCACCGCCGCCGGCGACACGCGCTCCAGGCTCGAGGCGATGTACTGCGGGATCAATCTGGTGCGCCGCAGCTTCGGGCTGGCGCCCGTTCGCGGGAGCGTCCCGTTGAACCGCTCGTCGAACCTGAAGGCCGACGCCGTCCGGCGGTGCGGGTTCTCGCACACCCCGTGCGGCATGGCGTTCTCCGGCACGTTCCGCCGCGCCGGCTATCTCCCGGCGCGCGCGTTCGCCGAGAACCTCGCGTGGGGCCAGGGCGAGCTCGGCTCCCCAGTGCGAGCCCTAGCGCTGTGGCTCAACTCGCCGCCGCACCGTGCGAACCTGCTGGCGCGCCGCTGGAAAGATCTCGGCATCGCAGTCGAGCGTGGGAGCATGTTCGGGCGTGGCGGCGTCTCGCTCTGGGTGTTGCAGCTCGGCCGGCGCCGCTAGCGTCGGTCAGGGTTTTCGCCTCAGAGTCGGAAACAGCTAGACTGAGCCCATGCGGCTCGCGCTGGCGCAGATCAACCCGATCGTCGGAGACCTCGAGGGCAACCGAGAGCTGATCCTCGGCCGCCTGGCCGAGGCGAGGTCGAACAGTGCAGATCTGGTCGTCTTCCCGGAGCTCGCCGTCACCGGCTACCCGCCCGAGGACCTGCTCCTACGGCCGGGCTTCATCCGCGCGGCGGAGGAGTCCGTCGAGCTGATTGCGCGAGAGTCGCGCGGGACGACCATCCTTGTCGGCTCCCCCCGCTTCGACCGCGATCTCTACAACGCCTGCTACGTCCTCTCTGGCGGTGAGGTGAAGGCGATCTACCGCAAGCGCTTCCTGCCGAACTACGGCGTCTTCGACGAGGACCGGTACTTCGCGCCGGGGCGGGACCTGATCCTGCTGGAGCACGGCAAGACCCTGATCGGCGTGACCGTGTGCGAGGACATGTGGCAGCCGGGACCGCCGGCCACCGATCTCTCCCTCGCAGGAGCCGAGCTGCTCGTCAACATCTCCGCGTCGCCCTTCTACGTCGGCCGCGATCGCGAGCGCGAGGAGATGTTCGTCACGCGTGCCCGCGACAACGCGTGCTTCGTCGCGTTCTGCAACACGGTCGGCGGACAGGACGAGCTGATCTTCGACGGCCACTCCGTAGTGCTCGACGACGAGGGCCAGGTGATTGCGCGCGCACCGGGATTCGTAGAGACGCTACTGCTTGCGGACATCGAGCCGAAGGAGGTGATCGGGCGCCGCCTGCGGGACGTCCGCCGCCGCGCTCTTGCTCGCGACCGGGAGGAGATCCCGCCGGTCGACATCATTCACGTCGGTTCGCGCGGCCCGTCCCAGAACGGCAGCAAGGTGACGGTCGAAGTCGTTCCGTTCGTTGACGAGCTGGAGCAGATGCGTCTCGCGCTCGAGCTAGGGCTGCGCGACTACGTGCAGAAGAACGGCTTCAGCGAGGTGGTCGTGGGTGTCTCGGGCGGGATCGACTCGGCGGTGACGGCTGCACTCGCAGCGGAAACGCTCGGCCCAGACCGCGTGCACTGCGTGTCGATGCCCTCCAGGTACTCCTCGGAAGCCACGCGCGCGGACGCGCGACGCCTCGCCGAGAGTCTCGGGACCGACTTCCGCGAGCTACCGATCGGCGAGATCGTCGAGACCTTCGACGCGGCCTTGGCCGAGTCATTCGACGGCACGGAGCCCGACCTCGCCGAGGAGAACATCCAGGCGCGCATCCGTGGTGTCGTACTGATGGCGTTGTCGAACAAGTTCGGCTGGATGCTCGTCGCGACCGGCAACAAATCCGAGCTGTCGGTCGGGTACGCAACGCTGTACGGCGACATGGCCGGCGGCTTCGCTCTCCTGAAGGACGTCTACAAGACGGACGTCTTCCGGCTCGCCCGTTACCTCAACGAGCGTGCGGAGCGCGAGCTGATCCCGCAGTCGATCATCGACCGCGCACCGAGCGCGGAGCTGCGCGACAACCAGCTCGACGAGGACTCCTTGCCGCCGTATCCCAAACTCGATCAAGTGCTGGAGCAGTACGTCGAGCACGATCGCACGCTGGAGGAGCTGTCCGAGGACGGGTTCGAACGCGACGTCGTCGAGCGCGCGGTGTCCATGGTCGACCGCGCCGAGTACAAGCGGCGTCAGGCCCCGCCTGGCGTCAAGCTGCGCCCGAAGGCGTTCGGCCGCGACCGCCGGACCCCGATTACGAACCGCTGGCGCGGCTGATCCCGGTCACGGCGGAGGCTGGCTCAGCCGCGCGAGCTCGCTGAACCAGCGCAGACGCTCATCCCACGGCACCGCGGCGTTCGCGGGCGACGTGGACGGCAGGACGAAGAGGCGCGTCTCGCCCAGGCGTCGTTCCTGCTCGCCGAGTTCCGGGCGCTCCCCGAACGCGCCGCGATACGCCTCCTTGCCGACGAATCCGATCCACGCGGGCTTGCGCCGTGCCGCGATCTCTTCGAGCCGTTCCGCCGCACCCGCAAAGTCTGCCTTGCGCAGGTCGCCGGAGCCCGGCGTCGTCCGCGCGGCCGCATTCGTGACGCCGATCCCGTGTTGGAGCAGCTCGAACTGATCGGGCGGCTCCAGCTGAACGGGCGTGAACCCGGCTGCGTGGAGCAGGCGCCAGAAGTCGTTGCGCGGGTTGGCGAAGTGCGCACCAGCCGCAGCCGACACCCGCCCGGGATTGATCCCGCAGAAGAGGATGCGCAGAGCGTCGTCTACTACATCGGGTATCGCAGAGTCAGGCTGCTTCGGGCTCGACGAGCGCTTCGGGGTCACGCGCGTCCAGGTACTCCTCGAAACGCCGCCGGAGCGCCTCGCCCTCGAGGATGATCGGAGACTGCGATTGCCGTGGCTGCAACCTCACGACCTGGACGCCGGCATCCGAGCTCCCGTAGCACCGGGCGTAACACTCAGCCTCGCTGAGCGACCGCAGACGTCGCATGACCACAGAGTACGCCGCTCCCCGGACGGTTCCTCCCCATCGTGGGCAGGATAGGAGGGTGGCGGCAAAGGAGTTTCGTTATGCGGTCGGACTCGACCGGAGTGGGCATCTCACCGCAGACGGCAAGGCACAGCTCGAGCTCGACGCCGCGTGGACGCCCGAGCACCTCCTGCTCGCAGGGCTCGTCAACTGCACTCTGCAGAGCCTGCGCTTCCACGCCGAGCCCGCCGGCGTCGACTTCCTCGCGTCCGCATCGGCGAGCGGAATGGTCACGCGGCGCAAGGAGGACGGCCGGTACGCGTTCGTCGAGCTCGACGTGGAGCTCGACCTCGAGCTCGAGCCCGTCCCGCCCGGCGAAGAGCTGGCAGCGCTGCTGACCAAAACGGAGCGTGACTGTTTCGTCGGCGCGTCGCTTAAGCCGGCACCGAGTTACCGGTGGCGCGTCAACGGCCGCGATCTCTAGATCGAGCTTGTGGCTCTGAGCCACTAAGTCGGGCTCGTCCCGGTTGGGCGATGCCCCTACGTCCGTTCGAGCGGTGCCATCGTCAGGCCGAAGCCACGTAGCTGCTCCCAGTAGAGCTCCGCGGGCTCGCGGTGGCCCGACCAGACGATTGCGCGCCCGCTCGAGTGGATCCGGTCTGCAATGCGCAGGCCCTGGTCGTAGGAGACGCTGGGGATCGTGGAGGACAGCGCGGCAGCGACTCCCTGGAACGTGTTGTGGTTGTCGTTCAGCACGATGACGTTCCAGGGGAGGTCGAAGCCCGTGCCGGTGCCACGGTCGGTCCGCTCGATGGTCGCCGGAGCCACCGTCGCATCGTAGTAGCGTCTCTCCGCATGTCGACCGTCGCACTCGATGTCGAGGCCGTCCGGGCGCGCTACTCCGCGTTGCGCCAGCCGCTCACGTTCTTCGACGGGCCGGGCGGGACCCAGGTGCCGGACGAGGTCATCGACGCCGTCTCCCGCTACTACCGCGAGTCGAACGCGAATGTCAGCGGCCCCTACGAGACGAGCCGGCGCACGGAAGCCCTCGTCGCGCAGGCAAGGTTGACCGCTGCGGACTTCCTCCGCTGCACCGCGGACGAGACGATCTTCGGCGCGAACATGACGACGCTCGCCTTCGCGCTTACGCGCACGGCCGGGCGCGAATGGGATAAGGGAGACGAGATCGTCGTCACCAAGCTCGACCACGACGCAAACGTCTCGCCCTGGCTCGAGCTGGCTCACGACAAGGGCCTCGCGGTGCGCTTCGTTGACATTCACGACGACACGACGATCGACCTCGACGATCTGGAGAGGAAGCTCACGGATCGCACCCGCGTCGTCGCCTTTCCCGTCGCCTCGAACGCGGTCGGCACATTGTCGGACGTCCCGAGGATCGTCCAGCTCGCGCACGACGCGGGCGCACTCGCGTGGGCCGACGCCGTCCACTACGGGCCGCACGGGACGATCGACGTCACCGACTGGGGCGTCGACGTCCTCATCTGTTCGCCGTACAAGTTCTTCGGCCCGCACCTCGGCGTTGCCTTCGGGCGCGCGGACCTGCTCGAGTCGTGGCGCCCGTACAAGGTCAGGCCGGCGGCAGACCAGCCGCTCGGCAGCCGCTTCGAGACCGGCACGCTGCCGCATGAGCTCCTGGCGGGGTTCGTCGCCGCGGTCGAGTACATCGAGTCGATCGGTTGGGAGGCGATCCAGGCGCACGAGCGCGCCCTCGGCGAGCGCTTCCTCGCAGGCTTGCCGGAGAACGTCGCGCTCTACGGACTGCCGACGATGGACGGACGCGTCTCAACCTTCGCGTTCAACGTCGACGGCGTGGGGACGCGGGAGGCGGCCACGCGGCTCGGCGAGGCCGGGTACGCGGTCTGGCACGGCAACT